>Ga0079037_100001314_pt1 | contig 12806 bp, 10 predicted proteins | sample Mud3Dept4metaG_FD_71479 | JGI IMG/M metagenome (GOLD analysis project Ga0079037, IMG submission 71479) | Freshwater wetland microbial communities from Ohio, USA, analyzing the effect of biotic and abiotic controls - Mud 3 Core 4 Depth 4 metaG | ecosystem: Environmental > Aquatic > Freshwater >... | reverse complement strand
ATGGCTGCCGGCAGGGTCAGCAGGGCGATCACCAGGATCAGGCCGACCACCCGGATCAGCAGGACGACGGTGAGCGCAACGAGGCAGAGCAGGAGCAGGTACAGCAGCGTCACCGGCAGACCGCGCAGGCGTGCGAACTCCTCGTCGAAGGCGACGGCGAGGAGCGGGCGGCGCAGCGCGGCGACGGTGAGCAGCAGCACGGCGTCGAGGCCCGCCATGAGCCACAGGTCCTCGTGCGGCACCAGCAGGATGTTGCCGAACAGGTAGCTCATCAGGTCTACCGCGTAGCCCGGCGTGCGGGCGATGAACAGCACGCCGACCGCCATCCCGACCGCCCAGAAGGCGGCGATCAGGGTGTCCTCGTGCTCGCGAAAGCGCAGCGTGATCCAGCCGACCACCAGTGCGGCGACGAGCGCCGCGAGCAGGGCGCCGCGCATGGGGTCGACACCGAAGTACAGGGCCGCGCCCATCCCTCCGAGCACCGCGTGGGCAATGCCGCCGGCCAGGAAGCCGATGCGCTTGACGACGACGTAGGTTCCCGTGATCCCGCAGCCCACGCTTGCCAGCAGGCCGGCCAGCAGTGCCGCCTGGAGGAAGCCGTGGGTCAGCAGGGCCGAGCCGAACTCGCTCATCGCTGCCTCAGTGCGCGTGGGCGACGCGGCGGACGTCGCCGCCGTAGAGGTCGTGGATCACCTGGCCGTCGATCGCCTCGGTGGAATGGCAGAGCAGGGTGCGGTTGACGCAGGCGACGCGCTGGACGTAGGCGGAGATGAAGCCCACGTCGTGCGAGACGACGAGGATGGTCATGCGCTGGTTGAGCACGCGCAGCAGATCGAAGATGTCGCTCTCGACCCGCATGTCGATGTTCGCGGTCGGCTCGTCGAGGATCAGGATCTGCGGCTCGCAGGCCAGCGCCCGCGCGACCAGCACGCGTTGCAGCTGCCCGCCCGAGAGGGTGGCGATGCGCCGCTGGGCGAGGTCGGCGATCTCGGTCTGCGTCATCACCCAGCGCGCGAGCTCACGGTCCTCCGGGCGGTAACCGCCGAACAGCCGGCCCGGCCCGAGCCGGCCGGTCAGCACCACCTGCTCGACCGTCACCGGAAAGTCTCGGGCGAACGCGGGGTACTGCGGCACGTAGCCGATCTCCCGGCTGGCGACCCGCGCGCTGCGGCCGAGCACGCGGACGGCGCCACCCGCCGGCTCGAGCAGGCCGAGGATCAGCTTGAGCAGGGTGCTCTTGCCGCCCGCATTGGGCCCGACGATGCCCAGGAACTCCCCCGCCGGCACGCTGAGGTCGACGTTCTCGAGGACCCGCACAGGGCCGTACGCGAAGGACACCCCGCGCAACTCGATGATCGACGCCGGTTTCAAGGTGCAGCGGCCTCGACGAGGGCCCGCGCGAGGGCGCGCAGGCCGGCCGCATAGTCCGGCGCCAGCGGGTCGACGGTGACGACCCGGGCGCCGATCTCCCGCGCCAGGGTCTGGGCGTTGCGCGGGCTCGACTGGGGCTGGACGAAGATCACCCGGACGCCGGTCCGCCGGGCCTCGGTGGCCAGCTCGGCGAGGCTGCGCCCGCCCGGCTCCTTGCCGTCGCGCTCGATCGCGACCTGCTCGAGGCCGTAGGCCGCGGCGAATTCGCCCCAGGCGGGGTGATAGACCAGGAACCGCCGGTTCTGCAGGGGCGCCAGGGCCTGGCGCAACTCGGCGTCCAGGGCCGCAAGCCCGGCCGCATAGGTGGCGGCATTGGCGCGGTAGGCCGCTGCGCCCGCGGGGTCGATGGCGGCGAGCGCCTCGGCCAGCTGCTGCACCATGGTCCGCACGAGCATCGGGCTGGTCCAGACGTGCGGGTCGTGGTCGTCGGGGTGGTCACCGTGGTGCAGCGTGGCTTTCCCGGCCGGCGGCGGCAGGTCGAGCCCGGTGCGGGCGTCGAGCACGGTGAGCGCGGGGTTCCGGCTTCGCAGCCGGCCGACCCACGCCTCCTCGAACGGCATGCCGACCCGCCAGAACAGTCGTGCGCTCGTCAGCTCCTCGACCTGGCGCGCCGTCAGCTCGAAGCTGTGAGGGTTCTGGCCGGGCCCGACCAGGGTCTGCACGCTCACCCGGTCTCCCCCCACCCGTTGGGCGAACTCGGCGAGCGGGAGCACGCTGACGGCGACCCGCAGAGTGGCCGCGCCGGCCGGTGCCGCGAACAGCAGCAGCACGGCGAGAACGGCGGTCAGGCGACGGATCGGGTTCATTAGAAATGCAATCTTATAACGTCGCCGCGGGCGGGAAGCATTCGGTCTGTGGTGTCCGGCGCCCCGCGGGGTTACCGTTTCCCGCCGTGACCACCGGCAGCCTCCTGCTGTATCCCGCCGATCCCGGGGGCGAGCCGCCCGACGCGCCGGCGGTCGCGCGGACGCTGGCCATGCTCGGGCTCACCGGGGACCTGCTCGCCGCGCCGGCCACCTACAGGGCGGGTCCCGCCTTCCTGCGCCACGTCACCTTCCTGGGCTGTGCGCCGCACCTCGTCCTGGAGCCGCCGGTCGATGGCGGAGCCGCCTTCAGCCACGTGGCGATCGCCGGGCCCTTCGCGGCGCCGCGCCTGGTCGTCGGCACGAATACCGCCGCGCCGCGCTGCCCCGCCTGCCGTGCCCGTCTCGAGGGCTGGCGCGCCGCTCTGGCCGGCTGGGTCGACGATCCGCTGGCGGCCCGCGCCCGCTGTCCCGGCTGTGGCGCGGCACAGCGGCCCGCCGACCTCGACTGGCGCGACAGCGCGGCGGTCGGGCGGCTGTTCGTCGAGGTGCGGAACGTGTTTCCGGGCGAGGCCGTGCCGGGCGACGAGCTGCTGGCAGCGCTCCACGGGCTGGGCGGGGGCGCGTGGCGGTACGCCTGGGTGAGCGGCCTGCCCGCTAGCGGGTGAGGCAGCAGTTCTTGCCGCTGCGCTTGGCCTCGTAGAGCGCCGTGTCGGCGCGCTCGAATACGGCCTCCGCGGTGTCGTTGCCCTGGAAGTCGCTGATGCCGCAGGAGATGGTGACCTCGACCGGGCGCGTGCGCGTGTGCAGGCCGGCGTGGGCCACCGCCAGGCGCATCTCCTCGGCGACCTTCAGTCCGCCGGCCTTGGTGGTGCCGATCAGCAGGACGGCGAACTCCTCGCCACCGTAGCGCGCGATGAAATCGGTCTGCCGCAGGCGGCTCCTGAGGGCCGTTGCGATCACCTGCAGCGCCTTGTCGCCGGCGGCGTGGCCGAAGCGGTCGTTGATCGACTTGAAGTTGTCGACGTCGAACACCGCCAGGCTCAGGGGGGCGCCGAACCGCTGCCAGCGCGCATGTTCCTGGCGCAGGCGGTCGTCCCAGGCGGCCCGGTTCGGCAGATCGGTCACGGCATCGACCAGCGCGCGCTCCTGCACCAGCGCGATCTCCTGGCGCAGCTTGCCGGCCTCCTGCTCCACCTGGCCGAGCCGCTCGCGCAGCGCCTGCTCGTTTGCGCTCGCCTCGCGGTGGCGCTGCTCCTCGCTTGCGAGGTGCTCGCTCATGCGGGCCTCGATCACCGCGAGGTGCCGACCGACATCCAGCCGGAGGTGATCAAGCTCGGTCGCCTTCTGCACGCTGTCCTCGATGTCGCGCACCTGGCCGCGGACGGTGCGATCGAGCTCGCGGCCGCCGGCGAGCGACTCGCTCCGCAGGGCGCTGGCGCGCTGTATGTGGGCGTCCAGCTCGCTCAGCCGGTCGGTCAGGTCGGCGAGAAACTCCTCGGCAGCGCGGATCTGCTCGTGTGACTCGCTGACCGTCTTCGCGACCAGCGCGGTGAGATCTTCGACCACCGAGAGCCAGGCGTCCGCGGGCGCGTCCCCGGTCAGGCGGTCACGCAGGGCGTCGATCTCGCCCGTCATCGCGTCCGGCCAGTGGGTCTGGCTGAGCATGTCGCGCAGGCGCTGGTTGGCGGTCTCTGCGACTGTCGGGGGGCGCGCCTCGGCGCGCACTCCCGAGGTCAACAGGTCCGCCAGCGCCTCGATGCTCGCGGCGCCCTTGCCGGCGGTCGCGTCGTTCCACAGCTCGCGGGCGCGCCGGAGCTGCCCGGCCGGCAGCGGCAGGCGGCCGAGGAGGCGGTGCACGAGTTCGACGGGCCGGGCCTCGCCGCCGTGCAGCACGGCGTCGGCGAGCCGGGTGAGCTCGGCTTCCACGGCCACGAGGCTGCCGCCCCGGTGGGCCGCGTCGCGCAGCTGGTTGAGCGGGCCGTCGAGCGAGGGGTCGAGGCCGGTGACGGCGACGCAGAGCCGCGATATTGCCTGGCGCAGCACCTGCTCGGCGTCACGCCCCCGCCGGGCGACCGCGTCGAGCTCGTTGGCCAGGGATTGCGCACGGGCCTTCCAATCGGTGTCCATCCTGGTGCTTCCTAGGCAGCAACCTCCAGGTTCGCCGGCAGCTCGACCTCGAGGCTTATCGGCAGGTGGTCCGACAGCGGGTAGTCGAGCACGCGTGCGTTGCGGATTGCCAGCCCTTCCGACACCAGGATGTGGTCGATCCGCCGCATCGGCCGCCAGCTCGGGAAGGTCTTCTGGTCGCAGGCCGGCTCGTGTAGCCCCGCGGTGTCCATCAGCCGTCGCACCTCGCGGGACTCGCAGCTGCAGTTCATGTCGCCCATGAGGATGACGTGCGGGTGGTTGCCGAGCAGGTCACCGAGGAAGCGCAGCTGGATGCCCCGGGAGCGGCGGCCCAGGGCGAGGTGCACGATGCACACCCGCAGGTCGGCACCCGGCGGGCCGAAATCGGCGACGATGGCGCCACGGCCCGGGAGGCCGGGCAAGCGATACTCGGTGAGCCGGGTCGGACGGATCCGGGTGAGCAGACCGTTCGAGTGCCGTGCCAGGGCACCGATGTTGCGGTTGACCTGGTGGTGCCAGTAGGGGAAGCCGGCACACTGCGCCAGATACTCGGTCTGTCCGACGAAGCCGCTGCGCAGGCTGCCGGCGTCCACCTCCTGCAGCCCGACCAGATCGTGCTGGGCGAGGAGCTGGGCGATGCGGTTCAGGTTGGTCATGCGCTCCCGATGCGGGAGGACGTGCTTCCAGCTCTGTGTCAGGTAGTGCCTGAAGGTGCGCGTGTCGATGCCTCCCCCGATGTTGTAGCTCAGCACGCTGAGCCGCCGCAGGGGCGGGACGATCGGGTCGATCGGGTCGATCGGGGCGTGGCGCAGCGCCGACATGGTCTAGCGGGTCGTTGTCCCTGGCTGGCGCAGCTTGCGGGCCTCTCCGACGAGAAAGTCGGCCACCTCCAGCGTCTGCTGGTAGCTCCCCAGGCCGTCGCCGGTCTTGTAGCGGTCGTCCACGACCAGTTTGGGCACGGCGTTGATCCGGAACCGCTCCGACAGCTGCTCTGCGCGGCGCACCTTGGCCGCGACCGCGAAGGAGTTGAAGGCCTCGCGGAACTTCGTCGCGTCCACCCCGAACTGCATCACGAAGCTCGCGATTGCCTGCTCGGTGTCGAGCCGGCGGCGCTCGTTGATCAGGGCGTTGAAGAAGGCGTCGTTGAGGCGCTGCTCCTCGCCGAGGGCCTCGAGGGCGTAGTACGCGCGGGCGAGCAGCAGGGCGTTCGGGTTGAATACCGCCGGCACCTTGGCGAAGGCTACGTCGGCGGGCTTGCGCTCGAGCCATTTCTGCAGGTGGGGCTCGAACTGCATGCAGTGCGGGCAGGTCCACATGAAGAACTCGTAGACCTCGATCCTGGCGTCCGCGGCGGGCGGCGGCGCCCCGGTGATCGGAACGTAGTGTGTGAGCTCCTCGAAGGTTGCCGCGCTGGCAGGGGCGGCGAGTGTCGCGAGGGTGAGGACGAGGGACAGCATCAGCTTGTTCATCGGCGGTCTGCTCCTTTGGGACTCGACGTCCAGGGCAAGGTGTCGGGCGGCGGCCGGGGCCAAAGCATACCCACTGCGCGGGCGGCGTGCTCGCCGCGGCCCAAAACGAAAGGGGTGGCGGCAGCCACCCCTTCGGCGGGCCCGACCGGCCGGCGCGGTTATTTCATGCCCTGCACATAGGCCGAGACGGCGGCAATCTCCGCGTCGGTCATCTTGGCCGCGACACCCCGCATCATCTGATTGGGGTCGCTGACGCGGGCGCCCGCCTTGAAGTCCTTCAGGGCCTTCTCGACGTAGGGGGCGTGCTGGCCGGCGACTCGCGGGAAGCTGGCCTGTGCGATGCCGATCCCCTGCGGTCCGTGACAGGCGGAGCAGGCGGCGACGCCGGTCGCAGGGTTGCCGCCGCGGAACAGCTGCTGGCCGAGCGTCAGCTGTTCGGCCGTCGCGGGCTCGCCGGGCTGGACGGTCTGGGCGGCGAAATGGGCGGAGAGATCGGCGAGATCCTCGTCGGTCGCGATGAGCATCGCCATGGGCGACATGGCGTCGTCCTTGCGGTCGCCGGCCTTGAACGCGGCGATCTGTCGGGCGAGGTAGCTGGGGTGCTGACTGGCGAGCTTCGGCCAGACCGGGTTCGGGCTGTTGCCGTCCTCGCCGTGGCAGGCAATGCAGCCCAGGGTCGTCGCCTTTTCCTTGCCGGCCGCGGCATTGCCAGCAGCATGCACGGTTCCGGCGGCGAGCGCGAGGGAGACCGACAGAGTCAGCAACCAGTTCTTCATAAGTAACGTCTCCAGAACCCGGGATGGATTGGGCCGGGGCAGGCAGGGCGCTGCCGCGCGACCGGTTGGCACGAAAAGGCGCCTGGCTGAAGGGACCGTGCGGCGCCGGGCAAGTTCCGAGAATAACCGCATTTTTATATACGAATCGCAGGGTTTGGGTCAAACCGCCGGGTGGCGCGCCTTGCCGCTGCCAAGCTCCGCTTGCTGTAATGCCGTGGCCCTCCCTCCGCCACCCGGTAGCCGCCAGCACCCATGACACTCCAGCCCGTAATCCTGTCCGGCGGTGCCGGGACCCGCCTGTGGCCGCTGTCGCGCGAGGCCCAGCCCAAGCAGTTCCTGCCGCTGGTGGGCGACCGGTCGTTGCTGCAGGCGACCGTGCGGCGGCTGGACGGCCTCGCCGACGCCCGCGCGGGGCAGGCGATCCCCGTCGCCCCGCCGATCGTGGTCTGCAACGAGCAGCACCGGTTCCTGGTGGTCGACCAGCTGGAGGAGGAGGGGCATCGGGCCGCGACCGTGATCCTCGAGCCGGTGGGCCGCAACACCGCTCCGGCGCTCACCCTCGCGGCGCTCGCCGCGGTGGCGGACGGCGGCGACCCCGTGCTCATCGCCATGCCCGCCGATCACGTGATCGCGGATGCGGCGGCCTTCCGGTCGGCGGTGGCACTCGGCTATGGCGCCGCCCTTGACGGTGCCGTCATGACCTTCGGCATCGTGCCCGACGCACCGGCCACCGGCTTCGGCTACCTGCGCAAGGGCGAGCCCCTGGGCGACGCGTTCCGGCTCGCGGCCTTCGTCGAGAAGCCGGACGAGCCGACCGCGCGCCAGTACCTCGACAGCGGCCTGTACCTCTGGAACAGCGGGATCTTCATGCTGCGCGCGCAGCGCTGGCTCGAGCTGATCGGGCGCTACCGGTCCGACATGCTCGAGGCCTGCCGTCGCGCCCACGCCGCAGGCACGAGGGACCTGGATTTCTTCCGCCCCGACGCCGACCGGTTCCGGGCCTGCCCGAGCGAGTCGATCGATTACGCCGTGATGGAGCCCTACGCAGCGACGGCCGACGCCGACGCGCGGGTCATCCCGCTCGATGCCGGGTGGTCGGACGTGGGTGCCTGGGCGTCGCTCTGGGCAGTCAGCAACCACGACGCGGCGGGCAATGCGATCCACGGCGACGTCTACACCCACGAGGCCAGCGGCAACCTGCTCAACGCGCAACACCGGCTGGTCGCTGCGGTCGGGGTCCGGGACCTCGTGGTGGTGGAGACCGCCGACGCCGTGCTCGTGGCGGACAAGGCGCAGGCGCAGGACGTCAAGGTCGTCACCGACTTCCTCAAGCTCGCCGGCCGCAGCGAGAGCCGCTACCACCGCCGCGTGCACCGGCCCTGGGGGACCTACGAGCCGGTCGACGCCGGGGACCGCTTCCAGGTCAAGCGCATCACCGTGAAGCCGGGGGCGTCGCTGTCACTGCAGATGCACCACCACCGCGCCGAGCACTGGATCGTCGTGCGGGGCACCGCCCGGGTGACGCGTGGCGAGGAGGTGTTCCTGCTGTCGGAGAACGAGTCCACGTTCATACCGATCGGCGTCAGCCACCGGCTGGAGAATCCGGGCGTCATCCCCCTCGAGATCGTCGAGGTGCAGTCGGGGGCCTACCTGGGCGAGGACGACATCGTGCGCCTCGAGGACCGCTACCGCCGCGACTCGAAGGACACCTGAACGGCTGCCTACCGGGGCTCCCGTGTTTCCGCTATCCTGCGCGGCCTTTTTTCGGGTTCTGAACCATGGGCTTCAAGTGCGGCATCGTAGGCCTGCCGAACGTCGGCAAGTCGACGCTCTTCAATGCGCTCACGCAGGCGAGCATCGCCGCGGAGAACTACCCGTTCTGCACCATCGACCCGAACGTCGGCGTGGTGCTGCTGCCGGATCCGCGGCTCGACGTCATTGCGTCGATCGTCAAGCCGCAGAAGGTGATCCCGACGACCATGCAGTTCGTCGACATCGCCGGCCTGGTCGCCGGCGCGTCGAAGGGTGAGGGGCTCGGCAACAAGTTCCTGGCCAACATCCGCGAGACAGACGCCATCTGCCACGTCGTGCGCTGCTTCGAGCACGGCGACGTCGTGCACGTCGCGGGCCGCGTCGACCCCGTCTCCGACATCGAGGTGATCAACACCGAGCTGGCGCTCGCCGACCTCGAGACCGTCGAGAAGGCACTGGACCGTGCCGCGCGCGCCGCCAAGGTCGGGGACAAGAAGGCGCAGGCGCGCAAGGATCTGCTCGAGCGTATCCAGGCGCAGCTCGACCAGGGCCGGCCCGTGCGCGGTCTGGTGCTGAGCGAGGACGACAGAGCCGAGCTCTACGACCTGCACCTGCTGACCATCAAGCCGACGCTGTACGTCGCCAACGTCAACGAGGACGGGTTCGCGAACAACCCGCACCTCGACGCGGTCCGGCGGATCGCCGCCGAGGAGCGCTCGGCGGTCGTGCCGGTCTGTGCCGCGCTGGAGGCCGAGATCGCCCAGCTCGACGAGGCGAGCAAGCAGGAGTTTCTCGCCGACCTCGGCCTCGACGAGCCGGGGCTGAACCGCGTGGTTCGGGCGGGCTATCGCCTTCTCGGCCTGCAGACCTATTTCACCGCCGGCCCGAAGGAGTGCCGGGCCTGGACCATCCCGATCGGGGTGAAGGCGCCGCAGGCGGCGGCCGCCATCCACACCGATTTCGAGCGCGGTTTCATCCGCGCCGAGGTGATCGGCTACGAGGATTTCGTGGCCTGCGGCGGCGAGCAGGGGGCGAAGGAGGCCGGGAAGCTGCGCTCGGAGGGCAAGGAGTACGTCGTCCAGGACGGCGACGTCATCCATTTCCGCTTCAACGTCTAACCCTCGATTGACAATGTCTTTGGGGCTTCGCTATCTTCGCGGCCCCAGTTTTCGGCTACGTAGCTCAGCTGGTTAGAGCGCGGCACTCATAATGCTGAGGTCGGTGGTTCAAGTCCACCCGTAGCCACCACTTCCCCTTCCGCGAACATCCTAGGACGTCCGAGAAGCCCGCCGAAAGCGGGCTTTTTCATAGAGTTATCCTCTCTTGGGGCGCCAAGGCATCCGTTGACAGCCCCCTCTCTCCGGGGGTAGAAATGGGGGTACGCAGACACCGCTGCTGCTACATACCCCCAATGCCGTGCTCACGGATACGGCCGTTCGTAACGCAAAACCGAAGGCGAAGCCCTACAAGCTCACCGACGAGCGCGGGCTGTATCTGTTGTTGACGCTGAGCGGGGGCAAGCTCTGGCGTTTCAAATACCGTCTGATGGGTAAAGAGAAGCTTCTTTCGCTTGGGGTCTACCCCGACGTGAGCCTCGCGCGAGCCAGGGAGAAGCGTGACGAGGCCCGGCGGCTACTGGCCGAGGGCATCGATCCGGCGGCGAAGAAGAAGGCCGAGAAGGTGGCGAAGGCTGACACCTTTCGCGCTGTGGCCGAAGAGTTCCTCACGCAGCGCGAGAAGGGATGGGCGCCGACCCATGCGAGCAAGGTCAAGGCGCGCCTCGAGTGGCTGTACCCTTTCGTCGGTGACCGTCCTGTCGGCGCCATCGAGGCGCCGGAATTGCTTCGGCCCGTTCGGACGATCGAAGAATGCGGCAAGGGCGAGACGGCGAAGCGCACCCTCCTCAACGCCGGACAAGTATTCCGGTTTGCCGTGGCGACTGGCCGCGCAAAGCGTGACCCGACGGCCGATCTTCGCGGCGCGCTTGCGCCCGTCAGAGGCAACCATCATCCCGCGATCATCGAGCCGAAGGCCTTCGGCGCGCTGCTGCGCGCGATCGACGCCTACCCCGGCGAACCCGTCACCCGCGCAGCACTGCGCCTGCTGCCGCTCGTGTTCACGCGTCCCGGCGAGCTGCGGCTGGCCGAGTGGGCCGAACTCGACCTCGACCGCGCGACTTGGTCCATACCGTCCCAGCGGATGAAGATGAAGCAGCCGCACGTCGTCCCGCTGAGTACGCAAGCGGTCGCGATCCTGCGGGACCTGCATCCCATCACGGGCCGTCGGCGGTTGGTGTTCCCTTCGCTGCGGTCACACGACCGGCCGATGGCCGACGCCACCCTGACCGTCGCCCTGCGCCGCCTCGGGTTCTCGCGCGAGGAGGTGGTGCCACACGGCTTCAGGGCGACGGCAAGGACGCTCCTCGACGAGGTCCTTGGCGTGCGGCCCGATCTCATCGAGCACCAGTTGGCCCACGCCGTGAAGGACCCCAACGGTCGCGCCTACAACCGGACCGCACACCTCGCCGAGCGCCGCAAGATGATGCAGGAGTGGGCGGATTACTGTGATGCCCTGAAGAAAGGCGCGGACGTCATCCCCTTTCCCGCACGCGCGTCGTGACGTCTCAGGCCGCCGCGCGGCCCACGTTCCAACCCGTGCCTTCGGCCACCCCGCCTGTTTCTACATCCCTAACTTAGTGATACAGGTGTGCGGTACTTGCCTGTGGGCGACGGGGGTGCGCTGTTTTCAACGCTTCCCACGGTCGTCACCAGTGGCCCTGTGCGTCGCCGCGTCGTGACCTGTCGCGGTTTCCGCGACTGGATCAAGGACCTGCCAGTGTCACGCCAAGGGTCTGTCCTCACCCGTGGGGTGCTCGGCGTCGGCGTTGTTGCAGGAGTCCTCGACCACACGGTCTTTCGACCTGTGGTCCGGTCGCGCGCGGGTAGCGACCTGTAGCCGATTTCCCTGGTCGATCATGGGCCTGCGGCGCGTGCCCGGCCGGCGCGCATTCACCTGTTCCGCAACACCGGCAACCGATTCCACCTGTTCACCCTGAGTCCGCACCCGCCGCTCCCTGCCGCGCACGCACGCGTCGTTGGGGCACTGCGCGAAAGGTGCATTTATACGTCGCCTTTCGCGCTATCACCTGTCGATCCGCGCGCTCCATGCTGATCCCGCGCCCCGCCACCCCCACGGCACCCGCCGTGAACCCGTCCCCCTGTGCGGCGGGCCGAGGGGGTGAGCGGCAGGCGCATCAGGTTGCCGTGCCGACACGGCGTGTGACCGTCGGTGCATGGCATGAACTGCACAGGGAGACAGGCAGCATGGACGACGTTGCTGACGACTCGCGCGTGCTCGTCGAGCACATCCGGCAGACGACCGCCAAGGCAGCCGCCGCGCTCTGGAGCGAGAACGGACCTGCCGAGCGGACGCATCCCTACCTCCTCGCGAAGGGCATTCAACCCCACGGCATCCGCCAGGCCGGTGATCGCCTGCTCCTGCCGGTGCGCATTCGGGGCGAGCTGCGGTCGCTGCAGCTGATCGGTCCGGACCTCGTCCCGCGCCTGATGGCAGGCGGCGAGACGGCCGGGGGCTACCTCGTCATCGGTACCCCGGGCGCGGTGGTGTGCCTCGCCGTGGACTTCGCCACGACGGCCAGTGTTCACGAGGCGACGGGCCATGCGGTCGCCATCACGTTTGCGGCCGACAACCTCGAGGCCGTGGCCCGCGCGCTGCGGGTGCGCATGCCCGCGACCACGCTGGCGATCTGCGCGGACGCTGGTCCGGACGGCAGCGCCCAGCCGACCGAGGCGGCGGTGGCGGCCGAGGCGGTCGGTGGCGTCGTGGCGGTGCCCGACTTCGGCGCCGATCGGCCCGAAGGCGCCACCAACTTCAATGACCTCTTCCGGCTCCGCGGTGCTGCAGTTGTGGCGGCTGCCATCGCCCGCGTCGTCGCCCCGCGCGCACCGGTCGCACGGGAAGCGGGCGTGGCCGCGCTGCCACCGCGCGCGGAAGCCGCCACCGATGCTCAGACCATCGCCCGACTCGCCGCCCTGAGCACCCTCGACTACGACCGCTGCCGCGAGGCGGAGGCCGAGCGCTTGGGAGTTCGGGTCAGCGCCCTCGACAAAGCCGTTGCAGGCGCACGCCGATCCGACACTGAGCCGACGGTCGATTTCCCAGAGATCGTTCCCTGGCCTGACCGCGTCGATCCCGCAACGCTGCTCCGCGAGCTGAGCGAGACGATCAGCCGCTTCATCGTCTGTCGAACCGAAACGGCCCACGCCGCCGCCCTCTGGGCCGCCATGACTTGGTTCATGGACGTGGTCCAGGTCGCCCCCCTGGCGGTGATCACTGCCCCGGAGAAGCGCTGCGGCAAGACCCAGCTGCTCGCCGTGCTGAACAAGCTGGTGTACCGGCCCCTGCCGGCGTCGAGCATCTCGCCG
>Ga0079037_100001313_pt1 | contig 12826 bp, 5 predicted proteins | sample Mud3Dept4metaG_FD_71479 | JGI IMG/M metagenome (GOLD analysis project Ga0079037, IMG submission 71479) | Freshwater wetland microbial communities from Ohio, USA, analyzing the effect of biotic and abiotic controls - Mud 3 Core 4 Depth 4 metaG | ecosystem: Environmental > Aquatic > Freshwater >... | reverse complement strand
CCGGAACAGCTCCGCGTAGAAGCCGCCGCGCGCCACCAGCTCGTCGTGGGTGCCACGCTCGGTGATGCGTCCGGCGTCGAGCACGAGAATCAGGTCGGCCTGGCGGACGGTCGACACGCGGTGCGAGACGAGGATTGACGTCCGCTCGCGCATCACCACCCGCAGCCGGCGCAGGATCTCCTCTTCGGTGTACGTGTCCACCGCCGACAACGCGTCGTCGAGCAGCAGGATGCGGGGGTCGGTGAGCAGCGCGCGCGCGATCGCCGTGCGCTGCTTCTGGCCGCCCGACAGCGTGAGCCCCCGCTCCCCCACCATCGTGGCGTAGCCGTTGGGGAAGTGCTGCAGGTCGGTGTCGATCCGCGCCACGGCGGCGGCCTCGCCGATGGCCGCCTCCCGGCCCGGATCGGTCCCCGCCGGCGGCAGCCCGAAGGCGATGTTGTCGCCCACGCTCATCGAGAAGAGGAACGGCTCCTGCGGCACCATGCCGATGGCGCCGCGCAGCGCCTGCAGCGGGATGCGCCGCACGTCCACGCCGTCCACAAACAGTGTCCCGGGCGGCGGATCGTGCAGGCGGGCAACGAGACTCAGCAGCGTGGACTTGCCCGACCCCGTCGGCCCGACGATGGCCACGGTGTGCCCGGCGGGGATGAACACCGAGATGCGCTGCAGGACGAGTCGCCCGTCGTAGCCGAACGACAGGTCGCGGAACTCGAGATCGCCGCGGACCTGCGACGCCGCGGTGAGTGGCCCTGTCTCCTCCTGGTCGGTGATGGCCGGGGGCGTGTCGAGCACCTCCAACATCCGTCCCCACGACGCCAGCCCACGCTGGATCATGTTGGTCACCCAGCCAAAGGCGATCATCGGCCAGCTCAGCATCGACAGGTAGGCGTTGAACGCGACGAACTGCCCCACGGTGAGCCGGCCCGCAATCACCTCCCGCGCACCGAGCCACAGCACGAGCAGCGCTGCGACACCGAGGAAGAACGTGAGGCTCGGGTAGAAGAGCCCCTGGATGCCGATGAGCGCGCGGTTGCGGGCGACGTACTCGTCGTTGGCGGCGCGGAAGCGCTCCAGCTCGGCGTCCTCCTGGCCGTAGGCGCGCACGACCCGCACGCCGGCGAGCGCCTCCTGCGTCACCGCGCTCACCTCCGAGAGCTGGGCCTGGATCTGCTCGAAGCGCGTGTGGATGGCGGTGCCGAACCGCCGCACGGCCAACGACACCACCGGCAGCGCCGCGAGGGCGATGACGGTGAGCCTCACGCTCAACGACACCATCATCACGACGGCGACGAGGAAGAGCACGCCGGTCGAGGCCGCGTACATGACGGCCGGGCCGATCATCATCCGCACGGCGCCGAGATCGTTGGTGGCGCGCGACATCAGATCGCCCGTGCGGTGCTGCTGGTAGTAGGCCACCGGCAGGCGTTGCAGGTGCGCGAAGAAGTCGTTGCGCAGGTCGTACTCGATGTGGCGGGAGGCGCCGATGACGATGCGCCGCATGAGGTACCGGAAGCCGCCGCCCGCCACCGCCACGCCGAGCGTGGCGAGGGCGTAGAGAGCGAGCCGCGCCCGGGTCATGCCCGTGCCGAGCTCGTCGATGGCGTGCTGGAGCACCCACGGACCAAGCAGCGTGATGGCCGTCGAACACAGCGAACAGCCGAACCCGAGGGCGAACGCACGCCGATAGCGCAGCCCGTAGGGCAGCAGCCGGCGCCAGGCCGAAACCATCGCGCCAGTATAGCTCCCGGAAAAGGGTGACCGACTCGGTTCCCCCCCCGGGTTGGCGTCGCGGCCTATCGTGTTGGCGGCCTCCGTCCGATAACCGTGCCGGAGTGCTGTCCCTGATGAGACCCCTGCTCGCACCGCTCTGCGCCCTGGCCGGCCTTGCTCTCACCGCGTCGCCAGCCCTCGCGCAGTACCTCACCAACACCACCGTCCCCGAGCCCGTCGTGGGCGAGGACTACCACGTCGAGTTCGCCGCCAACCTCTGGCGGCCCGGCCCCGACATCGTCATCTCGAGCGAGGGCCTCGGCATCCTCGGCAGCGAGATCGACTTCGTCGTCGATCTCGGCCTGCAGGAGAAGAACATCGGCGACTACCGCATCACCCTGCGGCCGTGGCGCAAGCACAAGTTCCACGCGGACTTCCTGCCGATCCGCTACTCGGGCGAGGCCTCGCTCAACAAGCGCATCATCTTCAACGGGATCGCCTACGACATTGGCGTCACCGTCGGGTCGTCACTCACGTGGGACACGTGGAACCTGTTCTACGAGTACGACTTCATCTACCGCGACCGGTTCTACATCGGCTTCCTGCTCGGGGCGAAGTACACCCAGTTGCGCGCCGAGATCACGAGCCCCGTCGAGACGCAGTTCACGGAGGTGAAGTTCCCGATCCCGGCGCTCGGCGGCAGCTTCCGCGTGTACCCCATCCGGAACCTGCAGGTCACCGGCACGCTGACGCTCTTCGACATGCCCGAGCCGATCAACGGGGCCGAGGGGCAGTACTACGACGTGGACGTGTCGGCCACCTACAACTTCACGAACAACATCGGCATTCAGGGTGGGTTCCGTTCCATCGAGGTCGAGTACCTGGCCGACCAGGACAGCGGCCGGCTCGACGTCGACGGCGCGTACGTCGGGGCGGTTGTGCGGTTCTGATCAGTCGATCGGTCGATCGGTCTGCCGGTCGGAGGGCGGGCCCACCGTCGCCGTCCGGGCGCGAGCCGCCGGGCACGCGTCGCCAGCCGAGCCCTACGGGAATTCGAGACGGCAGCCGAGGGCGCGGGTGTCCTGGCTCTGCGGGTCCACGTCCGCCGGGCGGAAGTACGTACGTGCCGCGACCGAGAACGCCACGAAGGGCGCCCGCGGCGGCACCGGGACCAGCACCACCTGTGACGCTCCGGCCGCCAGGGACACGTCGCTGCGCCAATTCCCGGCCACGACCGTGCAGGTGTTGGCGATCTGCCCGCCGGCCAGTTGTAGCCTGAGCAGGCGCCCTGCCTGGTGCGGCACCGCCACGAACGCCGCCGGCGCGCCCGGCCGCACCCAGATCCCGCCGGGCTCGACAAACGACCGGTCGTCGAGCGAGAAGGCCGTCGCGGTGGGATATCGGGCACCGGCCACCGCGCGTCCCGGTCCGCGGGCAGCCGCCATGTTGACATCGCGCGGGACGAGCCACGCCGCGCGCACCGTCTCGCGGGCTCGTTCGTCGGCCGTCACCGCGATCGCGCGCGCCGGCACCGGCAGCAGAATGTCCTGCGAAACCTCGCTCACCGCCTCCGTCTCCCCGAGCCCAATGGTGGCAATGGCCGGCCCGCGCCCCACGCCGACGTACACCGTCCCCTGCCGCGGTGCCGGACCCGCTGCGACGTGCACGCTGTAGCGTCCGGCTGGCATGTCGTTCACCACGAGCAGTTCCCCCGGCCCCAGGCGCTGGCGCGCCTCTGCCCGCAGCTCGAGCGCGCCGAGCACGCCGGCCACGGGCCCCAGCCGCGGCCACGGGCCGCCCGACACGCCGGCGCCCGGCGGCGGGAACGCCGACGCCCGCGAGAGCAGCCAGGCCTGCGACGCGCCCGGCCGCAACGGCGCGGCCGCACCGGCCCACCATCCGATTGTTGTCGCAACCATCGCGGCCGCCAGCAGCAGTCCGCCGCCGGCGAGGGTGCGCGCGCCGGGGCGCAGCCGTCCGCCCCGATCGGCGGCGCGCAGCGCCACCCACGCCGCGAGCAGGGCGCCCATCCAGGCCGCGATGCGCGCCAGCGCGAGCGGCAGCGGGTCGCGAATCAGACTGGGCAGCGCGTGTGGCAGGTCCGCCGCCGGCGACAGCCAGTCGGCGAGCAGCGCGTACCCGTCGCGCCAGTTGAACGCGAGCCGGCCGCCATCCACCGTGAGCAGGATCGCCGTGATCGCCACCGTGGCCCACAGCGCCGCGAGCGCCATCCACCGCGACGCCGCCGACCGCAGGCCCGCCCACGCCGCTCCCGCGGCCACCGCGAGCGGCAGGATCAGGGGTACGAGGAAGCGCGCGGGCGAACTGGACCCGGCCCACCACATCCGGTAGGTGCCCGACGACACCGCGTACGCCACGACGAGCACCGCAACCTGCACCGCCAGGAGGCGCCCGTCCACGTGGTCGGGGTGCGCCACGATCGCGCGACGACGAACCGCCAGCAGGACGAGGCCGAGCAGCGCGACGCCGAGCACCGGGGCATAGGTCACCAGTCCGAACTGCTGGTCGAAGAGCAGGCCGGGGAGCGTCACCGGCAGGAACGACGGCGAACTCGCCTGCCGCAGCGTGCCGTACGGCGCCGAGGGCGACACGGTGCCGTAGATCACCCAGAAGTAGCCGAACCAACCAGCCGCGCTCACGAGCGGCACGGTGAGCAGCGCCGCGAGGCGCTGCCACCGTGCGGGCGCGGCGAGCAGCCGCAGCACGAGGAAGAGTCCGAGCAGGCCGGCAATCACGGCGTGCCGCGTGTGGAGCCACGGCAAGGCGGCGAGCGCCGCGCCGTGCAGCGCCCACTGCCAGGCCGGCCGCGCCGCGGGCAGGATCAGCGCGAGCACGCCACTCAGCGCGATCACCGACGCCGTGGCGTCGGGATACACCGAGAACGCCTGGATCGTGAACGACACGGAGAACGTCGCGGCGGCCCACGCGTACCACGCCGCCCCGGCGCGGCCCGTGAGCCGCCACGCGGCGTACCACGCGAGCGCCGTGCCCGCGGCGCAAACGAGCGCGAGCCACACGAGCACGCCCGGGTACCCCGCCACGGCAAAGGCCGGCGCCACGAAGGCCGAGATGCCGGGCGCGTGCACGGAGTAGATCTGCCGGTTCTGCCCGCGACGCAGGTAGTCGGGCCGCAGCGTGCCGGCGAAGTAGGGCGCGTAGTCCCGGTTGCGGTGGTTGTTCTCGATCTGCAGGTCGCCGTCCTTCAAGAGGCTCTGCGTGATCACGAGGTAGTGCGGCTCGTCGCCGCCGGGGACCATGCCCTGCAGGTTCCAGCCCCCCGCGACGAACAGGACCGCCGCCGCGGCAAACGCGAGCGACAGCGCGCGGCGGGGCTCACCGAGGTGCGGGCCGGCGCCGCGCAGGCCCGCGCGCCACCACGGCCACGCCACGCAGCCGAGGCTCGCCGCCGCCAGCACCCACCCGAGCCGGCCCGTCCAGAGCATGAACGCGGCCGGTACCGCCCCCGGCAGCCACGGCAGCGCGAGCCCCGGCAGCAGCAAGAGCGGCAGCAACCGGTCGCGCGCCTCGGGAAGACGGCCGCTGCCGAGCCAGGCGATTCCGGACGCCACGAGCAACGCGAGGAGGAGCCACCACGGCGGCAGCAGGCCAAGCCGGCTCGACGTGTCGATCGTGGAGGTCGCGAGCGCGCCGGCGGCGCACCAGATCCCCGCCGCACTCGCGACGGCGGCCGACGTGCGCGCGGCAGGACCCATCGGGGGCGCCATGCTACCATACGCGCGCATGACGGCCGGACGGGCGCGCGAGGCGTGCGGGGTCATCGCCGCCGCCGCGCTCCTCACCGTCGTCCTCACCTGGCCCATCGTCACGAGCCCCGGGCGGTACGGCCGCACGGACACCGGCGATGGGCAGTGGAGCCTCTGGGTCGTGTCGTGGGTGGCGCACGCGCTCACCACCAACCCCGCGGGTCTCTACGACGCCAACGCGTTTCACCCACACCGCAACGCGCTGGCGTTCTCCGAGCCGAACATTGGCGCCGGCGTGATCGCCGCGCCCGTGTGGGCCGCCACGAAGAATCCCTACGCCGCTTACAACTGGGTGGTCTTCGTTGGCTTCGTCGTGAGCGCGACCTCGGCGTACGTGCTCGCGCGGTACCTGACGGGCAGCGTGGCCGGTGCCGCGTGCGCCGCCATCGCGTTCGCGTTCTGCCCGTTCGTGTTCGCGCGCTTCGCGCACATCCAGTTGCTCTTCGTGGGCGGCCTGCCGCTCTCTGCCTGGGCCATGCACCGCTTCGTCGATGCGCCGGCGGCCCGGCCCGCGATCGGGCTCGGTCTGGCACTGGCAGGGCAGGGACTGTTCTGCGGCTACTACGGCGTGGCCGCGGGCCTCTTCGTCGGGGCCGGGATCACGTGGTTCGCCGTGTCACGCGGGCACTGGCGCAGACCCGGCTACTGGCTGCTCGCGGGCCTGGCCGCGGCGATCGCCATCCTCGTCATCGCGCCGTTCCTGCTGCCGCTCGTCGCGCTGCAGCGCGGGTCGGGATTCGCGCGGTCGCTCGAGGACAACAGCCGCTGGGCGGCCGACTGGCGGGCGTGGCTCGCCTCCGCCGCGTGGGCGCACCGCTGGATGCTGGGCCTGCTCGGCACCTGGAAGGAGGTGCTCTTCCCCGGGTTCCTGCCGCTCGGCCTGGCGGCGGCGGGCCTCGTCCTCGGCCGGCGCTCCACTCCCGCCGGCGCCGGCGTCGTGGGTTCCCCGCGCGGCACGGCCTCACGCATGCCGCGGGACGTGACCCTGTTCTACCTCGCCATCGCGCTCCTCACGTTCTGGGCGACCTTCGGCCCCGCGCTGGGTCTCTACACGGTCTTCTACTACACGCTGCCGCTCTTCTCCCTGCTCCGCGCACCGGGCCGCTTCGGCATTCTCGTCACGCTCGCGGTGGCCGTGCTGGCGGCACGCGGCGTGGCCCTCGTGCTCGGTCGCGGTCCCGCGCGATTCCGCCGGATCGCCGCCGTCGCACTGCCGGCGCTGCTCGCGATCGAGCTCGCCCAGGTTCCCCTGCGGTTTCCCCTGAACCCGACGACGCCCCACCCCGTGTACCGACTGCTGTCCGGGCTGCCGCCGGGCCCGCTCGTCGAACTGCCCTTCTACGACCAGAGCGTGGACTACTACCGCCACGCGCGGTACATGCTGAACTCCACCTGGCACTGGCAGCGGCTCGTGAACGGGTACAGCGACTACATTCCGCCCGACTTCCGCACGGCCGCGCCGCGCATCGCCACCTTCCCGAGCGCGGAGGCCTTCGCGACGCTCGAGCCCATGGGCGTGCGCTACGTCCTCCTTCACGCACGCCTGCTGCCGCCCGCGGAGGTCGCGTCGCTCGACGAGCGGCTGGCGGTCCACGCGGCCCACCTGCGGCCGCTCTACCGCAAGGACCTGGTGTGGCTGTACGTAATCACCGACTGGCCACGCTGATCCTGTTCGCGGCGCTCACCGCGGCCCACACCTGGCCGCTCGCCGCGGCGCCGGGCACGTGGTCGCGCAACGACCACGCCGACGCGCTGCTCAACACCTGGATCCTCTCCTGGGTGGCCCACATCGTCCCGGAGGCGCCGCTCTCGCTCTTCGACGCGAACATCTTCCACCCCGAGCGCACCACGCTCGCCTACTCCGAGCACCTCGTCGTGCCCGCCCTCATGGGCGCGCCGCTGGCGTGGGCCGGCGCCTCGCCCGTGCTCGTGCACAACCTCGTCCTGCTCGCCGGGCTCGTGCTCACCGGCTGGGTCACCTGCCTCGTGATCTCGCGCTGGACCGGCGATACCCTGGCCGGCGTCCTCGCGGGCACCGTGGCCGCGTTCAACGCGCACACCCTCACACGGCTGCCGCACGTGCAGGCGATGCACGTCGAGTTCCTGCCGCTCGCGCTGCTCGCACTCGACCAACTCCTCGAGCGCCGCCGCGTGCGCGACGCCCTCGCGCTGGCCGGCTGGTACTCCGTGCAGGCCCTCTGCTCCGGCTACCTGTTGCTCACTGCCGCCACCGCCCTCGTCGCCGCGGCGCTGGCCCGCGTCGGCGAGTGGTTGCCGCGCCAACGCCTTCTGCGCACCCTTGCCCTGCTCGCCCTCGCCGGTGGCCTCAGCGTGCTGCTGTGCCTGCCGTTCCTGCTGCCGTACGCGCAGGTTCGCCGCGAGCAGGGACTCGTCCGGCCCATCGACGAGGTGGCGGGCTACTCGGCCACCGTCGCGAGCTACCTCTCCACCGGCGCGCGCGTGCACTTCTCGACGTGGAGCGAGCCGTACTACCACCGGGCCGGCGAGTCGCTGTTTCCGGGCGTGACGGCGCTGCTGCTCGCCGGCGGGGCGGTCCTCACCGGCCTCGCGTGGCGCGATCGGCGAGCGCGCATGCTGCTCGCGATGGCGGCCGTGGGACTCCTCTTCTCCTTCGGCCCGCGGTACGAACCCTACCGCACGCTCTACGAGCATCTCCCGCTGCTGCAAGGGCTGCGGGCCGTCGCGCGCTACGGCCACCTCGTCATCTTCGGCGTGGGAGCCCTCGCTGCCTTCGCCCTCGCGGCGTGGCGCACGCGGTTGCGCGGGCGCCTGACACGCGGTTCGGCGTGGGCCGCGGTGGTGGGCCTCCTGGCCGTGGCCGGCGCCAACCTCGATGCCTGGCGCGCGCCGCTCACCTACGCGCGGCACGACGGCATCCCGCGCGTCTACCGCACGCTCGCAACGGTATCCGACGCGGTCGTGGCGGAGTTCCCCTTCTACGGCGTCGACCTCGTTCATCGCCACGCACCGTACGTGCTGGCCTCCACCGCGCACTGGCGGCCGCTCGTGAACGGCTACAGCGGCTTCATCCCGCCGAGCCTCTCCCGCCACGCCGCGGAGTTCAGCGGGTTCCCCGATGCCACGGCGCTGCGCGCCTTGCGCGCGGCCGGCGTCACGCACGTGGTGGTGCACCTCGACATGATGCCGGGACTGGCCCCGCGCCTGCGCCAGATCCCGGCACTCCAATTGGTCGCCGCCGAGGGCAGCCTCCGCATCTACCGGTTGGACCGGCGCTGACGCTCGGCGGGCCTATTTCGGCGCCGTCTTCTTCGATGGCGTCTTCTTGGCCGGGGCCTTCTTCGCGGGGGCCTTCTTCGCCGGTGTCTTCTTCTTGCTCACCGACGAGGTGGGCGTCTTGTTAGGCGATGCACCCGTCTTGGCGGCGCCTGGCGCGACGCCTCCCGGCGAGGCCGAGCCGTCGCCGCCGCCCGCCGCTACAGCGGCCGCGGTGCCGCGCGACAACGGGTAGAGCCGGCGGTACTCCTCGGCCGTTCCGAGGATGCGCTTCACGTAATTCTGCGTCTCGGGGAACGGGATGTCGTCGATGAACTCGTCCTGGTCCAGCCCCGGCTTCTCCGCGCGCCACTTGTCGACGCGCGCCTCTCCCGCGTTGTAGCTGGCGAGGGCGAAGTGCGCGGCCCCGTCGAAGCGCTCGAGGAGGTTGGCGAGATACCGCGTGCCCAGCCGCACGTTCACCTCCGGCCGGGTGAGCATCGAGGTGCGGAAGCGCCGGATGCCCTCCGACCGGGCAAGCCGCCGGCCCGTCCCCGGGATGATCTGCATCAGGCCGTACGCATTGGCGGCGGAGCGCACACCGGCGTCGAAGGTGGACTCCTGCGCGACGAGCGCGGCCACGAGGTGCGGGTCGAGCCCGTGCGCCCTCGCGTGCTGGCGCAGCAGGTCCCAGTACTCGAGCGGGTAGATCACGCGCCGGATCGCCTCGGGCAGCTCGTCGCCCTCGGCCGTGAGGTGCTGCGGGTAGGCGCGCCGCATGCCGTTGATGCCGGCCCGCAGGTCGCCCTGCCGGGCGAGGATCCAGGCTTCGGTGGCATCGAGCGCCGCGGCAGGCCCTGCCCGCAAGCGGAACGCGCGCACCTCGTCGCGCGCGAGGTCGAGCAGCCCGGCGGCCACGAGCGCGCCAACGATGCCACGAGCGGGGCTCGGGGCCGATGCCGCGACGGGCGGTGCCGAGAGCGCTGCCTCCACCGTCGACCGCGCACCGTTCTCCGGTGGCGCCTCCGCGAGGCGGCCGGGCGTGATGCCGCGGCTTTCGAGCAGCCGGGCGGCGAGCCGGCCGTAGTAGGTGTGGAGGTAGTCCACCGTGACGAGCGACAAGCGCGCGTTGGCCGCGGCCGTCTGCCCGAGGCGGTCGTGCGCGCGCGCGGCCCAGTAGAGCCATGCGGGCCGATAGTCGGAGCGCGGGAAGTTGAACGAGGCCGTCTCGAACACGGCCGCCGCCTCGGCGTCGCCGCCGGCGCGGAACAGGCTCCACCCGAGCTTCCAGGCCGCGCGCTGCGTGTGGCGTCCCGAGGGGTAGCGCTCGACGATCGTCTGAAACACCTCGGTGGCCGACGCCTCGTCGCTCACGCGGATGTAGTGCGTCGCGAGGGCATTGAGCGCGTCCTCAGCCCACGTGGTGTCCGGGAACGCCTCGGCCAGCTGGCGCACCTGCGTCACGAAGTCGTCGGTGCGCCCGAGGTCCCGCAGCGACAGCACACCGTAGTAGCGAACCTCCGTGTCGAACGCCGTGCGGTTCCAGAGCGGCTCGAGCCGGAGCCACGCCTGGCGCGGCCGGCCCTGGTGGTACTCACACTGGGCGAGCCGCAGCTCGACCAGCTCCGCGCGATCGCCGCTCAGCAAGGGTCTGACCTGCGCGAACACCCAGAACGCCTTGTCGTACTGCCGCGCGGCAAACAACTGTTCGGCCCGCCGCAGATCGGCCTCGAGGAACTCGGCCGCCCGGTCGGGCCCGGCCGCCTCCCGGATGCGCGACACCTCGAGCGCCACCGCCTCCGCGTTCGGGCTCGTCGGGTCTTCGCCGTACAGCTCGAGCAGGACGGCCTGTGCGCGCGGCTCGTCGCCAGCGGCACGCAGCGCCGCGGCGAGGCGCTCCCGGACGACGTGTGGCGCCGACACGGGCTGTTGCGCCAGCGCGTCGAGGAGCACCACCGCCGCGGCCGGGTCGCCGAGCGCAACAGCCGCCTCGGCCTCCGCGAGCGGCACGGTCTCGGCAAGCGTGCCCTCGAGGCCGGCGGCGCGCAGCGACGACAGCGTGGCGCGTGCCTCGCCGGGCTGGGTGAGCCGAAGGCGGCACAGCGCCTGGTAATAGGCGGCGTGGGCGGCGAGCGGCGTGCGTTGCAGCCCGGGGTGGCTCAGCGCCTCGAGGGCCAGTGCGTAGTTGGCGTCGCTGTAGTGCCGGATGCCTGCCGCGAAGTCGCGGAGCGCACCGACCTGCGCCAACTCAGGCGGCCCCGGCACGAGCCAGGCGGCTTCGAGGGAGGCCGGCCGCGACTCGTGCACCGTCGGGCGCAACACCACGCCCGCCTCGGGGGTGGGCAGCTGCAGGGGGCGACGCAGCAGGCGCTCCGCCGCGCGCGGCTCAGGCACGGCGCCGGCGAGCGCAGCCAGCACGGCGCCGGCGAGCGCGACGGCAGCGAGCGTCAGCGCCGCCGCGTGCCGGCGGACGAAGGGCGGGCGGCCTCCGCCGCCGCGTGTTGTATGTCGCATCCGTGCGACCATTCTCCCATGGAGCGCCCGGCTGTAAAGGACCGGCCGCGGGCGGCCTCTCGGTCCCTCGGTCTCTCGGTCTTCCGGTTCGTCAGTCTGCCGGTCCGTCACTCTCTCGGTCTGTCTGTTCCGTTCGTCGATCGGATGCCGTGGTTCGCCTGGCGCGCTCCTGGAGCGCACCGCGCTTCATCGCCGTGCGGTTCCTCGCACGCGCTTCACACCGCCTCGGCGCGCGGCTTGCCGAGCAGCTCGGGGTCGCCGGCGGCGAGCACACGCACCAGTTCGCGCTCGAAGATGGCCTCGTGACCCGGTACGCCGCCCATGCGCTCGCCGAACAGACCGCGCGCGCGATCGATCTCCGCGTGCAGTCGCGTCCGTAGGTCGCGCTTCTTGCGGCCCATGTTGATCGCCGCCTCGTTGTAGAGCTTGATCTCGCTCACGACGATCGCGGCGAAGCGCTCGGCCGCAGCCAAGGTCTCCGGCGTCGGTGCGGCAGGGGTTGGTGCCTGGACCACGCTCAGCGTGGGTTCCGCCTCCGGCCCCGTGGCACTGGTCGATGAGGCACCGCCCTGCCCCGTGGCGGCCGCCGGTCCTGACTGCTTCGCCGCGGCCGCGCTCGCGCGCGCGCCGAGGGCCGCCGCACTCCGTGTCGCGGTGATCGCCTCGAGGCAACGGCTCGCGTGTCGCGCCAGGATCTCCACCGCTTCCGCCGCGCCGTTTGTCGGCGAGGCCCCGGGCTCGCCCTCGTCCACGTAGAGCACCGCCGCCGTCTTCCCACCAAGGCGGACCGGCACCGCGACACCCGTGGCGTCACCCTCGAGATGGGCGAACGCCAGGCTGTGCATCACCCCCGCGAAACGCGACGGGTGCACTTCGGCGCGCCCGCCCTGCTCGATGACCGATCGAAACTCCCCCGTGTGTTCGATCGCGAGCACCACCGCATCGGCCGCCGGCGCGTCCTCGCCGAACCCGCTGAAGCGCCACCCGCGCAGCCAGTCGCCGCGGACGATGAAGACCATGGATCGGGCGACGTGCTGGGCGAGCACGTCGGAGAGCCGGTCGAGGGCGTCCTTGAGCGAGGTGGCCTCGTCGAGTTGCGCCATGGCGTCGCGCATCCGTTCGAGGGCCCTGGGCCGCGGGCGTTGAGAGGCCTCGGCCGGGACCTGCCCGGCGGTGCTGCCTGTCGCCGATGCCGCCTCTGTTACTCCTGGGTCCGGCGCTGGGTCGGGTGAGGCTCCGGCGTCCAAGCGAACCTCCAACGGACCGTCGTCGCCTTCGCGAAGGCGGTCCGCCTCGACGTCGTCGACCGCGTCCTCGAAGGTGGCCTCGACGATGGGGGCGTCCTCGTCACCGGCCTCCATGATCACGTCGTCGTACCGGGCGTCCGCCACCGCATCGACGTATCCAGCGTCCGCCGCCGCGTCGTCACTGCGGGCGTCCATTGCGACATCGTCGTACCGGGCGTCCGCCGCCGCGTGGTCGTCCTGGGGTTCGGCTGCCAGGTCGTCGTACTGGGATCCCGACATCGCGTCGTCGTACTGGGCTTCCGGCATCGCTTCGTCGTGCTGCACTCCCGGCACCTG
>Ga0079037_100001312_pt1 | contig 12834 bp, 11 predicted proteins | sample Mud3Dept4metaG_FD_71479 | JGI IMG/M metagenome (GOLD analysis project Ga0079037, IMG submission 71479) | Freshwater wetland microbial communities from Ohio, USA, analyzing the effect of biotic and abiotic controls - Mud 3 Core 4 Depth 4 metaG | ecosystem: Environmental > Aquatic > Freshwater >... | reverse complement strand
GCAAGCTCGGCATCCTCGGGAGAGAAGAGACGCCGCAAGATGCGTATTTCAACACCGCTCTCAGTTCTCGGGAACCCCGAGGGCAAATCATCCAGGTGTTTAGCCAGCTTCTCGTAAACATCCGTGCTCATAACAACCTCCTTTCTTGCGCGTTCGAAGGAGATGGTCTACGCCTACGCTATTCCTCTTTCCAGTTCCAATTCTTACCGCCCTTGAAGACGCCTGCGTTCATTTCGTTGCTGATAAAAAGATTGGCCTCCGGGAAGCGTCGGGCCATGGCGTAGTAGAAACAGCCCTCATCGTTGGTGTTGGCGATTTCCTCTTCCGTGGCAATCAGATACTCTTTGGTGAAGGTGAACGAAGAGGAATCGAACGGCATGCCCGGTTTCTGATGGCCTGGAATCACAACCTCCGCGCCCATCTTCTCTAACTGCTCAATATCCCGTATCCATTGCCGCCGCTCTTCATCCGTAACCTCGCAGGTAAAAGGGTGCGCCTGGTTAAACAGGACATCGCTGCCGTAGAGGGTCTTTATGGAAGGTATCCAGACCACTGTATTGTATTTCAGATCGCCTATGATTTCCGGAATAACCTCGATCCGCTCTCCCTCCAGCTCAACGTAGTTCTGGCTGAGGGGCTCTATAGCAACCGTTTTCCGGCACACATTGGTAGGTCCGATGACTTTCTCCCAATGTTCCAGTTTCCCAAAAAACTGTCGATTGATGGTACGGGCCACGGCGGGAAGCGCCGTGACCCGGGCGTACGGGAAGGCCTCCGAGATGACTCCCAGGCCGAAGTAATGGTCAGGGTGGGCATGAGTCACATAAATTTCCTTGAGCCGTTTACCGGTTTCCGCTATTTCCGCGATGACTCGATGGGCATTCGATAGCGTCCACTGAGCATCGATCAGAACGGCTTCGTTCTTTCCCATCACGATCACGGAAGCAACTTCAAAACCTTTTTCATCGCTGAAGAAAACCTTGGTGGACAGCGCATGCAATCCGTGGTTGTTGGTTCTCACTTCCATAGCTTACTCCTCCGCCGAGGCTTTGGCCTTACTTTAACCTGTCTCAACCTGCTTTCGGCCTCATTCAGTCTTAACCTTGACCTTTTGCCTTGCTCTTATCTCAACCTCAACCTTCGCCTTAGTCTTTACCTCAACCTGTTCCCTGTTAACGCGCGCTTTCCAGCAATCGCCTGATCGTCTCCTCGTCGTACTTCTTGGGATTGGCCATCAATGGGGGATCCTTCATGATTGCCGTGATCATCTCGGGTAGGACCTCAAGCTTGATCCCCATGGCGGTGAGCGTGGCAGGAATCTCCAGCTTTCGCAAAAACTCGTCCATGACCTCAATCAGCTTTTCAGCACATGCGGTTGCGGAGAGCCCCTTTGTCTCATAACCGAGGCCTGCAAGAAAGGCTCCGTATCTGTCCAATGCCGCGTCCATGTTTTCACGCAGCACGCGCGTGACAAAGAGTCCGCACGCGACGCCGTGCGCCACGTGATACTGGCTGCCAATGGAGTGGGCCAGGGCGTGCATGGCTCCCACGCCGCCGTTAGTGAACGCGAGACCTGCCAGAAAGCTTCCGTAGAGCATCTTCAGGCCAAGCTCCATATCTTTCGGGTTGTCCCGGAACGGAATAACTGAATCAAAAATCATCCTCGCCGCGTCAAGCGAAAGTTCCCGCGTCATGATGCTGCTACGGATAGACATAAACGATTCGAGCGCATGCGTGAACGCATCAAGGCCTGTGGATGCGATCAGCCTTGGAGGCAAAGAGGAGAGCAGAGTGGGATCAAGTACGGCTGCAACCGGCATGAGCTTCGGACTCTTCATACCGAGCTTCACCTTATTTTTCTTGTCGCTCACCACAGCAACGAGCGTGACCTCGCTCCCTGTTCCCGCCGTCGTGGGGATAGCTATCACGGGAAGAGGATCCTGCTTGTAGACCGCTCCGATCCCCAGATAATTTCTGACCGCCCCTTTGTTGGTTGCCAGGACGCTTATTGCCTTGGCCGCATCGATCGAGCTTCCGCCGCCCAGCGCAATGATGCAGTCGTGCTTACCTTCTCTGCATACCTGTCCCCCCTTGTCCATGACTTCCATCGAGGGGTCAGGCTCCACATCAGAAAAGACCTTATAACTCATTCTTGCTTCATCCAGTGGAGAGATGAGCCGCCTTAGAACGCCCCTCTCAACAATGCCCGCATCGGTGACAATGAGTGGGTTCGCCTTGTTTAGAGCCTTGATTTCGTTAGGCACCAGGTCAATAGAATTCTCTCCGGCAATCAGTTTTTTCGGCCCAAAGAATTCGTGAATCATAGCGACGACCTCCTTTGTTTGGAATGTTTAGATGTTCTCATCACGTGCCCGCGCCTCATACACCCCACTTCACGCCCGCGCTACTGAGCGCCGCACCTGCAACGTCAACGACTGCTGCCCCACCGTCGAGCATAAGAACCGAGCCCGTCATGAATGATGCATCATCACTCGCCAGGTAACTGCAAATGCCCGTTATCTCATCCGGGGTAGCCACCCGGCGCAGAGGCACGTTCGACGCGATCACGGCAAAGACCCCGTCCACGTCCGTGCGGAGCACGTCCGTAAGCGGGGTGAGCGCCTCTTCGAGCATCGGCGTTCTCGTGGCGCCCGGACAGACGGCATTGCATCGAATCTTGTAAGGACCATAGTCGAGCGCAGCCTGTTTGGTGAGCATGTTGAGCGCGGCCTTCGACGTGCAATATGGTGCCATACCTGGCAGGCACACCACGCCGCCCAGGGAGGAAACATTTATGATAGACCCACCCCCACCCTTTATCATATGCGGTATTGCCGCCTTCATCATCAGAAAGGGGCCGGTTACATTTGTTTCGATCACCCGTCGCCAGACGTCAGGATCGATATCGGCAACGGTCCCACCGGGATCGATCCCTGCATTGTTGACGAGCACATCAATCTTGCCCCCAAACTTCAGGGTTGCTTCCACCATGCGCATGGCGTCCTCGTATCTTGACACGTCTCCCGCGCAGCTCGTCGCCGTCCCCGCGGGCAAGGCGGGCCAAGATTGAATTACCTTGTCGAGCACCTCCTGACGACGGCCGGTTATGCAGACTTTGGCGCCATCCGCTACAAACCGCTGGGCGATCGCAAAGCCTATGCCGGTGCCCCCGCCGGTGATGAGTGCCACTTTTCCATCAAGTCTCATCTCTCCGTCTCCTTCCTCATTCTATGGTTTCTATGGTTTCTCTGGTTTCTATGGTTTCTCTCGTTTCTCTGGTTTCTCTGGTTTCTCTGGTTTGTCCCTACTGTTCACCGATTACCGATTACCGGTAACTGGCTCCTGTTCGCCGGTCACTGATCACTGATTACCGATCACTGATCACCGATCACTGATCACTGCTCTTTGCTCATAGTCCCAAATACGCTTTCCTCACATGATCATGCTCGATGAGATTGCAGCATGGACCTTCCAACGTGAGCCGCCCGTTTTCCAATACGCACGCGCGATCCGCGAGCTCCAGTGCCTGCTTCACGTTCTGCTCAATCAGCAATACGGTGATTCCCTGTTCCGGTAAGAATTTTATGACCTTGAATATCTCTGCTACCGCGATGGGCGCGAGACCATAGGATGGCTCATCAAACATGCAGAGTTTCGGCTTTGACATGAGACCCCGCCCAATGGCCACCATCTGTTTCTCGCCTCCGCTCAACGTGCGTACGATCTGACCTGTTCGCTCCTTCAGCGCGGGGAATATCTGATACACCTGGCGAAAGGTCTCCCTCCTCTCCCTCCACGCGTTCGACTGATAGGCGCCCATTTCCAGGTTCTCCTGCACGGTCATATCGGGGAAGAGTCTTCCTCCTTGAGGAACCTGCGTGATCCCCAGCTCCACAATTGACGCGGCTGTCTCCCCCTCTATCCGCCTGCCGAAAAGTGCGACCCTGCCCGATGCTGCACGCACTATACCTGATATGGTGTTGAGGAGCGTTGTCTTGCCTGCACCGTTTGCTCCGACCAGGGCAACAATCTCCCTCTCTCTCACTTCAAAGCTCACGTCCCACAGAGCCTGAATCTTTCCGTAGAACGTGCTTATGTTTTGCACTGAAAGCACGTCATCACTCTCCCAGATAGACTTCTATCACGGTCTTGTCCCTGGCAATCTCTTCCGGCGTTCCTTCCGCGATCTTTACGCCGTGGTGGAGCACGGCTATTCTGTCACATATGCTCATAATTGCTTTCATCACGTGCTCGATCATAACGATGGTGATCCCTTTGTCGCGGATCTTTTTCACCAACTCCATAGCCTGGGCTATCTCGGTGGGGGTCAAGCCCGCCATCACTTCATCGAGCAGCAGAAGGTGCGGGTTGGTGGCCAGAGCCCTGGCAACTTCGAGTCTTTTCTGGTTGGCGACTATCAAATCCACGGCCCGTACGTTTTGGAGTTCCGACAAACCCACAAACTCCAGAATCTCGACGGTCTCTCTCCTGGCAATGTCGGAGGCGGTGGAATGACCCCTTCCAAACAGGCAGCCAAGGAGTACATTGTTGAAGACGGACATCTTCGAAAAGACTTTCACCGATTGAAAAGTCCTTGCAATCCCCATCCTGGAAATCTGATGTGGCTTCAAGCCAACCAGATTGGCGCCCTTGAATCGTATTGTACCTGAATCAGGAACCAGGGCGCCGGACAACAGGTTGAACAGGGTCGTCTTGCCTGCCCCGTTCGGACCGATCAGCCCGAGTATCTCACCCGTCTGCACATCGAGATCAACGTTCGATGCGGCTGTGAGACCGCCGAAATGTTTATTCAGTCCTTCAGCTTCAAGTATCTTCACGTTTTCTCCATCACTGGGGCTCGCGTCGCCCCCTCCAGTGGCGAAGCCACGTGGAGCCTCCCCTTCTCGCGCGCCGTGCGCGCTAGATAGATTTCCACCACCATACCGGAAATCTATCCGTCCGTCGGGCTCGCGTCGCCCCCTCCAGTGGCGAAGCCACGTGGAGCCTCCCCTTCTCGCGCGCCGTGCGCGCTAGATAGATTTCTGTGGGTCCTGCAGAAATCTATCGCCCTTTCTAAGCTGTGCAGTGCGCCGTTTACGTAATTTTTCTACCACCCCTTCCAGACCGTGCGGCATGAACTTGATGACGGCCAGCATGGTGAGACCGAAGAGGAGCATATAGTAATAGGGAAACTTGGTTGTGAGTATCTCCTCGAGTAGAGCGAAGATGGCCGCTCCCGCGATAGGTGCATAGAGGTGTCCCACGCCGCCGAATATTGCCATCAGAACCGGCATGAAAGAGGACTGGATGTTGAACGCAGATGTGGGATCGATGTAAGTCCAGCGCATGCTCATGGTTGCGCCGGCGAGCCCCATAAAAAAGGCACTCGCCGCAAAGGTTACGGCCTTCACCCTGTTGACGTCTATACCCGTATGGGCCGCTGCCTCCTCGGACTCCCCTATGCTCTGTAAAGCCAGGCCGAACCTGGAGCGCCCGATGAGATAGGACGCGGTCAGAACCGCGACGAACACACAGGCCATGTAGTAGAAAACCGTATTTGTATCCTCAGAAATAATCAATCTTCCAACGGTGCCCGTGATGTTGACTTCATACCAGTGGACGAAATTACGGACCAATTCGACAAGACCAAAGGTGAACATGGTGAAATACATGCCCCTCAGCCTGAGCGTCAATGCGCCTACCACGTAGGCGAGGCAGAAACTTGCAGCACCGCCAATGACGATAACGATCGGCAGCGGAAGATCGGAGCTGAGTATGGCCGAAGCATACACACCGACTCCGAAGAAGGCTGCAGGCGCCAGTGATATGTAACCCGTGGGTCCGGAAAAGATCGCCCAGCTGAGCGTCATCACCACGTACATCAGTATGTTTGTGACGAGTATGACCGTGTAAGGTGGAACGTATGCGGGAAGCCCGGCCAGCAGTGCGAGAAAGACGATGAGTATGATGAGGGGCCTGTATTTCTTTGTTTGAGAATTCATGCCATTCGCTCTCTACCAATTCGCATTCGAAGATAGAGTGAGGCGCACACGAGGAGCCGACGCAGGCGTACGTGGGAGTACGTCGAGGAGCGCGACGAGGAAGCAACGAAACTATATCGATGAACGCAAATTGGTGTCATCTCCCCAGGAGTCCCGTCGGTCTAACCAGAAGCAACAAAAGAAAGATCACATAGTAGGCGACCATCGAGAGACCCGGCTGAAGAGAGCTGACTATATAACCGACAAGACCGAGTATGAAGCCGCCGATGAAACTTCCTTTTATATTGCCTAATCCGCCAAGCACTACTACTATGATTGCGATCAGGGTATATTCCATGCCCATGACCGGTGAGACCATAATGGAGGTCATGCTCAAAAGCAGCCCGCCCACGGCCGCCATCATGGCACCGAAACCAAAGCACAGGGCAAGGACTCTGTTGATGCGCACCCCCATGAGTTCCGCAGCGTCGGGGTCCTGAGCCGCCGCCCTGATGGCCTTTCCCGTGCGGGAACCCATCAGGAAGAGATAGAAAGCTGAGCCCAGAATCAGGGAAACGAAAAGTGTGACGATGCGGTTTGCTGAAAAGACCGTCCCCAACACATGGACGGGAAATGCAAGGTAAGAATAGCCTTTGACAGGGGCCCCCCAGATGATCAAGGCAAGGTTCTGGATAACAAAGAGGAGACCAAAGGAGGCGAGCATCGAATTACCTTCGAAGACTGCCGGCGACTCGGAAGAGATCCTCAAGGGGGCGTAAAGAATCCTGTAAATGACAAAGCCGATCGCAAAAAAGACGGGGGCACATATGAGCACGGAAAAGAGAGGGCTGATGCCTGCCATCGTGAAGAGCGTCCATGCGACAAAGGCGCCCACCATGATGAACTCGCCATGGGCAATGTTCAGGACACGAGCAACGCCATATTGCAGACCAAAGCCGACAGCGATCAGGGCGTATATCCCGCCCATCAGCAGGCCGCCGATGGCTATATCCAGGAACTTCACCAGCATATAACCTATTTCCTCAGTGCCCTATTTGTCCGCCTTGGCCATGAACATCTATTACATCTATTGTTAAGGGCCGCCAGGGGAGGTTTCCCAAGGCGGCCCGCTTGTCACACTCTCACGCAATTCAGTTTACTTCTTTGGTGGCGGCTGCCACTCTGGCTTCGGAAAAATCGGTTTCGCCGTGCGCTTCTTTCCCGGGTCTATGACCTCCCAGCTGCCGTTCTGCCACTGGCCTATTTCCCCCGGATGATTCAAATTGATGTTTTTCGTGAAATTGAAAGGACCCATGGCTGTTTCATACGTCTTCTTCGCCATCACGTCCCGTATCTTGGTGTTATTCAGTGTCCCGGCCTCTTCTATGGCCTGCTGAAAGAACTGGAGGGAGGAATAATAGAAGAGCGTTCCCCAGCCTTCAGGTTCATATTTCCATCTCTTGACGAACTTGTCGAAGAATTCCTTTGCTCCGGGAGAGGTCTTCACGCTCCAGGCGCCGGCGCCCATGACGCCGTCAATACCTTTCCCGGTGAAGGCATCCCTGTATTGCGAAAGGCACGGCCCAACCGTCATATAAAAGGCCTTTGGGCTGTAACCGATTTCCATGGCCTGCCCCGTTGCGAGAAAGGCGTGCGGTGGATAGAGAAACCCTGCGAATGCATCGGCGTTGGACGCCTTCGCTTCTTTCAACAGAGGGCTCAGGTCCTTGACATCCAGGGGAAAACTCTTCGACGCGACAACCTGTATGTTCTTCTTCTTGAATTCGGCAAGCGCCCCATCCCTGTACTCGATGCCGTGGAGGTCCTGGATATATGCCATATAAACGTTCTTCACCCCGACCTCTGCAAAGACGTCGGCGAGGGCCGGCATCTGGGTGTCCGCAAAATTCAACACCTGGAAAAAGTACGGGACCTTGCTGATCATCGCCTTGAGCTTGAGGGCCCCACCAGAACCGCCGAGAAGGACCATCTTGTGCTTGTTGGCTATCGGGGCTGCCGCAAAGATGAAGGCCGTGTCCCAGGGGCAGAAGATCAGGTCGACCTTATCCTCCAGGATGGTCTTCTCGAGCAGCTTCGTCATGGTCCCGATGTCACTCTTGTCGTCATACTTTGTGACCTCGAGGGGCAGCTTTTTGCCGTATTCCTTGATGTAGATCCCCCCCTTTGCATTGACCTCATCAACCCACATCTCGTAGACATTTCCGCTCGTCACCGGCACTCCGCTGGCATTGACACCTGAGAGAGAAGTGACCCAGCCTACACGAATCTTATCCTTTGCCGGTGGCGCCGCATAAGACGGAGAGAAGAGCAGCATGACAATCGGAATGATCCCAACAAATGCCCAGAGAAACTTTCTTCTCATAACCCTACCTCCTTTTGTGCTATTTAATGGGGCTCACGTCGCCCCCTCCATCCCGCTCTGGCGGGAGTGGAGCCTCCCCCTCTCGCGCGCCGTGCGCGCTAGATAGATTCCATCACCCATAGAAATCTATGCTGTTCCACAAGCCTTCCACCTAAAAGCGCAGCACTGCTTTCAGCGTTTTTCCTTTTTCCGAATCTTCCGCTGCCTGGTTGATCTGATCGAAAGGATAGAAACTAATCATGCGATCAAACGGAAAACGGACCTGCCTGTAAAGTTCTATCAGCTGCGGGATGAAAATGTCCGGGATTGAATCGCCCTCCACCACGCCTCTGATAGTGCGTCCGTTCAGGATGGTCTGCATGTCGAGGCTCGCTTCGACACCGAATGGAGCCACTCCGATCAGGCCGCAAACGCCGGGCATACCAAGTGCATCCACGGACTGACGAAAGACCTTGGGGAGTCCAGTGCATTCCAGGGAATAATCTACGCCGCCGCCGGTAATCCCGCGGATTGCCTCAACCGGATCCGCCTGGCTGGAGTCAACAACGTGCGTAGCACCCATTTGCTTGGCCAACTCCAGGCGCCCAGCCCTGACGTCCGCTGCAACAATGGTGGTACATCCACAGACTACGGAAGCCATTACAGCGCTGAGCCCCACCGATCCCGCCCCAAAGATGGCAATCGAGGAACCGGGACGTGCCTGAAGGGAGTTGATCACGCCGCCTGCACCGGTCTGAATGCCGCAACCCAACGGCCCCAGAATGTCGAGCGGGACATCATTTCGTACCTTCACCACGTTACGCTCTGTAGCAAGCGCATGCGATGCGAAGGAAGACTGGCTGAAGAAGGCCGCATGCACGACCTTTCCGTCTTTCTGCATGGTGGGTGTGCCATCGGGACGGACTCCGGCAAAATTCAACCTGAAGAAATCGAGGCAGTTCGCGGGAAGTCCCCTGACGCACGAGGCGCAGGCACCGCACGACCGAAAACTCATAACCACGTGGTCGCCTGGCTTCACCTTCGTTACGCGACTCCCCACCCTCTCGACAACGCCCGACCCTTCGTGTCCCAACACTGCTGGAAGCGGTATCGGCATGAATCCGTCGCGGGCCACAAGGTCAGTGTGGCAGAGCCCGGAGCCTGCAATGCGAACAAGCACTTCATCATCCCTCGGCTCATCGAGGTCCACATCTTCGATAACAAACGGGCCGGACTTCTCGCGCACAAGTGCGGCCTTGATCTTCATAACAATCCTCCCCAAACGTTGCACATCGGTGATTTATTCATTCAACCTCCGACGCTATCAGGGCACGGAATTTCAATATGGCTGCGTGGCCGGCTCTTTTATCATGCCGGTCTCTTTCATCGATTTCTCCAGCTTCACCCACAGGTCCTTCAGGAACTTGTCGTAGTCCCTGGCATTGTAATAGGCAGGGATGAGATTGAGCTTTTCGAGAACCGACTTGAACTGCGGCGTCTCCATGCCTTTGGTGAACGCAGTCTCCAACTTCGTCACTACAGGGGGCGGAAGACCCGCCGGCCCGAACACGGAAAAGACTGTTTCGTTGTACCAGTCGTACCCCAGCTCCTTGAACGTCGGGACATCAGGAAAGGCGGCAGACCGCTTCTCCTCGTGGGTACCCAGCAACCTGAACTGCCCTGACTGAACGAAAGGTACCAATTCAGGGCCGACCGATCCCGCCTCTATGTGCCCGCCGAGCACGGCGGTCATTGCGGGCGCACTTCCCGTGTACGGCACGTGGATAAGCTTGATGTTCTCCTGGTGCGCAACAAACTCCATGCCGTGGTGCGGCGCAGAGCCGACACCCGGTGTGCCGTACTTTATCTTCCCGGGATTCTTCCGTGCGTACTCGACAAATTCCTTCATGGTCTTCCAGGGCGCATCGCTTTTCACGACAAGGCCTGAGTTGTGCGCACCCACGTAGGCCATTATTGGCGTGAAACTCTTGAGCGGCTTGTACGTCACTTTCTGCAGTTGGGGGGCCCTGACAATCCCTGTGCTTGCTGCCTGGCAGATCATGTACCCGTCCGGCTTCGCGTTGGCTATGTTGGCAAGTGCGAGCGTCCCACCTCCGCCACCTTTGTTCTCAATGATGATGTTTTGACCCAGGTATTTCTCGGCACCGATCGCAAGCGCCCTGAAGCTCATGTCCGAACTGCCTCCCGCCGCAAATGATACCAGCACGGTGATCGGCCTCTCAGGGTATTCAGCCCTCGCCGGGCCTGAAGCAACAAAAGCGCAGATCATTAGAGCCAGGACAATCAATAAAGAACGTCTCATGTCAGTCCTCCATGGTTTCATGGTCATTCTCCTTTCTCGACCCGGTGAGGCTCTTCCTTCCTGGTGGGCGAGCACGACGCTCCACCAGTGGCGCTATTTCCTTTGAAGGTTGACCGGCATCTTGCATTAGACAGTAGTGTGATTTGAGGTGGTTGTCAATATTTCTCTATCCCCAGATCCTTCAGTCTTGAGTCTTTAGGAGCACCCGTCTCTTTGTCCCAACCCACAATCTCGTAATACTCATCCAACATCTTCTCCCACGAAGCCCTGTCCATCACCTGGCCCTTGCTCGGTCCTTTCGTGGAAGTCTCATTGAAGAACCGCTGCGGCAGCGTGTCATCCTTTCTCGTGAAGCCTTCCCGGGTGTTAAAAAGACGCGTCAGGGCCCATATGCGCTGACACGCTATCTTCAACTCATCAACGGTGAATGGCCATCCCGTGGCTGCAGCGATGCCCTCAACAAAATCCGCCTGCGTGATGCCGAATCCGCCGAACGCGCAGCCGATGATGGAATCAAACGCAACGTAGCTGAGCTGCAGGTCGGCGATCATCTGTGCCTTGCCTTCGTATCCGTAACGATCTATCGGTACGGGGATACCCAGTAGTTCCGTCCGGAGCGTATTCGACCTGAGGTGGCAGGCGCCCCTGTCGGACAGGGCGTATGTCAATCCCTGGCCCTTCATACCCCTGGGGTCGTATGCGGGAGGCTCGAGCCCTTTCACGTGAATGGCGAAGGCCTCGGACCCCTTCATTTTCTCGGAGGCCCGTTTCACACCCTCAGACAGGAGCTTGCCGACCTTCTCCCTCTTCCCTATGAGATGAACCATGGCAAGCACGGCCTCGCCACTTCCGAACGCAAGCTCTACGCCCCCGGTATCTTCTTTTGTGATAAGACCCTTCTCGAAGCACTCCATCGCGAACCCTATCGTGCCGCCGCACGAGATGGTATCCATCCCGTACTCATCACAGAGCCTGTCGGCTGCGATGATCACAGCCGGATCTTTGATCTCGAGGTTCGAGCCGAATGCAAATATGGTCTCGTACTCAGGCCCTTCGCTCACCCACTCCCGTCCCGCAAACGAACCTTTCGTGAAATGGCTGCACGCAATCGGGCAGAGGTAACACGCCCGCGACTTCGTTATGTATTTTGGAAAGCCCTCAGAACCAATGTCGTTGGCATATTCAAACGTGTTCTCTTTCCAGTTGCGCGTCGGAAACGTGCCGGTCTCGTTGGTCGCGTGCACGGTGAAAATGGTGCCCATCCTGGGGAATGGCCCACCCTTCTTTGTCATGGGATGTTCAGAAAGCGCCTTCTTACAGCGAGCGACGACCTCGCTGAATCTTGCCTCGTCCGCGATCGGCACCTTGCCGCTACCCATGAGGACCACTGCCTTCACGTTCTTTGATCCCATAACCGCACCAGCGCCACCGCGGCCGAACATCCTCCGGTCCGACACAATGCCTGAAAAGCGGACACCTTTTTCCGCGGCAGGGCCGATCGCAGCAATGCTTAGCTTTCCCTTCTTCTTTCCTCTGAACTCATCCTTCAGTCTCTTCTCCGCCTCTGTCGTGGCGAGGCCCCAGAGATCACCCGCATCATGGAAGCTGACGTTTCCGTCATCTACCATGATGTAAAGCGGCTTTTCCGCTTTGCCTTTTATGACCATCGCATCAAACCCGGCAAACTTGAGCGTGGGCCCGAAAAGCCCACCCGCGTATGAGTCGAGAAACGTACCCGTCATCGGTGACCTGGTGACCACCGCGGCTCGTCCGACGCACGGAAAATTTGCGCCGGTGAGCGGACCAGCCAAAAAGATGAGCAGATTGTCAGGGTCTAAGGGATCCGTCCCTTGTTTGAGGTTCTTATACAAGAGATAGGCCCCGAGGCCCTTGCCCCCGAGGTACTTACGCGCCACATCCTCTTTCAACTCTTCAGTCTTGACTGTACGATTGCTGAGGTCAATCCATGCAATCTTTCCCATGTAACCCTTCATGTCCGATTCCTTTCCATGCTATCCATTGTTACGGGTGGGCTACATTTCAGCCCACTGTTGCGCGTTACGAGTTAGACGGAAGACCAACATTGAGAGCTTTCATGTTCCGGTAGCTCGCAACTCGAAACACGTACCATGTTCCTTATTCTGCGTTCTTCTCGGGACCCTGGTCCC
>Ga0079037_100001310_pt1 | contig 12838 bp, 7 predicted proteins | sample Mud3Dept4metaG_FD_71479 | JGI IMG/M metagenome (GOLD analysis project Ga0079037, IMG submission 71479) | Freshwater wetland microbial communities from Ohio, USA, analyzing the effect of biotic and abiotic controls - Mud 3 Core 4 Depth 4 metaG | ecosystem: Environmental > Aquatic > Freshwater >... | reverse complement strand
AGCGTGATCAGGTTGTCGAGTGCTGCCGCGTGCAGGTAGACGGCCGGATGGTCGTTGTGCAGCGGGGTGTTCATCGCGTCGGCGGCCCCGCGATAGAAGGCGCCGTAGAACACGATGCTGTCCGCAACCATCGCCTCGATTGCGGCATCGGACTCCTCCGTCGGCTCGAGCAGGAGACCGGCCGGTATGGTCGGCGTGGACGGACAGTTCTCGCGGAAGTCGCTGCCGCGGTCCTGCACGATCCACTGCGGGAACGGCGGACGGCGGCGGCAGTCCAGCCAGCGATCGTTCCAGCTCTGCTCCGGCAGGTCTGACCAGAACACGCGGATGGCGCCGGTGCCGCAGCCGGCGTCTCCCTTGCACCCGCCGCACACTTCCCTGAAGACCGTTGGAACCGCCGTCGGCTGCAGCTGCGGCGGGCCGGTGCTGAGTTCGTAGAAGCGCGTGACGCGATCCAGCGGATCGATCGTCTTCGGCACCGGCACCGGGGTGACACGGGCGCCGACCTCGGGCCGCAGCGGACGGTCCGGGCCGAAGGTTGCGCCGTAGACCGGAATGCCCGCGGCTCGATAACGGTCGAGTTCGGCAGCCAGTGCGTCTATCGTGGGATCGTCACGCAGGTCCTCGAAGACGATGTCCATGACGACCGCTTTCGGGCGATTGGCGCGGATCGCCCTGAGCACGCGCGCATGGAACGCATAGCGTGGCGGCCAGGGCTCCTCGTACGCGGCAAGGTCGGGGTCGCGCAGCAGCACAACGGCGATGGCCGCCTTGCCTTCCTTGACGCACGGGCCGCTGGCTGCGCCGGGATAGCAGCCGGCCATGGCAACCGCCAGCAGGTCCTGCGAGTAGATCTTGGTGAGGCGCGTCAGGCCGAACGGGTCCATGCGCAGGAGCACGACACCCCCCAACAGGAACAGGAGGTACAACGCCAGCGGCCGCCGCATGGCCCGCAGACGCCTGAGCCACACGTGCCCTGCCGGACTCATGACTCCGTCTCGGTACCCACGAACGAGCGCCCCTGGCCCGACGCTGCCGAGCGAATGACCACGGCATGACTCCCCTGCAAGCTGCGAGCGACGGCAAGGATACCGCTCGATCCGTCGCCCGGCTGCTGCGGAGCAATGCTACAGCTTGACCGGTTCCACGCGGCGATTGCTCTGACGACCCTCCGGCGTGGCTTCAGGCGCAATTCAGGGTGGTCCTGCAGCATCTGGCCAATTTCCTTGAGCGTGCCCGACGACTCGGGACGCAACGTGTCGCTCCCGGTGTCGAAGTAGATCCCCTGGAGCGCCAGCCGGCCGTTGGCGGCGAGCGCATCGTAGATCTTCTGGTCGCTGGCGGCGACCCGACGTTGGTGTGGCAACCCTGCGCTTACGCCGGGCTAGGAGGCCACGCCGTGCACCTGCGGCTGACCGATGTCTTCGTTCCACAGTTGCGGCCGGCTGGCGATGAAGCGGCGCATCAGGTCGGCGCAGGTCGGATCCTGCAGCACCTCGACGATCACGCCGCGCGACCGCAGCAGCGCCTCTTCGCCCATGAAGGTCTGGTTCTCGCCGACGACGACCTTCGGAATGCCGTAGAGCAGGATGGCGCCGCTGCACATCGCACACGGCGAGAGTGTCGTATAGAGGACTGATTCGCGGTACACGCCGGCCGGCTGGCGGCCGGCGTTCTCCAAGGCGTCCATCTCGCCGTGCAGGATGGCGCTGCCTCTCTGCACGCGACGGTTATGCCCGCGCCCGATGATGATTCCTCGGTGCACGACGACCGATCCGATGGGAATGCCTCCCTCGGCCAGGCCTTGTCGTGCCTCGTCGATTGCCGCCTGCAGGAACGGGTCTGGCCCAGCCATGATCGCGATCCCCTCCGCGTTCCGACTCACGGATCGAGGTCACACCCAGCGATTCTCGCCACCTGAAACTCCGCGACAATTCGGAGAAACCCGGAGACGGGCACGTCAGCGTGTCATGCCGATGGCGAGCCGCCGAGGAAGCGCCGGATCGCCTCGAACTGGCTTGCGCCATCGAGGCCCGCTTCCTGCATCACCGCGTCGCCCCGCCCGCTCGCCAGGAAGTGCCCACGCTGGAACGGGTGCAGCGTGAACTCCCGGCCGCGGACCGATCGGACCCAGCGGTACATCGTCTGCCGGGTGAACCCGGTGACACCCATCGCCTGCTCGGCGGCCGCGGCCGGGAAGATCCGCTCCTGCTCGGCGGCGGTCAGGCAATCGAACAGCTCTGTGCTCGCTACGTAGTAGACGTCGAGATCGATCCCCGCGTTCTCGAGCAGCGGCAGCGTCTCATTCACGAACACATATGTGACACCGCTCTCCTGCAGGACGACGACACCGTCAGGCCTGCCACGCGCCTGGCGCAGCTTGTAGACGCCCGTGGCGGCTGCGCTCGCCGGAGCGAGGCCCAGCTTGGCGCGGTTCGGCACTCGCTCCGTGGGGCGAGTCACGAAGGGCGCAATGACCGCCGGCCGGCTCGCCAGCGCGGCCGCGAGCAGTGTCCAGATCTCGCGCGGTTCCCACGGTGTCAGCGTGACGACCGTGCCCGGCGGGAAATTCTCCTGCAGCAGCTGCAGAGCCTGCGGATCGGCGTGCGTCGGGCCATCCTCGCCGGTCGTGAGCCCAGCGTGCGCACAGATGACGATCATCGGCTTGAAAGGGTCGCCGGAGACAGCCCGTCGCGCCTGGCTGCCGATGGCGTGCAGGCGAGCACCAATGTGGGCGAGCGGCGCGAGGAAGGCGCCGTAGGATGAGACGACCCCGATGTGGTGTCCGAACGTGGAGAGGCCGGCCAGGATGCCGGTGGCAGCGTCCTCGCAGATCCCGCCCAGCGACAGCGTTCGCGCGGCGGCATTGGCCTGCGCGTTGAAGAAGCCCGGCGGGAAGGATTCACCAATCAGGTTGACGCTGGTGGATCCGAGCAGGTCCGCCGCCGCGGTCAGCAGCGCGCCGCCGCTGCGGCGATTGCAGTGGGCCAGGGCCTGCGCCAGTTCGCCGCGCAGGGTCGCGTTGGTGCCGGCCTTCGACATCAGGTCCTCGGGCGCGTTGCCGAGCATCTCGCGCGCGGTCTCGTAGACCGCGTCCACGCGCGGCGCATCGGCGCGGCGACAGCGTGCGAGGCGGGCGAGGCCCGCGCGCGACTCGAGCAGCCGCTCGGCGAGGTAGCGGGTCACCGGCAGATCCTTCTCGAGCCTGCGGCGCACCACCAGCAGGGCATCCCATGCGCACTTCTCGATGATCGCGCCGTCCTGCCCGCCCTGGCAGAGCTGCGCGTCGAGCGGGCAGCGCGGCAGGTCGGCTCCGACAATCTCGAGCAGCGGCGCGACGGCACCGAAGAACGCGTCGGCGCAGAGCTTGTGCCCGGCGCCGTGCGAAGCCCGGCCTTCGATCCCGTACTGCCAGCCCTTCGTCGTGCGGTACACGATGGCCGTGGGCTGCCGGCTCTCCATCCGCAGCGCGGCGTGCTGCGCCGCGAGGATCTGGTTGAAGTCGAAGCCACCCGGCACGTAAATCACGTTCCAGTCGTTGAGGTAGGCCAGTTCCACCGGGTCCCACTGCACGTAATCGCCCGGGACATCGTCGTCGCGGCACACGCGGTTGGAATCGATCGAGGCCTGGTTCCAGTCGATGTGCAGGATCGCATTGCCCAGCGAGGCCGTCCCCGCGGCGGCGAGCGCTTCCGCGACGCGTCCGGGCGTCAGGCCGCCCTCGCCCTCGACGATGTGCACCTTGGGCGCGTGCTCCCCGAAGGTGTCGGCCGCCGCGAACGCGAGCCCGAGTGACGAGGCGACGCCCACGCCCGAGGCGCCGGTCGCCAGGCGCAGAAACGGCGTGGCCGGTGTCGGGTGACCGTCGAGGGCCTTGGCCTGGAACTGCAGGAAGAGAGGCGTGTTCTTGGTCGGGTTCTGCCGGAAACCCAGCAGATCCTCCAGCCGAAGCTGCCGGCGCGGATCCGCGGGCAGCAGTTGCGGCGCCGCAATCCGCGCGACCTCATTGCGCAGGGCCCAAAGGGCGTACAGGCCGAGTGCCTTGTGCCCCGCCGCATAGGAAATGAGGTCCGCGTCCTCGCGGTCGGGGTCCGCAAGGTCGTAGTGCATCGTGTGGAAGAGCAGCGCCTGCACGAAGCGCCCGGAGGAGATCGAGCCGCCCGGATGACCCGACATCGGCACGTAGTTGTAGAGGAGCGCGCAAAGCGAACGATAGGCCAGGTCGAAGCTCTCGAGCCTGCCGACCTCGTCCGGTGCCAGGGGCGGCACGCTGTCCTCGAGCAGGTCACGCGCGTCGAGGTAGATTCCGCGCCGCGGCCCGAACGTGAGCTGAGTCTTGCGCATGATGCCTCCCCGCAGCGCGATCAGAACAGCCGCCGACCTTCCCGGACAAACGCCACGAACCCGTCCCGGTCCCGGGACGCCGCGCGGATCCGCTGCATGCCTTCCTCGAGGTCGTCGAGCGCGGTCGCGACCGAGATGCGCAGGAAGTGGCGGCCCTCGGCACCGATCACGCCGAAGGCACGGCGGTCCAGCGTCGCCACGCCATGGCGGAACAGCAGGAACATCTGCACCAGCGTCGAGGGCGAGGTCTTCGGCCGCACGGTCGCCGGCAACCCCTCGCAGAGCTCGATGGCCCCGAGCTGCTCGCAGAGACCGGCGATGTTCGGGAAGACATAGAACGCGCCCTTCGGGACCTGGCAGCGGATCCCCGCGATGGAGTTCAGCCCGCTCACGACATGGTCACGCCGCTCCTGGAAGGCGTGCACCATGCGCTCGATCGCAGGGCGACTTTCCGGCGACTCGATGGCGAGCTTCGCACCCATCTGGTTGTAGCCGGAGATGCACGAGAAGTAGTTGATGTTCAGCGTCTTGAACATCAGTGCCTCTTCCGCCGTGGGCAGCACGGCCCAGCCAATCCGCCCGCCGGTCCACGAGTACGATTTCGACGCGCCGGACGCGATGATGGTGCGCGCGGCCATGCCCGGGAGCGATGCGATCGAGAAATGCCTGCTGCCGTCGAAGAGGATGTTCTCGTAGATCTCGTCGGAGTAGATGCGGACGTCCGCCGGCGCCTTCGCGAGGATGGCCTCGGCGATCGATTCGAGCTGCATGCGCGTGGCGACGCCGCCGGTGGGGTTCGAGGGGAAGTTCAGGATGATCAGCTTGGTGCGCGGCGTGATGAGCGGCGCGAGGTCATCGCCGCCGAACGCGAAACCCTTCTGCTCGTCCAGGTGCAGCGGCACCGGCTTGAGGCCGAGGTAGGTCGTGAACGACTCGTAGATCGGGAAGCCCGGGCTCGGGTAGATGACCTCGTCGCCGGGATCGCAGTAGACCTCCTGGCTGAAGCCGATCGGGGGCTTGCCGCCGGGGAACACGACGACCCGGTCGGGCGTTATGTCCAGTCCACGCCTTGCGCCCATGTCGGCCGCGATGGCTTCGCGCAGCGGCAGCATCCCCTGCGGGTCCACGTAGTGGGTCATGTCGTTGTCCAGCTGGCGCTTGACCTCCTCGCGGATGTGCGGCGGCAGCGGGAAGTCAGGCTCGCCGAGGTTGCAGCGGATGACCTTGCGGCCCGTGGCCGCCACCTCGTTGATGTAGGGACCGATCTTGAAGGCGTTTTCCGTGCCGATCTGCTGCACGCGCTTGGACAAGAGCGCCATGGACCGCTCCTTTGCAGGCCGCCCGAAGTCGGCCAAGGGTAGGGCAGCGCGGGCGCGCTGGATACTTCAGACAGTACGTAGCCGAGCTGTGGCAGCCGCAACGCAGACCCCGGGAGGGGGCCCTCGTGGCAAGATGTGCCGAACCCTTGCGCGCACCCACCCCGAGGAGCACGCCGTCGATGTACATCGTGATGATCGCGTCCGAGTGCGCGCCAGTGGCCAAGGTCGGCGGGCTCGGCGACGTCGTATTCGGACTGAGCCGCGAGCTCGAGCTGCGCGGCCATGCGGTAGAGATCGTCCTGCCGAAATACGACTGCATGCGCACCGACCAGGTCTGGGGCCTGCAGCCGGCCTACCACGACCTCTGGGTGCCCTGGGACGGCGGCGCGATCCCCTGCACTGTCTGGTTCGGCTTCGTGCACGGCCGCAAGTGCTTCTTCATCGAGCCGCACTCCTCCCAGGCCTTCTTCGGCCGCGGCACCTACTACGGCTTCTGGGACGATGCCGAGCGCTTTGCGTTCTTCAGCAAGGCGGCGCTCGAGTTCCTGCTCCGCACCAACAAGCGCCCCGACGTCATCCACACACACGACTGGCAGACCGCGCTGGTGCCGGTGCTGCTGTACGAGGTGTATGCCGGCGCCGGGCTCACCGACCAGCGCGTCTGCCACACCATCCACAACTTCCGCCACCAGGGCGTGACGGGCCCCGAGATCCTGCGCGTCACCGGACTGAACCGCCCAGAGTACTTCGGCGCACCTGACCGGATGGGCGACGACCTCGACCACCACGCGATCAACCTCACGCGGGGCGCCATCCTCTACGCCAACTTCGTGACCACCGTGTCGCCCCACCATGCCTGGGAAGTGCGCCACACCGACCTTGGCTGCGGCCTCGGACACACGCTGCACCAGCACCAGCAGAAATTCGGCGGCATCCTGAACGGGCTCGACTACGAGATGTGGAATCCGGAGATCGACCCGCACATTGCGCGGCATTACAACGCGGCGAGCATCGAGCAGAAGGCTGGGAACACGGACGCCCTGCGCGACCGCATGCTGCTGCGCGGCGGTCGACGGCCGGTCATTGCCTACGTCGGGCGCCTCGACACCCAGAAGGGCCTGCACCTGATCCGCCACGCGCTGTTTCATGCGCTGGAGCACGACGCACAGTTCGTGCTCCTTGGCTCGGGCTCCGAGCACGGCATCAACGAGGATTTCTCGCACCTGAAGCGCCGGCTGAACGACAATCCCGACTGTCACCTCGAGATCGGCTACGACGAGGACCTCGCGCACCTGATCTACGCCGGCGCGGACCTGCTGGTGATGCCGAGCCTCTACGAGCCCTGCGGACTGACGCAGATGATCGCGCTGCGCTACGGCACCGTGCCGGTGGTGCGGGCCGTCGGCGGCCTCAAGGACACCGTGTTCGACTGGGACTTCTCCGAGCGGCCACGGCAGTTGCGCAACGGGTTCGTCTTTGAGCATGCGGACCAGCACGGCATCGAATTCGCTCTCAGCCGCGCGCTGGGCCTGTGGCGCCACGAGCCGGCCCTGTTTCGCGAACTCGCGACACAGGGGATGGCCTACGACTACTCCTGGAACCATCCGGGCCGGCACTACGTGGACATTTACGAGTTCATCCGCCACCGGTAGCGCCCGCAATGCCCTCGCTCCCGGAGTACGTGGACGGCCTGCCGAACCTGAGCGGATCCGAGCAGCTCATCGAGCATACGATGGCCGAAGCGCGCGACCGGCCGGTGTTCCTCGGGGACAGCCGCATCCCCTTCGACCGGATCCGCAGCGCCTGCGCGATCGCGCTGCACATGCACCAGCCCCTCATCCCGGCCGGCGGCGCGGAGCTGCGCACGGCGGCTCTGATCAGCAACCTGCAATACATGGTTGAGCACCCCGGCATCGGCGACAACCACAACGCGTCCGTGTTCCGTCGCTGCTACGCCCGCATGGGCGAGTTCCTTCCCGCGTTGCTGGCCGAGGGCCTGGAGCCGCGGGTCATGCTCGAGTACTCGGGCACGCTCCTGCACGGACTGCGCGCCATGGGTGCGGGCGACGTGATCGACAGTCTGAAACGCATCACTTGCCCGGCCGACTGCCGGCGCGCGGTCGAATGGCTCGGTGCGCCCTGGGGTCACGCGGTCGCGCCATCGACCCCCGTGCAGGATTTCCGCCTGCACGTGCGGGCGTGGCAGCATCACTTCGCCGCGATTTTCGGTCTCGATGCCCTCGCACGAGTGCGCGGCTTCTCCCCGTCCGAGATGGCCCTGCCAAACCATCCGGAGGTGGCCTACGAGTTCGTGCGCACGCTGCTCGACTGTGGCTACCGCTGGGTGCTCGTGCAGGAGCACACCGTCGAGGAGCCGGCCACCGGCGCGCCTCCCCGCCGCAGGCACCTGCCGCACCGGCTCGTCTGCCGCAATGCCGCTGGCGCGACTGCGAGCATCGTCGCGATCGTGAAGACGCAGGGTTCCGACACGAAGCTCGTCGCCCAGATGCAGCCGTGGTACGAGGCACGGAGCCTGGACCGCGGCGATCTCGCCGGGCACCCGGTACCGCTGCTCGTAACCCAGATCGCGGACGGGGAGAACGGCGGCGTGATGATGAACGAGTTTCCGTCGAAGTACTTCGAAGTGGTGCGCGCCGCGTCCGGCAGTGACGTGCCGCTGATGAACGCTACCGAGTACCTCGAGCACTGCTTCGCGCGCGGCATCCGCGAGTCTGATCTGCCGGCGATCCAGCCCCTGTTCCACAGCCGCATCTGGGCGCGCATGCAGCCAGGCGACGGCGTCGACCGCCTGCAGCAGGTCATCGACGACTTGCAGCGCGAGGATGGACGCTTCCACATGGACGGCGGCAGCTGGACGAACGACCTGACGTGGGTGCGGGGATACGAGAACGTGCTGGGGCCGATGGAAGAAGCGAGTGCCCTCTTCCACGACCGGGTCACCCGCCGGCAGCGGCCGACCGGCGAGCGCCGCTACCGCAACGCCCTGCTGCACCTGCTCGCCTCCCAGACGAGCTGCTATCGTTATTGGGGCCAGGGCCAGTGGACCGACTACGGTCGGGAAATCTGCCGCCGCGCCCGGGACATCCTGACCTGCGACTACTGAGGCCCGCGCGCCTTACACGGATCGCGACCGGCGGCGGCGGTATGACATGCCGGGCCTTCCGTGCCGGGCAGGCGGCTGGAACATTAGCCGTTTATACCGATGCCCGCTGCACCTCCTGCTGCGGGAGAATCGGCTGGCAGTGCGCCATGCGGTTGTCTTGCCGGGAGAATCCGGAGATGAGGCGCGTAATCGCTCCAGCCCTGACACTCGGCTACGGAGCGAACAGGATCAGGCGGCAAACCCGTCCGCAGCGGCACACAGTCGCCACGCAGCCCGGGTTCGCTTTGCTGCTGCTCGTGGTCTGTGCCGTGACGTGTGCCGCAGCCGCCGAACCGGCCCTGAAGAAGGCCACCCTCATGCCGCTGTGGACCCCGCAGGCCCAATTTGCCGGCTACTACGTGGCACTCGACAAGGGCATGTACGCGAGGCACGGCATCGATCTCGAAATCCTCGCCGCCGGACCGGGCCATGCTCCCGCGCAGTCACTGGCGGACGGCACGGCCGACTTCGTCGTTCTCTGGCTCACGACGGCGCTCCAGCATCGCGCCCAGGGCACGCAGCTGGTCAACCTGGCGCAGGTCATCCAGACGTCGTCGATGATGCTGGTGGCCAGGAAGACGAGCGGCATCCGAGCCGTCGCCGACATGAATGGCAAGAAGGTGGGCCTGTGGGGCGGGGACCTGTCGATTCCGCCCCGCGCCCTGTTCGCCAGGGCCGGCATCACGGTACGTGAGGTGCCTCAGTCCCACTCGGTGAACCTCTTTCTGCGCGGCGGCATCGATGTCGCATCCGCCATGTTGTACAACGAGTACCACACGATCCTGATTTCCGGACTCGATGCCGACGAGTTGAGCGTCTTCCCCCTTCACGAGGTCGGCATGAATTTCCCGGAGGACGGCCTCTACACGCTGGAGAAGACGCTCGCGGCGGATCCTGCCCTGGCGAGGGCCTTCGTTCTCGCGTCGATGGAGGGCTGGCGCTACGCATTTGCCCATCCCGAAGAAGCGCTCGACATCGTCATCCGGCGCATGCGCGAGGCACATCTGCCCGCCAATCGCGTGCACCAGCGCTGGATGCTGGCGCGCATGCGCGAATTGGCGCTGCCGGACGGCGCGACGGAATCCTTGGGCCGGCTCAAGGAGCAGGACTACCGGGCTGTCGCGGGCACGCTGCAGCGGGACGGCCTGATACGGGATTATCCGGACTATCGGGACTTCGCCCGGAGCCTCGATGCTCGGGAGTAGGAGCATCGCCCGCAGGCTGATCCTGGTGATCACCTTCTTCAGTTCGGTGATCTTCGCGGTCACGCTGGGCTACAACTACTACAGCTCGCGGGTCTTGCTCGAGCAGGAGCTGGAGAGCAACGCACGCAACCTCGCGTTGTCACTGGTCAACCGCGTCGAGACCGAACTCGCAGCGGTCGCCAAGGTGACCGAGGGAACGGCGCGGGCAATCGAAATCGGCCGCTTCACGGAGCAGGAGCTGCTGTCCCTCATCCAGACGACCCTGGAAGGCAATCCCGGTATCTACGGCTCGACCGTGGCCTTCGAGCCGTACGCCTTCAGTCCACAGACCCGCCTGTATGCGCCCTACTATTACCGGGAAAATGGGCAGATCCGCTTCAGTCGCCTGGAAGACTCCTACCAGTACGTTCCGTACCTCTACTGGGACTGGTACCAGATACCACGCGAGCTGGGCCAGCTCGAATGGAGCGAACCGTACTTCGACGAAGGCGCGGGCAACGTGCTGATGTCCACCTGTTCGGTGCCGTTCTACGCGGACATTGGCGGTGCTCGGCGCTTGCAGGGCATCGTCGCGGCTGACGTCTCCCTCGATTCGCTGACGGCGCTCGTCTCCTCAGTCCGCATTCTCGAGACCGGCTACGCCGCGCTGCTGTCCCGCAACGGCGTGATACTTGCTCACCCATTGACCGGCGCGATCATGAACGAGACGTTCTTCAGCATCGCCGAGGCGCGCAACGATGCGTCCCTGCGCGCGCTGGGGAAGAAGATGGTCGCCGGAGAATCCGGCTTCGTTCACTACAACAGCCTGGTCGGCGTGACGAGCTGGATGTACTACGCGCCGATCCGGTCGACGGGGTGGACGCTGGCCGTGGTGTTTCCGGAGGCCGAGCTGCTCGCAACCGTCAACCGCATGAGCCTGACGATGCTGGTCATGGGGCTGGCTGGAATATCACTGCTGACCGCCGCGGTGGTTGCCATCGCCGCCTCCATCACCAGGCCGCTGCGCACACTGGCCGACGCCACTCACGCGATGTCCTCCGGGAACTTCGACGTGGAACTGCCGGTCATCCGCGCGCAGGACGAGGTCGGGGAGCTGGCACACGATTTCCGGGTCATGAGGGACTCGCTCAAGGAGTACATCGTCAACCTGACGGAGACCACTGCCGCAAAGGAACGCATCCAGAGCGAACTCAAGGTGGCCACCGACATACAGGCCAGCCTGCTGCCCCGCGTATTCCCGCCATTTCCGGAGCACTCCGAGTTCGAAATATTCGCGTCGATGGACCCGGCCAAGGAGGTCGGCGGCGACTTCTACGATTTCTTTTTCATCGACCCCGACAATCTCTGCTTCCTCATTGCGGACGTTGCCGACAAGGGGGTTCCGGCCGCGCTCTACATGATGGTGGCGAAGACCCTGCTGAAGTCAGAGGGGCAGCGCCTCGGCGAGCCTGACCAGACCCTGACCTGCGTCAATCGCATACTCGCGGAGGGCAACGAGCGGTGCATGTTCGCATCGGTGTTCTGCGCCGTGCTCAACGTGCGCACCGGAGAGGTGCGCTTTGCCAATGCCGGGCACAATCCGCCGGTGTTGATCGGCGCCGAAGGGGCGCGCTACCTGCACCCGCGGCCGGGCTTCATGCTCGGTCCCATGCCGGACACGGCCTACGCAGCCGAGCGCATCAACCTCAAGCGGGGGCAGACACTGTTCCTGTACACGGACGGCGTGACCGAGGCCAGGAATCCGACCGACGAGGCGTATGGGGAGTCGCAGCTGCTGGCCGCCCTGCAGCGGGTCGCGCAACTGGACCCGACCCGACTCATACAGTTCGTCCGGAGCGAAGTGCTCCGGTACGCCGATGGGGCTCCCCAATCGGACGACATCACCATGGTCGCCATCAGGTATCGCGGGGCCGTCGATACTGACGCGAAGAAGCTGGATCCATGAATGGACGCGTGTCGTGGGCGCTCGTGGCCTGGATGCTGCTCCTGGCGGCTTCGGGCTGCGTCAGGTACGACCAGGCCGTTGCCCGGCTCGATGATGAGCACCGGAGGTCCGCGCAACCGGGCAGCGGGAAACTCACGGCGGTTGCCGATCTCGGCGACAGGCGCATCGGCGTGCTGCTCGGCTCCGCCCAGGACACCTATGCGACGAAGACCTACCCGCAGGCGACCATACTTCAGTACAAGACTCTCGCCGACATGGTGCTGGCGGTCAAGACCGGAAAAGTGGACGCCGCGATTTACGACGCAGATCCGCTGCGCGAAATCCTGCGCCAGGACGATACCCTGGGACTGCTCGGCGATTCCGTGTTTTCGTTCTTCGTCGGGGCCGGTTTCCACAGGGATCGTGACGCCGATCGGGAGCAATTCAACGCGTTCCTGGCGGAGATCAAGCGCAACGGCGTCTACGACGACATGGTGCGTCGCTGGGTGGAGGGCAGCGACACGAACATGCCTGCGATCGCAGCGACGCGATCGACTGGCGTGCTCGTGGTGGGCGTCAGCGACGTTGGCCTGCCGTTCGCGGCGGTCCAGGACAACGAACTGATCGGCTTCGACATCGAGCTGGCGGAACGATTCGCGGCGCACCGCGGCAAATCGCTGGTGCTTGCGAACATGGATTTCGGCAGCCTGATAGCGTCCGTGCTGTCCGGCAAGACCGACATGATTGTCAGTTCGATCTTCATCACGGAAGAGAGAGCGAGGCAGGTCGACTTCTCCGATCCCTATTACGAGATGAGTACCCGCGTCTTTGCCCTGAAGGAGCACATTGCCGCCTACCACCCCGGGGCAGCTCAGGGGGCCAC
>Ga0079037_100001307_pt1 | contig 12850 bp, 12 predicted proteins | sample Mud3Dept4metaG_FD_71479 | JGI IMG/M metagenome (GOLD analysis project Ga0079037, IMG submission 71479) | Freshwater wetland microbial communities from Ohio, USA, analyzing the effect of biotic and abiotic controls - Mud 3 Core 4 Depth 4 metaG | ecosystem: Environmental > Aquatic > Freshwater >... | reverse complement strand
CGGCATCTATTTCGGCTATAATGACTTTTATGCCCGACCGGACAAAGTGCCGGGCAATGCCTTTGCCGATGCCCTGTCCTCCTCCCGTTATAATAGCTACATGTACCCCGTGATCCATGGTACCCTCCGTCCTGTTCTTTTTCCCGCCTTATACTTTATACATCCGATGAAATCGTGTCGCCATAGCTTTTCCTCTTTATGTTATGTGATGGAACCGAAAGACCGACATCCCTTGCCGGAATAGTGGAAAATAGTACGTAGACGGTCTACTATATGAAGGCCTGTCTGAGGAGACAGCCGTCGATATACCAATCATTTCGAGGTGAGCATTTATGAGCGGTCTTTTTGGCATTGTGTCGAAAGAAAACTGCGCCACCAAGCTGCTATATGGTACCGATTACCATTCCCACATGGGGACAGAGTTCGGCGGGCTCGCCGTGCTGGGAAAGCGTTTCTATCACAGCATCCACGATATCAGCAAGTCGCAATTCAAGTCGAAGTTTTTTGAAGAATACAAGGAAATGGACGGACAATTCGGCATCGGCGTCATCAGTGACCGCGACGCCCAGCCGCTCATCATTGGTTCGAAATTCGGCACCTTCGCCATCGCGTCGGCAGGCCTGATCGATAACGTTGATGATCTTGCATCCGACCTTCTCAGCAGGGGCGCCGCCTTCAGCGAGATGTCGAGCGGCGATATCAACTCCGTGGAAGTCATCGCGAAACTGATCAATACCGGGAAGACCCTCATCGAGGGTATTCTCGCATTCTCCCAGCAAATCGAAGGTTCTGCCTCGCTCCTCATCATGAAAGAAGAGGGGATCTACGCCGTCCGCGACCGTCTGGGCCGAACACCCCTTGTCGTCGGAGAACGGGAGGGCGAATACGTCGTTGCCACAGAGAGCCTTTCTTTCCTCAACCTGGGATACCGGATCATGAGATATCTCGAACCGGGAGAAATCATCAGGATCGGAAGGGACGGCCTGGAGACGCTCGTCTCAGGGAGGACCGACAACCGGATCTGTTCCTTCCTGTGGATCTACACGGGATACCCTGCGTCAAGCTATGAGGGCATCAGCGTGGAGCTTGTCCGCGAACGGTGCGGGAGATTCTTGGCGAAGAATGATCACGTCGAGGCTGACCTGGTAGCGGGGGTGCCAGACTCGGGTGTGGGCCACGCCATCGGGTATGCGATGCAATCAGGAATTCCCTACAGGAGACCGTTGGTCAAATACACGCCAGGATACGGGAGGAGCTACACTCCCCCTACGCAGGAAATCAGGGACCTTGTGGCAACCATGAAACTCATTCCCGTCAGGGCTGTCATTGAGGGGAACCGCATCGTTCTTTGCGAGGATTCTATAGTCCGCGGGACCCAGTTGAAAAACTATACCGTGAAGAAACTGCGCCTGTCAGGAGCAAAAGAGGTTCATGTGCGCCCTGCCTGCCCCCCTCTTATGTTCCCATGCAAATATCTCCTCTCAACGCGCTCTACCGACGAACTGGCAGCCCGTCGCGCCATAAAAGCCCTTGAGGGGCGGGACATAGAGAATGTGGACGAATACCTCGACGATCGGTCAGAAAAGTACCAGAAGATGGTTGACTGGATCGCGAAGGAGATCGATGTCACGACGCTCCGCTATCAGCGGATCAACGATATGATCGAGGCCATCGGCCTTCCCCGCGAGAAGCTCTGTCTCTACTGTTGGCTAGGGGAGTAGAAGCCCAGCGCGGATGCCGCGCAAACAGGGGCATGCGGAACGCCTTTGTTACAGTTTGCTGACGTCAACCCTTCTCTTATCTTCTTTGTAGGGAGCCGGGGCCACGGTAGCTCGAATCTCTTTCTGGGGCTCATCCGGGTTGCCCCAGATGATCGTTGCCTTTGTCCCCGGCTGGCTGCAGTCAATGTCGATCGGGCACAACGAGAGCATCTGCCGAAAGTAGTAGCTGTAGCCGCGGGATGTGGTCACACCCACCAGTTTTCCGTCCTTCATCACCTTGTCTGCCCATTGGAACCCCCGCTGGTCGCGCGGCATGTCCATGAAGCGGCATGTCCATGAAGTGGTAGGGCTGACCCTTTCGGTAGAGCGATGCGTACACCTCGATAACATCCTCCGCGTTCCAGACGAGCGTGCGCATGGTTCGCTTCGGATGGGCCGTTTCTTCCTCGAGCGCCATGCGGCCGATAAACTCATGGTCGAATTTGACCACGTTGGACCAGCCGAGTTCGATGGGACTCTTGTAGTAATCGTTGATCTCCTTGCCTTCGAAGCTGCCTGCAATCTGGTTGACCGTTTCGAACGACCGCATGGCGGCCTTGAACTCGTTGAAGTAATCGAGCATGTTGTCACTCATGAACGCGGGGATGTAATCGATGATGACCGTCGGGAAACACGCTTCCAGGTGATTAATGAAAACAGCTCTTCCGCCCAGCCGCCGTATCCCGAACTCTTTCCCGGCTTTCAAGATGGCATCATGTAGCTCGCGATGGTGTTGGATGGGGGCCTGGATTTCATAACCGAGCTCTCCGGCCATACCCTGGCGAAGGGCAATGACATCGAGGCCCGCAATGCGCAGTTTACGGAAGTGCATGAATTGTATGTCACGGATGCTCTCGCCGCAAGCCTTCTCAATCACGTGCAAGGAGTTTGGACCCGAGACCTGAAACTTCGCCAGGTCATCGGCCTGCAGTGTTGCCTTGTAGTTACCGTGGCGAAGCTTATAGTCGGCCCAGAACCCGTTTCGGCCCTGGAGCATGAGCTCGTCTTCACTGAGGCGGCTCAGGATCCCGTTATGAAGCACCTTTCCGTCCTCGTTACAGTTGACCACGTGCTTCGCCTGTCCGATGTCGAATGTTTCAAAACTTGCAGTGGAAATGTCAGAGAAGAGCTTGATCGCGTCAGGGCCTTTGATGCGACGGTTCCAGACGAATGACCAGTCGCCGATGTAGCAGTTCTCCTTCCAGGACATGATCTCGTCCATCCAGTCCGTGTATTCGGGTAGGCCCCACCTAGAAGTGAAGTAACCCTCCGGTGTTTTTCTCAAGTCCTTCACGTTAACAGCCACTCTTGGTGCCTCCTCAAAGCTCAGGTAACCACAGAAGTGTGGTCTTACTTGAACAGGATGTCCTTCAACTTGGCGAGTGTGCTCTGATCGAGTTTGGAGGCGCTTGATACAGCCGCAGTCAATTCTTCGCCGCTCAACGGGTCGACCGTAACCTGCATCTTAGCCGCCTCAGCGAGGAATTCCTTGTCTTTCATCGTATCTGCGAATGCTTTCCTGAGGATTTCGACGCGGTCCTTGGGGGTACCTGGCGTGAGGACGAAAGGACGGGAGAACTCGTTGGCCGAGTGGACGATCACGTCAATCATCGTCTTCTGTTCTTCGGTCTTGGCGAAGTCGATAATCCGCGGCACCTTTGGAATGTCTTTGAGCGGATTTTTCGCGCACTGGATGACAAGCACAATGTCACCCGATTCAATCGAGCGTTTCCAGCTTGTCTGGCTCGTGTCCCAGGGCACGTTCGAGCCGGCAATCTCACCGCTCTCCGTCGCGATCCGGATGTCGGCAGTCCCCTTGTAGCCCGATATGAGTTGGGTGGGGAAGCCCAGGACATCCTTAATCACCCGGTTTACGTTGTCCACCGTGTTGCCGGGCGCCATGCCACCCAGCTTGACCGGGGTCGGCGAGGTCCGCCACTTCTCGGCCGAGGTGATCCCGCTCTTCTTGCTCAGGACAAAGACCTCGTTGTCCTTGCCGGCAGCGCCTACATAGATAAACTTCTGAGGGTCAAAATCATATCCCGGTTGACTCATCATCTGTCCCAGAATGAGCCCGCCGTTGAGATAGCCGATTGTGAGGCCATCCGGCTTAGTCGCCTTATAGGTCTGATTTGTCTGGATGAGACCGCCTGCCCCGGTGATGTTCTCCACAACGACCGTGGGGTCGCCCGGGATGTGTCTCCCCAGGTGACGCGCAACTAACCTGGCCCAGAGATCGAAGCCGCCTCCTGCCGAAAACCCGACCGTAATACGAAGGACCTTTCCCTGGTAGAACGTTTCATGCTCTTCCCTCCATATGATTTATTTCCTACCCGAACCTACTGCTCACAATACTTCATCGCTTCGTTATCATGGGCGTTACCGGTATACACCGTATTGCAGACCTCGTAACGTCCTCATGCCTTCGACTCTTCCCTACCCTTCAGGTAAAGGCGGCAATACCCGCGAAGAGCGGATGACCAGACGCCTCGGCTGCTGCAGCCATTTCAACGACGTACGCCGGCCGCACGTCGTTTTTCCAGCGCGGATAGCCGCCCAGCCACACATACGAGAGCAGGGCGTGAAACTGCGGCCTGTCGAAGGCGTAGTTGCCGATGGCAATAAACTCCCCGTTTGGATTCACCATTACCGGGATACGCCGAGCCGGAGCGAACGTTGTGGCGAGCCTCTCAATCTGCTCCCGAGTCGAATGTCCCTCGGGGCTTTGCTTGAAGGCTGCAGGTTCTTTTGGAAAGGGAAAGAGCCGGTACACCTCACCGATAAAGCCGGACAGGTCAGCACCGGCGATGGCTCCGTGCAAATTGCCGATCGCTTCATGAGGCATGACGTGTACATTCCACGCAGAACGATAGGGCTTGTCTGAAGGCTGACGTGCAAGGTCCGTGACGTGGCGGCAGAAATCGAACGCGAAGAAGAAATAGTCGTTGAGCAGGAGCATATCCGTTTCGATATTGAAAAAACCGAATGGCAGCTCACCGTGGCTGACCGACTCGAAGGATAGCGGCATGGGAGAGTGTAGCAGAAGAACCCTGCCCGACTCAAGCGATGCCAAGACACAACGGGCAGCTCGAAGCTTCCGAAAAGGACTCTAAGGAACTATGCTACAATAACGGTACTCGGCGCCGGTGGACCGGCGCTTACTTCTTCACTTTTTCTCTCTTTGCTTTCCTCTTCTCTTTTAGGGTTTTCTGGGGCTTCTTTTTCTCGTCTTTTTTAATGGTTTTTTCTTTCACTATTTCCTCCGGGTTTTTTTAATGGTACTGGCCTACAGTATAACACAGCAGTGTAGCATGGGTCTCTGTGACCCCTTCTTTCTCACATTCCGTATTCTATATTGGCCTTGAGCTTGTTGCTTTGTTTTCCTTGAGGAGAAACCATCCAGACTGTTATCTCAACCGCTCCCGGAAGAGCAGGCATAGTTGTTTTTCTCACGGCAGTAACCTCCTTTTTCCCTTCCTTATCGGTAACACTTACTTTAACCTCTCCCTCCTTCTCGGAAGAGTAGAGTATTGATCTGGTCTGACGCATCGTTGGTCCGCCATAAAACTGAAGATAAACCACTCCGGGGGCTTGGTCAGAGGTGAAGGTGAACGCAACGTCTTTTACCTCACTCACTTTCATTTTCGGGGAATCTATCGTTAGGTTCGAGATGACCGGCGCCTCTTCGGCAGAGACAGCGTCAATGCATCCCAGCCCTGTGACAAGAGCCGCAAGAACAACGGCAAAAGCAAAAATCCTTTTCATGTTCTCCTCCTTTTGTTCGCCTCTCCTCGAATCTTGTTGTGACGATTCTATAACCTTCGAAGCAAGCAAGTTGTATGCCAGCAAGTTGCCCGCCATTTGGGTCCGTCGCCCATTATCGTTCACCTGCGCCTGTTTGAGTAGTATACTAAGGGCTGTCCGGGTCGACGAGGACGAGAGCATGCCAGTCTATGATTTGATCGCAACATCGACATTCGGTCTGGAATCGGTCGTGGCTGAGGAGCTCAGGCGGCTCGGCTATGCTGACCTGACGGTAGAAAATGGAAGGGTCTGCTTCAAGGGAGGCGCACGTGACATTGCGCGCTGTAATCTCTGGCTGAGATGCGCGGACAGACTGCTCCTCAGGATGGCCGATTTTGTGGCCACGGATTTTGGCCAGCTCTTCGACCGCACCGTGGAGGTACCCTGGTCCGACTTCATTCCGGAAAACGGAAAGATGCATGTCGTGGGTAAATCGGTCAGGTCAGCATTGTTCAGCGTCTCCGACTGCCAGTCTATTGTAAAAAAGGCCGTGGTGGAGGCGATGAAAAAGAAATATCGCCGTGGCTGGTTTGACGAGAGCGGACCGACCTACAAGATCGAAGTTGCCTTGCTCAAGGATCGAGTAACACTGACGGTCGATACGACGGGGGCAGGGCTCCACAAGAGAGGCTACCGGAAAGAAGCCGGAGAGGCCCCCATCAAAGAGACGCTGGCAGCCGCGCTTGTCCAGCTGTCACGGTGGGAGCCTTCACGGATACTGGCTGACCCGTTCTGCGGCTCGGGTACCATTCCGATAGAGGCAGCCCTCATCGGCAGGAACATGGCCCCGGGCATGAACCGCTCCTTTGCTGCGGAAGCGTGGCCGCAGATACCACGAAAGGTATGGGCTGAGGTGCGGGATGAGGCGCGCGCCAGCGTTTCGAAGGTGCCGGTCAGGATACTTGCCTCGGACGCGGACAGCGCCATCTTGAAAATCGGAAGCAAGAACGCACGGTATGCGGGAGTAGCGGACTGTGTCACGTTCCGGCAGCTTCCCGCAGGGGACTTTAGCTCCGACGAGAAATTCGGATGCATAGTCTGTAATCCGCCCTATGGTGAACGGATCGGAGAAGAGAAACAGGTGGAAGAACTTTACCGGAGTCTGGGGCAGCTTGACGCACGCCTGGACGGCTGGTCCCTGTTCATACTCTCTGCGCATCCGCACTTCGAGAGATTATTCGGCAGGCGGGCGGACAAGCGCAGGAAACTCTACAATGGCAGGATCGAGTGCTGTTTCTACCAGTACCTCGGTCCTTTGCCTCGCAAGGCCCGCTAAACACAGAATCCAGGTGAGCTCGGCTTGCTGGCCACCATGGTGGGGGCGGCCGCACGATTTGCCTTCGCGCTGCGGACGGATCTGGCCTGATTCTTCTTCGGCCCAATAGCAGCGACGAAGAGGGCCAGATAGCTCGCGCAATCCCGATCGACATCATCTTGACATCATGGAGCGCTATGGTATCGTGTAGAGGCGAGCACCATTGCAATGGAGGGAGTGCGATGAGCAAGGGCGATCTTCCTGCAGCATCAAAAGGTCCCGAGGTTACTAGCAGGGGATACTCCATCTTTGACGGCACCATGGCGGACATGACCTACCCCGAGATTGAAAAGGCAGCCCGGGAGAAGGCCATCGTCATCTTCCCTGTTGGCGTGATTGAGGCGCATGGCCCGCACCTGCCCCTTGGCGTGGACACGTATGAAGGCTACATCAAGGCAAAGCTGCTCAAAGTCGAGTTGGAAAAGAGAGGCATCCAGGCGCTGATTGCACCGCCATTTTACTGGGGAATCAACACCGCTACCGGCGCGTTCCCGGGGTCCTTCAGCTCGAGAGAGGAGACAGTGGTCAACGTCTTGTGGGACGCATTGGCGAGCCTCAAGCGGTGGGGGTTGGAGAACGTCTTCTTCGTGAATAACCATGGTGACGCAGATCATAACCTCGTCATACTCGCGGCCATCCGCAAGGCACGCCTCGACACCGGCACGCGCGCGTACTACGTAATGGAGGACCAGTTGGCCAAACGGCTCGGGCTGACCGGGAAGGAGGCCTATGCGTTGGTTTATCGGCCCGCGCCTCTTCCCCCCTCAAAATTCATAGAGGTCCACGCCGGGGGAGGCGAGACAAGCGTCATGTGGTATTACTTTCCCGATCTCGTCAGGGTCGACATTTGGAAGACCCTGAAGTCTACAGACAAGACCCTCCAGGACCTCGTGGTCTGGAGGCGCGGCTGGGAAGACGCGAAAAGGGTCACGCCGCAAGCGTTCTTCGGCGACCCCACGACCGCGTCGCCTGAGAGGGGTCAAGGGGCATTCAACGAATTCACGGCCGCAGCAGCAGGCGTGATCGAGGCTCAACTCAAAGGGCAGTACCGGCCGGTGGACCTCACGTGAGAACCGGTTTCGATTGGGAAGACCGGGGCAGGGGCGTACCCTTGGGAATGCGCCCTGTATTGTGTCGTTTTCGCACTGGGCCATTTTCGTGCTATTTTCGTTGACACATGCCATCTTCCAGTATAACCATTGAAGAGCGGGCTCCTGCTTAACGCACTGATTAGAAAAGGAGGGACATATGCAAAGGGCACAAGTATTTGTTTTGTATGTTTTGGTCGGACTGCTTTTTATGGTCACAGCGGCGAGCGCTCAGACGACCGACAAGCCGCGCCGCTTTTCGGAATACACGTACGATCAGCTCGACGATAAGCAGAAGGCTGTGGCTGATGTGATGAAGAAGAAGACGCTAAGTGGCATAGGCGGTCCCAACAATGTGTTGTTGCGCAGCCCGTCGCTCGCAGAGAACATAATGAGATTCAACGACCACCTGCGCTACAACACGTCGGTCCCGCTCCGACTCAACGAACTGGCGATCCTCCTCGTAGGACGACACTGGAACTCTCAGTTCGAATGGGCGTTGCATGTGCCGGCGGCAAAGAAGGCAGGTTTGGCTGAAGCAGTGATTAACGATCTGGCCGAAGGGCGGCGCCCGACTGCTATGCAGCCCGACGAGAGCATCGTTTACGATTTCGTGACGGACCTCCTGACGACTCACGCAGTGCGCGACGAGGTATTCGCCAAAGCGAAAGCAGCCTTCGGTGAGCAACAGGTTGTCGATCTTATCGGCGTGACGGGTTTCTATGTGGTTCTGGCGATGGTGCTGAACACCGCCGAGATACCGGTGCCACCAGCTGCTGCAGCCGCGGTGAAACCATTCAAGCCCATACCGCGCTAAGATTGTATTCCATTTTGAAGCGCCCTATATAGGGCCTGACTGCAAAGGATGCCCGATAGCTGAGACGCCGCACGGGACTGGGGGCAACGGCGTCGATTATGTGTCTGTCTTGCTCTCTGTCGAAGATGGGTTAAGTGAGATCAGTTGCTGGCGAACCTGGGTCACGAGTTCCGCTGGCGCAGAAACAAACCTGATAATGCATTTACCCTGCTTGTTGCGGACGATAATAATCTTGCCGAAATTGAGCATTGAGCCGAGAGTGGGCTGATAGTAATCGACCGCAATGATCTCGTTGAGCGGGATCTCGTAGGACCTCAGCACTGGGAATCCGGCGTTGATCAAGACCCTCTTCCGGGTCAATGCTATGTCCGATCCCCGCAAGCTGATATACGAGAATATGCCCCAGACAAAACCGAAAGTAGTGAGCACGATCGCGGAGACTCCTTGAGCGTTGATGGCCAGCCCGCCGATAATGATGACGAGTGCCGGCCCGAGAAACATAGCCCAATGACATTGGGTGCGGTAAACGATCCTTTCATCCGTTGTGAGTTTGCTGTCGATTGAGTCCATATTTTCCTTTATTCAAGTAAGTGAGCCTGCCAACATAGAATTCGGCAGGCTCACTTCTTAGACTTAATCACAATTCCCTAAAAAGCCTCTATTCTGGTTATCCCTTACCCATCATCAAATTTGGCAGCCACAGTGCGACCTGCGGGAAAACAAACAGGACTATCAAAGCCAGGACAAGGGCCGAAAGGAAGGGGACGACCCCCCTGTAGATCGTTTTGAAAGGAATTCCTGTTATGTTCCCTAATATGAAAACATAAATCGCTACGGGCGGAATGAGACCGCCGATCATCAGGGTAACGCAAATCAAGATGCCGAACCAGATGGGGTCATAGCCGAGTTGCATGGCCGTCGGGAAGAAGATCGGGGTGGCAAGCACCATGAATGCCAGGTCATCCATGATTGAGCCGCCTATCAAGTAGATGGCCATGATCAAGAACATGACAAAGAAGCCGGGTACGGGAAGCGCCCCGGCCCACTTTGCCGCAATCATCGGGATCTCCGTTATGGCAAGGAAATGTCCGAAAATAGCAGATCCGGCAATGAGCATAAGAGTCATGATAGAAGTTTTCAATGCGCCCTTAAAAGACCTGATGATCATGTCCGAATTGACTTCTCTCCGCACAAGAGCCAGGAGAAAAATTGCAACCGTACCTATGGTGCCTGACTCTGTAGGGCTGAAGAAACCCGTTATCATTCCGCCAATTACGACGCCGAAAATTACGGCGACAATCAATGCGTCGGGGATTACAGCGAATCGTTCTTTCCACCCTGATTTTTCCGCGCGGGGAGCTATGGCAGGCTTCCAGGTTACCCATCCTGCTATGACCGCCATAAAAAATACTGCTATCATGAGCGCGGGCATGATGCCTGCGAGGAATAATCTGCCGATAGACTGCTCAACCTGAAGTCCATATATAATGAGCACGGTGCAGGGAGGCAGAATCATGCCCATGGTACTGACAGATGCAATCGTACCCGCAGAAAGTTCCTTCTTATATCCATAGCGGTCCATCTCAGGCATTGCGAGGTTTGAAAAAGTTCCCACTGTGGCAAGGCTTGATCCGCACATGGCCTTGAAGGCTGTCGCACCTACCACGGTTGTCATTGCCAGCCCGCCCGGTATGTGACCGAACCACCGGTGCGCCCCCAGGTAGAGTCTCTTGGCGATATTTGAATTTGAGGCAAACTCTCCCATCACCATAAATAGCGGAATTACCGTAAAACTATATGTTGTGAAATTATCGAAGAAATCCTTGATGACGAGACTGGAAGCTGCCGAAAAGGTCATAAGAAAGGTGAATCCGAGAAACCCGACCAGTATCATGCAGTAGGCCATCTCAAGACCTGTCAGGAAAAGGGCCAGCAGCAATATAACTCCGTATATTCCGACTGCCACATCACTCATTGTCTGCTCCTTTCACCGTTTTTACCAGGTCCCGAAATATGGTGAAGCTTTGCAAGAGAAAGCTGAGTGAAAGAGCAAAGGCGAATGGGTAATACGGCACCTTGAAACTGGCTGTACGCTCGCCCGAACGCCTTACTTCTATCCCATAAATCAAGAAATTGTAAGCGACAAACAGGAAGAGGAGGATGCCTACACACCTCGTGACTATGTTTACGATTCGTTTCTTTCCCGGGCTGAGTTTCTCGGTCAGGATATCAACAATTATCTGGGCCCCGAGCACTGTACCATAAGGAATGGAGAACCCGAATACGATCGATCCTCCGTACTGTATAAGTTCCATTGACCCGGTAATGGGATGGCCCAGGTTTCTCAGGATGACATCAAAGAAAGTCAGTACGATCATGAACGCCAGTACAAGACCGGAAATGACATAAAATGACTTATCGATAGTGACGATTCCTGCCATGAAACGCTTCATCGCCTGCCTCCGAATTTGGAAAAGAACTAAGCCTGAAACTGCTTCTTAGAGTTCTAACAATTGGGGGCTGCGGTATCTGTCGCAGCCCCCAATCTCGAATACTGATACTACGGGTTTTTCGCCAGGAAGTCCTGGACAAATTTCAATGCTTCATCACCCGGGAGCCCCTTCGACTTCGCCATCTTGACGTAGTCATCCAGGATCGGTTTCATCTTTTCGGCTGTGAACGCCTCGTCTTCCTTGGAGACCTTGACGAAGTTGACGCCCTTGCCTTTGGAGAACTCAACGGCTTTGGCGTCTAATTCAACCCACCCCTTGCCGAACTTCTCGGCATATTCCTCGTTAATCTTTTCTATTGCTTTCTGATCGGCCGCAGATATGGCATTCCACTTGGCCTTGTTCATAGCAGCATACATGGACGTCATATACGACATGGGGTAGTCCTCAAGTACGGTCTTGACTACCTCGCCGATCTTGAATCCCTGTAACGCTTCCAGCGGGAAAAGGCATCCGTCCACAACGCCTCTCGAAAGGGCATCATAGGTTTCAGTAACCGGCATGGTTACAGGGGAGCCGCCGAGATTCTTTACGATGTCCGCATTTTCTGCATTAGCCTTGATCCTGAGTCCCTTCAGGTCGGCAACTGACTTGGTCGGGTTCTTCGTAAAGATGAAACCCGGGGCCGCACCATGGAGGAACAGGACATGTACGTCATCGAACTCTTTCGGTTTGAATTTCTTATAATATGCGTTGGCCGCCCTGGTTGCCTGCAACCCGCTCTTATATCCCAACGGCTGTTGCAGAACTTCGGAAAGCGGAAGTCTGCCGGGTGAATATGCCAAGAGACTCGTGCCGACATCAACAACGCCCTTTACCGTGTTGTCGTAGACCTGCATGGGTGGTGAAAGCGTGTTGGCTGCGAACACAGTCACGGTTACCCTGCCGTTAGTTGCCTTCTCAACATCCTTACCCCACGCATCGAACGTCTTGGTCCACGGGTGCTGGGGCGGCCACATAACGGAGAGCCTGAGCTTCATCGTCTTCTCCTGGGCCTGGGCGGCCAGGGGAGCCAGGGCAAAGGCCAAAAAGCTACACACCAGCAACAAGCAAAACAACTTCTTCCTCATGGTCCTACCTCCTGTTTGTGATATTCAATCGATGGATCATCGACTCCTTGCCACACCTAATATTACCCTTTTTATGTGCACAGAGCAATACAACTACCGGGTTTGACGCCTGTATCTGCCACGCGACTCAGCGCAAGGCCCGGGCCACCATTTAGCTCCCCATACGTTATCTTGTGTCCGCCTTCAACCCCCTCAACATTGGTGGCGAGGTTCACAACAGGTCTCCTCGGAGGGCCCTTACCCTCTTGGCACGGCCGGCAAGTCTCGCTACGCCTGAGATTCGGGCACGGTCTGCGCCTTAATGCCTCTAATGGTATAATATTTATAATAAATAGCTATTTATTGCAATAAAAATAGTGAGTGCATGGTTTGGCGGAGGCGAGGGGGTGATTGGCCTAAGAAGGACTTTACAGCTGTTGCTTGACACGGCCTGCCGAGGGCCATAAAATGGAGACACGCGTGCAGGTGCAGCCGCACGAAAACGCC
>Ga0079037_100001306_pt1 | contig 12850 bp, 8 predicted proteins | sample Mud3Dept4metaG_FD_71479 | JGI IMG/M metagenome (GOLD analysis project Ga0079037, IMG submission 71479) | Freshwater wetland microbial communities from Ohio, USA, analyzing the effect of biotic and abiotic controls - Mud 3 Core 4 Depth 4 metaG | ecosystem: Environmental > Aquatic > Freshwater >... | reverse complement strand
ACGAGGACATCATCTCCATGCCCGACAAGTGGGAGTACCCCTGGTACGCGGCCTGGGACCTGGCCTTCCACACGCTGCCGCTCTCGATCGTGGACCCCGACTTCGCCAAGGAGCAGATGATGCTGATGCTCAAGGGCGTTTACCTGCACCCCAGCGGGCAGATGCCCGCCTACGAGTGGAACTTCAGCGACGTGAACCCCCCGGTCCACGCCTTCGCAACGCTATTCCTTCACCGTACCGAGCAGGCCCTGCGCGGCGAGACGGACCTCAATTTCCTCAGGGCGACGTTCAACAAGCTGCTGCTGAATTTCACCTGGTGGGTGAACCGCAAGGACCGCTCCGGCAAGAACGTCTTCGAAGGAGGCTTCCTCGGCCTCGACAACATCGGTGTCTTCGACCGCAGCGCCCCTCTGCCCACCGGCGGCCACCTCGAGCAGGCGGACGGCACGGCCTGGATGGCCCTTTTCAGCCAGAACATGACGGAGCTCGCCGTGGAGCTCGCCGCCCACGACCCCATCTACGAGGACATGGTCCTGAAGTTCGCCGAGCATTTCTACTACATCGCCGCGGCCATGAACCGTCCCGGTCAGGAGGGCATGTGGGACGAGGAGGACGGTTTCTACTACGACGTGCTGCAGCTCCCCGATGGCAGTGCCACGCGGCTCAAGGTACGCTCCATGGTGGGGCTGCTCCCCCTGTGCGCCACGACGGTCACCGAAAAATGGCAGCGAGAGCGCATTCCGCGGGCGATGGCTCTCATGGGGGAACGGCTGCGTCGGATACCCGAACTTTCGGCGACGATGCACCCTACCGGCCCGGGGCATTTCGGCGTGGCAGACCGGGGGATCATTGCCCTGGTCAACCCGGAGCGGCTGCGCCGGATCCTTACGAAGATGCTCGACGAGAACGAGTTCCTGGGTCCCTGCGGCATCCGCTCGCTCTCGAAGTACCACGAGCGGAACCCGTTTATCTTCCACGTGAACGGCCAGGAGTACAAGGTGGACTACCTGCCGGCGGAGTCGAACACGGGCATGTTCGGCGGCAACTCCAACTGGCGGGGACCGGTCTGGATGCCGGTGAACGCGCTCATCATACGGGCGCTTCTGAACTTCTACCTATACTACGGCGACAACTTCAAAATCGAATGCCCCACGGGTTCGGGAAAACTGATGAACCTCTTCGAGGTTGCCAAGGAGATCTCGGATCGTCTGGCCCGTATCTTCCTGCGTAATGAACAGGGTAATCGTCCCGTCTATGGCGGAACGGAGAAATTCCAGAACGACCCCCACTGGCGCGATCACATTCTCTTTTACGAGTACTTCCACGGCGACAATGGCGCCGGGCTGGGCGCGAGCCACCAGACGGGATGGACAGGGTTGGTCGCCAAGACAATCCAGCTCTTCGGATTACTCGATGCGAAAAAGTCTCTTGAGGCTGGCAAAGGGGCCGCGTTCGCCCGCGGTTCCGGAAAGGAGTGAGCGAGATGGAGTCATGGCCCAAGCACCCGGTCATCTATGAAATCAACACCTGGGTCTGGCTGGGAGATCTGAGCAGGAAATACCAGAAGCCGGTGAATCTCGCCACGGTTCCGCTTGAGGAGTGGGATGCTATCGCCTCTCACGGCTTCGACGCCGTGTGGTTCATGGGCGTCTGGGAGCGAAGCCCGGCGGGGATTGAAATCTCCATGCGAAATGAGGGGCTCCTCGAGGACTTCAGGAGAGCCCTTCCTGACTTTTCGGCGGAGGACAATGTCGGCTCGCCCTACTGCGTGCGGCGCTACGCCGTCGATGGGCACCTCGGCGGTCCGCAGGGGCTCGCAGTAGCCCGTAAAACTCTCGCAAAGCGCGGCATTTGTCTCATCCTCGATTTTGTGCCGAACCATGTCGCTCCGGACCACCCCTGGGTCATGAATCACCCTGAATACTTCGTTCAGGGGAACACTGACGACGCGAAGAAGGATCCGGCGTCTTTCATCGAAGCAGGAGGAAAGGTGTTTGCCTGTGGACGGGACCCCTTCTTCCCGGCGTGGCCCGATGTGCTCCAGCTCAACGCCTTTCAGCCCGGGCTCAGGCAGGCGGTGATCCAGACGGTCGCGGAAATCGCCGGGCAGTGCGATGGCATCCGCTGCGACATGGCCATGCTCATGCTGAACACGATCTTCGAGCGTACATGGGGGGCCCGGGCCGGGGCGCGGCCCGCCGAGGACTACTGGCCCACCCTCATCCCGGCGATCAAGGCGAAGTGGCCGGAGTTCAGGTTCATTGCCGAGGCATACTGGGACCTGGAGTGGGAACTGCAACAGCAGGGTTTTGACTACTGCTACGACAAGAAACTCTACGACCGGATGGAACACGGGGCAACCGAGAATGTGCGTCTGCACCTCCTGGCGGATCTTTCTTACCAGGAGGGGATGGTCCGGTTCATCGAGAACCATGATGAGCCGAGGGCCGCTGCCGCGTTTCCGGTCGGAAAAGGGCGCGCTTCGGCATTGGCGGTTCTCACACTCCCCGGGGCCAGGCTTCTGCACGAAGGGCAATTCGAGGGAAGGAAGGTGAGGTTGCCCGTCTTTCTGGGCCGCCGACCGGCAGAGCCGGTCGATCATGACCTAGCGGCTTTCTATGGACGTCTGTTGCAAGAGATCAATCGTGATGTCTTTCGGAATGGTGAATGGCGCCTCTGCGAGAAAAGCGGCTGGCCCGACAATCAGAGTAGCCTGAATATTCTGGCCTGGTGCTGGGTCAAGGACGAGGAACGTTACGTAATCGTTGTGAATTTTTCGGCCGGATCCTCCCAGGCACTCGTCAGGGTGCCGTGGGATGAACTGAGAGGAAGGACGTGGCGCCTCAGCGATGTTCTGTCAGGTGAAGCCTACGACAGGCGTGGTAATGAGATTGTGGTTCCAGGCCTGTACACTGATCTTGGGCCCTGGCGTTGGCATTTCTTTCGTTTGAATCCCTTATGACATATGATAAACGTAGATCCCGAAGATTCTAGAAAGGAGATCACAATGAAACGATCCGGCGAATACATGACTCGATGGCGCACGCCGTCATTGCTGGTCATTGCGGCGTTCCTCATGCTCGTCGGCTGCGCCCACCGTCCGATCAACCCCCCGATTACCCACTTCGACCCGAATTACGGCTATCGAGCTCTCACGCGCCCGCAGTTTTCACCGGGCAAAGAAGGCGTGGCGATCCTCGCCTTTTCAGGCGGCGGCACGCGCGCGGCCGCGTTCTCGTACGGCGTTCTCGAATTCCTGCGGGATACCGAAATCGTCGGACCGAAAGGCGACAAGGCACGCCTGCTCGACTTTGTCGGCGTGATCACCGGCGTGTCGGGTGGAAGCTTTACGGCGCTTGCTTACGGCCTCTACGGCGACAAGCTGTTTGACGATTACGAAAAGCGCTTCCTGAAGCGCGACGTGCAGGGCGAGATCACCTCCCGCACCATCAACCCGGCCAACTGGCCATCCCTGTGGTCGAGCGGCTGGGGCCGTTCGGAGATGGCGGCCGATTTATACGATGAGATCCTGTTCAACGGCGCGACGTTCGGTGACCTCGATCGCGGGAAAGGCCCGATGATCATCCCGGCGGCCACCGACATCACGACGGGCGCCCGTCTGCCCTTTACGCAGGCCGCCTTCGACGCGTTTTGCTCGGATCTGAGTGCGGTGCGTCTTTCCCGTGCCGCTGCCGCATCGTCGGCAGTACCGGTGGTGCTTACACCCATCACGCTCAACAATTATGGCGGCACCTGCGGCTACACGCCCCCCCCCTGGATCAAGCCGTTTGTCGACGCCGTCGAGCCGCCCCGGCCTGCCGCGCGCGTAACCCGCCACGTAAAGGAAGAGGCGGAGTTCGCTGACGGCGTCAACCGGCCCTACATCCATCTCGTGGACGGGGGCGTTTCGGACAACCTCGGCATGCGGAGCGTGCTGGATACCCTGGAGATCATGGAAGCGCTGCATTTAATCGGTCAGCCCACGCCACTTGACCATGTACGCAGGGTCGTCGTCTTTGTCGTCAATTCAATGTCCTCGCCGAAAATGGGATGGGACAAGTCGGAATCCCCGCCGGGCACGCTGGAGATTCTGCTGAAAGCGGCGGGCGTTCCCATCGATCGCTATTCCTACGAGACAACAGAACTGTTGAGGGACAAGCAGGCACGGTGGCAATCCATGCGCCGGGTCCGGGAGTCGCCTGCATTTGCCGCGAACAAGGATGCTGAAGTGACGACCGCGTTGCGTACGCCGGACGTGACGATCTATACCATCGACGTGTCGTTCGCCGCGCTGAAGGACAAGGCGGAAATCGATTACCTTAATGAACTGCCCACGTCTTTTTACCTGCCGGACGAGGCCGTCGACCGCCTGCGCGCCGCTGCGGGGAAGATCATCATGGAGTCGCCCGATTTCCAGAGGCTGATGAAGGACGTCGGGGTCAGAATCGTAGCTGCCCCGCCGCGCTCAGGTGCGGCAACAGCAGTACCCTCCGCTAAGTAGCGCACTATACGTTCCTACTGCCCCAAAAGCGAGGTTGTCGATGTGCGCTGGCCGCCCGCTGTCGAGAAGGCGGCAATGGACGGTTCTCCTGACTTCAGGTGGGTGTCCGAGCGAATCGTCACATTCGGGTCGGCCTCCGTTCGGCATTATGGATAAGGCTTTCACGGTGAACAGGGTCTACCGATCATGAAGGTGGGGTTTTAAAATGGCACTCCCGGTAATGGCAAGCGAGGCCCATCTGTACTTTGAAAGAGGCGGACCCGCTTACAGGCTCATGCACAGGATCGGCGTGATCAAAGAGGAACCATCCATCGCCCGGAGGATTATCATCTTCCTTTGTATAACATGGTTTCCGATGCTCGTACTTTCCTTCCTCGAGGGGGTAGCCCTCGGTCCCACGCCGGAGCAGTCATTCCTGCTGGATTTCGCGGCTTATGCCAGATTTTTTATAGCATTCCCTTTGCTTATCATCGCAGAGGTCATCATCGGGCCACGATTGACGATAGCGGGGCTCCACTTTGTAAAATCCGGTCTCGTCAGGAAGGAGGACTATCCTGCCTTCAATTCAGCCGTTGAAAAGGTCGAATCCCGGAGGGAAGCACGACTGCCTGAGTTGATCATCCTCGGGATCGCCGTTTTCGGCGCTTGGTCCGTGTCCGCGGCTGAGTATGCGGGATATGAGAAGGGCTGGCACATCATCCAGACGGGCGGAGGCATTCGGATCTCCATGGCCGGATTCTGGTACCTGATGGTGGCTGTACCTCTTTTGCAGTTCATGTTCTACCGGTGGATCTGGCGGCTGATCATCTGGACCGGCTTTCTTCGCGACATGTCCCGGTTAAACCTCCGGTTGACCGTTTCTCACCCCGATCAGGCGGCAGGGCTCGGCTTCCTGGGTACGGCCCAGCTGAGCTTCGGCTTATTTGCCTTCGGCTTCAGCAGCATCCTCAGTGCGAGCACGGCTTTTCTCCTCGTTTTCCAGGGTGCCGACCTAGAGGCCTTCAAGATCCCCTTCGTCGTGTATCTTGTCATCGTCAACCTGGTCTTTCTCGGTCCCCTTCTGGTCTTCGTTCCCCTGCTGGCCAGAACGCGCAGGCAGGGCCTTCGCGAGTTCAGCGCCCTGGCGAACCGGTACGATAACGCCTTTGTGGACAAATGGATCAGAGGTAAGGCGCCGGCAGATGAACCGCTTCTCGGCACCGGTGACATCCAGTCGCTGGCAGACCTGGGAAACAGCTTCATTTTTGCCCGTCAGATGAAACCGATTCCCTTCAGCTTGCAGACGATCGTTCAGATGACCGTGATCGCCGCGGCACCGATGCTTCCCCTGCTTCCCCTGGTTATGCCCATCGCCGACATCATAAAACTGCTTTCCAAGGCATTGCTGTAGAAAAAGACGCACAGGCCGGTGACCTGTGGAAACGAACCGATGCAGGAACCGGATGTGAAAAGGCTCATCCCGCCGCGTTTTTCCTTGATTCGCAACCAGTTTTACATTAATATCCACAATTTAGAAGGGTGGGTTCATCTCGGAACCCCCATTAGACTGACGGGTGCGGACTCTGTTTGCCCGCCCGCGGGTCCGTTAAAATAAAAACCCCAAGAGCAGAGAGTATGGGAATTGCTATGACACGCAGGAGAGGCCCGCGTTGATCTCAATTGCGAAGCAAACCAGGGGAATAGCATTCTGTCTTACCATATTACTCCTGATCTTCGGGTCTTGCGGCTCCAGCCTCGCCCAGTCCGATCTCGCCTCGAAAAAGGTCCTGATCCTGCATTCCTTCGCATACGCCCAGCCCGCCTATAAGATTATCGACGCAAGTCTTCAGGAAGCCTTTGTTGCGAGCGGCCTTGATTTTAACAACCTGTACTTCGAGTTCCTGGATCTGGCGCGCAACCCCGGCCCCGAATATCGACATGAAATGGCCGAAATTTTCCGCCAAAAGTTTAAAGGACGCAAATTAGATTTGGTTCTTGCTCTGCACCAGGAGGCTCTCCAGTTTCTGCTGAAGGAGGGCCGGGACGTTTACCCGGAGGGTCCGATCATTTCTATTCTGGGTGATGTTACTTTTTCTGAGTATTCCGATCCAAAGCGCCCCCTCATTCATCTGCCTTTCACAGTCGATATTATCTCAACGGTAAAAGCCATATTCAGCCTCCAACCCGATACTCGAAAGATCGTCGTCATCGCGGGAAGCAGCGCCCTGGACCGGCGGTTTGAAGATGTGGTGATGACCAAGCTGACGGCATGGAAACCGGATCTGGATGTGGAGTCCATACCCCCTCTCCCACTGGCTGAAATCCTTAAGAAGGTTGCCAATCTGCCGGCAGGAACAGCAATTTTGTACACAACCGTTTACGCCGACAGTACCGGAAAGACGTACATGCCTACCGACGCTGCAAGGATGATTTGCGCAACGGCCAATGCCCCCGTATTTGGTCTATTCGAAACCCTGCTGGGAGATAACGGCATTGTCGGAGGCATGATCCTGGATCACCACGTAGAGGGGCAAAGGGCGGTTCGGATAGCCATGGATATCCTGCAGGGAAACCTTCCCACGGAACCCATCACGATACTCCCGGCGCCGCTCACCCCCATGTTCGACTGGCAGCAGCTTAAGCGATGGGGTTTTGAAGGAGCAGCCCTGCCAAAAGACAGCATCGTCCTGAACAAACCCGTATCGGTTTGGGATGAGTACAAGTTCATCATCGTCGGCACCCTGATCTTCATTTTTTTGGAAAGCGCTTTGCTCATTTTCCTGTTCATACAGAGACACCACAAGAATATCGCCGAGAAGTCCCTGAAGAATGCGGAAATTAAGTATCGAGACATTTTCGAGGGCGCCCTGGAGGGCATTTTCGAGACATCGCCGGAGGGACGGCTCCTGACGGCCAACGCCGCACTGGCCGGGATGCTGGGCTATAATTCACCGGATGAAGTCACTTCGACCATACGGGATCTGGCCACGCAGGTATGGGTGAACCCCGATGAACGTGCACAGTACATTCGGCTGCTTGAAAAACAGGGGGTCATCCTGAACTATGAATGCCAGCTCCGCCGCAAGGATGGAAAGGTGATCTGGGTGTCCATGAACACCCGGCGGGTCTGCGGTCCGGATGGACGGACGCTGTACTTTTCAGGTTTCCTGGTAGACATCACCGAGGGCAAGCGGACTGAAAAGGCGCTGGCCGAGTCACAGGCGCAGATGCTGGCACTGTTCGACAGCACCAATGACATGATCTGGTCCGTGGACCCCGAGACGTTCGGGCTCGTCACTTTCAACAGGGCCCTCAAAGACTACTTTTTCGACCGACTCGGGGTCGAGATAGTTGTGGGCATGACGCCGGATCAGATGCTGAAGCCGAAGTTTGCTGTCCAATGGCGTGAATTCTATCAACACGCACTGCGGGATGGATCCTTTGTAACAGAGTATCCTGTCGTGGCCGGGGCGCTCCTTCTTTCGATCAATCCCCTGAAGCGCGACGGAGACGTATTCGGTATTTCAGTTTTCGGAAAAGACATCACGGAGAGAAAGAGGGCTGAGGAGGCGATCAGGGAATCGGAGGCGAAATACCGCAGCCTTTATGAAAGCATGATGGACGGCTACGTATTGACCGGCATGGACGGGCGGATACTGAAATACAATGAATCCTACCGGGAAATGACGGGCTACTCGTCCGAGGAATTGCTCGAACTGACCTACAACGAGATTACGCCGGAGAAATGGCACGCTGTCGAGAAGGAGATAGTCGAAAAGCAGATTTTACCCCGGGGGTACTCGGAGGTCTATGAAAAGGAATATCGGAAAAAAGACGGAACCATATTTCCGGTAGAACTTCGAACCTTTCTTCACAAGGGCGAAACGGGAGGCAACATCGGGATCTGGGCGATCGTCCGTGACATCACCTCCCGGAAGCAGATGGAATCGGAGGCCCGGAAACTCAGAGAGGACCTTGCCCACGTTACCCGGGTGTCGACTCTGGGAGAACTCACGAGTTCCCTGGCCCACGAGATCAATCAGCCCCTGGCCGCCATCCTCAGTAACGCCCAGGCGGCACAGCGTTTCCTGTCTCAGGACAAGCCGGATACGAAAGAGATCGCCGAGATCCTCGGGGACATCATCCGGGACGATAACCGGGCTGCGGAGGTGATCCGGAAAATCCGGTCACTGCTGAAAAAGGAGGAAACCCGGTACGAGTCGCTGAGCCTGAACGACATCACTGAAGAAATTCTGAATGTCATCCGCAACGACACCGTTCTGGCGGATCTGTCGATCGAAAAAGAATTCGACCTCTCGCTGCCGGCCATATGGGGTGACCGGATTCAACTGCAGCAGGTCGTCCTGAACCTGGTTCTGAATGCGGCAGAGGCCATGAGGGACGCGGGCCCCGAGCACCGCAGGCTGACGGTCAGAACGTTGAGGCAAGATAGCCACTTCGCGGAAGTGTCCATAAGGGATTTCGGGTCAGGCATCGAGAAGAATAATGTAAGCAGGCTATTTGAACCTTTTTACACCACCAAAGCCGGAGGGATCGGCATGGGCCTTGCCATCAGTAAAGATATCATCAAGTCCCACAAAGGCGAAATCCGGGCTGAGAACAATCCGGACAGAGGAGCCACAGTTTCCTTCACCGTACCGTTCGACAGAGAGGTGAGGCCATGAAGGATATCAAACCTGTGATCTACATCGTCGACGATGATTCTTCCGTCCGGCGTTCCATGGAGAGGCTGGTGAAGTCCGTGGGCCTCACGGCAAAATCGTTTGCTTCCGCCGCGCAGTTTCTGCAATCCGGCCATCGGGAGGAAACGGGATGCCTGATTCTCGATGTGCGGATGCCTGAAATCAGCGGTCTCGACCTGCAGGAGAAACTTGCCAGTGCGGGCATTTTTTTACCCATTATCTTTGTTTCCGGGCACGGGACGGTCCCGATGAGTGTGCGGGCCATGAAAGCCGGTGCAGTGGACTTTCTCCAGAAGCCTTTCGACGAGCAGGAACTACTCGACGCCGTCTACAGGGCTATCGATCGATGCAGGCAGGAAAAGGCGGAACGTAAGGAATTGAAAGAAATTCAGATGCGGCTCCGTTCCCTGACACCGAAAGAATATGAGGTTTTTGCCTGTGTCATAACGGGTATGCTGAACAAGAACATTGCAGACAAGCTCGACACGGTGGAAAAAACAATCAAGGTCCACCGCGCATCCATCATGAAAAAAATGGGTGCCCAGTCTTTAGCCAATCTCGTCCGGATGGCCGAAAAAGCGGGCATACGCCCCGTTCCAACGAAGTAGCAGACCGTCTAATATACCTCCCCCTCTGAATCGCGTATTTTCACTTCTCATCCATGCTGGACCAAAGTCCAGTACGGGTAGGACCAAGGTCCAATTTACCGTCGGCATCGGATGGTGTACTGAATAATCATTAAAATTCTCATTTTCCCCTCCTGAATCCAGGGGGCCACTCAACAGCCCCCTGGGTCATTAAAAGGCTTTAGGCCGGAGAAGGAGGCAATAAGATGAATAAGATTGCAGCCCTTTTGCCTGCTATCCTTTTCGCCCTTGCAGTCATGGGTTGTGCCACGACCCACGACAAGGACAAGATGTATGAGCAATTAGACACCATGAGAAAACAGGAGGCACAGGAGCTGAGAGGGCTTAGAGGGATATAAGGCAGGAAACGCCTTCCACTCAGTGGAACGGCTATCACGGCAGTATCAGGTGTCAACCATGGACAGAGATAATTCGTTCGCTGCTGTCATCACGCTTCTTTTTATATTCCTCGCTTCAGGTGCTCTCGGTTTGTTTTTATTTTTTAAAATCTCAAACCCGATAACATGGCATGGCCAGGTGATCCGTTTTGCTTTCGTGCTCATCTCTGGCACCGTGTCCATATCAAGCTTGGTCATCGCTCTATATGAGCTTAGGAATAAATGAAACAAGGGGTAACGCATGGATGAGTCTGTGATGATACTCCTCAAGATCTCAGTGGTGATCTTCGTGGCGGGCAACCTCCTGGACATGGGTCTCAGTCTCATTCCCCGGGATGCTCTCAGGGGGTTGCGGAATGTTCGTTTTGTCGTCCTGACCCTGCTCTGGGGCTTTGTCCTGGGCCCGGCGCTGGCCTATGGGATCACCCTGGTCATCCCGCTGGAATATCCTTATGCGATTGGGCTTATCCTGATGGGAATGACACCCTGTGCCCCATTTCTCCCGATGATCGCAAGAAAGGCAGGAGGGGACCTCGGATTCACCGCGGCGTTCATGCTGTTGGCCGCAGTCGGCACGATAATGTTCATGCCTTTTGCGGTGCCATTGATGGTCAAAGGTTTGACTGTCAGTGCCTGGACCATTGCCAGGCCACTTCTGCTTTTCGTAGCCCTGCCCCTGGCAGTCGGGATGGCGATTCTCCGCGCGACGCCGACCCTCGCCTCCCGCATACAGCTTTTCGTCAAGAAGACAGCGTTCATTTCAGCGATTGCTGTGTTCGTTCTGTGCATAATCATTTATGGGAAGGGATTGCTTGGAGTGCCGGGAAGTTTTGCCGTCGCCTCGCAGGTTATATTCTTTTTGATCGTGACCACCTGTACTTATTGGTTCGGCTTCGGGTTGCAACACGAACAAAAGATCGTTCTCTGCACCGGGATGTCGACACGCAATCTCGGGGTGGCGATCGCTCCACTTCTTGCAATCGCCGACATGGATCAGAGGGCTATTATCATGGTTGTGCTGGGAATTCCCCTGATGGTGATGTTTGCGTTGCTTGCAGTAAAATGGTTTGGCCGCCCTGCCCCGGCAGGTGAACATGGCCTGGCGCAACCTGTTCCCGAGGAAGGACATACGAGTTGAAAAAACAGGATAACCATGCAAGCACGCTCCGGGACAACGTACGCATCCGTCCGCTGGAGCCCCATGATCGATCCCCCATAGAAGACATGGTCGTCTCCTCGGGAATGTTCAACGATGTCGAGATCGCCACTGCGCTGGAACTGGTCGAGGAGGCACTGGAGGAAGGCGAGGAGAGCGGTTACATCTTTGCCATTCTGGAAACCGGGAACGCAAACAAAGTGAGAGGATATGCATGCTACGGCCCGGTGCCGCTCACGCAGGGGGTATACGATCTGTACTGGATCGTCGTCGATCCGGCATCACAGGGGACCGGGCTCGGGCGGGCCTTGATTCAATATGTGGAGCAGGACGTCCTGAGCCGAGGCGGCCGCATGATCCTCGTCGAAACCTCGTCGCAGGAGAAGTACGGCGCCACCGTACGATTCTACGAGAGATGCGGGTATCACCTGGAGGCACGTGTCAGGGGTTTCTATCGAATCGGCGATGACAAACTGGTTTTCCAGAAAGAGCTGTATTGAAGGAGGGCTTTATGGCTGCGCAAGGTTGGGACCAGCTGTTGACGGACGTTCCAAGGTACGGCAAGGGGAATCCGTTCCGGATCATGGCCTATTCCGAGATGATGCCATCTCCGTGGATCGGGTGGCGGCCTTACGGAAATGACCACCCTGCCCCGCGAAACCCGGAAGATCCTTTTACCTGGCTGGTGAATGAGCGGGAACAGGTTATGCAGCTGGGCCCGGGCCTTCAGCTCATCATGCGACAGGTCCTGCCGGCATTGGAACGACTCGACAGGGAACAGCCGGCCCAGGGCATCAACCGCGCCAAGCTCGAGGGGAACGCCTATTGGCCGAAAGAGCTGGCCAGACTGCCCGGTAATATCCCGCATGAGCGATACGTGACCTTCCTGCCCCTGGCCCTCTCGAAAGCACAGGACGACAAGGGACGTGTGCGCTGGATGTTCTACGGGGGCAGCGAGCAGGGACCCGACAGGGCGTTCTGGAAGAGTTTTTACGATGCACCGGGCCGGGAACGCAGTCCCGAGTACGCCGTTGATTTTGTCCGCCGGCTGCTGCGATTGGCCTACGGCGAGAAATCCGAACGCTTAACCGATCTGCGGCATGCCGGTTTCCGCATCCTTCCCGGGTCGGGTGAGTCGATCTGCAAATCGTGGCGACAGGATCCCCTGCCGAGTTGGACGAAACCCTTTCTTCTTGGGGAACGCGAGTCCCTGAGGGGGGTCAAATATGTGCTCACCTTCCGTCCTTTCGGCACGTTGCCGCAGGCCGTGCGCAAGGCCTACCTGGCGGGTCATCTTCATCTGCTTCCTTTCCCCGGGAGCCTGATCTTCTGGGGTGCACCGCCCTTCCTGAAAATGCAGTCCGAATTCCCTCTTGCGGCACAGATTCCCCTGCTCGACGTGTGCGACCGCCATGAAGCGGTGCGGGGACTGCGCATCCTGCAGTCGGGATGGCTGAGCGAGCCCCGCGCGGACAGGCCGAAGCCGG
>Ga0079037_100001305_pt1 | contig 12851 bp, 10 predicted proteins | sample Mud3Dept4metaG_FD_71479 | JGI IMG/M metagenome (GOLD analysis project Ga0079037, IMG submission 71479) | Freshwater wetland microbial communities from Ohio, USA, analyzing the effect of biotic and abiotic controls - Mud 3 Core 4 Depth 4 metaG | ecosystem: Environmental > Aquatic > Freshwater >... | reverse complement strand
TGACCATCCGGGGCGACCGGGTCAAGCGCAATCGCTATGGCGTGAGTTTCGGCTATGGCACGGACACGGGCTTCCGCGGCAAATTCACCTGGGACAATCGCCTCGTGAATACCCGCGGGCACCGCTGGCGAGTCGAGACGACCCTCTCGCAGGCCGTGCAGGAGGCCGTCGCGCGCTACGTCATCCCCGTCGGCGACCCGAGCCTCGAAAAGCTCGAGTTCTCCACCGGCTACGTCAACGAGGACCTCGGCGACCTGGGGAGCGAACGCCTCGAGCTCGCCGGCGGGCTCACCCAGGTTTTCGGGTCGTGGCAGCGGGTGCTCTTCCTCAAGCTCAATCACGAAACGACCACCTTCCCGGATGGCACGGAAGCGCAGGACCTGCTGCTCATCCCCGGCATCAGCTACGCGAGCCTGCCGCCGAATTTCCTGACCGGCTGGGTGCGGGACGCCGCCTACTACATCGAGCTTTCAGGGAGCCCGCAGTCGCTGGGCTCGGACGCGTCGTACCTGCGCTTCTACAGCCGCGCGGAAAAGGTCTGGCCGATCTCGGGCCCGTGGCACGTCCGGCTGCGCGGCGAATTCGGCACCAGCTGGGTCAACGAGTTCTCGGAATTGCCTGCGTCGCAACGCTTTTTCGCTGGCGGCGACCGTAGCGTGCGCGGCTTCGCGCTGGACGAGCTCAGCCCGCAGGCTGAATCAGCGGATGGCAGCGACACCGGCGAGAGCATCGGCGGCGAGCACAAGATCGTCGGCAGCATCGAACTCGAGCGCGACTTTTCGCACGACCTGCGCGGCGCGGTCTTCTTCGACACGGGCAATGCCTTCTCCGACTGGAGCACGCCGCTCGAATATTCGGTCGGTATCGGCGTTCGCTGGAAACTGCCGATGATGCTGATCGGCCTCGACGTCGCGCAGGCACTGTCGGAGCCCGGAAAGAACCCCCGCGTCCACCTCAACATCACGCAGGTCCTGTGATGCGGTGGCGGCGCCTGATCCTTCCCGCCCTGCTGCTCGCGACGATTGGCGCAGGACTCATCCTCACGCAGCGGTTTCTGTACACCGAGCAGGGTCTGCAGCTGCTCCTGGCCCGCCTGCAGGACCTGGAGAAAGTGAAGATCGAGGTGTACGGAGCGCACGGCGTGCTCGCCGGACCGTTGTCCGCAGACCGCGTCGTAGTGGACCACGAGGCGGTCCACATCGAAGCCCGCGGCCTCCAGGTGGATCCGGAATTCAGCGGAATGCTTGGCGGCCTCGTGACACTCGCGGGGCTGAACGTTGCGAACCTCGAGATCGTGCTCAAGAAACGCGAGGAGCAGCCGCCGTCGACCCCGCATTTCCTGCCGGGCTTCCTGCGCCTCACGGCGCCGGCGGCCGAGGTGCGCAATGTCGGCGTGACCCTGGCGAACGGCGAGAAGCTCATGGTTGCCACCGTTCACGGCGACGTGCGAATGACGCGCTGGCGTATCGACGCCGACCCGGTCGCCATCGACGATCCCGCCGGCCGCATCGATGGCAAGCTGGTCCTGCGCGCCATGCTGCCGCTCGGCCTGCGCGGCGAGGTGGCCGGTCACTGGCGGCTGCCGGACGAACGCGTCTACCGCTTTACTGCCGACGCGCGCGGCGACCTCGATCGCCTGGCCACCGACGTGTCGCTTTCCGAACCGGCGCGCCTGTCGTTTTCCGGATCCGCGCTCACGCTCAACGGGAAACCACACATCACCGGCACGTTGCGCGCCACCGATTTCGACGGCGCGCCCTGGATAGCGGCCGGCCGGCTGCCGCGATTGAGCGGCTCGCTTGCGGTGGATGCGGGCTTCGAGGCTCTGGGTCTCGACGGAACCCTCACGTCGCCTGCTTTCGGAGACCAACCGCTGCGCCTACAGGGAGCAGCCCGGCGCGACGGACGGCAGCTCGACATCAGCTCGTTGCGCGCGTGGCTGCCGCGCTCGCAGATGGAGTTGCAGGCCAGCGGCTCGGTGCGCTTCGAGGAGAACGCGCCCCAACTTGCGCTGGAGGGCGAGTGGACGGCCCTGCGCTGGCCCATCGTGGGAGATGCCGTCGCGGAGAGCCCATTGGGCGTGTTCAAGCTGACCGGCGCCCTGCCCTACTCGTTCGACGTAAAGGCGATTGCGCGTGCGCCGCAACTCCCGCAGGCGGACTTCACGGCCGCAGGATCGTTCGATCGCGAGCAACTCCAGCTGGATCGCCTCGACGCATTCGTGCTTCGCGGACGACTCAAGGGCTCCGGCCGGCTCTCGTGGGTCGCTGAACAACCGTGGCGAGCTGAAATCAACGGACAGGCCCTGGACATCGGCATGCTTCGGCCCGACCTGACCGGTCGCATCAACGTGGTCGGCAGGATGGAGGGCCAGGGTTTCACCGCCGCTTCCCCCTGGACGGTCCGTGTGGCTTCGCTGAGCGGAACCTTGATCGGCCGGGCGCTGACCGGTCGAGGCGAAGTGACGCATCGCGACGGCACCTACGAGTTGCGCCGGGTGCAGCTTGCCAACGGGGACTCGCACGTCGATGTCGACGGCCGCTGGGGACCGACGATCGACCTCCGGTGGGACGCGAACATCCGCTCGCTGGCGCTGCTGGGACAGGACTTCGCGGGTGAGCTCGTGTCGGCCGGAGTGGCCCGAGGCTTGCCGACCCGACCGCACGTGACCGCGGAAGTCCGGCTGCGCAATCTGGTCTACGGCGGGCTGACCGCCGAGTCGGCGGAGGCGTCGGTGGATGTCGACCTGGCCGACCACAACGATTCACGCATCGATGCGCGTGCTGCCGGGGTCGTCGCCGGCAGGCTGCCGATCGACGCTGCCCACCTGAGGGCGAGCGGTCGCCTGGCCACGCACCGCCTCGACGCGGAAATCACCGTTCCGCCCAACGAGGAACGTCGCATCGCCGGCTTCACGGCGATGGTCGCCGCCGCCGGCAGCCTCGACCTCGCCACGCGCGCATGGCGTGGCGATCTGGCCGACGCATCGATCAACTTCCCGGATGGCCGCGCAGCACTGCTGCAGCCCGCTGCGCTCGAGATCGGGGCCACGCTGGTGAAGTCTGCGCCCGTCTGTCTCGAGACCGGTGAAGCGCGCCTGTGTGCCGAGGGCGAGTGGCATGCAGCGCCGAAGTCCTGGCGAGTGATCTACAGCGCGCAGGACTGGCCGCTGAAGCGACTGCTCACGTCGCTGCTTGGGCGGCGCGAGTTCGACGGCAAGCTGCAGGCGAGCGGCTGGGCTGCGCAGGAACCCGGCCAGGACTGGGTCGGCGGGACGACACTGTTGCTCGACAACCCCACACTCGACATCCCTCGCAACAAGTTCCGCACGGAACGCATCGAACTCGGCCGCGGGCAGCTCGACCTGTTTGCAGAGCCGCACGAGATCCGACTCACCACCACGCTCGACATGGGTGAGTACACCCGGGTCAAAGGCAACGCCTCCGTCGTCCGCCTGCCCGGGCAGGCAATGGCGGAATATCCGTTGCGAGGCGAACTGCGCGCTGAGTCGTCCGTACTCACGGCCTTGCCGCTATTGGTGCCGGAGATTGATCGCTCCGAAGGGCTACTGGATGCGGCGGTGAACCTCGGTGGCCGGCTCGGCGCCCCGCAGGTCGACGGCGAATTCCACGTCCGCGATGGACGCTTCGACTTCTACCGGACCAACCTCACGCTGTCCGCGGTGACGCTGGACGGACGCTTCGTGGGCGACGAGCTGGAGTTCAGCGGCCGCGCCGGCACGAACAAGGGCCCGGTCACACTGCAGGGACGCTTCCGCTGGCCCGAAGGCGTGATGACGGGGACCATGCGGCTTCAAGGCGACGATCTGCTCGTCGCGGATACCCCGGAGTTCCGCATCATTGCATCGCCGGACGTGACGGTGAACGCGGATAAAGAGGGCTTCGACGTGACCGGGCAGGTGCTGATCCCGTCGGCCCGGATCGCGCCGAAGGACCTGAGCACGTCGGTCAGCACGTCGCCCGACGAACGCGTGGTCGGCCTCGAAACGGAGGACACCGGCCCGTCGACCCTCGAGCGCGTGCGCAGCCGCATCCGCATGGCGCTCGGCGACGAAGTCCGGGTGGACAGCAAGGGCCTGAAGGCGCGGCTCGGCGGGGAGGTCGTCGTGACGACCCGGCCCGGTGACGTGCCGCGCGGCAAGGGCGCCATCCGCGTGCTCGAAGGCGAGTACAAGGCCTTCGGGCAGTACGTGAAGATTACCCGCGGCGTGTTGAGTTACGACGACACTCCGCTCGCGGAACCCACGCTCGACCTCGTCGCCGAACGGGAGATCAAGGACGAGGACATCACGGTCGCGGTCAACGTGCGCGGCCGGCTCGACAGCCCGTTCATCACCATGACGTCCCAGCCCGCCATGAGCAGCAACGAGGCGCTCTCCTACCTGCTCACGGGCCGTTCGATCAACACGCTGCAGTCGGGCGAAGTGGCCTCCGTGGACCGTGCGGCGGAGAGCCTGGCATTGAGCGGTGGCGGCCTCCTGCTCGGCGGCGTCGGATCCCGCCTCGGGCTCGACGAGGTGTCATTCGAGCGCACTGGCGACGAAGACACATCGGTGGTGCTCGGCAAGGCCCTGTCGCCGCGGTTGTTCGTGAGCTATGGCGTCTCGATCGCCGAGGCCATCAACACGATCAAGCTGCGTTACACCCTGAACAAGCGGTGGTCGATCAAGGCCGAGGGCGGCCTGGAGCAGAGCGCGGACTTCGAGTACCGGATCGAGCGCTAATCGAAGTCAGTGGGTGCGCCGCGCTCGCGCCAGTGCTCGGACATCCTCAGCACCTGGCGCGGGGTGCTGCGGCCGAGCGACATCGGCGGCAGTGCGTCGACGTCGAAGAACTCCACGGCGTCGGTCTCGTAACTGCCGCGCAGTTCGCCGCCCTGGATCTCGCAGAGAAAGAATGCCTTCCAGCCGTGGAACAGTGACGCGCCGTGCCCGTGCCGGCTCCGGTCGTAGAGCGCGGCCAGCTTGACTGCGCGGGTGCGCAATCCGGACTCCTGCTCGATTTCCTTCTCGACGGCCTGCGCGGGGGATTCGTTCACGTCGGCCCATCCGCCGGGCAGCGTCCACAGGCCGTCGGCGCGCTCCCGCACCAGCAGCACGCGACCGTCCCGGAAGACCGCGCCGCGCACCTCGGCCTTCGGCGTCACGTAGCCGCGCTCGTGCCGCCAGAGGCCGAGCAGTTCCTCGAGCGACGGGCTGGCATCGCTCCCCGCAAGCAGCTCCGCAGCGATGCGTTCGATTTCCTCGTAGCGCTCGCGGTCGTACTCGCTCGTACAGAAGTGCAACCCGGTGCGCGCGAGCGCATGCAGGCGGCGAGCGAGTTCCAGGCGGCGGTCGGTCATGGTGGGTCTCTGCCGTGCGCAGGCAATGCCATTGTCGCGCGGACCGGTCGGCACGGCACGCGGTGTATTGACAGCATACTGTCACTCTGACAGTCTTTGGCCGATGTCGGGCACGGTGCGAACCACCGAAGATTCCTTCCAGGACGTCCTTCTGGGGCTGTTCCAGCTGCACGGCCACGTCCTGGACGCCGCCGACGTGATGTCCGGTGAGCTGGAGTTGACCGGGGCGCGCTGGCAGGTCCTGAAAGTGGTTGCGCGACAGCCGATGACGGTCTCGCAGGTGGCCCGCCGCCTCGGGCTGCAGCGGCAGAGCGTCCAGCGCACCGCGGACCATCTTCGGACCCAGGGACTCGTCGAGGTCCTGCCGAACCGGGATCACCTGCGGGCCGGGCTGGTTGCGCCGTCGGCCGAGGGCAGGCGGATCCTCGCGCTGCTGCAGGAGCGTCAGCAGGCCTGGCTCGCCCGTTGCCTGCGTGGGATGTCGCGCTCCGAACTCGACGGCCTCGCGGCGGCGCTCGCCGACCTGGCGGCACGCGTCGAACGGGCGACGGCACGCGAGCGATCGGATCCGTCGCACGGCACGGCGCCGCGCAGGCGAAGCGTGACCGGCATCCGCCGCCGGTTGACGGCCGCCTGAGTCACCGCACGCACGGGGAATCCGGGAGAGCAGACATGATCGCGAGTCACCTGGCCCTGAAATGGGCGCACATCATCGCGATGGTCTACTGGCTGGGCGGGGAATGGGGCGTGTTCCAGACCTCCTACCACGTGACAAACCCGAACCTCTCGCTGGAGGAGCGGCGCCGGCACATGGGGCACAACTTCGGCGTTCAGCCCCTCGGCGGCGGCTGGCTCGTGCTCATGTGGATCCTCACCGCGGGCTGGATCGGCCTCGCGCTGGCAGCCTTCGCCAGACGCAGCACGGATGCCGGCCTCCGGCTCACGATCTGGGACGAACGCATCCGCTGCGTGCTGATCCCGGTCCTGGCCGCCGCCGCCATCATGTCGATCCTCACGGGCAAGCCGTTCGCGGCCAACTGGTACGCGGCCAAGGTGCTGATCTACTCCGGCCTGCTCGCGATCGGCCTGGTCCTGCGCTTCGTCATGCGCCACTGGACCACGACGTGCCGGCAGCTCGCGGCGGGCGGACCACGCGAGGACCTCGAGGCCAGGCTGAAGCGCGAGATTACGAGCGCGCGCCGGCTGGCCTGCGTCTACTGGATCGGCATCGGCACCGTCGCCTTCATCGGCGTGACCAAGGTCTTCTAGCGCTTGACAGTCTTTGCATATTTATGCACATTAGCACGGTTTTTATTCATCGCGCTGGACCGAAGCCTTGGCCACCGACCTCACCTCGCAGACCCTGCGACGCGACGCCATCGTGCGCATCCTGCGTCAGACCGCGGTCGGACGGCAGGCGGAGCTCGTGGACATCCTGCATCGCGAGGGCCTCGAGGCGACCCAGTCCAGCGTGAGCCGCGACCTGCGCGAGCTGGGGGTGGTCAAGGGCGCGGACCGCTACCTCCTGCCCGCCGTCGAGGACGCCCTCACGCCCAGCCACTTCGAGGACGTGAGGTCCTTCCTCCGGGGTTACCGGAGCGCGGGCCCGAGCCTGACCGTGCTGCGGACCACGACCGGCGCGGCGCAGAGCGTCGCGCTTGCCATCGACAAGGCCCACTGGCCGGAGATCGTCGGAACGATCGCCGGGGACGACACCATCTTCATCGCGACGGACGGCGCCCGCGCGCAGCGCAAGCTTCGCGACCGTCTCCGTTCCAACTTCGGACGCTGAGACTCCCATGACCCAGACACCCGCGGGCGCCAAGCCCATCCTGCTCGCATTTTCCGGCGGACTCGACACCTCGTTCTGCGTGCCCTGGCTCGCGGAGACCTACGGCCGACCGATCGTCACGCTGACCGTGAACACGGGCGGCATCGACGCAGAAGCCGCGCAGGTGCTCGAGCAGCGCTCGAAGCAGCTCGGGGCCGTCGCGCACCACCTTGTCGACGCGCGACCGGCGTATTTCGAGCAGGTCATCAGGTACCTGATCATGGGTAACGTGCGGCGTGGCAACCTCTATCCGCTCTGCGTCGGCGCCGAGCGCGTCCTGCAAGCGCAGACGGTCGCGCAGTGGGCACGCAAACTCGGCACCGACGCCGTCGCGCACGGCTCGACCGCGGCTGGAAACGACCAGGTGCGCTTCGAGGTCGCGCTGCGGACGCTCGCGCCCGAACTCGAGATCCTCGCGCCGGTGCGCGACCGCGCCTTCAAGCGCCCGGACCAGCTTGCCTACCTCGAAGCGCACAAGCTGCCGGTGCCGCCGTTCGGTGCGGCCTACTCCGTCAATCGCGGCCTGTGGGGCACGACGATCGGCGGCAAGGAGACGCTCACCTCGCACGAGTGCATTCCCGACACAGCGTGGGTCCTGACCCGCGATGCATTCACGAACCCGCAGGCGCCCGAGCGGCATACCGTCGGTTTCGAGAAGGGAATCCCCTGCTCGCTCGACGGCAAGCCGCTCGACCCGGTGAGCCTCATCGAACAGGCCGAGGTGATCGGCGCGAAGTTCGGCGTCGGCCGGGGCATCCACCTCGGGGACACGATCATCGGCTTCAAGGGTCGCGTCGCCTTCGAGGCACCCGCCGCGGAGGTGCTGCTGAACGCGCACCGTGAACTCGAGAAGCTCGTGCTTTCCGCGCGGCAGGCGCGCGTCAAGGACACGCTCGCGGGCCCGTACGGCGACCTCGTGCACGAAGGTCAGCACCTCGACCCGGTGTGCCGCGACATGGAAGCCTTCTTCGTCTCCTCGCAGCAGCGCGTGACGGGCGAGGTGCGCCTCCTGTTCAGGCCCGGCGTCGTGTTCGTCGAGGGCGCGGCCTCGCCTCATTCGCTCATGAAGGCGTCGAAGGGCGCCTACGGCGAGTCGGTCGGCGAGTGGACCGCGGCGGAAGCGCACGGCTTTTCCAAGATGCTGGCGCTGCCGGGTATCTTCTACACGCGGGCCGGACGACCGTAGCTCGAGGCAGGACGATGCCCACGAAGATGAAGACCGTCGTCGTCGACAAGATCGCCTCGATCGCGCAGGCCTGCGGCCTGAGCCACGAGGTGCGCATCGCCACGAACGACATCCCCTGCGAGGAGGGTGTCGTGCTGGTCGTCGAGATCCTCAACAACAAGTCCACGTACAACACGCTGGAATTGACCAGCGGCCGCATGGCCAAGGTGTCGCGCGGGGACGTGATCGTGGGCGCACTCGGCCACAGGCAGGCGCTCTTCGGCTACTCGGGGCACATCCCGGCGAAGGTGCACGCGGGCGATGTGCTGCAGGTGCTCAACATCGGCGGCGTGCTCGGCATCTGCGATTCGGTGAACCCGGACAAGGGCAAGCCCTTCGACTGCCGGGTCCTCGGCTGCGTGCTGCAGTTCCCGTTCCTCGGCGAGCGCATCGGCGTGCCTGCACGGGTGGGCCACCGCAAGCTCGACCAGGCGGCGACGCTCGACACGCACGGCGTACCGGTGGTTGCACTCGCCGGCACGTGCATGGAAGCGGGCAAGACGGCCGCTGCCTGCGCAATCGTGAGCCGCATGCGCCATCGCGGCCTCGCCGTGCATGCGTTCAAGGCGACGGGGGTATCGCTGCGACGTGACATTCTCGCGATGGAAGACTCCGGGGCGCGGCGCAGCATGATCTTCACCGACCTCGGCATCGTGACGACGACCGCGGCGTCGGGCCCGGCACTCACGCGCACCATGCTGACCGAAATGACGCAGGGCCAACCGGACGTCGTCGTGTTCGAACTGGGTGACGGGATCCTCGGAGCGTACGGTGTCGAGTCGATCCTCGCCGCCGAGGACATCGGGCGAGCACTCACGGCCGTGGTCCTCTCCGCGAACGACCCGGTCGCCGCCTGGGGCGGCGTGAAGCTGCTGCGCGAGCGGTTCGACATCGAGCCCTGCGCCGTGACCGGCCCGGCGACGGACAACGCCGTGGGGGTGAACATCATCGAGGAGCAGATGGGCGTGCGTGCATACAACGCCATCACGACCGGTGCCTCGCTCGGCGATCACATCATCGACAGCTTGGGTCTCGCAGAACGGTTTCCCGTGGCGGTGCAGGAATGACGTCGCGCGTTCCAGCGATCGTGCTCGGCGGCACCGGCTACGTGGCGGGTGAACTGCTGCGCCTGCTCGCAGCGCACCCCTATCTCGACCTCGCGGCGGTGGCCTCGGACAGCCAGCCAGACGAGCCGGTCGCGCAATTCTTCCGGCACCTGCAGCCGGTGCTGCCGCACCTGCGCTTTGCCGGCCACGACGAGGTTCTCGAGTACGTAACGGCGAATCCGCTGACGGCCGTGTTCTCTGCCGCGCCGCACGGGGTCTCCGCCGGACTCATCGATCGCCTGCTCACGGCCGCCGAGCAGGCCGGGACGGGGCCGCGCATCGTCGATATCTCGGCCGACTTCCGCTACGCATCTGCCGCCGCGTACGAGGCGGTGTACAAGCACGGGCACGGCGCTCCGGACCGTCTGGCCGAGTTCACCTGCGCAGTACCGGAACACCTGAACGCGCTGCACACCCCGCACGTCGCGCACCCCGGCTGTTTCGCAACGGCCATCCTGCTCGCGAGCGTGCCCCTGCTGTCTCTCGGCCTGGTGGAGCCACGACTCTTCGTGAGCGGCGTCACCGGAAGCACGGGATCGGGCCGGCAGCCGACGGCCGGCACGCATCACCCGCAGCGCCACAGCGACCTCTACGCGTACAACGCGCTGGCGCACCGGCACACGCCGGAGGTCACTGCGCTCGCAATGGCGGCCTCGGGAGTGGAGGCCGAGTTCAATTTCGTTCCGCACTCGGGACCGTTCGCACGCGGAATCCACGTGACGGTGCAGGCGGTTGCCCGCCGACCGGTGTCGAGCCACGAACTGGTGCACGCGCTCCGTGAGTACTACGACCAGTCCGTGTTCGTGCGGGTCGCCGGCGACCTGCCGCGCGTGAAAAACATCGTCGCGAGCAATTTCGCGCAGATTTCCGGCGTCGCGCAGGGCGGGACGATTGCGGTGCTCTGCGCCATCGACAACCTGACGAAGGGTGCCGCGGGCGGCGCCGTGCAGTGGATGAATCGAATGCTCGGTTACGAGGAGACGGCGGGGCTGATGCAGTCTGCGCCGGGATGGACGTGAGGGAAGTGACTAGTGATCAGGGGATAGGGGGTAGTGGGGAGGCGCGCGCCCCGGACGCGCCCTGGGCTCCGCCCGTGGATCACCTGGCACCGGTTTACGCGCAATGGCCGCTCGAGATCGTCGGCGCATCGGGCGTGCACCTGCACACGCGCGACGGACGCCGGATCCTCGACCTCTACGGCGGCCACGCGGTCGCTGCGCTCGGTTACTCGCACCCGCGCTGGCAGGCAGCATTGCAGACGCAAGCAAAGTCGCTGCTGTTCCAGAGCAATGCGGTGCCGCTCGACGTCAGGGCCCGCGCTGCGCGAAGACTCTCGCACTTTGCGGGTCTCGGGCTCGACACCGTGTTCTTCGTGAATACGGGCGCCGAGGCGAACGAGAACGCGCTCAAGCTCGCGCTGCGCATCACGGGACGACGCAAGGTCGTCGCGATCGAAGGCAGCTTTCACGGACGGACGGCCGCCGCCGGGGCCGTGACCTGGGGCGCTGCGAAGAAATGGTATGGATTCCCACAGACGCCTTTCGACGTCGCGTTCATTCCGCGCGGTGACCTGAAGGCGATCGAGCGCACGATCGGCACCGACACCGCGGCCGTCATCGCCGAGCCGGTGCAGGGTGTCGCGGGTGCAGTGGACCTTGGAGCGGAATACCTCGCAGCGCTGCGGGCGCGATGCAGCGAGACGTGTTCCATGCTGATCTGCGACGAAGTCCAGTGCGGCATGGGGCGCACGGGGTATCCGTTTGCCTGCAACATGCACGGCGTGGCTCCCGACATGATCACGACCGCGAAGGCGCTGGGCGCGGGATTCCCGTGCTCGGCACTGCTGATGGCGAATCACGTGGCCGCGCACCTCAGGACAGACGACCTCGGGACGACGTTCGGCGGTGGACCGATGGCGTGCGCCCTGATCGAGGCGGTGGTGGACATCATCGAGACCGAGGGGTTGCTGGCAAACGTCCGGCGCCGTTCGCAACAGATTCGCGAGACCTGCGTGGTGGGCCCCGTCGAGTTGGTGCAGGGCGCCGGACTCCTCGCGGGACTGCGAACGCGCCGCCCCGCAAGAGACGTGCAGCGCGAGTTGCTCGAGCGCGACATCCTCGCTGGCACCAGCGGCGACCCGCGCGTCGTCCGCATCCTCGCACCCTACGTGCTCGACGAGTCCCACGTGGCACAGCTGCGCGACGCCCTGGCCTCCCTCCCCGCGTAGCCAGCCGCGCAGCGCCTCCTCACTACCCCCTACCCCCTATTCACTGATCACTTCCCATGCAGCGCTTCCTCGATCTCGCCGACTTCACCCGCGACCAGGTGGCCGACCTGATCGCGCTCGCGCGCCGGCTGCAGGAGCATCCCGAGCCTCACGCACTTGCGGGCAGGATCCTCGGACTGCTGTTCATGAATCCGTCGCTGCGCACGCTGTCGTCGTTCCAGGCCGGCATGATGCGCCTCGGCGGCACGGCGTTCGTGGTCACGCCCGGCCAGGGCACCTGGCAGGTCGAGACTCGCAGTGGCGCGGTGATGAATGCCGGCGCCGCCGAGCACGTTCGTGAAGCGATCCCCGTGCTTGCTTCGTATTGCGACGCGCTCGGCATCCGTTCATTCGCCGAGGGGAAGGACCTCGCCGCGGACCTCGCCGAGACACCCTTCCGCCTGATGGCCGACCTCTGTGACAAGCCTTTCGTGAACATGGAGTCGGCGGTCAATCATCCCTGCCAGGCGCTCGCCGACTGGAAGACCATGGATGATCTCGCCGTGCCGCGGCGGGGCAAGTTCGTGCTCAGCTGGGTCTTCCATCCGCGCGCCCTGCCGCTTGCGGTACCGGCCTCGACGGTGCACATGGCGGCGCAGCGCGGGATGGAAGTCGTGGTGCTGCGACCCGACGGGTATGCACTGCCGGACGCAATCATGGCGAAGGCGCGCGCCGCCGCCGCTGACTCCGGGGGCACGGTGAGCGAGACCAGTGACCGCACGGAGGCGATCGCCGGCGCGCACGTGGTCTACGCAAAGGAGTGGGGTTCGCCTGCCTGTTATGGCGATGCCGAGGCGGAATCGAGACTCCGCGAACCGCTCAGCGACTGGTGCGTGCGCGAAGCGTGGTTCGGTGGATCCCGCCCGGATTGTCATTTCATGCATTGCCTTCCCGTGCGGCGCAACGTCGCCGTCGCGGACGAGGTGCTCGACGGGCCGCGCAGCCGCGTGATCCAGGAAGCCGCCAACCGCATGGTCGTGCAGATGGCCGTGCTCTACAGACTGCTCAAGGGGTGACTCAGACGATGATCGGACACAAGGGCGAACAGGCCGTGACCGTGCG
>Ga0079037_100001304_pt1 | contig 12864 bp, 12 predicted proteins | sample Mud3Dept4metaG_FD_71479 | JGI IMG/M metagenome (GOLD analysis project Ga0079037, IMG submission 71479) | Freshwater wetland microbial communities from Ohio, USA, analyzing the effect of biotic and abiotic controls - Mud 3 Core 4 Depth 4 metaG | ecosystem: Environmental > Aquatic > Freshwater >... | reverse complement strand
CCCCCCCTTGGCGACCGACCCCCACGCCCAGCTCCACCGCCGGGACGCCATCGTGCGCATCCTGCGGCAGGCCGCGGTCGGCCGGCAGGCCGAGCTCGTCGAGCTGTTGCGCGCCGAGGGTTTCGACGCCACGCAGTCGAGCGTGAGCCGCGACCTGCGCGAGCTCGGCGTGGTGAAGGGCGCCGACCGCTACCTGCTGCCCGCCGTCGAGGATGCGCTCACGCCGAGCCACTTCGAGGACGTGCAGGCGTTCGTCAAGGGCTATCGGGCCGCCGGCCCGAACCTCACCGTGCTGCGCACCACCACCGGCGCCGCGCAGAGCGTCGCCATCGCCCTCGACAAGGCGCGCTGGCCCGAAGTCATCGGCACCATCGCCGGCGATGACACGATCATGATCGCGACCGCGAGCGCCCGCACCCAGCGCCGCCTGCACGCGCACCTCCATTCCATCTTCGGACGCTGAGACTTGCCATGACCCAGACTTCCGCTGGCGCCAAGCCCATCCTGCTTGCCTTTTCCGGCGGCCTCGACACCTCGTTCTGCGTGCCGTGGCTCGCCGAAACCTACGGCCGCCCGGTCGTCACGCTCACGGTCAACACGGGCAGCATCGACGCGGCCACCGCACAGATGCTCGAGGAGCGTTCCAGGACCCTGGGCGCCGTGGGGCACTACCTCGTGGACGCGCGCCCCGCGTACTTCGAGCAGGTGATCAAGTTCCTGATCATGGGTAACGTTCGCCGCGGCAACCTGTATCCGCTGTGTGTCGGCGCCGAGCGGGTGCTGCAGGCGCAGACAGTCGCGCAGTGGGCGCGGAAGCTCGGCACCGAGGCCGTGGCGCACGGCTCGACCGCGGCGGGCAACGACCAGGTGCGCTTCGAAGTGGCGCTGCGCACGCTCGCGCCCGAGCTCGAGATCCTCGCGCCCGTGCGCGACCGCGCCTTCAAGCGCCCGGAGCAACTGGCCTACCTAGAGTCGCGCCGCCTGCCGGTGCCGCCGTTCGGCGCGGCCTACTCCGTCAATCGTGGCCTGTGGGGCACGACGATCGGCGGCAAGGAGACGCTCACTTCACACGAGTGCATCCCGGACAGCGCGTGGGTGCTCACGCGCGAGGCCTTCACGAATCCGCAGGCCCCGGAGCGGCACGCGATCGGCTTCGAGGCGGGCATCCCCTGCTCGCTCGATGGCAAGGCGATGGATGCCGTGAGCCTGATCGAGACCGTCGAGGCGCTGGGGGCGAAGTACGGCATCGGCCGTGGCATCCACCTGGGCGACACGATCATCGGCTTCAAGGGCCGCGTCGCGTTCGAGGCGCCCGCGGCCGAAATCCTGCTCAACGCACACCGCGAGCTCGAGAAGCTGGTGCTGTCCGCGCGCCAGGCGCGTCTCAAGGACTCGCTGGCCGGCCCGTACGGCGATCTCGTGCACGAGGGTCAGCACCTCGACCCGGTGTGCCGCGACATCGAGGCGTTCTTCGTCTCCTCGCAGCAGCGCGTGACGGGTGAGGTGCACGTGCTGCTGCGCCCGGGCCTGGTGTTCATCGAGGGCGTGGCCTCGCCGTACTCGCTCATGAAGGCCTCGAAGGGCGCCTACGGCGAGTCGGCGGGAGAGTGGACTGCGGCCGAAGCGCACGGCTTCTCGAAGATGCTGGCGTTGCCAGGCATCTTCTACACGCGGGCTGGCCGGCCGGCGCAGGAGGCGTGACGATGGCGAGCCAGATGCGGACGGTGGTGGTGGACAAGATCGCGTCGATCGCCCAGGCCTGCGGCCTGAGTCACGAGGTGCGCATCGCCACGCAGGACATCCCCTGCGAGGAAGGCGTCGTGCTCGTGGTGGAGATCCTGAACAACAAGTCCACCTACAACACGCTCGAGCTCACCAGTGGCCGCATGGCCAAGGTGGCACGCGGCGACGTGATCGTGGGCGCACTCGGCCACCGCCAGGCACTGTTCGGCTACTCGGGCCACATCCCCGACAAGGTGCAGGCGGGCGACGTTCTGCAGGTGCTCAACATCGGCGGCGTCCTCGGCGTGTGCGACTCGGTGAATCCCGACAAGGGCACGCCGTTCGACTGCCGCGTGCTCGGCTGTGTGCTGCAGTTCCCGTTCCTCGGCGAGCGCATCGGCGTGCCGGCCAGGGCCGGCCACCGCAAGCTCGACTATGCCGCGACGCTCGACACGCACGGCGTGCCGATCGTCGCGCTCGCCGGCACCTGCATGGAAGCCGGCAAGACGGCGGCCGCCTGCGCGATCGTGAGCCGCATGCGTCACCGCGGCCTGGCGGTGCATGCGTTCAAGGCGACCGGCGTGTCACTGCGCCGGGACATCCTCGCGATGGAAGACTCGGGCGCGCGCCGCAGCATGATCTTCACCGACCTCGGCATCGTGACGACGACCGCCACGTCTGGCCCGGCGCTGACGCGCACCATGCTCACCGAGATGACGCAGGGCCGCCCGGACGTCGTGGTGTTCGAGCTCGGCGACGGCATCCTCGGCGCTTACGGCGTCGAGGCGATCCTCTCCGAACAGGACATCCGCAACGCGCTGACCGCCGTGGTGCTCTCGGCCAACGACCCGGTGGCGGCCTGGGGCGGCGTCAAGCTGCTGCGCGAGCGCTTCGACATCGAGCCCTGCGCCGTCACCGGTCCGGCCACGGACAACGCCGTGGGCGTGAACATCATCCAGGACCAGATGGGCGTGCGCGCCGTCAATGCGGTGGCCGCGGGCGCCGAGCTGGGCGACCACATCATCGAGAGCCTGGGGCTGGGCACCCGGCTTGCGCGGGCAGCGTCGGAATGACCACGCGCATCCCGGCCATCGTGCTCGGCGGCACCGGCTACGTCGCAGGCGAGCTGCTGCGCCTGCTCGCCGTGCATCCGTACCTGGATCTCGCCGCCGTGGCCTCCGACAGCCAGCCCGACGAGCCGGTCGCACAGTTCTTCCGCCACCTGCAGCCCGTGCTGCCGCACCTGCGCTTTGCCGGCCACGACGAGATAGTGGAGTACGTCACCGCCAACCCGGCCACCGCCGTATTCTCGGCAGCACCGCACGGCGTGTCCGCGACCATGATCGACAAGCTGCTCACCGCCGCCGAGCAGGCCGGCACGCAGCCGCGCGTCGTGGACATCTCGGCTGACTTCCGCTTCCGCACGGCCGCCGCGTACGAAAGCGTGTACAAGCACGGCCACGGAGCGCCCGACCGCATCGCGCAGTTCACCTGCGCGGTGCCCGAGCACCTGAACTCACTGCATACGCCACACGTCGCGCACCCGGGCTGCTTCGCCACCGCGATGCTGCTCGCCAGCGTGCCGCTGCTGTCGCTCGGACTGGTCGAACCGCGGCTGTTCGTGAGCGGCATTACCGGCAGCACCGGCTCCGGCCGCCAGCCCACCGCCGGCACGCATCACCCGCAGCGTCACTCCGACCTCTATTCCTACAACGCGCTGGCGCATCGCCACTCGCCAGAGGTGCGCGCGCTTGCCCTCGCTGCGAGCGGCGTCGAGGCCGAATTCAACTTCGTGCCGCACTCGGGGCCGTTCGCGCGCGGCATTCACGTCACCGTGCAGGCGGTCGCACGCGAGACGGTCACCAGCCACGAACTCGTGCACGCGCTGCGCGACTACTACGACCAGTCGGTGTTCGTGCGCGTCACGGGCGACCTGCCACGGGTGAAGGACGTGGTCGCGAGCAACTTCGCACAGCTGTCCGGCGTCGCCCAGGGCGAGACCATCGCCGTCATGTGTGCCGTCGACAATCTGACCAAGGGTGCTGCCGGTGGCGCGGTACAGTGGATGAACCGCATGCTGGGCTACGAGGAGACGGCCGGACTGATGCAGCCTGCGGCCGGCTGGACATGACCACCGACCACCTCGCCGCGGTTTACGCGCAGTGGCCGCTCGACGTCGTCGACGCCGAGGGCGTGCACCTGCGCACGCGCGACGGACGCCGGATTCTCGATCTCTACGGCGGACATGCCGTCGCGGCGCTCGGCTATTCGCATCCGCGCTGGCAGGCCGCACTGGAGAAGCAGGCACGATCCCTGCTGTTCCAGAGCAACGCCGTGCCGCTCGAGGTGCGCGCGCGCGCAGCGACGCGCCTGGCACGCTTCGCCGGACTGGGCCTGAACACGGTGTTCTTCATCAACACCGGCGCCGAGGCCAATGAGAACGCGCTCAAGCTCGCGCTGAAGATCACCGGCCGCCGCAAGGTCGTGGCGGTGGAAGGCAGCTTCCACGGCCGCACAGCGGCCGCGGGCGCCGTCACCTGGGGTGCTGCCGGGAAATGGTACGGGTTTCCGCAGGCGCCGTTCGACGTCGAGTTCCTGCCACGCGGCGACATCGACGCCGTCGCCCACATGGTCGGTACCGACACCGCGGCGGTGATCGTCGAACCCGTGCAAGGCGTGGCGGGCGCCGTGGATCTCGGCCAGCCGTTCCTTGCCGCATTGCGCGCGCGCTGCAGCGAGACCTGCGCCATGCTCATCCTCGACGAGGTGCAGTGCGGGATGGGCCGCACCGGCTTCCCGTTCGCCGCCAGCATGCACGGCATCGCGCCGGACATGCTGACGACCGCCAAGGCGCTCGGCGCGGGCTTTCCTTGCGCTGCGCTGCTGATGGCGGATCACGTCGCCGCGCACCTCAGGACCGACGACCTCGGCACGACGTTCGGCGGCGGCCCGATGGCCTGCGCGCTCATCGAAGCCGTCGTGGACATCATCGAGAGCGAAGGCCTGCTTGCCAACGTGCGCAAGCTCGCGCAGCAGATCCGCGAGACCTGTGTCGCCGGTCCGATCGTCGCGACCCAGGGCGCGGGATTCCTCATGGGCCTGCGGACCAGCCGCCCCGCCAGGGACGTGCAGCGCGAACTGCTCGAGCGCGACATCCTCACCGGCACGAGCGGCGATCCGCACGTCGTGCGCATCCTCGCGCCGTACGTGCTCGAGTCATCGCACGTCGAGCAACTGCGCGACGCCCTCGCCTCGCTGCCCGCCTGACCGGCGCAGCGGCTCCTGCCATCCCTCATTCGGCATCCCCTCATGGACCGATTCCTCGACCTCGCCGACTTCTCCCGCGACCAGGTAGTGGACCTGCTCGATCTCGCCCGGCACCTGCAGCAGCGGCCCGAGCCGCAGGCGCTCGCCGGCAAGATCCTCGGACTGCTGTTCATGAACCCGTCGCTCAGGACGCTGTCGTCCTTCCAGGCCGGCATGATGCGGCTCGGCGGCACGTCGTTCGTCGTGACACCGGGCCAGGGCACCTGGGCAGTCGAGACCCGCACCGGCGCGGTGATGAACGCGGGCGCCGCCGAGCACGTGCGCGAAGCGATTCCCGTGCTCGCGTCCTACTGCGATGCACTCGGCCTGCGTGCCTTCGCCGAGGGCAAGGACCTCGCGGCCGATCTCGCCGAGACACCATTCAGGCTCATGGCGAGCTTGTGCGACCGGCCCTTCATCAACCTCGAGTCGGCGGTGAACCATCCCTGCCAGGCGCTCGCCGACTGGAAGACCATGGATGACCTCGGCGTGCCGCGCGCGGGCAAGTTCGTGCTGTCGTGGGTCTATCACCCGCGCGCCCTGCCGCTCGCGGTACCGTCCGCCGCCGTGCACATGGCTGCACAGCGCGGCATGGAAGTCGTGGTGCTGCGCCCCGACGGCTACGCGTTGCCCGAGCCGATCATGATGAAGGCGCGCGCCGCGGCTGCCGCTTCCGGCGGCACCGTGAGCGAGACCGGCGACCGCGCCGCCGCGCTCCGCGGAGCGCACGTGCTGTACGCGAAGGAATGGGGGTCGCCCGCCTGCTACGGCGACGCCGAGGCGGAGGGCGCCCTGCGCCAGCCGCTCAGCGATTGGCGGGTGCAGGAACCGTGGTTCGCCGGTGCGCAGCAGGATTGCCACTTCATGCACTGCCTGCCCGTGCGGCGCAACGTCGCCGTCGCGGACGAGGTGCTCGACGGGCCGCGGAGCAAGGTGATCCGCGAAGCGGCCAACCGCATGGTCGTGCAGATGGCCGTGCTCTACCGACTGCTCAAGGGGTAACGATGACGATGATCGGACACAAGGGCGAACAGGCCGTCACGGTGCGGGCGCTGCGCGGGGCGGCCCCCTACATTCACATGTACAAGGGCAAGGTCTTCGTCATCAAGACCGGCGGCGGCGCGTTCCGCGACGCCGCGACCATGCGCGCGTTCATGGAGCAGGTGGCGATCCTGCATCACCTCGGCATCCGCGTGGTGCTCGTGCACGGCGGCGGGCCGCAGCTCGACGAAGTGACGAGGAGGATGGGCGTCGAGACGCGCATGGTGCAGGGCCGCCGCGTCACCGATGCGGCCGCGATCGACGCGACCAGCATGGTGCTGAACGGCCTGATCAACACGCGCCTGCTGGCGCTCGCCCACGAGTTCGGCATCGCCGCGATCGGCCTGAGCGGCGTGGATGGCGGGCTGGTCAAGGCGCACAAGCGCGCGCCCGTCACGCTGGCGAGCGGCGAGGTCGTGGATTACGGCATGGTCGGCGACATCGACGACGTGGACGCGTCGGTCGTCACGCGCCTGCTCGACGCCGGCTTCCTGCCGGTGGTGAGCCCGCTGTCGGCGGACGCGACCGGGCAGTTGCTCAACATCAACGCCGACACGGTGGCTGCCGCGATCGGCGGAGCGCTCGACGCCGAGAAGCTGATCCTGTGCACCGGCGCTCCCGGCATCCTCGAACGGCTGGACGATCCCCACTCGCTGATCTCCTACACCGACGTCGCGGGTCTCCGGCGCCTGCGCGAGGAGGGCGCGCTGTCCGATGGCATGCTGCCCAAGTCGAGCGCCATCGAGTCGGCGATTCGGGGCGGCGTTCGCCGCGTGCACGTGATCTCCTACGCGGCGCCCGACGCGCTGCTCGCGGAAATCTTCACCAACGAGGGCACCGGCACGCTGGTCGTGGCCGACACCAACGCACTGAGCGCGGCGGAACAGGGCGCGGCGTCATGAGCCGGCTGTGGGACAAGGGCGCGCCGCTCGATGAGCGCGTGCTGCGCTACACCGCCGGCGAGGACCACGTGCTGGACAACCGCCTCGTGGCGTACGACGTGCAGGCCTCGATCGCGCACGCGGAAATGCTGCACGACGCCGGGCTCGTCAGCACGGAAGACCTTGCTGCGATCCGTGACGGCCTGCGCGAGATCGCCGAAGCGCACGCGCGCGGCGAATGGTCGGTGACGCTCGACCTCGAGGACGGCCAGACCGCGCTCGAGACGCTGCTCACGCGCAGGATCGGCGCGGCGGGCGCGCGACTGCACGCCGGCCGCTCGCGCAACGACCAGGTGCTGGTCGCGCTGCGCCTCTACCTGCGTGACGTCGTCGAGGACCTCGCGGCGGGCGCGCGCGGCGTTGCCACGGCGCTGCAGGGCCTGGCCGCGGACCAGGGCAGGATCCAGCTGCCGGGCTACACGCACATGCAGCAGGCCATGCCGAGCTCCGTGGCGCTGTGGGCGGAGGGCTTCGCCGCCGAGATCGCCGACGACGCCGACGCGCTGCGCCACGCGCACCGCCGCATCCTGAAGAACCCGCTCGGCTCGGCCGCGGGCTACGGCACGCCGAACCTGCCCGTGAACCGCGACGGCACCCGCGAGCGCCTCAAGTTCCCGGAGAACCACGAACCGGTGACGGCCGTGCAGCTGTCGCGTGGCAAAGCCGAGGCGGAATTGCTGTTCCAGGTGGCGGTGCTGATGCAGGATCTTGGCCGCCTCGCGTCGGACCTGCTGCTGTTCTACACGCGCGAATTCGGCTTCGTGGACCTGCCCGACGCCTTCACCACCGGCTCGTCGATCATGCCGCAGAAGCGCAACCCCGACGTGTTCGAGCTGGTGCGCGGGCGGACCGCCACGGCGCACGCCTGCCTGGTCGAGGTACTCGGCATCACGGCGAAGCTGCCATCGGGCTACCAGCGCGACCTGCAGCTCATCAAGGCCCCCTTGTTCCGCGCCATCGACCTGTGCGGCGACACGCTCGACATCATGACGGCCGCGATCCCGCAGGTTCGCTTCCGTCCGGAGCGCATCCGGCTCGACGCGGACATTCATACCGCGGCCGAGGCTAACGCCCTGGTGGCGCAGGAGGGCCTCCCCTTCCGCGAGGCGTACCGGCGCGTGGGGCAAAGACTCCGCAAGGACTGATAGGATCCGTGGCATGAAGACGCCGCTGATCCGCAGCCTCGCCTGCCTCCTCCTCGCCCTCCCGGCCGCCGCGGCCGAGCGGGATTTCGCGCGGCTGGCCAAGGACCTGACGCCCATCGGTGCCGAGCGCGCCGGCAACGCCGACGGCACGATCCCGGCCTGGGACGGTGGCCTCACGAAGCCGCCGGCGGGCTGGACGCCACAGCAGGGCTACATCGACCCGTTCCCGGACGACAAGCCGCTGTTCACCATCACGGCCGAGAACGCCGCGCAGCACGCGTCGAAGCTGACGCCGGGCACGCAGGCGCTGCTCAAGAAGTACCCGCAGCAGTACCGCATGCACGTGTACCAGACGCGGCGCACCGCGGCGCTGCCGAAGGACGTCACCGACAGGGTTCGCGAGCAGGCGCCGTACGTCGAGCTGCAGGGCTTCGGACTGAAGCACCTCGGCGGCTCGACCACGCCTTTCCCCATTCCGCAGAACGGCCTCGAGGCGATCTGGAACCACCTCGTGCGATACACCGGCGGCGGCACGGAGCGCATCGGTCACTCGTTCCCGGTGCGTGCCAACGGCGACTACTACAAGATCGGCTTCCGGTCGCAGCGCATCTACGCTCAGAACATGGCCGATCCGGAGCCGAACCGCCTGTTCTACGCGCTCGGCTACTTCACCGAGCCCGCGACGCTGCGCGGCACGATCTTCCTGGTGCACGAACCGGTGGACCAGGTCGCCGAGCAGCGCTCGGCGTGGATCTACAATGCGGGTGCCCGGCGCGTCCGGCGCGCCCCCGACCTCAACTACGACGGCATCAATGACGGCTCCGAAGGCATGTTCGTCACGGACCAGGTGGATGCCTACAACGGCGCGCCCGACCGCTTCGAGTGGAAGCTCCTGGGCAAACGCGAGGTGTACGTGCCGTACAACACGTACCGGCTGTCGGATAAGTCGCTCAAGTACAAGGACATCATCGGCAAGCACACGATCAACGCGGATCTCGTGCGCTACGAGCTGCACCGGGTGTGGGTGGTCGAGGGCACGCTCAAGCAGGGCCAGCGCCACGTGTACGGGAAGCGCACCTTCTACCTCGACGAAGACAGCTGGAGCGTGCTTGCGGAGGAGGCGTACGACACTCGTGGCGGCCTGTGGCGCGTAGCGCTGCACGGCCTGTTGCAGTACTACGACGTGCAGGTGCCATGGTACCGCTTCGGCATCGTCCACGACCTCACGAGCGGCGGCTACATCACCGGCGGCTATGACAACGAGATCAAGGAGCCCGTGCGGTTCGGCGTGAAGGGCAAGCTCATCGACTTCCAGCCCGACGCGCTGCGGCGGCTCGGTAGCGGTCTCTAGTCGAGACCGAGCGCGAACCCTGCCTCGAGGTCCTGCTTCGAGTAGACCTTGAACGCGATCAGGGTCTCCGAGCTCGTGATGCCGCGCAGCTTGCGCATCCTGTCGCTGATCACGCGTGCGAGATCCTCGTTCTCGCGCACCCGCACCAGCGCAACGAGGTCGTACTGGCCGGCGACCGAGAACACTTCGCTCACCCCGTCGAGCTCGGCGAGCTTCTCGGCAAGGCCGGTGACCTGGTCCGTCTCAGCCTTGATCAGTACGACAGCCGTGACCATGGGGCGCGACTCCTCGGCACTGGAACAACTGCGATGGGCGCCATCTTACACCGGTCGCCGGGGTTCACTCGGCGTCGGGCTGCGCCTCGGGTCGCGCAGCGACGAACGCGGGCAATGATTCGAGGTGGCGCGCCACGGCAGCCAGCTTCGGATACGGCGCGAGGTCGAGCGACACACGCCGCGAGTTGGCCACCTGGGGCACGAGGAACACGTCGGCGAGCGTGACCGTCGCACCGCAACAGTGGAGCCCGTCCACGGAATGCCGCGCGATGAGCTGCTCGAGCGCCGTGAAGCCGCGGTCGATCCAGTGGCTCGTCCAGCGCGTGACGGCTGCGTCACCCTGCCCGAGCTCGCCGCGCAGGTACTGCAGCACGCTCAGGTTGTTGAGCGGGTGTATGTCGCAGGCGACGGCGAGCGCCATGGCACGCACCGCAGCGCGGCCACGCGGATCGGCGGGCAGCAGCGGCGGCTGCGGATGGATCTCCTCGAGATACTCGCAGATGGCGAGCGACTGCGTGACGACATGGCCGTCGTGCTCGAGGGCCGGTACGAGCCCCTGCGGATTGGTGGCGAGGTAACCGGCGCTGCGCTGCTCGCCACCGCCCCGCAGCAGGTGGCGCGGCACGGATTCGTATGCGAGACCTTTCAGCGCCAGCGCAATGCGCACGCGGTAGGCAGCCGAGCTGCGCCAGTAGGTGTAGAGCCTCAGCGCCATGGCGCCTTCCCTCCGCGCCGGCCGGCGCTCAGATGATCGTGATGCGCAGTGTCTCGAGCCCGTCGATGCCGCCCACGAGGCTGTCGCCGCGGCGCACCGCACCCACGCCCTCCGGAGTGCCCGTGAAGATCAGGTCCCCGGGACGCAGTTCGAAGTAGGTGGAAAGCTCGGCCACGATCTCGGGCACGCTCCAGATCATCTCCGAGAGATTCGCACGCTGGCGCCCCTCACCGTTCACCTCGAGCCAGATCGCGGCGCGCTCGATGTGCCCCATGTCCGAGGCCGGACGGATGGCAGCCACCGGCGCGGAGCAATCGAAGCCCTTGGCGACGTCCCAGGGACGGCCCTGGTCGCGCGCCGCGAACTGCAGGTCACGCCGCGTGAGGTCGAGGCCGACCGCGTAGCCGAACACGTGCGCCGACGCGTTGGCCAGGGGGATGTCGCAGCCGCCGCTGCCGATGGCGACCACGAGTTCGATCTCGTGGTGCAGGTTCGAAGTGCGCGACGGGTACGGCACGGGCGTGCCGTTCGCCACCAGCGCGTCGGCAGGCTTGGAGAAGAAGAACGGCGGCTCGCGGTCCGGGTCCATACCCATCTCGCGCGCGTGCTTGGCGTAGTTGCGCCCGACGCAATAGATGCGGTGGACGGGGAACCGGTCGTCCGTGCCCGTCACCTCGACCGAGGGTTGCGAGACCGGGGGAATAACGAAGGGCATGGCGGATCTCCTCGCTGGTCGATCAGTCGCAACGGCCCAATGCGGGCAGAAATACCTCCTGCACCAGGATCGGCCAGCCGCCCAGCCGATAGACTGCCCGGCGCGCCCAGATCGGGCCCGCGGGTGCGGCTGCACCGGCCGACTGTGCCAGCGGGTGGCCGTCGTGCAGCTCGAGGTACTCGAGCTGTTCGCGGCGCACGTCCTCGACGACGCTCAGTGCCTCGCCGAGGCTCTTGTCGCTGATGTCGCGCAGCCACGGGTGTTGCCGCACGGTGGACTGGGGGAACACCGACTGCGCGAAGATCCACCGGCGCGCACCGCAGGTGAACTCGATCTCGCGCAACAGGCAGGCGTGATCCTCGACGCTGAGCCGGCGTGCGATGGCCGGGTCCATGCGCGCGGGCTCGAGCCTGAGCAGCCGCAGGCGGGTAGCAGCGCCGCAGGCGGAGCGTACGCGTGCCGTGAGCAGCCCCGGCTCCTCGAGCCAGGGTACGAGCGCCGGTGGCACACGGTCGCGGCATTCGTCGAGCGGCAGCCACGCGTCGCCGCCGCCCGGCCCGTTGCCCGGAGAGAGGACGTCGAGCAGCGGCTGCGCCACGCTGGCCCGCCCCTGTCTCAGAAGTTCTCGGCCGCGAGCGCCATCTTCGAGGCGCTGCCGGCGCGGACTGCGGCCGCGTAAGCCGTGCAGCGCGGCAGCACGTGCTCGGCGTAGAACTGCGCCAGCACGATCTGCGTGTCGAGGAACGGCTTGTCGCCGCCCGCCGCGAGCTGGTCAACCGCAACCAGCGCGCCGCGCGCAAGCTGCCAGCCGCCGATGACGGTGCCGATCAGCATCATGTAGTCGAACGCGGCAGCTCCCGCGAGTTCCGGGTCCTTGCGCTCGGCGGTGAGCAGGTACGTCGAGCACTGCACCAGTTCATCGAGGCCACGCGCGAGCGCCTGGCGCACGACTGCAAACTCCTCACCCGCGTTGGCGAGCGGCGCGTCCACGCTGCGCATGTCGCTGACGAACGCCGACACGGTCGCGCCGCCATCGCGCAGCAGCTTGCGGCTCACGAGGTCCACGGCCTGGATGCCGTTCGTGCCCTCGTAGATGGAGGCGATGCGCGCGTCGCGGTAGAACTGCGCGATGCCGGTCTCCTCGACGTAGCCCATGCCGCCATGGACCTGGATGCCGAGCGAGGTCGCCTCCTGCGCCGCCTCGGTGCACCAGGCCTTGGCGATCGGGGTCATCAGGTCGGCGCGCGCCTGCCAGGTGGCGACCGACTCGGCCTCCGTGCCGTGCGCGGCGCGGTCGAGGCACGAAGCGGTGTAGTAGCAGATGGCGCGCGATGCCTGCGTCAGCGAGCGCATCAGCAGCAGCATGCGGCGAATGTCCGGGTGACGGATGATCGCGACGCGGCCCTTCTCACCGGGCGCGCGACCCTGCACGCGCTCGCGCGAGTAGCTCACGGACTTCTGGTAGGAGCGCTCCGCCAGACCGACGCCCTGTGCGCCGACGCCAAGGCGCATGTAGTTCATCATGGTGAACATCGCAGCGAGGCCCTCGTTCGGCTTGCCGACGAGGTAACCCACCGAACCGCCCTTGTCGCCGAAGGCGAGCACGCAGGTCGGGCTCGCGTGGATGCCGAGCTTGTGCTCGACCGACACCGG
>Ga0079037_100001303_pt1 | contig 12864 bp, 10 predicted proteins | sample Mud3Dept4metaG_FD_71479 | JGI IMG/M metagenome (GOLD analysis project Ga0079037, IMG submission 71479) | Freshwater wetland microbial communities from Ohio, USA, analyzing the effect of biotic and abiotic controls - Mud 3 Core 4 Depth 4 metaG | ecosystem: Environmental > Aquatic > Freshwater >... | reverse complement strand
TTGGCGATGTCCGACATGGAGGTCTGGTCGTGAAGCATCCTTTCTTCCTGGGCCTCGGCATAGCGCTTGAACCCATGGGTGATAAAAAAAGCCGTTGAACCCACGACCGCGCCGAACCCTAGCATGGGGTCCTTTTTTAGCGCAAACCAAACGATAAACAATAAGGCCACTGAAACCACGGCATAGAACCAAGCCCCCTGCCGTGCGAAGAAGTCTTCGCCGGGCAGTCCGAACTTCTTGGGCTCTTGAAACAGCCAGTTGCAGAATAGGAATATGAAAAAGACCCCCCCGCCCATCAGCAGAATCGGAGCGCTGTCCTGGATAGCCTTCTGGGCCGCGGGGTCGTCGGTAAACGTGGCGGTGAACGCCTGCCAGGGGTTCAGCCCCGATGCCATCACCCAAACGATCAGCCAGGGCAGCAGCCCTCGAACGCCGAAGACTGCGATGGCAATCCCCCACGTCAGAAACCAGCGCCGCGCCCGGGCTTGCATGGTCGCCAAGACTTCGGCATTAATGATGGCGTTATCGATACTGGTAATGGACTCGAAAACAGCCAAGCCCAAAATGGTTAGAATGACGGTAGTGATATCCACCAAAAACTCCTTAAGCCTCCGAGTATTCAGAAAAATTAGATAACGCAAGTTCTGACAAGCAGGCTTTTTGCCCCATCGTAGGGTTAAATTCCAGCCTCAAGGTTTTAAGTAACGCCACAATATCTTGGGGGTATTTTCCGGCTATAAAAAGTGAAGAAAGCGTGCCATGGTCATAACCTCCGAAAAATTTCCCGGGATTGCATAAATGGTTTGCATATCAAGCTTTTTAAGTCTTCGGAATTTCAAGGGTGGCGGTTGTCCCAAGTTATTGCCCAGATGCCTGCCCCCAAGAAGTTAAGTTGCAGCGACCACAGGAATCCGGAAATACCCCTCGGGAATGTTCCGTGGATCCCCTCGCTCCGTAGGCCTCAAATCTATTGCCATGCTTTTTGATATTTAGGATTGCCATTTGATCCAATGGAACACCGGTTGGTTGGAAACCGTGAGGTCCGGTGAAAATAGGCTCTGTGGAGACTCTTCCTTTTTGTCTTTGGAGGAACCTCCCTCACTTCTTTTCCTTTTGCTCCATCATTTTCCCCACGCCACCCAGCAGTTCCGGCATACTGCTTACCTTCTTAAAGTTCTTCGGAACCTCAAACATAGAGGCATTCGCCCCTCCGACCTTGATCTCCTTCATTTCAATAATCATTTTGCCAGGGCCCCCCACTTTCCCAGATGCACCCCCTTTTGGAGCTCCAGAATAATCCATCTCCTGACGAATCGGTAAGCCCCCAAGGTCTTGCGCCTCCCAGACGACCGCCTTAAACTTCTGGGCCGGTTTCTCTTTTCTATAGAAAATCACATCATATTTCGTGCAAGGATGTCCATCCAACTTCTCTGATCCAATCTTCTTTTTCTCAGCGACCACATCAGGATCCAAAAGATTAGGGGTTCTCTGCTGAATCGGCTGTTCAAAGTAGGCTTTATTGGAAACCGACAGCATAATGGTTTTATTGTCCGCCCTTGAGGTTATGGTCACTAATCCCTTCATCATTGGATTTTCAATTCTGGTCTTATCGCCCATTTTAGCCATAGGCATGATCATTCCTTGCATGCTCATCTTGGCTGTGAAATTATCCGGTGGGCCAGCTGAGACTTGGCCAGCTATGCTCAGTGCGATCGCAAGGAATCCAACCTTAACCAATCCCTTTGTTCCCATAATCCCTCCTGGATTTAGGGTCTGGTAAAACGACCCGACAAATATTGGGAATTTTATGTGCTTTTCAAAATCTACACCCCAAGGATTACAGTAACGTTTCTCTGCCCGACGATGACTTGATAGGTTCTCCCTTTCCCCTTTTGAATTTAAAGCCAGGAACCCTACTTCGAAAGTTGAGCTTCCTGCTGAGCCCAAATCATTGCTTTGGGAAAAGGTCTTCCAACGCTGACTGAAGGCCACTCACGCCCTCTAAGCCCTCCCTCCCTGCGGAGCAGAGGAAAGGAGCGGCCGAGGACGGGAAGCCCAGGGGTCAGCGGAGATACTTTTCGAACCAGCGGAAGACCTGCTTCCACCCGTCCATCGCAGCTTCCACGCGGTAGCTCGGACGGTCCACCGTGAAGAAACTGTGACCGGCGTTGTCATACATATGGAACTCGTACCTCTTGCCCCATTTTTTTAGTTCCGCCTCCGTTTTCGCCACATCCTCCGGCGAGGGACGCTTATCCTCCCTTCCAAACAGGCCAAGCAAGGGACACCCCAAGTTCTTGGTGTATTCTATCGGTGCAACAGGTTGACGCTGGTTTAATTCTTCAGGCCGAGCTACGACCCCACCGCCGTAACAATCGACTGCGGCATCGATTCCCGGGAGCGTGCATGCAGCTAGGTAGACTTGCCGGCCTCCGGAGCAATAGCCGATGATGCCCACTTTGCCGTTGAGATAGGGTAAGGTGCGTAAATACGCCATGGCGCCTTTGACATCTCCCATGGTCCGATCATCCGGCATGCCGCCGGCGGCACGGACACTTGCGCTGTTCTCTTCAGGAGTTCCTTTTCCTTCGCGGTAGTGAAAGTTGGGCGAGATGGCGACATATCCATGGTAGGCAAACTTGCGGGCAATCTCCTTCGTCGCCTCGTCCCAACCGGGCATATGGTGGATCACCACGACCCCCGGATAGGGTCCGGATCCCAGGGGACGGGCCAAATATGCATCAATCAAATCTTCCTTGTGCCCATGCATATTCACGGTCTCAGCCATCATTGCTTCGTACGGCTTTGCGCGTCCCTCCTTTGGCACATCGCTTTTGAATTCGCGCCGGCTCTGCGCAGCACTGGGGTTGGCGCGGATGACGGATAAGGCCATAGCCCCGAGGGCCGCCTTCTTCATAAACTCCCGACGTGATTCCTTCTGCATTTTTTCCTCCTCGTTGGGGAAAAATGAGGATAAACAGTCATCCGCCTGGGATAACTCCACTACCTTCCGGTTGATCCTACCCAGCCGCCGCGAAATGGGGAAAGGCGCCAGTCCGCTGAAGTCCTTCCTCCTTTTCTTAGCAATGTTCTGTATATCAAAGTTTTTTGGACCTTCTAATTATATTGTTGCCTGGATGGTTTGGACGTCAAAGCTTTTCAAGCCCTGGAAAACTTAAAGAAAATATTGGCGATCGACTCCTTGGATCAGCAATCGGGAGAGGGACCTGGTTGCGTACAATGGGTTTTTCATTTTCCTTTCTGTTCATCCACACTTGAGATCGCTCGCGGAATATTCAAAATGAGCGAATCAAGATCCAGCGCAATCTCGGAGGCCATAAGCCCTATCAGGACTATTCAAATGGAAATGCTTTTCCCTTTTCTTTCCCAATCGCCTGCACCAGGGCTAAGGGGTCGGGGAATATTATTGGAAGGTCGTCCTTCTCCTTGTGGACAAGGGAAATGGATGCCGTGGGGCAGGTTGAGACACAGAGCCCACAGCCGATACATTTTGCCTTCTCAATCCTGGCGATCCCATCTTGAACCTGGATTGCATTCACTTGGCAGCGATCCACGCAGCTTTCACAACCCGTACATGTCTCAGGGTCAACTTTGGCAAAGTAATTTGATTTGGTCATGGCTGCGGGGATATTGTGCTTGTTGACGGCCTGCAATACGCCGCAGCAGCAGCCGCAACAGTTGCACATAAACAATTTCGCCCCTTTCTGATTGGAAGAACAATGGACGAGCCCCTGTTCTTCCGCCTTGAGGATCATCGCCCTTGCTTCTTCCCGGGTGATTTCTCGGCCGAGACCGTTCTCGATATAATAGTCCGCCGCGGGACCGAAAGTCATACAGGCCTCCATGAGCTTATCGCAGCCCTTTCCCATGAGCTTTTGTTCTTTGCGGCAGATGCAGTCGGATACCGCAAACTTCGTATGGGAATTGAGAATCTCCGAAACCTTTTCATAAGGCTCAATCTCCGAGGCCCCGATGATCTCCTTTTCAACCGGGATGGTCCGCATTCCGGATATCTTGGTTTTCCTCCTTTCCGGAAGCATACCTTCTTCGGTATACCTTTCTTTCAGCCTGGCAAGTTCCTGATCAAGGTTATTCAACTGCCATTCCCAGATACCGACAATCCATGGGGCAAGACCATATAGGATTTGACCATCAGGAGTCCTGGTTCGCAGGATCAACCCTTTCTTGGACATCCCATACAATTGTTTTCCCATTTCCTCTGTGTCCCGAGATAGCCTTTTTGCTACCACCGAAGCGGATTCCGGGGCTGGACGGAGCGCCAGCATGATTTCCCCCTCTTCCGGGGTGAAGAGACGGCGAAGAATTTCCAACTCGACTCCGCTCGCTGTCTTGGGGAATCCCTGGGGAAACATGTCGAGCCTCTGCCGCACTTTTTCATAAATATCTTCCATTGGCCCTCCTCATTCAAAGGATTTGGTGTTTCGGCATTATGCTTTGCTGATTTTGAGCAACTCTTCTTCGATCATGCCCCGAAAGAGGGTTACCTTATAAGCGTTGTGCTTTAGCGGCTGGGCATTTTTGACTGCCGCCTCCGCCGCCCTTGCCGCGGTTTCTCCGTCCAGTCGCTTGCCGATGATGTGTTCCTCCACTTCGCGAGACCGCCAGGGGATCGGGGCCGCACCGCTAAGCACGACCCGGGCCTCTTCCACCGCATCGCCCCGAAATTTCAAAGCCAGCGCCACCCCCGCCAGGGCAAAATCCCAGGATCCGCGCGCCCGAACCTTCCTGTAAGAGCTGCGCATTCCCGGGCGGGGGGGCGGCAGAATGACATCCGTGACGATTTCCTCGGGCTTCAGGACGGTTTCATTTTCCACATTTTCCTCCGGCAGGATATGGAATTTCTCCGCCGGCACTTCCCGGAAGCCGTTCGGCCCGGCCACACGGATAACCGCGTCGTAAGCCACCAGGGCGGGGGCGGTATCGGAAGGATGGGTGATGAAGCAGATGGAGCCCCCGAAAATGCAGTGATATTGGCTTTCCCCGTCGTAGGCGTAGCACTTGTTTCCGCCCTTGCGCAGGCAGGCGAATTCGCCCCGGTAATACCAGCAGCGCGGCTTCTGGCATAAATTTCCGCCCAGCGTGCCCTGGTTGCGGAGCTGCGGGCTGGCAACTTCAGCGGCGCCTCGGGCCAGGGCCGGATAGCTCTGACGGAGAATGTCGATTCCGGCCAATTCGGCGATGAGCGTGAGCGTCCCGATCCGCACCCCCCCTTCGGGGGTACGGTCGATTCCCTTGAGCTGATCCAAATGGGCGATGCTCACCAGTTTTTCCGCCCCAAAGACCCCATCCCGCAAACAGCCCAGAAGGTCCGTTCCGCCGGCATGGATTCTGGCCTTAGGAGAGCGAAGCTGCGCGACGGCTTCCGCGAGCGACTTCGGCCGAATATATGCGAAATTGGGCAGGGTCATGGCTCATCCTCTCTTTTCCCGCAAAGCCAGGGCCTGGCACAGCTGTAACGGATTCATGGGCGTGGAGGTCATGCGCACGCCCGTGGCGTTGTAGACGGCATTGGCCAGCGCCGCCGCCGTGGGAATCGTAGCCGGCTCCCCCAGCCCCTTGGCCCCGGCCGAATTGCACCAGGGGTCATCCAGTTCGACCGGGAGTGAGATCATATCGGCCGGCACATCCAGGGCGGTGGGCAGCTTGTAGTCATGCCAGTTGCGATTCACCATCTTCCCGGTCTGATTTCCATCCAAAATCCGGGCCTCCGTCAGGGCAAGGCCGATTCCCATGGTGATCCCGCCGTAAACCTGGCATTCAAACGTCATCCGGTTCATAACCCTTCCGCTGTCATTGGTTCCCAGGAAGCGCACCACTTTCACTTCCCCCGTTTTCAGGTTCACTTCCACTTCACAGAACTGGGCCGAGAAGGGGTTCACCCACTTGTCGGCCGGATTCGGGCCTCGATTCCCGACTCCCAGGACAACCCCTTGCTGCTTGAGTTCGGAGAGGTTGTTGATTTTGATTTCCTTCCCTGGATTTCCCTTCACCCCCACCGATCCCCCTTTGAATTCGAGCTCCGACGGGCTAACCTTAAGTTCTTTCCCGGCCATGGCCAGGAGCTGTTGCTTGACGCTGAACGCGGCCGCGCGAACGGCAGGCGCTTCGCTGGGCACGGTTTTGCTCCCGCCGCTGGCAATGGCGAATTGGGTCGTGCCCGTATCCGCGTTTTCGATCTGGATCTTTTCCAGCGGGACACCCAGTTCCTCGGCCACTACCATGGTCATGACGGTTTTGGTGCCGGTGCCGATATCGCTCGCGCCCATATTCAGGTTGGCGCTGCCGTCGGCGAATAATTTAACCACCACGGTTGCGGGCGGCCGCCCGCCGCCGACCACCCAGAGCCCCCCGGCCATTCCCACTCCCCGGCGGATGTGGCTCCCGCTCCTTTTGGATTCGGCCGCCTTCTGGAGCGCTTCTTTCCAGCCGAAGGCGCGAGACCCCTCTTCGAGGCACTGCCTGAGTCCGGTAGCCGTATAGGGCATATTCCCCCTCCCCTGGCTGTGAGAGGGGATATTTTTCAGGCGAAGATCGACCGGGTCCATTCCAATCGCCCCGGCCAGGGCGTCCATCATCTGCTCCAATGCCCACGCGCACTGGGGATGGCCGGGAGCCCGGAAGGGCCGCGCCGGACCGGCATTAATGTAAACATCCGTGGTTTCAGTGCGCACGTTTGGGCAGGTGTACAGGTCCCGGACCAGCCAGTCCACAAGGCTCGTTCCTCCAGCCGGGTAGGCGCCACCGGTGCCCAGGGCGCTGTATTCAAGGGCTGTGAGGGTGCCATCCTTCTTCACCCCTGCTTTGAGCCTCATCTCATTGGGGGGGCGGTTGCCGACGCAGAGATAAGTTTCCTCCCGGGTTAGGAAGAGCTTGACCGGGCGGCCGGTCTTTTTGGCCAACAGGGCCGCGATGATGTTGTACTTGCCCGCCGTGAGCCTGCTGCCGAAGGCCCCGCCCACATAGTGGCCGATGACCCGCACGTTCGCCAGGGGAAGGCCCAATACCTGGGCAATACCCGCCTGGACGGCGAAAACCCCCTGGGTCGGCTCCCAAACCGTTAAGCGGGGCCCATCCCACTTGGCCACACAGCCGTGGAGCTCCAGGGGGGTATGGAGCTCACAGGCCGTCTGGTACGTTTCTTCCAATACCACATCGGCCTCGGCAAAGCCTTTCGCCACATTTCCTCGTTCATAGGTCTGGGTCTTTTCGACTCGGTTGCCCTTTTCGTAGATAGCAGGGGCCTGTGCTTCCAAAGCTCTTTTAGGTTCTGCCACGAAGGGGAGAACCTCGTATTCCACCTGGATTGCCTTGACGGCATCCCAGGCCTGGTAGGGAGTTTCGGCGGCCACTGCGGCCACCTCCTCGCCCTCATGGCGGCAGTGGGCATCGAAGAGCTTGGTCTTAACCGTGGCCACCGGGGTTGTGTACGACCAGTCAACCCCTGCGCCGGGCGTCTTCCCGGAGATCACGGCCCGGACACCGGGCATTTTCTCCGCCTCACGGGTATCGATGCTCTTGACCCGGGCATGGGCATGGGGGCAGCGAAGAATGGCTCCGAAGAGTATACCCGGAAGGGAGGTATCCGACGGGAAGACCGCTTTGCCGCTTACCCGCTCATAGCCATCGACCCGGGGCAGGGGTTTGCCGACGACCGCCGTCTCCTTCCAGGGCCGCAGGGGCTGGCCTGGCTCTTCACGGTATTCCGCGGCACTCATCGTCCACCTCTCATATTTCTTTTGAGCTCGGCGGCGCGCCGAACCGCCCGGAAAATATTCGGATAAACCCCGCACCGGCATAGGTTGCCGCTCATGCCAAGGCGGCTCTCTTCGAGCGACGGGTTGGGATTGGATCGGAGCAATCCTTCCGCAGCCATGATCTGCCCGGGAGTGCAGTAGCCGCACTGGAATGCATCATGTTCGACGAAGGCCTTCTGCACGGGGCCGAGTTCCTCTCCCTCCATCAAACCTTCCAGGGTAGTGATCTCTTTCCCCTCCGCCTCCACCGCAAGCGTAAGACAGGAATACCTGGGCTGGCCGTTGATAAGCACCGTGCAGGCGCCGCACTCCCCCCGCTCGCACCCCACTTTGGTTCCGGTCAAACCCATCTTTTCGCGAAGGACATAAAGAAGGGACCACCTGGGCTCGACGAGCACCCGTCGCCGACGTCCGTTGACCGAAAGGCTTACCCGGATTTTTGCGTTGGTTTCGGCGGTCTCGGGAGAGGTTGCGGCTGCGACCCTTCCCGCGCCCGTCGAAATAACCGCCCCGGCCCCCACGAATTGAAGGAAGGCCCGGCGGCTGATCCCCTTTTTGCCCGTAACCTCTTTTTTCCCTTCTTTTTTCTTCTCCATGAACGGGTCCTCCCTTGGGCTACTTCGTAGGTGGGCTCAACCTCACAAGGACGATCATGAAATTCTCTCGCGAAGAATAAAAACCAAGACAGCCGGAGGCGCTGATAATAAACGGGCTCCCTTAGGCATAAAAGTCATCTGCAAAATTTGGGCGGACGCCTTTAGGAAACTCATTCTCATACACCATTCCAGAAGGTCAGGATTTATGTTGATTGGTTTACTTGGCTACGAAAAAAATGACAACAACGACGATCAAAAAATACTCTTATGGCAACCGGTAGTCAAGGTTAAAATCGGAAGCAAGGTGAGGGTCTTAAAAAGATCGGGCTCGTTCCATACCGAAAAACGCCCAGTTTTCCAAAATTCTTTTATGAATAGTTTGTATATCAAAGCATTATGGGTCCTTTAGATTTCAAGAAAGATAGAGGATGAAAGCACTCTGGAGAAGGATCGAAAAAGGGGAGGATCATCTCTGTTCCTGCCCGGTCTATCCACAGGCTAATGACAAACCTATCGCACAGGAACCCTTCCTGGACCTCCCAGGTTGTCGAACCCATAAATCCCCGATGAGTACTTGAAGAACCAGTTGCCGCTGGATTCGCTGTAGACCGTCATATCCGCGATTCCGTCTCCATCGTAATCCCCCGCCATAGGCGCAAATCCCGGCCCTCCCTGACCTACATGATCATAAAAAAACCCACCTGCGGAAAAGTGGAACAGCCACCAGCCGTAAACCGTATCGCAAACCGCCACATCCGCTTTCCCGTCCCCGTCATAATCCCCGGGAACGGGGGTCCATTGCGGGCCGCCGCCCACACCGATCGCATCGAAACCGTATGTCGAACTATTGGAGTAATAGAAATACCAGTACCCCGTGGCCGTCTCGTACACCGCTATATCCGTCTTTCCATCCCCATCATAATCCGCAATTACAGGAACTTTCCCGGGCCCGCCCAAGTTGAAGTACCCGTAGGTCCCAGAAGAATATTTAAAGAACCAGTTGCCTGTGGATGACTGGTAGACCGCCAAATCGGAAATCCCATCCCCGTCGTAATCGCCGGGGACCGGGGTGAATCCGGTTCCTCCCATCCCGATGTGGTCATACTCCCAAGCCCCGGAAGACATGTGGAAGAGCCACCATCCGTTTATGGTGTCATAGATAGCCACGTCCGCTTTCCCGTCGCCATCGAAATCGCCGGAAACCGGGTTCCATTGCGAGCCGCCCCCCACTCCGATCGCATCAAACCCGTAACTGCCATTCTTGGAATAATGAAAAAACCAATGTCCAGTGGCCCCATCATAAACGGTCACATCCGCCTTCAAATCTCCATCATAATCGACGACAGCAGCACGGGGAACATCAGGATCGAAAATGGTCACATCATACTGGAAGTTACGTGCAATGCCGTTTATGATGACATTTGAAATCACGACCGAGAAGGTTGTATCCTTATCCGGTTTGGGTCAGATATCTCCATTGTTCATTTGATTCGGTATCCAGACGATCGTGTTTTCTCCATATCCAGTGGCAATGACCTCAAGAGCGACGGAGATATTCACTCCCCCCCTGGTCATTGTAACCGTCGTTGCCCCGAAATTGGCCGAGGGATAGGAAAAAGACCACCGGGGAAAAACAACTTGGTAGGGTACATAACCCGGAGCGGGCCATGAAACGAATTCCTCGCGCGTGGGGGGACGGGGTCCAAAGAGGTTAGAATCAAAAACCCACAAAGAATTTGAGGGAAGATAATTCGAAACGTAAGGAATATCCCCCGTTCCCATAGTCTGCGTCTGAGGATATAGAATCCATCGACGATGCCCAACGGCATAGTTCCCTGATCCAGGGTCCTTCATGTACCCCGTAATCGCCATAGGACCCAAAACACCCAGGGAAAGATTGGAATTACTTGCGGCTTCAGCTCCATCAGCTGAATAACATGTCCAGGAGGGTGGGGGAGAATGACTCAATGCTTTATTCACGCTCATCATGAACGCCGCCTCTTGAGCTTTTCCGTTATAAACATCAGATAAGACGATTCCGGAAGGAACCCCTGCCATTGCCCTGAAGTAGTTCAATCGAAGCAGGACCGCATCTCGGAAGTCCTCGGCGGTTTCTCCGGCATCGCACGCCGAGTGATTCCCAGTCCACCCAATAACAGCGCCCTCGGAAGCTTTGTAATAGGTGTTGTAAAAGGCTCTGGATGCGGGTCGACTCTTAGGATTTAAACTAATACCAGATGCAGGAGCGCCCGCCAAAATTGTCAACCAACAGAGGCAAATCAAAAATACTCGGAGGCATAAGCCTTTGCCGATGAAACGGAATTCTGAATGGAAATTGATATTCAACCGCCGTTTGAAATTCATGTTAATCCCTTTATTCGCCGATAAGGTTAGAATTCAATCGGTTGGCTCCTTGCGCCCAGATTCAAGGCCCCTTATTTCTTCACCAGTTCGACTCTTCGGTTTTTGGCCCTGCCTTCTTCTGTTTTATTATCAGCAATAGGCTTATCCTGGCCATGCCCCAAGGCACTCAGACGCTTTGCGTCGATCCCTTCAGCGACAATCGCCGCCACAACCGTCTTTGCCCGCTGGTCCGAGAGAGTCTTGTTCGAGGCCGGGCTTCCCACATTATCCGTATGGCCTTCGACGCTTACCACGAGTCCAGGGTTCCCCTTTAGCATCTCCACAATCTGGGCGATGATTGGCTTCGATTCCGGCCTCATGGTTGCCTTGCCGGTATCAAAGTTAATATAGAGAGCAATACGGCCATCCCGGTTCAGCGCATCGAGCATGTTGCTCGCCGTCACATCCTGCTTCATCGCCTCTTTCACGATCACGTTGAGGTAGTAATCATTCCCATCATTGAAGGGGGCGACCTCTACCCAAAGTTCGCTTCCTCCCTTGACAATCTTACCGATCATCATCCGCCCGCCGCAGTTTTCCGCACAGTTGGCGCCGGAACATTCCCCCTCAAAGATAATCGTTCCCCCCATGGTCTTGACGGAGTTCGAATAGTTGCGGGAAATCTGAAGTTCGCTGGACTGTTTTGCGCCTTCTTTCAGGGTGTACGCCCGGGAATGCTTTTTCCCCTCGACGGTAGTGCAATCCTTCCCGTTATAGAAGCGGTAGTCAGAAAACTCCTGGTCTGAGGCATCCGTAATTCTGTAGTTCGGCATGCCGGAAAAATATGGTGTGTCCTTCAATTCAGATTCCGCCCCAGCCCCCGAAAATCCTCCGAAGATAATAAGCTGGATTAAAAAGCAAAAACTTATGCTTCTGGATTTACTTGGCATATGTCCTCCTTGTGAATAATGTTTATGACCTGAAGGATTGTTCCGCCATGAATCTACATAATAATATACATCATTTTAAAACTTTGGGGAATTGAAAGGATAAAGCTTAAAAGCGGCCATGGGAATGAAGAACAACTGTGGGGAGTTCTTTGGGAGAAGGATTGTTAAAGAAGACCGGCCATCGTTTTCCCTTCCGTGCTTTCCAAGAAGGGGATGATGCCGCCCGCCTGGACGATTTTCTTCATCAAGGAGGGGAGGGGTTGGAAGGGGATTTCAGTCTTTTGGGTGAGGTTGCGGACCTTCTCACCCTTGAGGTCCAGTTCGAGTTGGTCTCCGGGGTGAATCCGGTCGGTATCGCAAGTAAGCAGGAAGAGGCCGAGGTTAATGGCATTCCGGAAGAAGGTGCGGGCAAAAGACTTGGCCAGGACGGCTTGAATACCGGCACCCACCACGACCAGGGGGGCAATCTCCATAGCCGACCCGCAGCCGAAGTTTTCCCCGGCGACAAGAAAATCTCCAGGTTGAACCGTTTCACCAAATCCCGGGCGGATGTCCTCCATCAGGAACCTGGCTAGTTTTTTGGGGTCCACGGTATCCCGCTTCCGCTTGGAAGCGATGATGTAGTCGGTATTGATGTCATCCGCGAACTTATGTGCAATCCCCATTTTTTTCTCCATTTGGGCGCAGATGAACATATCGCGGCAGAGCCGCAATCCAAAATGCCCAGAATGCCTAAAATGCGCCAAAATGCCTAAAATATAAAAAAAGACAGAGACTTTTCTCTCGCCCCCTCCGCTCGAGCCCGCAGAATTCACAGAGAAAGACAAAATTGAACAAAATGCAATTGCAAAAAGTATGTTGCCATCTATTTTTGTTTCTTTCCACTCTGCGAACCCTGCGGCCTCTGCGAGAGACATTTTTTTCTTTTTTTCTGGAGGAGAAATCTGCGTATATCTGCGTTCATCTGCGTCCCATTATAAAAATTCTCTTGGGTCCGTTATCTTTCCGGTAATGCACGACGCGGCCAGCGTGGCCGGGGATGACAGGTAAATATTCGCCTTCGTATTTCCCATCCTCCCGAGAAAATTCCGGTTGGCCGTGGAGATTACGTTGACTCCGTCTCCGGGGATTCCGCCGAGAGCGCCGACGCAGGGGCCGCAGCCCGGGGCGTTCAGCATT
>Ga0079037_100001302_pt1 | contig 12867 bp, 11 predicted proteins | sample Mud3Dept4metaG_FD_71479 | JGI IMG/M metagenome (GOLD analysis project Ga0079037, IMG submission 71479) | Freshwater wetland microbial communities from Ohio, USA, analyzing the effect of biotic and abiotic controls - Mud 3 Core 4 Depth 4 metaG | ecosystem: Environmental > Aquatic > Freshwater >... | reverse complement strand
TGCGTCCCTGAGCTTGTCAGCGGAATGAGGTTATGCCTCAAACTGGATATTGCTCCTGTGGGAATCCCTCTGGATGCGAACCGCTGCGCAAGATGGATGGGTCAGGCTCATGAAAGCTCATTCAACCTTGAAGAGCTTGAACGTCTCCTCAAGTAAACGATTTCTAAATTACCGATTTACTATTCTTTCTCTTCCACAACTTTTCCATCTCCACTGCAATGAAAACCACGGATGACAATACGAGCGTTAAAGCCAGCTCATGCATCGTCAGTGGTTCTGTTTTAAATACAGGGTTTAAGGCAGGGATGTAAATGGTCGCCATTTGCATGGCAAAAGTGAGTACGACCGCGCCCAGGAGGTATCTATTGGAGAATATGCCTATCTTAAACAGCGACTCTTTTTCCGACCGTATGGCAAGGACATGGCCGAGCTGGGTCAGGCAGAGCACGGTAAATACCATTGTCTGCCAATGGGCATGCCCGGTCCTGATCGACCACGCCTGAACAAACAGGACCACAGTGCCCATTAAGAGACCTACCCAGACCGCATGAACTCCCAAACCATGGGCAAATATGCTTTCCTTTGGATGCCTCGGCGGCCTGACCATAACATCGCCCTCTGCCGGCTCAACAGAAAGGGCAAGGGCAGGGAGACCGTCTGTTACAAGGTTTATCCAGAGTATATGGATCGGCAGAAGAGGAATCGGCAGTCCGACCAGAGGGGCAAGGAAGAGGGTCCATATTTCACCTGAATTGGTAGTAAGCAGATATTTTATGAATTTCCTTATGTTGTCGTATATCTTCCTGCCTTCTTTCACAGCCTTCACTATAGTGGCAAAGTTGTCATCAAGGAGTATCATATGCGACGCTTCCTTTGAGACATCTGTCCCGGTAATTCCCATTGCAACCCCTATATCAGCCCTCTTCAGTGCAGGTGCATCATTCACACCGTCCCCTGTCATTGCAACAAATTCACCCTTGTCCTGAAGCGCCTTTACAATCTTTATCTTCTGTTCAGGCGCAACACGTGCATATACCCTTATGTGCTCAACGCGTTCTTCAAACTCCTCTAACGATAATTTTTCAAGCTCCCTGCCGGTTATTATTGCCTTTGAGTCTTCTTCAAGAATGCCGAGTCTTCTTGCAATGGTCCTTGCCGTAATGGGATGATCACCTGTTATCATCACGGGTTTTATTCCTGCTGACTTACATGTCGCAACAGCCTCACCTGCCTCTTCCCTCGGAGGGTCCATCATGCCTGTCAGACCCAGGATAGTGAGGCCTTTTTCGACATTCTGAGGAGACATATCATCAGGCAGACTGTCCCACTCTCTCATCGCAATGCAAAGCACCCTCAACCCGTCGGCAGCCATCCTGTCGCTGACCTTCAGGATTTTTTCTCTGTCAATTTTCTGTAAGCCTTCAGACGTCAGGATACTTTCTGATTTATCAAGCAGGACTTCTATCGCGCCTTTGGTGAAAGAAATATATTCTGTCTTTTCTGCTGACTGCCGACTGCTGACTGCTGACTGCTTGTGAAATGTCGTCATGCATTTTCTGTCCGAATCAAACGGAATTTCAGCGACACGCGGAAGACCCTTTTCAAGTTCCTGCTTATTGAATCCGTTCTTTTCCGCGATATCAAAAAGCGCAGTCTCCGTGGGGTCTCCAATCAGTCTGCCGTCTTTATCCATAACAGAGTCATTGCTGAGGGCCAGAGCAGTGAAAAGCAGGGATGGGGAATACTGGGTTGTGGATTGGTTTTCTCTACTGACCGCTAACCGCTGACCGCCGACCCTTATTATTTCCCCATCGACATACATCTCCTCAACCGTCATTTTATTAAGAGTGAGCGTTCCCGTTTTATCAGAGCAGATGTACGTTACCGAGCCAAGGGTTTCAACAGCAGGGAGTTTTCGTATAAGAGCGTTCTGTTTCACAAGCTTCTTTGCCCCGAGAGCAAGCGATATTGTTATAACTGCAGGGAGAGCTTCAGGAATTGCGGCAACCGCAAGGGAAATTGCTGTCAGTAGCATTAACAGAGGCTGTTCCCCTCTCATTACGCCGATACCAAAAACAATTGCACATATTGCAAGCACGGCAATGGCGAGCTTCTGGCCGAAACTTGCAAGCCTTTTCTGCAGAGGAGTCTTTACCTCTTCATCTTGCTGCAGCATTGTTGCAATCTTGCCGAGCTCTGTTTCCATGCCCGTTGCTACAACAACACCGGTCCCGCGTCCATAGGTCACAAATGTGCCTTTGTATGCTATGTTCTTCCTGTCGCCGATCGGTAAATGCTTATCATGCAAGGCATCGGTATGTTTTTCAACAGCTTCTGACTCCCCGGTGAGGGCCGCCTCCTCTACCTTCAATTGGGCCGATTCAATTACCCTCATATCAGCAGGCACTATCTTCCCTGCCTCAAGGACAATGACATCTCCTGGAACAAGTTGAGAGGCTGTAACGGTTTCAGGCACCCCGTTCCTTATTGCCGTTGCAGAAGGCGCTGCCATTTTCTTAAGCGCTGCCATCGCCTTTTCAGCCCTGTATTCCTGAATGAAACCGATGACTGCGTTGATAATGATAATTACAATTATGGCTATGGTATCGGACAACTCGCCGATGAACCCTGAAATAACAGCAGCTGCGATAAGGATAAGGATCATGAAGTCCTTGAACTGGTCAAGGAACATCATGAAAACGGTCTTCTTCGCCTTCTCCCTTAATTCATTAGGCCCGTATTCTCCAAGACGCCTTACCGCTTCATCGGCAGAAAGGCCGTGGGATGATGATTTCAACTCTTCGATAACATCTGCGACTGTTTTTTGATACCAGCTCATAAGCCTCCGTTATTAGGTTTCACGGTTTTATTCCATATAAAAAAATCCAAACTCGAATCTTTTTAATTACTTCTTAAAGACACCCAACAGCTTTTCAAGCCCTGTCTTCTCAAGTTTTGATACGGCTTCACGTTCACCGGCATCATGCCGGATACCGTCACATTCAGAACATTGATATGCTATAAACAAGCTTCCCACCCAAGACATTCAAGAAAGATTTGGGTATAGTCCATTGTTTCTGTCAACATGGTCGCTCGCTTAAGAAAGCATGGTTCTGCATCAGCTGCTCCGCTTTCTCGTTAATATATAGTAACCGGCTGAGAGGGCGACAATAATGACGCCTATTCCAATTAACGTGAGGCTCGAAACCTCTTTTATGTCCAGAATGATGACCTTGCGTGCAATGGCAATCATGGCAACCGTGAACACGACTTCAACATGCACAATCTGATGGGTGAGATACATTTTCACGGTCTCCAGTAACTCAACACCTATAAGCACCAATAAAAACATGCCAAATACATCTAACAGTTCATTGATTTCAAGGAGAAATACAGGGGGAGTGACAATATCTTTTATGATAATCCATCCAAGTTCCACAGTAGAAAGAAATACAACCAATACCATCATAACCAAGAGAGATAAGACCATTACTCGTTCAACCTTCTCAAGATATTTCATGCTTGCTCCTTTGTGACCGGGTTTATGCTCCTATATTCATTCTGGGGCAGCAAAGTGCTGACTGTTTCACTGCTCATCTTATTGGCACAAGAACAATGGCCGGTCAGCGTTCCGGATGATGTGACTAGCGGTCTCTCCGAGTACCCGTTTCACCAGCAGATTGCGGGCGATGCTGCCCAGCACGGTTACTGCCGTTATTTCGGCCTCAATCTGTCTGGCAAGTCCTGTTGCACGCTGAATCGCAACACCCGTATACGGCGTGCCACCTAATCCAAGAAGTATTTTTTTGATCATTCTTCTATCCCTCGTGTCTGTGAAGATTATCAGTCTGAATCGGACGCCTCTCCCACGCTCCTCCTGCGAAGCCATTTCTCAACACTAACCACTAAAGAAGCAATTACGGATACCGCCAGTACCCGGCCCCAGGCGCCAAAACTGATGGGCGCGCTGTGAAACATCATGTTCATTGCCGGCAGATACGTGAACATCACCTGGAGGATCAACATGATCGTGACCCCGCCGAACAGTAAAGGGTTTGAGAAAAATCCCAGACGGAACACGGACTGCGTCAACGAGCGACAATTGAAGAGATAGAAAAGTTCAACAAGAACAAATACATTCACCGCTACCGTGCGCGCCTCTGCAACAGCGGCTCCGGTCTTCAGCTCCCACTCGAAAAGGCCGAATGCCCCTGCGAGCAACAGCAGCCCAACAATGAAGAGACGCCAAATCAGCACCCCGGTGAGTATGGGTGTCTTTGGGTCGCGCGGAGGACGCGACATAATGCCGGGCTCCTTGGGCTCGAAGGCAAGCATGAGTCCCAGCAGCACTGCGGTTGTCATGTTGATCCACAGGATCTGCACAGGCAGTATAGGCAGCGTAACACCTGCGAATATCGCCGCTAAAATCACCAGACCCTCTCCGAGGTTGGTGGGCAGTGTCCAGACAATGAACTTGGTGAGATTGTCAAAGATGCCTCGCCCTTCCTCTACAGCGGCTTCTATGGAGGCGAAGTTGTCGTCCGTCAGCACCATATCGGCGGCCTCTTTGGCCACGTCGGTTCCCGTGATGCCCATCGCCACGCCGATGTCTGCCCTTTTCAGGGCTGGGGCATCGTTCACACCATCGCCCGTCATGGCTACAACGTTCCCCTTGGCCTGCAACGCTTCAACCAGACGAAGTTTTTGCTCAGGTGTCACCCTGGCAAAAACAGATGTCCGGTCGGCAATATCAATTAGTTCCATGTCGGAAATCTCCATCAAGGATGTACCGGTGATGACGTTTGATGGATTGTGCAGGCCGACCTGGTGCGCAATCGATGACGCTGTTATTGCGTGGTCGCCGGTAATCATCTTGACGCGAATGCCTGCGGTGTGACACTTCTGAACTGCAAGGATCGCCTCCTGCCGGGGCGGATCAATCATACCCTGGAGCCCGAGGAAGGTCATGCCTGAAGCCACATCAGAGTGATTCAGCCCGGTTGAACCTTGCTTGATTTCTCCTTTTGCAACAGCGAGCACCCGTAATCCCTTGGCTGCCATTTCCTCCACCTCTTTGTGTATCCGCTCGGCATCCAGTTCAGCAGGACGCCCCGCTCCATCAAGGGATGAAACACATTTTCCCATGATAGTTTCCACAGAGCCCTTGACATAAATGATGCGGGAATTGTCCTTTCCTCCGTCATGCAGGGTGGCCATGTACTGGTGCTGCGATTCGAAAGGAACTGCATCGATGCGCGGCAATTCCTTTCGCACGGCGGCCATGTCCAGCCCTGCCTTGACCGCAGAAACCAGCAACGCTCCTTCAGTGGGATCACCCTGTACAACCCAACGGCCCTCTTTCTCCAACAGCAAACTGTCATTGCACAGCAGGCCTGCTCTCAGACATTCCATCAGCGATGGGAAGCCGGAGGCATCCACCTCATTCCCTTGCTTGAGAATCCGGCCTGAGGGTGTATAGCCTGCGCCGCTGAATTCAAATCGCTCACCGCCTGCAAAGATCTCCTGCACCGTCATCTGGTTTTCGGTCAGCGTACCGGTCTTGTCGGAGCAGATAACCGTTGTGCTGCCGAGGGTCTCCACTGCAGTGAGCTTTCGGATTATGGCCCGCCTGCGCGCCATCCGCGCAACACCGATGGCCAGAGTAATAGTCAGCGCAGCCGGCAGTCCCTCAGGGATCGCTCCTACTGCCAGGGCCACGGCCGCCATGAACATATCAAAGACGGATTGCCCCCTCATGAGACCTGCGACAAAGGTGACCGCAGCAAGGGCCATGATCGCATACAGCAAGATATGGCTGAAACGGGCAATCTTACGGGTCAGGGGGGTCTCCAGCGCCTTGGTTGACGAGATAAGCTCAGAGATACGTCCCACTTCCGTCTTGTCGCCAATGGCAACGACAATGCCGATACCCTGACCATAAGTGACCAGACTCGATGCATATGCCATGTTCTGCCGGTCAGCCAGTCCCGTGTCATGATCGAGGACATCAGGTTTTTTATTAACGGGAACCGACTCTCCGGTCAGAGCGGATTCATCGACCTGAATATCTCGTGTCTGAAACAGGCGCATATCTGCGGGCACTTTGTCACCGGACTGCAGAAGGACGATATCGCCCGGGACCACTTCCGCTGAGGAGATGCGTCGTTTCTCGCCCCCACGCAACACCGTTGCCTCAGTTCTCATTGTGCGGGCCAGAGCTTCTATGGCTTTGACCGCCTTCGCCTCCTGGATAAATCCTATGAACGCATTGACCAGCACAACCCCGAAAATAACCCCTGCATCAACCCATTCCTGAAGCAGACCCGTGACCATACCAGCCGCCAGCAGAATGTAGATCAGGGGCTGATGGAACTGAAGCAGAAAACGCAGCAGCGGCCCTTTCCCCTTTTTTCCGGTGAGCGCATTAAGGCCGAAATGTTTCCGACGATTGTCGACCTCGAACTGGTCCAGCCCTTTTTCCTGATCGCTCTCCAGGAGGTCAATTACTTCATCTGCCGGGAGATGATGCCAATGTCTGCCTAATAAAGTTTCCATTTTCAAACATCCATAACAATCATACTACTTTTTAAACACACTGCATAGCTTATCAAGCCCTGATTTTTCATGCTTTGATACAGCTTCAAGCTCACCCGTATCAAGCCATATACCGTCACACTCAGAACACTTGTCCACCCGTATTTCTGTGTAGCCTATCTCTATTCGTTCCAACCCATTTGGGGCCTCTCATGCATTGTTACTTCCATATTTTACGTTAAATTTTCTCGGTATCATTTATCCCTCTTTTCACTCTGTTGGCTGATAAGTCCAAACACATCCTCCGATGTATTGTAGGAATAAATGCTTCCGGTTCCAATATTGTAATACCAGCCGTGGAGATACAAGGTTTTTTCTTCAAGCGCCTGTTTCACAAAAGGATATGTCTGGATGTTGTGCAGCTGGAACAGGACATTCTCCTCTTCTGTCACGCGCTGCCGTATTTCATCCGTAGCGTTACTATAGTGATTAAGAACAATGTCCCGAACAGATGCGGACAGTTCCAGCCATTCCTTTACATGCGGCATACCCCTCAGTAATTGCCCGTCGTCATAGAGCATCTGCATGGCCCCGCAATCTGAATGTCCGCAAACAATGATGTCGGCCACCTTCAGGTTCAATACTGCAAACTCAAGGGCTGCGGCAACGCTGTTCTTGTCCTTTATGGCATCATAAGGCGGAACAATATTCCCCACATTTCTTACAATGAAAATTTCGCCGGGACTGCTTTGTGTAACAAGGTTCGGATCTACACGTGAGTCAGCACAGGTTATAAACAGCACATCCGGCTTTTGTTTCTTGGAAAGTCTCTGAAAAAACTCCTCATCTTTTTTGAAATATGATTGTTGAAATTTATGTATGCCTTTGTATAGTCTGTCCATTTTATAAATGCGATAGTCCTTTATTTACCTGTCAATCTGATATTCGCTTATCTCAACTGTTCCATCAGCATTCTTAAAAAAGTAGAACGTTTTTTCGTAGCTTCCCTGCGCTTGATCTCTTATCTTAAATTTTACAGGGAAACATTTACATTTTCTTATATACTTGCCCCGTGCTATGATTTCGGCATCAATTTCTTTACCTGTGTAATAGAAAAGATAATGGCTTTCAACAAGATCAACGGCTTCAGTGTCTGATGGTTCCCATCTCCGGTAACATCCCGACAGCAGCAACACCAGGGTAACCATCAAAACCATTGTCTTCATAGTATTCATCCTTCCTCCTGAAACTAAAAAGACCTTTACCACTTTGATATATCAAAGTGGTAAAGGTCTTGCTTGTTAGTTTTCACTAACCAGTGGTACCGGGCTTTTATTTTGCCGTGCTGACGATAGCCACTGTTATGCTACTCCCCTTTATATGTTAATACAGTATATGAAATATTAAATTTGTGTCAAGTTGCCAGATGGCCTCATGTCAAGCCAAAACAGAACTGTCCGGTTTTCATGTGTGATGTATGTATAAAACTGTTATAATCAGTCAAACAATTCTTCAAGAAGTGATTTTCGTTTATGCTTTTTATACTCGTAATGTTCGGGCTTGCCGCTATGGCCTCCGTGCTGTTCCTGCCTTTCCCTGCCGCTGTGGGAGGCGGATGAGGATTTCTCTATAATTTTATCAAGCTCCCCCCTGTCCAGCCATACACCCCTGCACGTAGGACAATAATCGATTTCTATACCTTGTCTCTCCGACATGGTCAATGCTACATTGCAAACAGGACACTTCATACTTAAACCTCCTTTAAGTTCTTATCAGTACCTGATTCATACATTATTTTATTATGCTTTTTAGAATTGTGATGACATTGTCTCTCAATGCGTCCGCATTATGATGAAACGGATGCATATTTGTCATGATATTACCGGCAATGATTAATGTAGGTGTTTCATCAACTTTATACGCTTCTGCCATTGCCAGAGCCAATTGTACGTGTTTGGCCTTATCCCCTGCCCTGAGTTTCCTGCCGAAATCAAAACCAAGTCCCAATTTAGCGCCTATGCCTTCCAGTACATCCATATTACCAATGTCCTTTTTCTCAACAAAGTGCGCATTGAATAACGCGGCCTTCATCTGTTCCCCCTTCCCGGCTTCTTCTGCCAGATAATATGCCTCTCCGGGTTTTGGAGAACCCTCGCCCCAGTGAAGAGGGAATATCTTCCATTTTATCTTTTTGGGAAAGTTGCCCTTAATAACGGGCACTGACTTTTCAAAGGCATAACAACCGTCACAATAGAAGCTGAGAAATTCAATTATCTCGACGGTCTTGCCGTCATAATTATATTGATGCCCCGGTAACTGCTGATATGTCCCCTTGATGGATGTTTCAGCTCCTTCACTTACAGGTGAAAAACATATGCCCATACCCATTAGAACTAATAGTACTTTCTTTAACATCTTTCGCCTCCTCTGTTTAAAATAATTTATATGTTATTCAACTAGTTTAAAAATATATTACCAGCACCTATATGCATTTCAGGTCTTTTTTTACGTTCATGCGGGACATAAAAAATATGGATGCTAACAATATCACGGATACTGCTGTAATAACGGAAGGGCTCCAGAAGTCCTTCGGGAGGTTTTCGTACAAACCATATATTCCAAATGCGATAAAGACAAGCGCGGAAAACCATTTAATCGCCCGTTCCGGGATGTGTTTGCCCATTACATTGCCGACAATTATCCCTATAGCATTCGAAATGACCATACCGATTGTCGTTCCAATCCAGACCCTGATAATAGTGTTGTACTCAACGGCAAGGGCTATTGTAGCAAGCTGTGTCTTGTCACCCATTTCCGCGATAAAGAAGGCGATAGCTACGGTCCAGAAAGGGCTGAAATTAAAACGCTTGTCCTCATCACCTAATGTGTCACCCCGTATTGTCCAGAGACCAAAAATGATAAAAGATATCGCTGCCGCCGTTTTTATATATGCCATGGGAACGATTAACGCGAGGTAACTGCCTGCAGCGGCTGCCATCAGGTGGTTCACCGCAGTTGCAACAAAAACCGCCCACATCACGGTCTGCCAGCGATACTTCGCGGCAAAGGCCATGGCAAGGAGCTGGGTTTTGTCACCCATCTCTGCCAGCACGACAAATATGAGAGATGCTATAAAGGCTTTCAAGTATCAATTCAGGGACAAAGTATCAGCTTACTTTTTAAAGAGACTGAACAATTTATCAAGCCCTGTTTTCTCCAGCTTGGATGCGGCTTCAAACTCGCCGGCGTCAAACCATACGCCATCACATTCAGAGCACTTGTCAACCTTGATGCCCTTGTAGTCTATCTCTATAAGTTCCATACCGCACTTGGGGCACCGCAGATAATGAAGATTTTTAAGGTTTTTCTTCTCTTCTGCCTTGAGTTTCCTGTGTTTCTCCTCCTCGACCTTCTTCTTATTTTGAAACTCCATCCACGCAATATATTCCTCTTCTTTCTCATTCGGTTTCATAGACAGCGCCTCCTGTTTGTAGTTTAAGGGTTTTTACCTGATGTAACACCCTCCGGTTATGATCCGGTCCTCATGGACTCAAGTCTCGCAATCCTCTCTTCCATCGGCGGATGCGTGCTGAAGAGTTTTAATATTCCTCCGCCTGTAAGGGGACTAACAATGAACATATGTGATGTCGCGGGATTTGCGTCCATCGGTATCCGTTTTGAAGCCATGTCCAGTTTTTTCAGGGCGCTGGAAAGATGCAACGGATTACCGGCTATCCTGGCACCTCCTGCATCAGCGCCGTATTCCCTTGAACGGGAAATGGCCATCTGCACCAGCATGGCCGCAATAGGACCTACAATCATCATAACCAGCGACGCTATGGGGCTGCCGCCCTCGTCTTCATCACTTCTGCCTCCGCCGAATATCATGGCCCACTGCGCCATCTGCGCAAGATAACTTATAGCGCCTGCGATCGCAGCTGCGACTGTGCTCACAAGAATGTCCCTGTGTTTAATATGCGCGAGTTCGTGTGCGATAACACCTTCAAGTTCTTCCCTTGAAAGCATCCTCATAATGCCTGTAGTCACGGCAACAACGCCATGCTCCGGGTTTCTCCCTGTTGCAAAGGCATTGGGCTGGTCCTGTTCCATGATATAAACCTTCGGCATGGGAAGCTGTGCCTTTTGCGAAAGCCTCCTGACCATATTGTACAGTTCGGGCGCTTCAGACTCATTTACCGGTTGCGCTTTATACATCCTGAGGACAATCTTGTCACTGAACCAGTAGGTGATAAAGTTTATGCCGAAGGCCATGATCAGGGCAAACGTCATCCCCGATTTACCGCCGAGAAGTCCTCCTATGAACACCAGCATAAGTGTCAGGGTGACCATTAGGGCCATTGTTTTCAGTCCGTTCATTTTCATTCCTCCTGTTTTTCTTTTCAACTTAAAAGACCTTTACCGCGACAATGTTTCTTTATCGCGCTAAAGGTCTTGCTTGTTAGTTTTATCTAACCAGCGGTACCGGGCTTTATATGAAAAACCGTGCTGACGATATCCGCTGACTTAGCTACTCCCCTTTATGTAACTATGTTATAGCTAAAAATAAAGATTATGTCAAGTGTTCCGGGGTGATGTGATGCGTCAGCTTCCTTTTTATATCAAGAGAAGGCATGACAGCGCGGAATAAAGGAGCACTTTATTACATTTCCAAATAATTCTATAGTCACGCATATTTCGTTTGACAGTGTGGTAAGCACTATGCTAAATTGTTAAACTTCCACTGTTATATGCGGTTTTTTAAACCTGAAAACGCATATAGGTAATCTTCAACAGGGTAGATTATTCAGGAAGAGCAATACTCGCTGATCTTCAAAAAATAAATCAGGAGGTTTATCCCCATATACCGGGGTAGCCAATATTTTAAAAGGAGGACTTAAAAATGCCGTATGATGCAACGAAGTTAGCCGACTGGCAGATATCCGAAGAAGCTGAAAAGAACATGCCTACCCCCGAACAATGGCGGGACAAGCTCGGCCTTCAGAAAGACGAGATGCTCCCGATGGGCCGTCTCTCAAAGATCGATTTCCTCAAGGTCATCGATCGTCTGAAGGACAGGCCTGACGGCAAATACATAGAAGTGACGGCCATCACGCCGACCCCTCTCGGTGAAGGCAAGAGCACCACGTCATGCGGCCTGATGGAGGGCCTCGGCAAGAGGGGCGTCAACGTAGGCGGCGCTCTAAGGCAGCCTTCCGGCGGTCCGACCATGAACGTAAAAGGGACTGCTGCCGGAGGCGGAAACTCCCTTCTTATCCCTATGACCGAGTTCTCTCTGGGGCTCACCGGCGACATCAACGACATTATGAACGCCCACAACCTCGCAATGGTCGCACTGACCGCGAGGATGCAGCATGAGCGTAATTATAACGATGAGCAGCTTGCCCGTCTTACCAAAATGAGGCGGCTTGATGTTGACCCCACCCGTGTAGAGATGGGCTGGATCATGGACTTCTGCGCACAGAGTCTTCGCAATATCATCATCGGAATCGGCGGCAGGACAGACGGCTTTATGATGCAGTCGAAGTTCGGGATTGCGGTCGGTTCCGAGTGCATGGCGATCCTGTCCGTGGCCAATGACCTCGCTGATCTGAAAAAACGCCTGAACAATATCACCGTTGCCTTTGATAAAAGCGGCAAACCGGTCACAACAGGCGACCTTGAAGTCGGAAACGCAATGGCCGCCTTTATGCGCAACACCATTAACCCGACGCTTATGTGCACTGCCGAATACAACCCCTGTTTTGTCCATGCAGGACCATTCGCCAATATCGCGGTGGGCCAGTCCTCCATTATCGCAGACCGCGTCGGCCTGAAATTATTCGATTACCACGTCACAGAGTCCGGGTTTGCAGCAGACATTGGTTTTGAGAAATTCTGGAACGTCAAGTGCCGCGTCGGCGGTCTGAAGCCCCATGTGTCGGTGCTCACAACCACTGTCCGCGCCCTGAAGATGCACGGCGGAGGGCCGAAGGTCGTGGCAGGCAAGGCATTGCCCGAAGAGTACACAAAGGAAAACCTCGGGCTCGTCGAAAAGGGCTGCGCAAATATGGTCCATATGATAAACGTCATCAGAAAGTCCGGCATAAACCCCGTTGTCTGCGTCAACCGTTTCTATACCGATACGGACGCTGAAGTGGCAGTCGTCAAGAAGGCCGCAGAGGCAGCAGGCGCACGCTGCGCCGAATCCCAGCACTGGCTCAAGGGTGGCGAGGGAGCGCTTGAGCTTGCCGATGCCGTCATAGACGCATGCAACGACAAAAACGACTTCAAGTTCCTCTATCCGATTGAAATGAAGCTGCGCGACCGCGTTGC
>Ga0079037_100001301_pt1 | contig 12870 bp, 14 predicted proteins | sample Mud3Dept4metaG_FD_71479 | JGI IMG/M metagenome (GOLD analysis project Ga0079037, IMG submission 71479) | Freshwater wetland microbial communities from Ohio, USA, analyzing the effect of biotic and abiotic controls - Mud 3 Core 4 Depth 4 metaG | ecosystem: Environmental > Aquatic > Freshwater >... | reverse complement strand
CTCCGGCGGCTGATTTTGCTTTTATCTTCGGACATGGTTCCTCCTTGTCTCTATTTGATTACGGTGATGTTCTGATACGCCCAGGGCAGCACGCTCAACGTGATGAAGTAAACGGCCACGCCGCACACTGCACCTACGCCGAGACCCCAGCCCAGCGCCGGGTTCCAGCGGACATCTGCCAGCTTGGCCTTCTCGGCGGCATGGTCAGCGGCGATCTCCTCCGCCGTTTTCGGCACCATCTTCCAGGCCGGCCAGTTGTCCATGAACCAGTGGTGCACCAGCCAAATGTTGATCAGCCAGATGGTCGGGATCATCGGGAACTGCTGCTCGTGCATGAAGCCCTTCTGTGTCCCCAGGAAGTCGTGGGAGGTCTTGTAGTAGAAGATGTAGAGCAGAATGGCGGCAACGATCGTGATGACGGTGCGAATTAATACGTTGACCGGCAGGCTGAACCGCTTAGGCCAGTTGCCGCAGTAGAAAGTGATGAACAGGGCCGGAACGAGGAAGAAGACCGCCATCTCGCCCACATGCAGCCAGCGCCAGTCGGGGGCATTGATCAGGCGGGTGCCGCGGATGGCCGGCCCCCAGGTCAACTCCTGCGCGAAATACAGGAAGAGATGCATGGCCCAGGCGATGGCGATGATGCCGAAAAACGCTACCACGCGTCGCAGCCAGTTGGTGCGGATCAGCTTGAACGGGAAGCGCTCCCAGATGGTTTCCACGATCCAGACCGTCACCGTGCAGCACATGATCCAGGCCACATGGAAGTTGCCCGAAACCGTATTAGCGAACTTCTCCCAGTACGGAGGAGTGATGGCCGTGAACGCCTGCCACGGATAGTGCAGAATGCCCATGTGAGAATGCATGGTCATAAAGTAGATCAGGGTGCTCAGAAAGAAGGTCGCCACCAGGATGCTGATTCCCTTGCCGGGCTGGTTCAAGCTCTGCCAGGGGACTTCCTCGCAGGCCACCACCCAGGCCGGGCTCAGCCAGGACGCGATCGCCGCGAACATGAGACAGGCCAGCGAGGCGTACTCGAGGGCGAAGAACTCGGTCATCTTGGGCAGCTTCATCAGGTTGTCGGGGTTGAAGTAGGCGATCCCGTAATTGCCCAGCAGGGACTCGAAGAATCCCTTGATCAGCACCCACAGGATTACCACCGAGATAAACGTCAGGACGGCACCCTTTACGAGCGGGTGGGTATCCTCCAGCCAGCTGCGCTTGAACGGCCAGTAGTTGAAGATATAGACCATCCAGATCAGCATGATCAGCCACCAGCGCGTGTACATGTAGCCGACGTAGGGAGTGTACATGCGCATCCAGCCGCGGGGGTCTTGGAAAATCCACCATGTGGCGTAGAACACAGCCAGCGTCAGCACCAGTGCCACGATCGCCGGTATCGGCTGCGGCCAGCGCTTGACCAGCTTGCGTTCCTCTAAATATCCTGTGCCGTAAAGTTCCATTTCAGCCTCCTTTCGTTACCAGGTCTTGTTGATTTTGAAGATTTTGGGCCATCCTCTGGTAAATCTCCCGCTGCAGTTCCTCCGCATTGCCGGCCTGCAGCTTTACCCCCCGCAGTTCGGCCTCGATCGCCAGCAGCGAGGGACTGAGCTCGGTCGCCGGCAGATCGAAGCCGGGCACCGGAGCGACAGCCTTCGTTGAGCCGTCTTCAGCTTCGGCAGCCAAGTCGTTCGCCGCGCGGATTCCTCGAAAAAGCAAATTTTTGAAAAATTCTTTTCTTGAAAGCATGGCAGCGATTCCGCAGGTCAGCTTGACAGCGCACGCAACTCGATTGGCCCTTGTTTGAATATCTGGTTATTACTTAACAGCAACTGTAGTGCCAGCTACGAGGGTGACTGCCGCATTTAATTAATTATTTGAATTTGTTAATATTCTATGAAAATTTATCAAGAATTGGCTGTCTCAAAAAAAAAGATGGGAACCAAACGCGTCTGCAGAAAAGTCAAAAAGGGTGCAGGTTGTTCCTTTTCGAAGGCTTGCGTTTTGGCTTTCAGCGTCAGGGAAGGATGACGTAAAAGCGGTTATTCGGAACCCGGCATCCGGAACCGAGCCTGGCCCAGCGTCCCGTTGCGGTAGGCGTCAATCACATCGTCCATGTCACCGGCGATGTTGCAGACCAGCTTGATGCCTGCCTCACTCAAAAGGTTGAAAAAAGCGTCGCTCACCGCTCCACAGATGACAGCCTTTACTCCGAGCTTGAGAAGTTCCCGTGTGCGCTCGAAAATAGAGCCTCCTTTAATGGTGATCGTCCGGCTTACCATTTCATTCTTTCCACTCGATTCCATCACGAACAGTTGCGTGCAGGTGTCCAGGACAGGTGATACCCGACCCATGAAAACCGGCACGGCGGTGCGACGCATTTGGAGAGACTCTACGGCAGAAGATACAGGAATCGGCAGTTGGATCTTGTTCTTCCGGTTTCGAGCTTTCGGGCAGAAAATACAGGGATGCGTCGGCATGGCTCCAACCATCGTCTGCGTAGAAAGTGCAAGAATGCTCGTCGAAGGTTTCGCAACAACTATGCCGCAGAGCCCTATGCTGGGCGTCTGTCTAAATCAATTGCTTAATTTCCGATGGGTTAAATTCTGCGAAGAAGCGACCGGCGGACTACCCAACCGACCTCTCCAGCCAGCAAAGGCTTGACTAATAGTTCGAAAGGGAACAAATTGCACCCTTTAGATGGAATGGTTACTTATGCATCCCTTCGAGATGATCTGAACTCATGGCTAAAGAAGCTAAAGGCGCTTATGAGAGCCACAACGAGCTGATTCTCGACTGCATCGCCGAGGGAGTTTTTACGGTTGATCTGAATTGGCACATCACCTCCTTCAATCGTGCTGCCGAACAGATCACGGGAATTTCGCGGGCTGATGCTCTCGGAAGACCCTGCTTTGAAGTTTTCCGCGCGGATGTGTGCGAAACCGGCTGCGTGCTACGCCGAACCATTCTGACCAAAGTTCCGATGACCAATGTACCGGTGTATGTCTATCGGGCCGACAAGAAACGCATTCCCATCAGCGTGAGCACCACCTTGTTGAAGGATGAGGCGGGGAACATCATCGGAGGCGTGGAAACCTTTCAGGACATATCCGCGCTCCGGGAGCTTCAAAAAGCGCTGCGGCTCCAGCATTCTTTTGAGGACATCGTCAGCAAGAACGATAGGATGCTAAAGATTTTCGGCATCCTCCCGCAGGTTGCGGAAAGCAGCAGTACGGTGCTGATCGAGGGCGCCAGCGGCACCGGCAAGGAGCTGATCGCGCGCGCCATCCACAACCACAGCCCCCACCGCGGTGGGCCGTTCGTCGCGGTCAACTGCGGGGCGTTGCCGGACACGCTGATCGAATCCGAGCTCTTCGGCTACAAGGCCGGCGCGTTCACCGATGCCAGGCAGGACAAACCCGGCCGCTTCGCCCTGGCTCAAGACGGAACCATTTTCCTCGACGAAATCGGCGATATTTCCCCGGCGGTGCAGGTGCGCCTGCTGCGCGTGCTCCAGCAGAAGGTTTACGAACCGCTGGGCTCAAAGAGATCGATGCCGACCAACGCGCGCGTCATCGCCGCCACCCACCGCAACCTCGGCCAGTTGGTAAAGGAGGAGAAGTTCCGGGATGACCTCTACTTCCGGATCAACGTGTTCAAGATCGTGCTGCCGACCCTGGCCGAGCGCCGTGAGGATATCCCGCTTCTGGCAGACCGGTTCATCGAACGCTTCAATCACCAGAAGGGCCGCACGGTGAAAGGGCTTTCCAGGGATGCGATGGCCGCTTTGATGCTGCACGACTGGCCCGGCAACGTGCGCGAACTGGAAAACGCGATCGAGCACGCGTTCATTCTCTGCCGCGAGGATTTTATCCGCGTCGAAGACCTTCCCGAGCATCTCATTCCGCGCGGCGACCCCGTCAGCATGCCGGCCGGCATGAGCCTGCAGGACATCGAAAAAGCTGGCATCATCCAGGCCCTGAAGCGCCACCACGGCAAAAAACTCGCGACCGCCCGGGAACTCGGCATCGACAAGAACACCCTGCGCCGCAAGATGATCCGGCTAGGCATCCGGCCTAACGTTGAAAGACCATAGATAGAAAACCGCTGAACGATTGATATTCGCCGGGCTTTGGACACACCGGGCGAACTTCTATGTCTAATGGCCTCATGGCCCGGAGGTCAGCATCATGAGCCGAAAGCGCACGGCGTCGGTATTGATGACCTCATGGTCACGAGGCATGCTCTTTGCTGTTCAGATTTGGAGGGTATGGCTCGATAAATCGCGAAGCGTAAAGCCCTTTGCTCGCAGTTTGTCTGATCCGACTGGTTGTGTCCTAACGGTTCCAAATCTGGAGGTCTGAGATGACGTATGAAAAGGTAGTTGTCGCTAAGTGGCAGGATTATGTCGCCGAACTAACGTTGAACCGGCCGGATCAATTGAACACGCTCGACAGCCCGATGGCCGAGGAGCTGTACGAAGCCCTCCGGGAACTGGACGCCGATCCGCAGGTGCGCGTGGTGCTTCTCAAGGGCGCCGGCAAGGCTTTCTGCGCCGGGATCGACGTCAACGAGCTGGCCGGCAAATCCGCCCTCGACTACCGCGAGTGGATCGAGCGCATGGAACGGCCCCTGGTCGCGGTCTCCAGGATGAAGACGCCGGTCATCGCCCAGGTGCACGGGGTCGCCGCAGCCAACGGCATGGGGCTCGTCGCCGCGGCCGATCTGGTCATTGCCGCCGACAACGCCCGCATGGGTCTGACGGCCATCAACGTCGGCCTCAATTGCGTCGGCCCGGTCATTCCGGTGGCCCGCTGCGTCGGCCGCAAGAAGGCGCTCGAGCTGCTGCTCTACGGCAACCTGATCCCGGCCAGCGAGGCCCTCGCGCTGGGCCTGGTCAATAAACTGGTCCCCAAGGACGAGCTGGACGCGCAGGCTCGCCAATGGGCGGCGGAGCTCGCCAAGAAAAGCCCGGTGGCCGTCCAAATTGCCAAGAGCGCCTTTTACCACTCCGAAGACATGGGCTATGCGCAACAGTTCGCTTACATGAACGAGGCCTTCGCCCGGCTGTGCACCACGGATGACGCCAAAGAGGGGGTTCGCGCCTTTTTTGAAAAACGACAGCCGAATTGGAAAGAGAAGTAAAGGACGGATAACTCCACCATGACCAAAGAGCCTTTTGATTTCTGGCAGCATCACTCGATCAAATTCTTGGAGATGGCTTTCAATACCGACCGCTTGGAGCCTCTCGACGAACCGGACGGCGAAGGCCATCACACCGGTGACTGCGGCGACACGGTCGAGATGTTCCTGAAACTGCGCGGCCATACCATCGCCCAGGTGGCCTTCCGGGTGCAGGGCTGCATGAACACGGTTGCCAGCGCCAACACCGTGGGAGAGCTGATCGAAGGCAAATCGATCGATGCGGCCTGGGAGCTGACGCCGGAGAAGGTGATCGAATTTCTGGAAACCCTGCCCAAGGGCCACCACCACTGCGCCGAGCTGGCCGTTGGCGCCCTTTATCGCGCGCTCGCCGACGCGCGCAGCAAACAGCAGCAGCCCTGGAGAAAAATGTACGCCAAGAGCGGCTCGCGATTTCGGCCGTAGTACATCGTCTTTTAGGTTTTGCGTTTTGAACTTCCCGCTCAGATATGCAAGCTGTGATCGCAATATGGAAAAATGCACCCATCATCCGGATCGCGAAACCCGTTTCCAGTGCCTGAAGCACGATGTCTGGCTGTGCGAGGAGTGTCTGAAATGCAGGGATCCGGAGCTGTATTGCAAAAACCGCTCGGCCTGCCCCGTCTGGTTCATCGAAAAGCGCCGAAAACGCCAACGGTTGAAGGAGGAATCGGCTGCTCGGCCGCCCAGTGCGCCCGCCTGACATTCGAGCCGTGAGCGGCGGCCGGTATCTTTCTGAGCGACTTGGCTCATGCCGTGGAGTTTAAAGATTTTATAGAAGCGACTGGTCACCCGATTGAGCAGGCAGCGATCAAACCATCTTTAGCTGACGCGTTTCACCCGTTTACCGATTTGGCCAAAGCGGCTTTTAATTGCATTATCATCCAATGAACGATCGTCAAACGCCGACCGCCCATTTCTTCTTGGCGATCCGGCACACCATGCTGGTCATCAGGAAGGCAATCACCCCGGCAAGATGAAACAAGTCAAATCCGATGATGAAGCCGTCTGAAAAATGTACGTAGGGGAAGTTTTTGATTACGATCAGCGCTCCGGAAATTACGATTGCCGATAGAAGCACCGCGCGCACCCATCCGCTTGCGTTAAGCTTCAACTGCTGCCGCTTTGACATAATGAATTCGAAGGCGACATAGAACGCCAAGCCCAAAAATATCGCCGCTCCGATGTAGTGGACGTTGCGCGTGATGTAAAAATCCGCCAGCCAGTCCAATCCCGGGATGTCACTCATATAGTAACGATTGCAGATTCGCATCTGCTCGAATACGCGTTTGTCATCGCCGAATCCGGCATGGTCGGCATCGAGCATTTGCCGCCCCAATTCGCACAAGGGGCCGTGGGGACGACTATCGGCCCAGCTCCGGTCGAGGGCTCCGCTGAAAAAGTGGCATTGATCGAGGCCCTGCGCCAGACGAATGGCAACCAGACTCAAGCGGCACGCTGCTCGGCATCAATCGAGTTACGGTCTGGAACCGCATGCGCAAATATGGCATTGATCTGAAAAAAGTGCTGCAAGTATGATCTTTGCAGCCTCCCTAAGCAGGTTGTGCCGATCGTGATCCATTCTGCCGATCGTGGTTCTCAGAATCTTCGGCATCCATAATGTCCAAACCATGGCCGACGCGCTGTCGGACGAGGTCCACGCCAACCGCTTGGCGGCCGCCTGTAGCGACACCGAAGGCTTCTTGGAGATCCGAACGAACCTGCCGACGACATGATGCTTATGGTGATCAAGGTAAACGAATAAATAGCAGCCGCCGCAAGAGGATGATCATTTGGGTTTTTGAACCGCACCTTAGCTATTCGTGCACATTGCAGCTTAATCGGCGCAACAGGGTTGCATAATGCATTTTTATCGATCAGGATTCTTTTCTGCTTCAGGGTCTTAGTTTCCCTTTTTCAATGGGTTAATGGTTGCTGACGGAACTGGCATGGCGCTTGCTTGCTAGAAGTGTAAAACGTGGGGAGGTGGCTCAAGCCGAACACCCCCGGCTGTTATGGAGCCCTCGGTTGGAGCGACCCGATGACGCTCACGAAAGGAAAAGCGCGATGAACGGTAGAGGACAAGGCCGTGGAGGACAAGGGGGAGGACGGGGGCAAGGCAAAGCAGGCCAACGACCCGGCCGCATGGGCGGTCGCACAGCCGCCGGCCCTCCCGCCAATTGCGTGTGCCCGAAGTGCGGGCATAAGCAAATTCACGAACGCGGTATCCCCTGCATCGAGCTTAAATGCCCGACGTGCGGTTCCGCGATGACCAGGGAATAATAGCCAAAAAGATAGCAACTGGAACTAGATTGCTTCTCTCCTCATCTTGATAGGGCCTGAACAGGCGCTGGCTTAGCTGAACGGCCGTGGTCCTGATCCTCCATCTCCTTTCGATCGCGAACTTCATTCGACTCTGAACTTTTCCGGAGAAGCAAGCCTCTCTTCTCGCCCCGGCGTAGGCCGCCGGTTGGATATTGACCTTCATTGCACAGGAGGACACCATGGAAAAGCACACGATGCACTACGAAACCCTTCTGAGAGTGACCGAGGCCATCTCGACGAGCAAAGAGCCTGAAGACGTGGTTGTTACCACGGTGGAAGCCGTCAAAACTGCATTAAAGGCCAAGGGCGCGGCCCTGTTTTTGATCAATAAAAAAACCCATGTATTGGAGCTGGCCGCCGCCAATGGCCTGAGCCGCGAGTATCTTGAAAAAGGCGCCCTCAGCGCCGTCAAGTCGATCGCCGCATCGCTTGAAAAGGGGCCGGTGGCCATTTACGACGTCGCCGAGGACCCGCGTATTCAGTACCCCAAGGAGGCCAAAAAGGAAGGCATCGCCTCAATCCTGTCGGTGCCCGTTGCGATCCACGGCCAAGTGATCGGATCCCTGCGGGTGTACACCGCCGAACCGTGGGAATTCACCATTGACGACGTCAATCTGGTCCAGGCCGTGGCCCAGATCGCCGGAATGGCGATTGACATGGCTAGGCTTTCCAAGGGCTACAAGCACAGCATCGAAATTCTCAAAGCGATGCGGGATCCCAAACAGCGCAAGTCGACCAAGCGAACACCCTATGAGGGGGTTCCGGTAAGCGTTCGGTAGAAAAAAGCCGGTGGAGGACTGCCATGTATGCGATCATCTTTGACGAGCACGACTTGGAAAAACCCGTGAAAAGAGTCACATCCGTTCATCGGACGCGAGACAGCGCCGAAGCCGAGCTCAGCGAACACAGAAAAACCCACGGGAAAAAAGTCGAAGAATGCAACATGCGCATCGTCTGGGTCGAGAAAAAAATCAAAGCCGAGGATTCGGTGACCCCCGCTCAGTTCGAAACCTGGCGCCCGGGGGAGACTGTTCCTGAGGGCGAGATTCATTCTGATGAAGACTGAACCCAGGCCAACCGCACGCCGGCGCGCGGCCTATTCCTTCATTTCCCCCTTTGACAAAAGGGAGGCAGGGGGATTTTCAATCGACTTTCGCGGAAAATGGTTACGATGAAAAAGCGCGGCCGGAGAAACATCTTTCGGGTTCTCCGGGTTATGCATATGGTTACTTACCCGTCTCCGGGTGAAACACGTTAACCTCTCTCAAATCATCACCCAGGTAGGTGCGTTCGTTCGGGCCGAGAACTCCAAGGGAAAGACAAATCAGCGTCCATAGGTGCACGACCGGGTATCCACCGCCGTAATGCTCACTCAGCTCATGGATCTGGGCATGGCAATTATGGCAGCCCGCGATGCAATAGTCCGCTCCCGTGGCCTTGATCTGTTCATCTTTCAGCTTTCCATAGGCAAGACGCTGCTCCTTGAATCCGGACTGCAGGAAGCCGCCACCGCCGCCGCAGCAGTAGTTGTTGGAGCGGTTCGGTTGCATGTCGATGAAGTTCTCTTCGCCGACCACCGCTTTGACCACGTAGCGCAAGTCCTCGGCGATCGGGTCTCCGTAACTCTTTCTCACGATCTGACAGGGGTCCTGCACCGTAAACTTGATCTTCAGGTCCTTATTCCAGTCGGAGTTGACCTTCAGCCGGCCCTCCCGGATCCATTTGGCGTAGTATTCATAGATGTTTTTGACCACAAATTTGTGCTCGAGGTTGAACTTTTTCAGTCCCTCCAGGACTGAGAAGGTCACGTGCCCTCACTCAGTATTGAGAAAGACTCGGCACCCCAAATGATCCGCCTGTTTCACCGTGATGCTTGTCGTATGTTTCCACGCATCGCTATCGGCAAGGAACATACAATAGTTTTCCCCGCCCCAGCCCTTGGAGCCATATGTCCAGTCAGCCCCGGCCAGATGAAGTATTTTCCATAAAGGCACCATTTCATCGGGTTCCGTAACCGGCTCCCGAGAGTTCTGATTTAAAAAGAATTCGGCTCCCATTTTGTCGATGGGGGCCTGCATGTCAGCAAATTCCGGCTGAGCTTCCCGGTACTCTTCGAGCACATCCTGCACGACAAACTGGAAGTCTTCGGGCGAGGCCCCCATGGCGCTGATGCTCTCATTTCGTAGCGCCATGTCACACGATCCCAAGATGCCTTTGGGCCGTTTTTCCCGGGGCCAGCTTGCGCGCGCGTTATAGATCATCCGCGGGATGTCGATTTTCATGGGGCAGACATAAATGCAGCGCTGGCACATGGTGCACATCCACACCCAGTTCGATGAGAGGATCTCATCGTCCATTCCGAGTGCAGCCATGCGCAGGAACTTCCGCGGGTCCATTCCTTCCAGCCCGGTGGCCGGGCAGCCCGACGAGCAGGCTCCGCAGGTCAGGCAAAGATTCAAATTGCCGCCGTCCGGCAGAAGCTGCCTGACCTGGCCCATGAAGGTGGATCGGTTTTTTCCGCCCAGCCGAACCACTTTTTCATCCATCATCGCTCCTCCTTATTAACTGAAATCCCGATCTTCGTTACGGAAACCCCAAAAAATCCAGCGCCGGAAAGTGCAACGCCGAAATCCGAATCGACGCATGGTCTTCAGCAGTACGAATAATATCTGATTCCGAAACGGTAGCACGGAGAGGATTCCTCCTCTATGCTGCGGCACCACTTCACTTCTCCCACTGCCGTGGTTCGCAGCTCTGAAAAGACGGCTTGCTGCAGGGTGCCTGCCTCGCTGGCATCAATGCGCAGGTGCAGACTCGTCCCCGGCAGAATACGCTGACAGGCCTCCGCGCAAAGGCCTTCCTCACTGTAGTTGACCATTTGCGCCTGGAAAAGTGCGCCCTGGTTGAACACGGACATGATCAACGGCAACCGCTGCGCATGCCTGCAGAACCGGCGTCTTTCCGCCGATAGCCCCCGCATGCACGCCTTACCGCTGTGGGATTGAAGATCAACGCGCCGCGCGCGGTTCCCGCTGGAGGCGAAGCGAAGGGGATGGAGCCCCGGTTCAGCTTTGGACCAGAGGTTTTTCCCTGAAACTCGCCCTGCGTCGACTTCGTCGGCGAAAGCATCCTGAACGGCCATGGTTTCTTCCCCCAAAGCATCGCGAAGAAAGCCCGCGCGCAGCATTTAACCCCCGCTGTCTGCCCGCATCCTCGCAAGGGACATGCCATGGAGCATGGAGCCAGGGCTCATAAGCACATTCAAATTAATTTCAATTGGTTGAAAGAATGGGGTGGGAGCGAGCTAGGCGCAAGAAGAAGTCGGATAAAGCGCTAACATTGCAAAGCGCCATACTATTTTCGGAAGCTGCGACCGTCGGTTTCGGGCACGTTGATCTGCAGGCGTTTGATTTTTCGATACAGCGTGCTGGCGTCGATGCCCAGATCGGCGGCCGCCTTGCGCCGATTGCCCTGGTGGCGCCGGAGCACTTCGGTGATCATCAGCGCCTCCATGGCCTGCAGGCTAATGGGACTCGTGGTTTCCGAAGGTCCGCCGGCCGGCGGCCGCAGCTCGGGGGGCAGGTGGTGCAGCTCGACGATGCCTCCCCGGCACAGCACAAACGCCTGCTCGATGATGTTTTCCAGCTCGCGGACATTGCCCGGGAAGTCATACTCCATGAGGCGCGCCATGGCTTCCACCGACACGCCGGCGATGTCCTTGTTCTGCAGGCGGTTGAACTTGGCCACGATATGATCGATCAGCAGCGGAATATCTTCCCGCCGCTGCTTCAGACTTGGCAGCTGCACGTGAACGACGCGAATGCGGTAATAGAGATCGTCACGGAACTTGCCTTCCCGCACTAGCTTGGAGAGGTCTTTATTGGTAGCCGCCACCACGCGGACATCCACCGGGATCGTTTTAACCGAGCCCAAGGGTTCCACCACTCGTTCCTGTAGGACCCTCAGCAGTCGCACCTGCAGGGCCGGTGAAATGTCGCCGATCTCATCCAGGAAGATCGTGCCGCCGTCGGCCAGCGCGAAGCGGCCGGCCTTGTCGCGCCGGGCATCGGTAAAGGCGCCGGCCTTATAGCCGAAAAGCTCACTCTCGAGCAGGGGGTCCGGTAGCGCCGCACAGTTCACCGCGATGAACGCCTTTCTCCGGCGCGGCGAGAGATTGTGGATCGCGTGCGCAAACAACTCCTTGCCAGTGCCGCTGGGGCCTTCGATCAGCACGCTGCTGCTGCTGGCCGCGATCTGGGGCAAGAGCTCGAACAGGCGCATCATGGCCGGGCTGCGGCCGACGATGTCTTCGAAGGTGTAGCGGCTGCGAAGCTGCTTCTGGAGCTGTTCGACCAGACTGAGATCCTGAAACGTTTCCACCCCGCCGATAACATTGCGATCCTCATCCTTCAGGATGGCCGTGGAGATGCGGATAGGCACTCGCCGGCCCTGCTGATTGATGATGTGGGCGGTGGCGTTCACAACGGGCCGGCTGGTCTCAAAGGTTTTTCTCAGGGCGCAGTCTTTTTCACAGATGCTGGCGTGAAACACATCGCAGCAGGCCTTGCCGATGGCTTCCTGGCGGGCGACGCCCGTGATCCGTTCGGCCGCCCGGTTGAAGGCGGTGATGCGCCACTGCGGATCCACCGTAAACACCCCCTCGTTGATCGAGTCCAGGATGACGTCCTGCCGGCGGCCGATGATGGCATCTTTCATCTGTGCTCCCGTAGGGCTCAAAGGCCAACCCTTCTAAAGGTTCATCCGCTTCATTTGGCCATAGAGGATAAAATCATGCATTTTGCATCTAAATTAATCGCAAGTATTTGCATATTGCATTGTTTGCGTCAATGAAATTTCCTGCCGGAGCCCACTAAGATCTCCTTTTTCAATGACTTGGCCGCTGCGAAGCCGGCTGGCATGTCGATTGCTCAACCTGCTGCTCATGAAGGCTGCGATGGCTTATTGGCAGGGCCGCATCTCACCCGTTTTTGATGTGGCGGATCGTTTTTTTATGATTGACATTGAAGACGGCCGGGAAGTCAATCGGGAAAGTCTGCACCTGGCCAGTCGTGATCCCTTCAGGCGGGTGAAGGAGCTGTCCGAGCTGGGAGTGGAGGTGCTCCTTTGCGGAGCCATTTCTCTGACCCTGGAAAAAGCCCTTATCAGGGCTGGCATTCAGGTGATCGGTTTTCTCGGAGGTGAGTTCGAAAACGTGATCCGTGCGTTTCTCGAGGGTAATTTAGAGGACGGTCGCGCCTCGAATGCGGACCGCATCGGCAAGCGATCCGGCTTCAAATCGGAAAAACCCAAACGGTTGCCGGCCCAAGCACCCGGCATCCGCAGATGAACCCACAGGAGATGGGC
>Ga0079037_100001300_pt1 | contig 12874 bp, 15 predicted proteins | sample Mud3Dept4metaG_FD_71479 | JGI IMG/M metagenome (GOLD analysis project Ga0079037, IMG submission 71479) | Freshwater wetland microbial communities from Ohio, USA, analyzing the effect of biotic and abiotic controls - Mud 3 Core 4 Depth 4 metaG | ecosystem: Environmental > Aquatic > Freshwater >... | reverse complement strand
TTCAAGCTTCCCAAGGGGTTCTTTGGTAACAGGATGCCTGAAGGGAGCTTCCTCTCTCAGGATTTGAAATCTCATGCCTGCCTTCACAGAATCCTTTGCACCTATGGTTAAAACGACCCGTTTTCCCTCGACTGCAAAGATTTTGCCTTGCACAGGCTTGAAATAGGATGTCGTTGCATGTAACATGGTATCCATCGCACTATCTGCTGCACAGACAGCAGTGTGTGCGCAGCACAGGATAAGAAACAGCAAGATACCATTGAAAAGTCTCCGCGTTGCCTGATTTGTCATCGGAAAGAAGAGCATCGGGTATTATACCTTCCCGGCCTCTTTTGCCAGGCGGTCGAGAACACCGTTTAAAAAGGCTGCAGCCTCTGTTGAGGAATACTTCTTGGCAATTTCCAGTGCTTCGTTTATGGTAACGGCAGACGGGATGTCCTTTCTGAAGAGTATTTCATATGCGGCGAATCTGAGGATATTCCTGTCAACCGCTGCCATCCTTTTCAACAACCAGTTATCCGTAACCGTTTCGATCATAGCATCTATCTTGTCAAGGTTGTTTCGGGTTCCCTTTACCAGATTCATGGCAAATTCTTTTATATCACTCTGCTCTTTTTTGCCGGACCAGAATTCCTCAAGAGCCTTGTCATCGTATGCTCTCTCGGTAAAATCCAGTTGGAACAACATTTGGAGCGCATATTCCCGCGCCTTGCGCCGCTTCATAATTTAGCAGGCAGCAGTCAGGAAACAGGAGACGGGGGATATCAAAACTTACTCCCTGTATGCTGTTTGCTGGCTACGATATGCAGATTTCACAGTTTCTTCTGAAGCTGCGCCATCTCGATGGCTGTGACAGCAGCATCCCATCCTTTGTTGCCGCTTTTCGTTCCAGCCCTTTCCACTGCTTGTTCAATGGTATCGCTGGTGATGATGCCGAATGCAATTGGTACTCCCGTCTCCATGGATGCCGATGCTATGCCTTTTGAGACTTCTGCTGCAATATATTCGAAATGTGGAGTAGCACCCCTGATTACGGTCCCAAGACAGATTATGGCATTATATGTTCCTTTAAGAGCCATTTTTTTGGCAATAAGAGGAATCTCAAAAGATCCCGGGACTTTCGCAAGGTCTATGTCGTCTGCGCGTGCGCCGTGCCTTACCAGTGCATCTACTGCACCATCAAGAAGCTTGCTTGTGATAAATTCGTTAAACCTGCTCACGACAATCCCGAACTTCAGCCCTTTCGCCTGCAGTTCGCCCTCAAATATTTTCATAAAATCCTCCATTACTAACAGGGTCCAAGGATTCAAGGATTCGAGGATTCAAGAAATTGATTTCTTGACCGCTTGACCACTTGGACCCTTTGCATTGTTGTTTACACGTTATCAAGTATATGCCCTAATTTTTTCTTTTTCGTCTTCAGGTAGATAATGTTTCTTTCGTTGGGATTCATTTCAATGGGGACTCTCGATACAACCTTAAGGCCATACCCTTCAAGTCCAACAATCTTTTTGGGATTATTGGTCATAAGCCGCATCTTTCTTACCCCGAGGTCAACGAGGATCTGTGCCCCTATCCCATAGTCTCTCAGATCAGGTTTAAACCCCAGCTTGATGTTTGCTTCAACAGTATCGAGTCCTTTGTCCTGGAGTTCATAGGCCTTCAGTTTATTAATCAGGCCTATCCCGCGTCCTTCCTGTTGCATGTAGAGAATAACGCCCTTACCTTCCTTCCTGATTATCTCCATAGCCTTGTGGAGCTGCTCACCACAATCGCATCTCCGGGATGCGAACACGTCTCCCGTGAGACACTGGGAATGAACCCTGACAAGAACCTCATCATCGGGTTTTATTTCGCCTTTTATCAAGGCAATATGCAGATTGTTATCAATCGCATTGGAATAAGCAATTGCCGTAAAATCGCCACCATATGTTGTCGGAAGCTTTACCGTTGCAAGTCGCTTCACAAATAACTCGGTCCTCATTCTGTATCTGATGAGGTCTTTTATCGTGACAATTTTGAGATTATGTTTCTTCGAAAATTCCATTAATTCGGGTACTCTCGCCATGGTACCGTCATCACTCATGATTTCGCAGATCACCCCTGCATGATTGAGCCGTGCAAGTCGTGTCAGATCAACGGAACCCTCTGTTTGTCCTGCCCTCCGGAGAACGCCGCCTGCTTTTGCCTTGAGAGGAAAGATGTGGCCGGGTCGTGTGAGGTCCTCCGGCTTGGTCCCGGGATCAATGGCTGTCAGTATTGTTCTTGCCCTGTCCGCTGCGGAAATCCCCGTTGTTACCCCATTCTTTGCTTCGATCGAGACGGTGAAAGCAGTCCCAAAAGGTGACGTGTTATCATCGGTCATCATCGGCAGTTTCAGCTCCTCTACCCGTTCAGGCGTAAGAGAGAGACAAATAAGTCCCCTCCCGTACTTCGCCATAAAATTAATTGCTTCCGGTGTTACCTTCTCTGCTGCCATACAAAGGTCGCCTTCATTCTCCCTGTCTTCATCATCGACGAGTATAACCATCTTACCCGCAGTTATGTCATCAACTGCTTCGTCAACTGTATTGAATTTATACTTCTCCATCATTAATCTTTTCAGATGGGTCCAAGGATACTTCCCCTCGGTCACCTCAGCGGCTCACCGGGGCGAGCGAATCCGACGAGTCGTAAAGGATTCGATGATTAAGGGAAAAAATGAATCCACTCGTCTCCTTACCCCTTGTATCCTATCTGTTTGTAAATCCTCCTTCCGTCAGGGTCTGCATAAAGCGTGAATCCTTGTCTGCTTCTTTATGTAAAAATTTTGCTACGTATTTCCCCAGGATATCCACTTCGATATTGACTGCATCGCCGGAATCTTTCAATCCCAGTGTTGTCAGTTTTGCTGTATGCGGAATAATAACCAGGGTAAAGCTATTTTTAAGTATATCAACAATGGTCAGACTTATGCCATCCATTGCTATGGAACCTTTCTCAACAACGAACTGCATGACTTGCGGAGGCGCCTCTATCTCGAACTTCCACATATCCCCGATATTGACCTTTGAGCGGATCTTTCCGACTGCATCTACATGTCCTGTTACAAAGTGACCGCCGATTTTTGAATCCGGTCTCAATGATTGCTCGAGGTTCACACGGCCACCTGTTTTGAGAGCGCCAAGGTTCGTGCTCCTCAGCGTTTCATCCGAGAGGTCGAAAGATAACTCTCTTTCTTTCTTACTGACAACAGTGAGACACACGCCGTTGACAGCAATACTGTCCCCAATTTCTGCTGTTACTGCTGTTTCGTTTGAACGCAGTGAAAGAAACGCTCCTCCAGGCCGCTTTTTTACGGCTGTTATTTCACCCATTTCGCGTACCAGTCCGGTGAACACCTTACTCCTCCACATCAACTGAAAACTTCAGGGTCTTCTGATAAAACCCGAGCACATCAACCGTATCTTCCCAGGAGGTTTTTACCCGGACAGTTTTTTCCGTCTTTGTGACCATAATATCGTTTTCTTCGAGAGGGAGTTTCAGTCCCTGGGCTATTTCGAATATCTGTGCCCGTGTCTTTTTTGTATCTCCGAGACTGATCCTTGCTAACTCTTTCACATCTGACTGAAAGGCTGAGTGCTTGTAATACGGAATACCGAACTTGATACCCAGATACGCACAAAAAACAAGGATAATGGTGACAAAGATGAATTTTATGTATCCCTTTTCATTATTACACACCTGCACATTCTTCATTGTATCAACCTCCCTATCCTGTTAAATCTGAGCGAGTTGTCGGGATCCCATGACCAATAAATCATGAGCGCCTTACCCCTGATGTCTTTCCTGTCAACAAACCCCCAGTATCTGCTGTCATAACTCTGATCGCGGTTGTCACCCATCACAAAAAGCTTATCCTGTGGCACCACTACCGGCCCGAAATTATCCCTCGGGTCATTTCCTCCAAAGCGTATTGATCGGTCAAAATGCTGGGCATAGGGCTCGATCTGCGCCTTTCCATTTACATACAGTATTTTATCCCTCTCCTCGATCACGTCACCGCCGGTAGCAACGACCCTCTTTATAAAATCCTTTTTCGGATTTTCAGGATACTTAAAAACGATGATATCACTCTTTTCCGGACTACGCAATATCAAAAACTTCTTGTCAGTGAAGGGAATTTTTGTGCCGTAGATGAACTTGTTAACCAGAATGTGGTCACCAATCAGAAGGGTTGGAATCATCGACCCCGAAGGTATTTTAAATGCCTGTATGATATAGGCCCGTATGATAAGGGCGAGGATAAGGGCCGTAATGATAGCTTCTACGTATTCCCATAACAGTCTTTTTTTGCTTTTCAATCAGTGCTCCTCCTTTATGCGTTTATTGTCTCTGAACTGAGCATACGGGAATGCATTTTTAATTTCTCGGCATTGGTTTCATGCAGAACGGTTTATTGCATGGAATACCAGTCCCGCGGCACCGATAACTCCTGCGTCATCTTTCAAAAAGGACGGGATAATCTTTACCTTATCAATCAGTTCTTTTAATGCTCTCCTTGATGCCTCTTTCATCGCTTCCTGGACATAGAGGTCCCAGGCACCTGTCAGGCCTCCGGCAAGGATAACTGCCTCAGGGCTCATGAGGTTTACAATATTTGCAATACCGATTCCAAGGTATCTGCCTGCATTCTTTAAAAGTTCCCGTGCAAGGCTGTCACCGTCGAACGCTGCCTGATAAATATCCTCTGTTGTCAGTTTATAGAAATTCCCGCCGCTATATTCCCTCAATAGACTCTCTCTGCCGGCCTCAAGTGTAGCACTTGCCCGCGAAAGGATGGCTCTCACCGAGGCATACAATTCAAGACAGCCGTAATTACCGCAGCTGCACTTCTCGCCGTCCGCATTGATGCTCATATGACCGATTTCAGCTGAAACGCCGAGCAGTCTCCTCTCATAGACTATGCCTCCGCCGATACCGGTACCGAGGGTTAACAGGACAAAGTGTGCAAGACCCCTCCCTGCACCGGCCCAAAGTTCACCAAAGGCAGCAGCATTTGCATCATTCTCAATGAGTACCGGTATCCCGAATCTTTCCTCTAATGCACCTACGAGGTCAATTTTTTCAACAATATGCAGATTCGGGGAGATCAATACTTTCTTCTCTTTCCTCCCGATCAGGCCGGCGACGCCTACACCGATACCGGCAACCTCTTCAGAAAAGAGATTCCCTGTCCCGGCAAGGATGGATTCAAGGAGTGCCTCTGAAGTTGGTTCTTTTGTCTTTTTTATGATTTCTCCGTGCTGAGAGACAAGCCCGATCCTCAGGTTTGTTCCACCAAGGTCAATCCCTATTGCATATTTCCTGCCCATCGTTATTCTTCCCTGAATACCTCGATCGCAATCTCCGGGCACATATGGGCACACATGGCACATCCGTTGCACCTGTCAGGATGTTCAGTGGTAGCAGGAAAAACTCCCTTCTTGTTGAATCTCTCATCAATGATAATTACACCGAACGGACATGTATCGACACAATATGCACATCCCTTGCACAATTCCTTATCGATGATTATCATGCCTTTCACGTTCTTCTTAATTTCCTGGGTAGTTTATGGATAAACTCTACATAATATGTCATGCAGCACTCTCGATTAATTCCTTTGCATGTCTCAGGGAAATATCCGTAACGTTACCACTCAGCATCCGGGCTATCTCGTTCAGGCGCTCACTGGCCGCAAGCTCTTTAACTTCAACGTATACCCTCTCATTTTTCTGCCTTTTCTCAATCTTGAGATGGATATCCCCTTTTGATGCTAATTGGGGAAGATGAGTAGTGCAGAGCACCTGGTGCTTATCTGAAAGGTCCTTGAGTTTCCTCCCAACGATTTCTGCTGTTTTACCCCCGATACCCGAATCAATTTCATCAAAGATGAGAACCGGTATGCTGTCGAAATCTGCAAAGACAGTCTTCAAGGCTAACATGACCCTTGAAAGCTCCCCACCAGATGCAATCTTTACCAACGGTTTCGGGGGCTCGCCTACATTTGCAGAAAACAGAAATTCAATCCTGTCGATACCGCGGGGTGAAATTGCTTCCCGGCGCATGTCTATGAGAAATTCTGCATCCCCGAAAGCGAGCTCCTTCAGTTCGTTCGAAACGAGTTTTTCCATCCTCTGCGCTGCTTCTTCCCTTTTTACTGAAAGAACTGCTGCTTCTTCGGAAAGCATCGCTTCTTTCATAATCAGCTCATTCTCAAGAGCAGCTATCTCTTCCTCAACAATCTCCAGGGCCTTCATCTCTGCTTCAGCGTTGTCCCTGTACCTGATAATGGTTTCAATTCCCTCTCCATATTTTTTCTCGAGCTTGCGGATTAATGCTAATCTCTCTTCTATATCATCAAGACTTCCGGGTTCAAATTCATATCTGCCTTTGTATCCCCTGAGGGAAACTGCTGCATCATCAAGCAGAGGCAGAACTGATTTGAGAATTCCCAGTACCTCAGATGCCTGATGATCTATCGCAGCCATATCCTGGAGCTTTGCAATCACCGATGAAAGCTTTGCAATACACGAATCATCCGCACCGTATATGAGTTCATAGGCTGACTCAGCAAGTTCCTTCAGTCTGCCAAGATTGGATAAAATCGTTTTTTGTCCGCTGAGATACTCATGCTCACCAACCCTGAGAGCAGCGGAATCGATCTCATGAATCTGAAATTTCAACAGATCAAGCCTGTGGGCACGCTCTTTTATCCTCTCTTGCAATCCGGCCACTTCCTTTTTCAATGCCTCAACCTCCCTGTAAAGCCTTTCAACTCCAGCCTGTTCTTCCTGAAGCCTGCCGAAGAGGTCGAGAAATACTCTGTGCTTGTCAACGGACAGAAGGCTCTGATGCTCATGTTGCCCATGAATATCAACAAGGGCTCTGCCTATCTCTGCAAGGCTCTGCGTGCTCACCATTGTATCATTAACATATGCCCTGCTTTTCCCTGAAGCAAAAATTGATCTCCTGAGTATGAGAACTTCGGTCATTTCAACACCGATATCCGGGAGACTTTTTATCCCTTCAGGCTCAAAATAAGCCTGGACAACCGCTTCTTTTTCTCCTGATCGTATGAAGTCAGACTGAATCTTGCTGCCGAGGGCAAGCCCGAGGGAATCGACGATGATTGATTTCCCTGCACCAGTCTCACCGGTCAGCACATTGAATCCTTTGTCAAACCTGACCTTCAGGTCATCTATAACGGCAAGATTTTTTATCCTGAGTTCCTTTAACATCAATATCTGCTTGACATATTATCAGTATCGGATACTAAACCCGTTCTCCTTGCCCGTGTATTGCTCCCATTGTATATCGATGTTCGAAACCTTTGCTCCCGGCGGCCCGGCATAGCATTTCTGTATCGCCTGCTGTATCACCTTTTTTTCACCCTCAAGGACAGCCTCGACCCTGCCGTCTCTGAGATTTTTTACCCAACCGTTGAGAGCAAGATTATGTGCTACCTCTCTGGTAAAGGCCCGGAAGAAAACGCCCTGTACCCTTCCGTCAATAAACAGATGAGCCCTGGCCATTTCCATATCGGGAAATTATACCATAATGTTAGGATGTTACTCTCCGAGATACGCCTTCCGCACCTGTTCATCGCTCAATAGATCTTCACTGGTGCCTTCAAGTGCAACTCTCCCATTTTCAAGGACATAACCCCTCCCTGAGAGCTTCATTGCGGCACGGGCATTCTGCTCAACAAGGAGTATGGTGACACCTTCCCGGTTTATCTCCCTGATTGTCTTGAAGATCTTGCTTGCGATAATGGGGGCAAGTCCGAGGGATGGTTCATCGAGGAGCAAGAGTTTCGGCCTTGACATGAGGGCTCTGCCGATGGCGAGCATCTGCTGTTCTCCTCCGCTCAGGGTTCCACCCAATTGCATATGTCTGTCTTTGAGCACAGGAAAAAGGTTGTATACAAACTCAAGGGAGGCCTTCTTATCGCCCCTGATAGGAAATGCTCCCATTTCAAGATTTTCCTTGACCGTGAGTTTCGGGAAAATCCTCCTTCCCTCAGGCACCTGACTGATACCCATCCGGACTATCCTGTATGGTGGAACTCCGGTGATAAGCTCCTCTCCAAAGGCAATAGTGCCTGAACGGGGTTTCAGAATTCCTGATATCGTCATGAGGGTGGTGGATTTGCCGGCCCCGTTATTCCCGATAATACAAACAATCTCCCCCTGCCGGATCTCAATATCAACTCCTTTTAATGCTTCAATAGGTCCATAGAATGTATGGATATTTTCGAGCTTAAGCATATAAGATTTTTGTTTTCTTTTATGAAAAATTTTTTACGTTATAATGATTGGTTACTGTTCCTTCCCAAGATATGCCTCGATAACAACTGAATCTTTCCGTATATCGGCCGGTATCCCCTCTGCAATCTTCACCCCGTGATTGAGCACGGCAATCCGGTCAGAAATCCCCATGACCACTTTCATGTCATGCTCAATGAGAAGGACTGTCTTGCCGAGTTCCTGAATCCTTGATATCAGGCGCATAACTTCAGAGGTTTCCTGGGGGTTCATTCCGGCTGTAGGTTCGTCAAGCAATATCAATGAAGGGTCTGTGGCCAGTGCTCTCGCTATTTCCAGCCTTCTCTGAGCACCGTAAGGGAGATTCCCCGAGACTCCATGAACGTGGTCTGATAAACCCACAAAGTCAAGATATTCAAAAGCCTTTTCCCTCACTTCCCGCTCTTCATCCTGAAATTTCTTCCATCTGATGATTGCACTTAATAACCCCGATCGGGTCTTGGCATGCTGGGCCACCATAACGTTTTCCAGAACAGACATCTCTTTGAAGAGTCTGATATTCTGGAAAGTTCTTGAAATCCCGTGTCTTGCAATTGCATGAGAGGCAAAAGAGGTAATCTCCCTGTCAGAGAAACGGATATGTCCTTTTGTAGGCCGCGCAAGTCCGGTGAGACAGTTGAATATCGTCGTTTTCCCCGCCCCATTCGGACCGATGATGCTCATGATAATTCCTTCCCTGACCTTGAGGTCGAGTTCTGCAATGGCTTTGATGCCGCCAAAATGCATTGACAGTCCGCTAACTTCTAAAAGATACACCTCTGCCTCCAAACAATCCCTGCGGTCTGAATACCATCAGGAGTACAAGACCGGCACCGAGCGCGAGCATCCGGTAGAGCTGAATTTCCCGCAGCATTTCAGGCAGTAAAACAAGAATAAAAGCACCAAGGATAACACCCGGAATACTGCCGAGACCTCCAATGATGACCATGCAGAGTATCAGGACTGATTCCATGAACGTGAAACTTTCAGGTGATACAAACTGCATTTTCCCTGCAAATACAGCCCCGGCAAGGCCCGCCCAGAAGGCACCGAAAGCAAACGCATAGAGTTTGTACATCGTTGTATTAATGCCCATGATGGAAGATGCTATTTCATCTTCCCGTATGGCTACCCAGGCCCTCCCTATCTTTGACGAGTAGACTCTCTTTGTTATGAAAAAAGTTATCAGGACAAAAAACAGAACGAGATAATAGAAATATGATAATTTCCCCAGCGACAGGGAGAAAATTCCCGGAGCAGAAATTCCTGATATCCCATTCGGCCCCATCGTAAGACTATCCCAGTTGTTGAGAATAAGCCTTGTTATTTCCCCGAAACCAAGCGTAACGATTGCGAGATAATCTCCGCGTAATCGCAAAGCCGGGAAGGCGAGAAGAAAACCTGCAATTGCTGAAAGCCCGACAGAAAAGGGCAATGCGGTCCAGAAACCGAGACCAAATCTTGTATTCAGGAGGGCATAGGAATAAGCACCAAGAGCGTAGAATGCAACAAACCCGAGGTTCAGGAGACCGGTAAACCCTACCACGACGTTCAACCCAAGCGCAAGGATTACATAGATACCGACAAGAATCGCGACATCAAGAAAATAATCCCGTGCAAACAATGGCATAACAAACAGGGAAAGCAGGCACGCGTACCGAAGGACAAAAATCTGTTTGCGGGAGAATAATCCTGATTCTTGTACTGTAACGCGTAACGTCTTGATGGACAGCGCAAATTTATTTTGATATCCTGAAAGAAATACCGCAGAAACAAGAATAGCGGAAACGATCACGAAAAAGACTATAGCAGCCTTTATCCCCTTGAAAGGGAGAAAGAGCAAAGACAGCCATAAGGCAACGATGAATGGTTTCGTTAAGTTTTTGAAGTTCTCTTTAGGATTTTGCATGTATCATTTTTATACTTTTTCCAGTTCCGCTTTTCCGAATAGTCCACCTGGTTTGATGAGGAGTATTATGATCAGGATGATAAAAGCGTAAGCGTCCTTGTACTCACCCGAAATATAACTTCCGCCCAGGCTCTCAATAAGGCCGAGGAGAATCCCGCCAAACATGGCTCCCCGAATGCTGCCTATCCCGCCGAGGACCGCAGCGGTGAATGCTTTAATCCCAGCGATATAGCCGATGGAATAGTTGACAAGTCCGTAGTACATGGCGACCATTAAGCCTGCAACTGCTGCAAGCCCTGATCCAATAATAAAGGTGACCGAAATGATGGTATCTATGTTGATCCCCAGGAGTGCGGCCATTGTCTTATCCTGTGCTACTGCCCGCATAGCTGTACCCATTCTTGTTTTTCTCACAAAAAAACGGAGGGCTATCATCAGTATGACCGATATGAGGATTATGAAAAGTTGCAAAAACGTCATCCTCACTGACATGAACTGAAAGCCTGCAGCCCCGAAAATATGGGGGAAAACCTTATCTGTTGCACCTTGGGTGAGCATGACATAGTTTTGGAGAAATATGGACACGCCGATTGCGCTGATAAGCGGACTGAGTCTGGGGGCATTTCTCAGGGGTTTATATGCTATCTTTTCTATGGTAAAGCCATAACACGAACAGAAGATTACCGAGAGGATGATGGTGAGCAGCAAAGACAGAGGCAGATTTTGGGCTGTGAGGCCGATGGCAGTAAAAAATGCCAGAAATATTATACCCAGGTAGGCCCCAAGCATATAAATCTCGCCGTGGGCAAAATTTATGAGCTCAAGGATTCCATATACCATTGAATATCCGAGAGCAATAAGTGCATAGACACTGCCGAGGGTAAGACCATTGATCAACTGCTGGAGAAACATGTCGAATTTTAACAGAAAAGCTCGGGAGAGCAAAACAGAAGATGGTAAAAAGCAGATAACAATAAACATACAGCACATTTTGTTATTGAATTATAATTAAGCATATGCTAAATTATATAAAACATAGCCTGCTTTATCCATAAATTTTATGCATGACAGGAGATACAGTATTTTCGCTCATTCTCGGCCCCGATATGCATCGGGACCTCCGAGGTGAATTCTGTCTTCGACAGTATTCAAATCCGCTCAAATACCATATCTCCGGTCCAGTTTATGAGTAATGCGGGTAGATTTTTCAAGAAAGGAGGTGAGACGATGAAAAAATTAATAGGGATTGTTATGGCATTTGTCTTTGTACTATCTTTTCCTGGATTTGCTCCTGCAGTTAATGAACAGCCTGCTGACAGTAAAGGAAGGGCAAAGGCGAAACAGATTACCGGCGAGGTTACAGAAATTGACGTCAAAGCGAAAACGGTGAGTGTTAAGGGGAAAAAGGGTACTCTCACTATCATATTTACCGATAAGACAAAAGTTACGATGGACAAGGAGACCAAGACCCTCGCTGATGTGCAGTTCGGGGACAGGGTAACCGTAAAGTACAGGGAAACTGATGGCAAGCAGACGGCAAAAAGTATCGAGATTAAGTCCGCAGCAAAAAAACCTAAACTCCCAACATAAATGAGGATAGGGAATCTTTTATGGAACAAGGGGCACTCAGGATGCCGAGTGCCCCTTGAATATGCCCATCAATTGTCAAAAACCTGCAAAAGCGAACCTGCGTGTTCTGTTATTTGACTTATCGTTATATATCCCATGTAAAATACTCACAATGTCTTTGAAGAACTATTTCCTCAGCCTTTCATTGAACAAAAAACTCATCGGAATGATGCTCATTCTCAGCCTTATCCTTGTGTCCATTTTGACTTTTTTGTATTCTCAGGCTGAGAAAGCCCTGCTTGAGGAATTCGAAAATCAGACCGCTGAGCTTTCCAAGGCTATACAGATTGGCGTTGAGGAAGTCACCAGCAAGGGATTCACCGATGAGGCAAAGCTCCAGAATTATCTCAAGACATTAAATGCACGGGGTGTAAAAGAAATATCGATTATCAGCAATGCTGATGAGATTGTGGCAAGTACAAACCCAATGAATATAGGAGAGGAGGTCGGACCGCGAAGAAAAGAGCGCATCATCAAGGCAGAACTCGGGGAACCTGTCTCCAAAGAAGGCAAGGTATATAATGTGATTCTCCCCGTCGTTGCAGGGGATGAACATTATGGGTATATTCATCTTAAGATCAATGCAGATGATTTTTCAGAAATTCTTGCAAGCAACGCTATCAAAAGAATCGTCGCGACCTCTCTGGTCTTCGGACTCGGCATTGTCCTCGCCGTATTCCTTTCCTTAATGTATACAAAGCCAATTCATAATGTAGTAAATGCAGCGCGGAAGGTAGCAGCGGGGGATCTTACCCCGGAACTCCATACGGACAGAAAAGACGAGATCGGGGAACTGACCCATACCTTTAATTACATGGTACAAAAACTCAGGGAAGAACGCGCCCTCGAGGAAAAACTTCGGGAAGCTGAACACCTCTCCGGTATCGCCCAGTTGGCAAAGGGCATCGCGCATGAAATAAGGAACCCACTCAACTTTATCAGTCTCTCGATCGATCATTTGCGGAAGAAATTCAGCCCGTGCGAAAATGCGGAAAAGGAACAGTTTGAG
>Ga0079037_100001299_pt1 | contig 12874 bp, 19 predicted proteins | sample Mud3Dept4metaG_FD_71479 | JGI IMG/M metagenome (GOLD analysis project Ga0079037, IMG submission 71479) | Freshwater wetland microbial communities from Ohio, USA, analyzing the effect of biotic and abiotic controls - Mud 3 Core 4 Depth 4 metaG | ecosystem: Environmental > Aquatic > Freshwater >... | reverse complement strand
TTTGGATTTTACTCGGGCTATCGCTTGCTTTGATGATTTCAGCTTCAGAAAGAATGGAGCCAGCATCAACCGAGAATGCCTCGCTTTCAGGCTTGCTTTCTGCTGGCTGGGTTCAGGCGTGTGTTGATAATCACACGGTCGAGAAATGGAAATGGCGGGTGGATGATTGCAGGCAGGACCCCGAGAGGTACGTTTTGCGATATCAGAATGAAACCGACGATATCGCAGTAGGCTATATTGACCTTGAGGTTACGTTGGAAGCAGAGGATGGATCATTCAAGGAAGCGCACAACGTCCAGCTTATAGAGATATTTAATATGTCAGCGGTTGGGGATTACCCAATGTATGTGCTTCCTCAGCAGATCGAGGAATTCTGCAGAGATAATTTTAAAGGGAAAGTGTATTACAATGAGACCGAATGTAAGGACGCACTGATAAGGGGGCCAAAAGCAGCGGGAGCGGTTGAAACAAACGCGCAAGTCCCTACTGCAAGCGCAAAGGCTTCGCATGACGCAGATGATCTAACATGCCAGTTTAAAACAATCGAGAGGAACGTATCCAAAACAGAGGACTGTATGGCTAATCTCGGGAAATATACGGGATCGCCCGAAAATACGGATCTGACGTTGGTTGAAGGGCGGTATGCAACTATTGACGCTTCAGGTAATTTAATAGGTGGGGGTCCAACTGGCGTAAGCTATCATCTGCCATTGGATAAGAAAGAGTTCTGTGGCGCGCTTGAAGGCAGGGTAGAGGATGAAGTAATCTTAGCGTGTGAGTCCAGGGTGTTGCAATGAGTCTTGATATCGAAACTCTTAAGGCGGTGAAAGCGAAGGCGAATGAGTTATCTAAGCATAACTGGTGCGGGTTTAAGGGGCATAGCGCGTTTGCGGCTTTGATGTGTTGGCTTAGCGAACAGATCAAGGAGAATGCGCCTGAACCTGAGGTGAAGGCAGGGCGGGCGGCTAAGTATTTCTGTGAGAAATGCATTGGGCCGGGTAAGAGGAAATTCAAGCCGGAGTTCATAAAGCGAGTCCGGAAAGCAGCGCGGAATGTTAAAGCAGGCAAAACCAGGAAGTACACTCCAGCGCAATTTAGGAAAAAATTCATGAGGACAGATGAATAAGGTGCTTGTCGTGGTATTTGACGAAAGGGTAAACATCTCTGATCATTTGAAACGCGTTGGGGAAGCCATTAGCAGAGGAAAGATAGAAGGGGAGATACCCAGCGTTCTTTCGTGGGTTTTACAGGAGGGCAAATGAGTGAATTCAAGCATATTGATGAACGCAGCGCTAAAGGCACATCTAAGGCACTAGACAAAGGAGGATTCAATAAGGATGCTTTTCTTGTAGATGCTTTGTGTGAGATAGCGTGGCAGCAGAAAAGGGTCGCGGATATCGCAGAGCAGAATGAGGAGCGGAACGCTGGCCTTGATGGATTGCGCAGGACGTTGCTTATATTAGCCAATGCTGCGCTTGCTGGAGCTATTGGCTTTACACTAGGCGCATTTTTTGCCGCGTTGAGCCACTGAAAAGGAGGAAAAAGATGGGTACTGAAAGATGGGAAGGGAGCGGGGTCGCCTTGGGGCTTTTTGCCATCATGATATTGCTGGCGGCTGGGCTTATGGTGGAGCGCAGTAAATTGTCGTTGATACCTTTGGTGCTGGCTATAATATTTTGGCGCCATTGGGATAATGGGCAGAGGCCACAGGATACTTCAGGAGGGGAACAATGAGGTTGAGAAACAACAAAGGACAGGCTGGAGAAGGGCTTGCCATATTGGTCGGCATCGTTCTATTGATCGTCGTGATAGCGATGGCTCTAGGCAGCTACAGGGTAGAGACGGGCCGCGGGGTGATCCTAACAGAGTCTAATGGTGAAAGGGTTGCGGTCACTGACGTGGGCTGGCACACAAAAATCCCTATCTTGGCTTCAATAGAGGAGTACAGTCTTGTGAGCAACAATCTGTACTTCCCGGCTGACTATCTTGAATTGGAGCAGAAGTTCCAAGGTGACAAGCAGACCGGCGCGATAGGTATTGACATTAAGACACCAGATGGTAAAGTGCTTGATGTTGGTGTTGTAATGAAGTACAAGATAGTGGACCTGTTCCAATTCGGCGTTATGAATGCATTCCCGCTCGAGCAGCTGCAGAAAGACTTTGAGAGCGTTGCGTCTGGCATGCTGCAGTCACAGTTGTCTGATGTGACGACAGAGCAACTTGACACCACTGCGAAAGCGGTGTATGCTAAGTTGAAGGCATCAAACATGGAGAAGCAGTACGGCATAGAAATAACTGGCGCCGAGATGGTCAGGTCAACATACACACAGACTGCGCTGGCGGCTCTTGCTGAGAAGCAGGCGATACAAGCAAGGTCTGAAGGTGAGCTTAACGCAGCGAAGAACCGCGCGGCGGCTATAGAGCTGATCGCTAACGCGCAGAAGAAGCAGGCAGATATATTGAGCAGTGTGCCTAAAGAACAGTTGGACTTCAATGCCAAACTGACACTATATGATGCGCTGAAGGGCAACCAGAACGTGATATGGGTGATCCCTGAAGGCCAGTCTATAGTGCTCGGGAAATAATGGAGGAAAAAAGCATGACTAAACTTGATGTGGAAACGCTTGAAGCGGTGAAGAATAAGCTGGCTTTTTTTAATGGCCAGCCTGCGACAGCCAGCCAGCTTGAAGGCTGGCTGGACCACGAGATAAAATTGGGCAAGATGAAATACAAGCAGGTTATCATTGTCAGGACGGATATGAAGATGTCGCCAGGCAGGATAGCTGCAGAGGTGGCGCATGCCTCCTTGAGCGCCTATGTTGGAATGGTGAAGCGTGACTTTGAAACAAAGGCGATTGCTGAAGCCTGGGGCGAGGAGGGATATCGCAGGGCTGTCCTGGCGGTGCCACATGATCTTGCCTTATTAGAGCTCTCAGAACGGGTGCGCACATCGGAAGATCCGTTGCCTTACTTCCTGGTCAAAGACGGTTCCACACTGGTTGCGCTTGCTATCGGGCCGGCACTGGCAAAAAGCATAGATAAGCTAACAAGGGAGTTGTCTACCTTATGAGCGGTTCCCAAGCGGCGGCTCTGAACGGTGCCTAAATGGGGGAGTACATAGATTATCTCTTAATAGGCATAGTTTGTTTGATCCTGCTTGCCGGAGGGTATGGCGCCTATTATTATGTGGCGCATGACTGTTATTCAAAATGTCTCGATTCGCAGAATCTATGCTACAAACAGGAATGCCACCGGACGGGGGGGAAAGTTAGCTCTAAAACATGCAGGGATGTCCCGGCTGACTGTTCCGACCCGGCTATTCTGGGGAACAAGACGATGTGCCTTAAGGAAGAGATAGCATGCAAGAAATAGATCAAGCAGGAGGCTAAATGATAGAGATTAGCAAAGGGCTATTTTTATTGGATGACGGCCCAGAGGATGTGCTGCAGGATGAGCACATCCATAATTGCACCGATTGCGGAAAAGCCATCATATTGGGCGAGCGGTACTTTGTGATGGAGGGTGGATTCGCAAGAATGGAGATAAAAGAGGAAAATGGCAAATTTGAGCTAGTGGAGGTCAAACAAGGTGTCACTAGCACTACGCAGTTGCTTTGCCTCGCTTGTTTTGATAAACTATACCACGCCCCGTTCCACGCGCCCGCATCAGAGCTTAAAGGAGACTGTATACTGGTGGATAGAAGCGAGGGACAATACAAGGCAGCGCATCATGATAGGCGGCAATGATGATCCTTGAAAAGCTAGTGGAAAAAAAGGACGTGCTGGCTTACTGTGCATTCAGAAAGAAACACCTGGTTGCGATACGGAATAAGGAAATGCCAAGGCACCTGAAAGCGAACAAGGCGATCGTCAGCGCAAAGTTCACCGGACGCATTGAAGAGCTCGCTGAGCTTGAGAAAGTCCTGCGCGCCAACAAATTGAAAGAGAACTCTAAAAAGTATGCAGGAGGAACAAGATGAATGAAATAGATGTGGTACTGAGCCTGGACATGCTCTTGGTGGAGCAGGAGCAGATTTTCACGAAATGCCACGATATACTTGAGGCAAAAAACAAAGACTACTCATTAAGCGGGGACGCGTTCTATAATTTGAAAGCGGTTGAACGAAACAACATAATCCCGACAGAGATCGGTCTTTTGGCGCGCATGAATGACAAGTTCGCGCGGATCTGCAACCTGATCAAGAACTGCGGCCTGGCTATGGTGAAGGATGAGACCCTCGAGGACACGATGCTGGACATGATAAACTACCTTGTGTTAACGCTGGCATACCTGAAGGTCAAGAGGGCCAGAAGAGAGGAAGCCTCTGCGAAAGAGGAACCAAAGGAGGGCTTTACCGCGCTGGTCGCATAAGCCATGAAGCTTGCTATCTTTTCAGACTGTCATTTCGGGTATGCGTACGGCACGGAGAGGCAGGAGGATTGCTTCATTCAGGCCAAGGAAGCGATGGATCTTTCGGCTGATTCAGATATTTTGCTGCTGGCGGGGGATTTATTTGATTCCAGGGTTCCACGTCCGGAGGTATTCACTAAGGCGTTGCGCTTGTTTGCCCCTAAGAGTAATGGCTCGCCAGGGGTCAGGCTGATTTCTTTCCCGCGCGAGGTGGCGATCACTCAAAGGCCGGTGGTGTCTATTTTTGGCACGCATGAGCGGCGTGGCAAAGGGCTTATTAATCCGGTGCAATCGTTGGAGACTGCGGGCTTTATGACCTGTTTGCATTGCGAGACCATTATTTTTGAGAAGGATGGCGAGCGGGTGGCAATCCATGGCATGTCTGGGGTGCCTGAAGCGTTCTCAAAGCCAGCTCTTCAGGCATGGGGGCCTAAGCCAGTGGAGGGATGCACGAACGTGTTGATGTTGCATCAGAACTTGAAAGAGTATATTTTCTCCGATCCGCTCGCGCTTGGGATTGATGAGTTGCCTAAAGGGTTTGATTTGATTATCTCCGGGCATATCCATTGGAGTGAGATCCGGGAATTTGAGGGAGGGAAGCTGCTGGTTGCCGGGAGTACGGTATGCACGCAGCAGAGGAAAAGCGAGACCGAGCCAAAGAAGGTGTTTTTCCTGGACACTAAAACCAAAGAGCTTTCATTCAAGGACCTGCAGACCCCGCGCTTGTTATTATTGGAAGGGCTGGAATTCAAGGACGCGGCGCCTTCAGAGGTGGTGGCTAAAGCTGAAGCGTCAATACGGGAGATTGCATCGAGAGAGTTTCCTAAGCCTCCGCTCGTGCGCCTGGCCATCACAGGCTCATTAAGCAAGGAGTATACCCGTTCTGATGTGAGTCTTTGCGCGCTTAATGATATAGCCCAGGGGAAGATCATTTTGACTGTTGATAATGCCTTATCTTCAGAGAAGTTTTCATCCCAGCGCAAGACGATCGAAGAGCTCAGGGCTAACAGGATGTCTATCGGGGAGCTTGGCATGGAGCTTTTGAAGAAGAACCTGTCGAGCGTCGGGCCTATGCCCGTGGAGGATTTCTTTCATCACTTAGCAGAGGGAGAGGCGGACATATTATTACCTTATCTTAAAGGCGAGGCAAGCGAGGATCTAAAGGAAATAGCCCCCGCTGGCAATAGAGGAGAAGCATGACGCTTGATATCACGATAGGAAAAAAAGACCGGGGTCGAACGAGGTGGAAGAATGCCCGCATGCAAAGAAGGATGTTTGCAATCCGATCCGATCACTTTGGCGGTCAAGCTGAAAAGTTAAACACAACTATTTAAATATATCCTAAGTTATAGTATAATTATGCCAAGGGAAGATATCCAACTAATAAAGCCGAAACACAGCAGGCGATATAGGGAAAGATGCTATAGAGTGAGTGAGCTTGAGAAAACGTTCGGGCTTGGCCCTATGGAAACATTTCAGGATATCCATTACGATAGAAATGAGGGCGTAGTTGTGGTTAAAACGCTTTTGGGGCTTGAGGAAGAGAAAGGAGACAGCTGATGCCGCAACTGAATCTTGATGGCGGGGTCGTGCGCAAGGGTGTGACGCCCATCGGCCCACTGGATCTGCATGGCAAGGAAGCCGGGTTTGTGAAGATAAAATCTAGGCTAATCATTACAGTCATCACGAATGTCAAGCCAACGATAGTTGATGGCGAGGATATCACAAAAGACATCTCTAAAGCAGTGAATGATGCGATCCTTGAAAAAATAGAGAAAGACATCCACGAGGATGATTCCTTTGAGGCTGATGTGCTGGATTCCGTTAGAGAGGACTCTGATGTTGATCTGCCTAAGAAAATGGACGACTTTCCAAGCTTGGGGAGCGTGTCAATAGAATTCACAAGCGAAGATATCATGAATTTGGTCCCATAAACGAGCCTTTATCTTTCGAGGGAGTGTTTAAAAGAGAGGAGGGCCCGTAGCTTAGATGGTTGAGCGTTCGACTGATACTCGGAAGGTCCACAGTTCAAATCTGTGCGGGCCCATATGGTAAAATATGTCAGACACACTTGATGCAGAATGGATGCGGAAGTACTGTTTTCCGTACGAGAAGACGAATGATGAGGCTGGCCGCCAGAAAAAGCTTATTGAGCAGATCTGCAAGGCAGCTGAGAACCGCGAGACTTTATTAGTGAATGCAAGCACGGGCATTGGCAAGACGATCTCTGTGGTGGCTTCAGCGTTCGCGCTTATCACCAGGCCAGGGTCTGGTATAAATCGGGTGATAATCTGCCCTTCAAACAAGTCCCAGCATGATAATATCCTGAAGGAGATAAGGATGGTCCAGGAGAAGTATCCTGAGCATGCTTGGGTGCCTTGCATTGCCTTGAAGGGAAAGAATGACTTGTGCAATAATTCAGAGATGCACGAGGGGGGTGAGATCAAGGATTTTGATCTTCCTGCAGGCACCATGGAGGAGGTCTGCAAGTATTTGAGAAAGAAAGGAAAATGCAAGTATTATGCTAGGCTGAAAGAACTGATAGAGCCGGAAGGGGAAGAGAAAGGAACTGAAGAGTATAGGCGGTTGGAAGCGCAGAATGCGTTTAACCTGTATATGCAGTATGATGTCAATAACCAGCCGGTCTGCCAGTATTATTTGCGGGCGATAGCTGCCAGGGGCGCGGCTATTCTTGTTGCGGATTATAATTACGTACTTAAGGAAGAGATAGCCCGTGCGATAGATCTGGATGGACAGATCACAGATACTCTGCTGGTTTTTGATGAGGCGCATAACCTTGTGAGCCGCTCTGTTGGTAACTTGAGCGATCGGAAGAGCAAGAAGAGCTTTGATGGAACGGTTGAGATACTTGAACAGCTCAGGGGCCCAGGGGAAAATGACCAGATCGATAGCGTTGCCTGGCTATTGGAACAGCTCGGAGAGTATCTTGCAAAAGATGCCATGCTATTAACGCCCGGAGAGCAGAAGCCTTTCGATTTCAACGCCCTGCTTGCGCAAATAGGGGTCTCGCGAGAGAACATTGAGCTTGCGATCAATTGCCTGGAAGAGCACATGCCTACTATCATCGAGCTGACTGAAGGCGGGCGGAATTACTCTTTTGCCATGCTTAATTTTCTCAAGACGCTGCATGGGAACGCGGGAAAGCGGGAATATGTCACTTACCTGGAGCGAAGCTGGAACGGGGCTTATGCCTCCTATGTTATCCAGTGTCTTGACCCTTCATTGTCCATGCAGAGGCTTGTGGAGGCTAAGGTTCCCATGGTGTTGATGAGCGGGACCATGAAGCCTTTCGAATACTATCGGGATGTTCTAGGGCTGCCCAACGGGCTTGATAGAGCAAGTGGCACCCAGGTTGTTTCACACGAGGCGGATTTCCTGAAAAAGAACCGCTTGATAGTCTATTATAGTCCGGAGTATGCGGATTTCCGTTCCAAGGAGCGGGGGAACAATAAGGCAGAAAAGGTCGCTGATGTGGCGTTCTGTATCAACACTCTGCCGGGCAATACGGCTAATTTCTTCCAGAGCTTTGCCGTCGCTAATGAATATGGCGGCCTGCTTGAAGGAAAGACCAAGAAAAAGCTGCTAGTCCACACCCAGGAGGAAGAGCGGGATATCGTTTATAGGGAATTCATCAAGTCAAGGAACGCTGTCCTGAATACGGTCGCTGGCAGCGCGCTTGCTGAAGGCGTGGATTACCCTGGTGAAACGCTGATGAATGCCGTGATTATTGGCGTGCCTTTCGGCGCGCGCAATCTCTTGGCATTAGCGCAGGAGGGCTATTATGCAGGCAAGTTCGGCGCCGAGCTTGGCCGCTTTTACTCCTATATTTGTCCGACGTTAGTGAGGATCCAGCAGGCGGCTGGCAGGGTGGTGCGCGGGCCCGGAGAGAACGGTCTGATCATATTGTATGGCACGGGGTTTGATCGGCTGAAAGGATTCCCTCCTGAATACCTGGCGAATCAGGTTAAGTCTAAGGAAGAACTGGCTGAGGTCATTAAGCGATTTTGGGAGGGAAAGCAATGAATCTGGAGGAATGCGAGGGGTACAAAACATTAATGAAGGCAGTCAAAAACGACTGTGCTAAAGGAGAGAACTGTTTCAACATAGAAGGGTGTGACAAGCAGGCTCACAGGCATGAGAATGGCCATTGCTATGCAACCATTAAATGCTTTCATCAGTTCTGTAATAAGTTCAAGTGGGTGCTTGAACGGGTTAAGCATTATTCAGAAAAGACCGGGGTGCCTGCAGTTGAGATATTGAATTCATGGGAGAAGCGGAGAGATTACTGGTATATGAATTATTATCAGGACAGCCGGCAGCCTTTGATCCAGGGCGATAAAGTAAGAGTGTTTGACACGATAAAAGAGTTCGAGGACTCTATACAAGATAAAGGCTTCAGATGCCCGAAAAGCAAGCACGTTTCAAAGATGGCTACGCGTTGCACTTCAGGCAAATGTGATTGGACTGCAGGCGGCTTATTCGGAACAATGGGTAAGGGAGTGACCGTATTCATCAAAGAAAACTTGGCGCTTGCAGAGATATTTATGCCTGTCGCATGGGAAAAGAAAAATGGGTGATGATAAATTTGAGACTGCAGGGCTTGTAGAGCGGGCGCGGAAGCTTGCGACTGAAGCGCACGCTGGGCAATTCAGGCACGACAACAAAACACCATATATCGTGCATCCTGAACGGGTGGCGAAAGCAATGGGGACCGATATCGAGAAAGCCATCGCGTGGCTGCATGATGTGATTGAGGATACTAATGTCACACAGTGTAAAGTGTTTGAGCTCTTTCTCACTGAACCGGCTTCAAGTTTTATCATGGCGGTCAAGTGTTTGTCTCTTCTAACCCACAATGAGGAAAAGGCTTCTTATGCTGAATACCTTATTGAGCTGGCTGAAGAGCCGCTTGCCAGAAAGATCAAGATGGTTGACATCAATGATAATCTTGCAGACCATCCAGAACCACGGGCTAAAGCAAAATATGCGCTTGCTCTCGCGTATCTTGAAAAAATAGAGAAGCAACAGTTTGAAGAATACGCTTATTGCACCAAATGCAACACAGAAGTAGTTACGGTACCTGCAGGATATCCAATTAGCGGCATATATTTCGTCTGTCCGATCTGTGGCAGGGATAGCGCTAATCTCTATGATGATAAGCTTGGTATAGAACAAAGAAGCCGATACAAAGGGCACAAGGAAGCGGAAACCAGTATGGGCACGTATGTGATCGGGAAAGGGGATTAAGCTAAATGGGCCCTTTTGAAACGCTTATCGCTTATTCTTTGTACTCGATGACCCAGTCTGGCGCTTATCAATTTGAATGCGGCTATATTTATAATGGGACGCTGGTGCATGAAGGCACGCCCATGTATGGCGCGGACTGGGATGGCAAGGCATACAAAAGCATAGTGGTCCTGAATCATAACCTGACGCCTGTACAGAAAGTGCAGATGTTTGCGCATGAATGGTATCATTGGGCCCGCTTGAACAATGGGACGTTCAACAAGTTTAACACGTATGAGGAAGAGCGCCTGGCGTATGAATACGCTGCGGATCCTGCCAACTGGGATTATGGCATTTTGCGATTCAAATGCGCAGAGGAAGCGCCCACGGCAAAAATATCAGGGTAGCAATGCAGAAACAGAGGGCAATTACAGAAGCAAAAGGCGTGAAGGAAACTAGGCAGCGCCCTTTACCTGATCTCAAACAAATTGAGGTAAAGAAGGTGAAAGGGAACCCATACCAGACAAGGATTTTCTTAGAGGAAGAACCGCTGCGGGTTTTAGTAAGATCCATTAGAGAGCGGGGCTTGTTTAATCCAATAACTTTGCTGAAGGTCAGTAAAGACAACTATATTGTGATCCATGGGCACAGGCGTCTGGAGGCTGTTAAAAGGCTCAAATGGAAGACGATCCCGGCTTTCGTCAAGCCTAAATCCGCAGAAAACTCTCTGATAACGGATCTGATACAGGAGAATTTGGTCAGAGAGGATTTGAGCGTGCAGGAGAAAGCCTTGTCGATTAAATTATTGTTTTCTCAGATTAAAAGCGTCAAGGATGATCTTGATGCCATTATATCGTGCATTACCGCGGGGAAGACTTATAACAAGCGCGGGAGAGCGGAGGATGGCAGCGGGAGCGGGATAAGAAGCCAGACAAAATGGACTATTGATGACATGTTCCACGGGATGAGGCTGTTAAAAACGATAGGGATGTCAGAGAACAATGCTATCTCTTATCTGAATATCTTAAAATTGCCTGCGCACATCCAGAAAATCGTGTCTTTTAATGTGCACAACGACGCTGGGGAGAGAAGTTCAACAAGGATCTCTGTAAGGATGGCCAATCATGTTGCGCGGGTTGATGATACAGATTATAGGGATCATTTGCTTGAGCGGGCCTTGACGGGGTCTTCAGCAAACCATATTGAGGCATTAGTCAGCAATTATAAAACGAAAGTCCTTAAAGGAGAATGGGCGGGGTATGTTAAAAAATTCAATAATTCCAAAGTTCTCCGTGGTTTAGATAAGAGCGAGTTCCTTGATATTTCAGCAAGGTGTAAAGCTTTGCACAAAAGACTGAATTCTTGGAGGGCGAAGAGGCTGTCGGCTCTTGCGGAGACTTTGGATTCGGAAGTTTTCATCGCAGAAGCGACCCTGTTGAGAAAAGAGATAGGGCTGCTTGATAATAAGCTCAAACAGCAGCTTTCAGATAAGGGCTATATTGATGTAGAGAAGAAGGAAGGGAACGAGGTGTTTGAGATGCCGATAAAAGAAAATAAAGATCATGGGGGCGTGCGAGGGTCGGTTCCGATAAAAGTCCTTAAGAATCTCGGGTTTGCGGATTCAGCTGATTTTAGGGACGGCAGTTTTATTCAAATGAAGATAGTAGGCATTAGAGCCAAAGATAGTTCAGGCTGAAGTATCCCGTGGTAGCACAACCTGGACTTAGGAAAAATCTAATATATTAGGAAAAAGCTATGTTGTCTCGAGATGAATTCAGAAGGCTGGTGTTTAAGAGGGATGGCTCTACCTGTATTGTTCCGGGCTGCGGGAAAGCTGCAGTCGATGCCCACCATATTATAGAACGCAAGCTTTGGGCTAGAGATGAGAATGAAGGCTACTTTGCAGATAATGGGGTCTCGGTCTGCGAACGGCATCATAAGCTGGCAGAGGTTATCATCCCACCGCAGATGCTCAGGAAATGGGCGCTTATCTCAAACAGGGTCATGCCAAAGGCTTTGAATGCCGGTAAGGATTACGACAAGTGGGGCGTGGAATTAAAGATGCCAACCAGGGAGTATATCAAGTTCCCTTCGACGCCTTATTTGCCTTTCTCTGAACAGGTCGGAGAGTTCGTGACGGATAGTATGCTATTGCTTAATATGCCGTTGCTGGTAACCGAGAAAATGGATGGCAGCAATGTCGTCTTGACGTCAGGCAAGATAGCAGCCAGGAATGGCACGCATGCTGACCACCCGAGCTTTGATTTGCTGAAAGCAGAGCACGCGAGCAGAAAGCAAAGGATCCCTCTGGGGGTTCAGGTGTTTGGCGAGTGGCTTTATGCGAAGCACTCAATACATTATACGGGTGATCTGGCTTTGGATTCTTTCATGCAGATCTTTCACGCTTATGATGTCAGAACCAGGTGTTTCCTTGGGTGGGATGATGTCAAGGCCCTCGCGGAGCAGGTCGGCTATCCTGTCGTGCCGGCCCTGGCGGAGAATGTGGAGTATTCGAATATCTGGGAGTTCCAGGCGCACATCACAAAGATGGCTCAGAAAGTCATTAAAGAAGGCCGTGAGGGGATAGTAGTGCGGCCCATGACGCCTTTTCATTACGGCCATTTCGAGCAATATACAGGCAAATACGTCAGGGCTAATCACGTGCAGACAGATGAGCATTGGAGAGAACGAACTATTGTGCGCAATGAGAAGCGGATAGGCAACCAGGCGGCAAAGTAACCATAAGATATTTAAATATGCTCTCTTTAATAATATAATTATGTCTGTTGAAAAGAAAAAAGAGGGTGAGATAGATCACTCAGACCCGCCTGTATGCCAGTTTAATCATGCAGCAGCAGTTGCTTGGATAGATAACAGGTATGCTAAGTATGAAGCGCTGGCCAAGATAGGGAGGAAAGTTCCTGGTGGCCTAATGCTTAATCTGCCATTAAATAGAGCAGATCCCCTTTTACAACGGGCCAGATTAAACAATCAGCCGTTTCATAAGCTCAAGGAGGCTCTCCCGCAGGCAGAGCTGGAGCGCGCTTTCGGCAAGCCTAAACCAACAGATTTGAGCAAGGCTAAAGAGGCTTTTTTCTTTACAGACATGCCGCAAGAAAGATACCAGGAATTGCTCAAAAACCTTAATCTCCACTTATCTTTACGCAGCGCAAAGCCTTTATTTATCATAGAGTCAGGCAGCCGCGCCTGGGGCATG
>Ga0079037_100001297_pt1 | contig 12877 bp, 10 predicted proteins | sample Mud3Dept4metaG_FD_71479 | JGI IMG/M metagenome (GOLD analysis project Ga0079037, IMG submission 71479) | Freshwater wetland microbial communities from Ohio, USA, analyzing the effect of biotic and abiotic controls - Mud 3 Core 4 Depth 4 metaG | ecosystem: Environmental > Aquatic > Freshwater >... | reverse complement strand
TGAGAGACCCGTCGAGGGTGGCTTCCATAACCGGCACGATATCGCTCCTCAGGCGCACAAGGAGGGGCTGGGTTTCGGGGTCGCCTAAACGGGCATTGAATTCCAGGACCTTGGGCCGGCCGTTCCGGATCATCAACCCGGCATAAAGGACGCCCCGGTATTTTCGTCCCTCGGCGTTTAAGGCGCGAATCGTGGGGCGCATGATATCTTCCATGACCGCGCGGTTGATTTCTTCCGTCACCACGGGCGCCGGGGAGTAAGCCCCCATGCCGCCCGTATTGGGTCCCTTGTCGTCGTCATAGACCGCCTTGTGGTCCTGAGCGGTCGGGAGAGGCAGGACCGATTCCCCGTCCGTGAAGGCAAGAAAAGAGGCCTCTTCTCCTTGAAGAAACTCCTCCACCACAACCCTTTGGCCGGCGGCCCCGAATTCCTTTTGAACCATGATCCGGTCCAGGGCGGCAAGGGCTTCTTTGGCATCTCCGCAGAGAATGACCCCTTTCCCGGCGGCAAGCCCGTCCGCTTTGACGACCAGGGGGGCGTCCTTCTCTCGGACATATTCGACAGCGGCGGAATAGTCCTTGAAGGCCCGGAATTCGGCGGAGGGAATCCCATATTTTTGCATGATTTCCTTGGACAGAACCTTGCTGCCCTCGATCTCAGCCGCCCGGCGGCTGGGCCCGAAGATACGCAACCCGCGTTTCTCAAAGGCATCGACGATGCCGAGGGTGAGGGGTGCTTCCGGCCCCACGACCGTGAGGTCGATCCCCTCTTTCTCCGCATAAGCGAGCAAAGCAGAAACATCCTCGGCACCGATGGGGACGCACTCGGCCTGGCCGGCAATGCCGGCGTTCCCCGGGGCGCAGAAGATCTTGTTCACGGACCTGCTCTGGGCGATCTTCCAGACCAGCGCGTGTTCCCGCCCGCCCGCGCCAATAACCAAGACTTTCATTTTTTCTCCAGTTGTTATTCACCGCGGAGAGCGCAGAGAACGCCGAGATAATAATAAGATTCAAAAAAATCGGCACGAGAAAACATCAAATCCAAGAGATTTGGTAAATCCATCCCCATAGTTCATTTGTCGTTTGATTAATTTTTGTCTCTGCGATCTCTGCGTCCTCTGCGGTGAAAATTATTTCTTAGCCAGGTAGTCCGTAATCATCTTGTCATAGCGGGCCGTCAAAGCATAGACTTTTTTGGCCAACCGGAAATTGGTCTCCTTACTCACGGCGCCCCCGCTCCTTTTCATCTCTTCCAGGATGGGCTTGTAGTCAGCCGGGTCCACGATCACCGACACATAGGGATAGTTTTTCGCCCCGGCCCGGAGCATGGAGGGGCCGCCGATGTCGATATTTTCGATGGCCTCTTCCAGGGTGCAGTCCGGCCTGGCGATCGTGGCTTCAAAGGGGTAGAGGTTGATGACCACCATGTCGATGCCGCGGATGCCGTGCTCCCGCATCTTCTGGGCGTGAGCCGGGTTGTCCCGAATCCCGAGAAGCCCGCCGTGAACCTTGGGGTGCAGGGTTTTCACCCGGCCATCCAGCATCTCCGGGAAGCCCGTATACTCCGAAATATCCATGACCTTCAGCCCGCCTTCCCGGAGGGTCTTGGCCGTTCCGCCCGTGGAGAGAATTTCTACCCCGAAGGTGGCAAGCTCCTTGGCGAAATCCAGGATCCCGGTTTTGTCCGAGAGGCTGATGATCGCCCTTTGAATTTTTCCCATAACCTTCTCCTTTCAAAATCTCATAACATTAAGATCATAAGGCGTAGCGAAAATTTTTTTTATCTTTCAATTTGCATTTTGCATTTTGAAATTTTCAATTTGAACTTCAGTTCCCTCCGCCCCTTGAACTCCTCTCTTACGATTCTATGATAATCGCTTTTTCCCCCCTTGGCGTCACAACGCCTACGAGGGCCGCCTCCGGAATGCCCCCTTCCCGGAGAGCCCGCAGAAGTCTCTCCCCCTCGCGAGGAGGGAGGGCGATCAGCAGCCCGCCTGAGGTCTGGGGATCGAAAAGAATGATCCGTTCGGCCTCGGGAACCCGGACGGCAAAGGACGTTTCCCTGCCGAAGTGGTCGCGGTTGCAGTAACCCCCTCCCGGAATCAAGCCCAGGGCCGCATATTCCTTCGCGCCGGGCAGAAGGGGGATTTGTGAGTAATGAAGACGAAAGGTAAGGCCGGCTCCGTTGGCCATTTCGGCGGCGTGGCCGGCGAGACCGAAGCCCGTGATGTCCGTGCAGCCGTGAACGTCGAGGGACTCCATGGCCTGCGCCGCCCCTTTGTTGAGGCGGACCATGGATTCCACGGCGGTTTCCAGAGCCGCCGGCTCGGCCATCTCCGCCTTGGCCGCCGTGGCGACGAGGCCGGTCCCGATTTTCTTGGTGAGGATCAGGACGTCGCCCGGGCGGGCCCCCTTGTTCGTCAGGATTTTCTGCGGGTGGACGGTTCCGGTCACAGAAAGCCCGTATTTCAATTCATCGTCGTCGACCGTGTGCCCTCCTAAAAGCACGGCTCCCGCCTCGTGTATTTTCTCCAGCCCCCCCCTCAGGATTTCGGTCATGATGGCGAGGTCCAATTTCTTCCGGGGAAAACCCATCAGGTTCAGCGCCGTCAAGGGAGCCCCGCCCATGGCGTAGACGTCGCTCAGGGAATTTGCGGCCGCGATCCGCCCGAAAGAAAAAGGGTCGTCGACAATGGGGGTGATAAAATCGATCGTCTGAACCAGGGCGAGGTCCTCCGAAATCTGGTAGACCCCGGCGTCGTCGGCCGTCTCGGTTCCGACCAGAAGACGGGAGTGCCGCTCCAGGGGCAGCGGCTTCAGCGCTTTTTCCAAGTCCTCCGGACTCAGCTTGGCCGCTCAGCCGGCGGCTTTGACCATGGCGGTCAGGCGAATTTTTTCTTTTTCCGTCATTGGGGCACCCCGGAAATTCCTCCGCTACGGCTCCTTTTGTACCACGATCTTCTCTGTTTCGGCAACCGCTTCGGCGCCTTCCATTCCACATTCCCACTGAATGGGCCAGGGAGAGTAGAGAAGCCGGAGGGCGCAGCGCTGCTTTTCCTCCCGGTACTCCACAAGCCCCTTCAACAGCCCGAGGTAGGACACTACCTCAGCCCTGTAATAAGTCAAAAGGAAACTGAGCTCGTAGAGCTCCCGCAGGGAACTTGAGCGGTGGGTGTAAAAACCCCACAGGAATTTGGCCTCGCTTGCCCCCTGGGGATTCTGCCGGTATTCGTAGAGGCTGAGAAGCGGCGCCCAGTTCCGTTCGTATCCCTCCTCATCTACAGGGATCAACGCCGGCAGATAATAATATTCCTGCCCCTCCTTGCCTCGGGAATAATGGAAGAAAGGCCAGATCCTCAAGGTGTAGGCCTCGGTTCCCTCTTGGGGCCATTTCTTCGTCTCTTCCTTGGAAAGAATCAGAAAATGGTCGGTTTTCTTCTGATAAGCTCCCCCTTCCTTTTCATGATAATACCAGAAGACGGGCCAGAAAAAATAACCGCTTTCCCGGTTCGAATTTTCCCGGCGTCCGTATAGAGGAAAGATCTGCAGAACCGATTTATCATCCCCTTTTCCATACCGGAGAAAGGGCCAGGGGAAATCCCATTCGCGGTAGTTGTCTCGCCGGCTATGCTCATATTTGAACAAAGGCCAGAGGACGGAATGATGAGCCCGTTCGGAGGAGTAGATATTCACCGAAAAAGGAAAGACCATTCTCACCCGGGTCGGATCGTCGGTGTAAAGATACCGATTTTCAAAGTGAAAAATGGGCCAGAGGAAATAATATTTTTCGTAATGGTTTTCTTTCCGGTCTTGGCCGTAGAGCGGCCAGATCTTGAGCATCTCCCGGCCTCCGCCTTCGCTGTAAGAGAAGAAAGGCCAAAAGAGATTGTAGGTTTTATTTTCTCCCAGGCGGGAATCGGAATAGATCGGCCACATCACAAAGGTGATCTCGTCTTTGGCAAAGCGCTTTTTCAGTTTTCCGTAAACCGGGAACAGTCCGCCGTAGGGTTTGCCTTCCTCCGTCTCTCCCCAAATGGCCACGAGCACCGTCCGCTCCCTGGGCAGCCGTTTTTCTTGGCTTATATCTTCGTAGGTGGAAATGAAGGGGATGAAATAGGTCTCGATTTTCCGATCCGTGCGGACGTGTTTTCCAAGGGGGTAAAGAAATTCCAGGGCGCTGTAAGCCTCTTCTCTCTCTTGCCAATAGAGGAATGGGCGGAAGGCCAGGTCTTCGCCTGCTGAATTCCGGCTGAAGGTAAAAAAAGGACCCAGGACGTCGATCCGGGTGCCCCCTTTTTCTTCGTCTTCGCTGTAAATGAAAAACGGGGCGAAATTTTCCCTGCGCGGGCCAGGGTGAAGGGTGGCGCAGCCGGAAATCCAAACCATGATAAGCAAGAGCGCGATTCCGCCGGCGAATTTTCTTCCCCTTTTTTCCATGCCGCGTCCGACCATCCGCCTACCGGGCCAGCACTGCGCCCAGAACGACCCCTAAAACCGTCACCGGCGTGGTTTCATCGAGTCCCTCGGCCGCCTTGGTCGCTGCTTTCACCATCCGTCGGGTGTCCTCATAGAGGGCATCATCTTTCACCAGTTTGCCCAGGGTTCCTTCGCCTTTTTCGATCTGCTGGGAAACCTTGTTCAGGGTGGCGAGAGTCTGTTTGGCTTCCTCCATGGTTTCCTTGGTCTGGACGTAAAGGGTCTCGTCCTTGACCAGCTTGCCTAAGGTTCCCTCACCCTTTTCGATGGACTCGCTTACCTGTTTGAGGTTGGCGAAGGTCTGCCTCGCCTCTTCCAGGGTCGCCTTCGTCTGCTCGTAGAGCACATCGTCCTTGGCCAGCTTGCCCAGGGTCCCCTCGCCTTTTTCGATGGACTTGGCGACCTGGTTCAAGCTGGACACCGTTTCCTTGGCTTCCCGGTAAAGGGTTTCATCCTTCACGAGTTTGCCGAGAGTTCCCTCCCCTTTTTCCACATTCAAAGCGACCTGATTCAGCGCGGAGGCCGTCTGCTTCAGGCTGCCGACCGTTTCCTGTACTTCCCGGTAAAGCCTCTCGTCCTTGAGCAGCTTACCGAAGGTGCCCTCCCCTCTCTCGATGGTCTGGGTGATATTCTGGAGGTTAGCCATGGTCTTCTCGGTGTTGACTACTACTTCCTTGATGGCCTTTTCCCCTTTTTCGCCGCCGAGGGCGTTTTTCAGGGAATGGGTTACGGCCTGGATATCCCCCCCGATGGAGCTCAGCTGGGTGAGAACCCGGTCCACATCGACCGCCGGCCCGCCCTCTTCCAGCACCCCCTCGGCTTTCACAGTCTCGGGACCGGGACCGGGGGCAATCTCGATGTACTTTTCCCCGAGAAGACCCGCTGATTTCACGTAGAGCTTCGAACCACTGGGGACCTTCACCTTCATGGGCAGCTGGAGGGTTACTTTGGCCTTCGTGCCGTCCAGGGCGATGTCTTCCACCCTTCCGACCTCCACTCCGGCGATGCGGACCGGGGAATTCTTATCCAACCCGGCTGCGGATTCAACCTGGGCATAAACCCGGTAGCCGGCTTCGCGGACCGCAATTCTCCCGACCCGGACCGTGAAGTAGGTCAGGGCGATGATCCCTACAACCACGAAGATTCCAACTTTGGTCTCGGTTCCGATGTTCCTCATGACTACCTCCTGAACGGCTGAAAAAGTTGGCGGCCGAAGTCCGCCCCGCGGGTGATCGGGCCTTCCACTTCTCCCCTGATAAACTGCTGGACGATGGGGTCTCCGGAATTCCGGATCTCCTCCGGCGTCCCCACCTCGATAATTTCCCCTTTGTGAAGCATGGCAATCCGGTCGGCGATTCGATAGGCGCTGTTCATATCATGGGTGATCGCGATCGAAGTCACATCCAGTTTTTCCCGCATGGTTACGATCAGTTCGTTGATGACGTTCGCCATGATCGGGTCGAGGCCGGTGGTCGGCTCGTCATAAAGGAGGATCGCCGGTTCCATGGCGATGGCGCGGGCCAAAGAAACCCGCTTGCGCATCCCGCCGGAAAGTTCGGAGGGCATCAGATTTTCCACGTTGCTCATGCCCACGAGTTTGAGCTTCTCGACGGCGATGCCTTTGATCTCCTCGTCGGAAAGGTTCGCGTGCCGCCGGAGGCCGAACCCCACGTTCTCCCAAACGGGCATGGAGTCGAAAAGGGCATCGCGCTGAAAAAGCATGCCGAATTTCTTGCGCAATTCATTCCATTCGGTTTCATTTAGGTGGGAAATCTCCTTCCCGTCAACATAAATCTCCCCCTTGTCGTGACGGAGGAGGCCGATGACGCATTTGATGAGCACGCTCTTGCCTGTGCCGCTGCCCCCGATGACCACCATGGACTCGCCGCACTGGATATCCAGGTTGACCCCGCGCAGGACGTGGTTATTCCCGAAGGATTTGAAGACCTTCTTGAGGCGAATCATGGTCTGTCCCGACTCGGGAAGACAGGCCTTCTTGCCGAGAATTTTTCCGTCCTCGGTCTTAATCATGAGACTCTATACCCAACTCCCAGATAAAAGATCGCAGCTTAGAAAAACAAGGCCGTTATGAAATAGTTCGCAATCAAAATCAGGAGCGACGACATGACCACCGCCCGGGTGGTTGATTTGCCCACCCCCTCCGCGCCGCCCTGGGTGTTGAAACCCTGGTAGCAGCCGATGACGGCGATGATCATTCCGAAAATGCCCGCCTTGAAAAGGCCGATGTAAATGTCCTCCAGATCCAGGTAGTCAAAAGTCCGGCGCACGTAGATTGTCGGGTTGCTGCCCAGGAGATTGACGCTGACCAGATACCCCCCCAGAATCCCCAGTCCGTCCGCAAACACTGTAAGGATCGGCATGACGATCAGGGAGGCCAGGAAGCGGGGAACAATCAGGTATTTGATGGGGTTGGTAGCCAGGGTGTAGAGGGCGTCGATCTGTTCAGTGACCTGCATCGTGCCCAGCTCGGCGGCCATGGCCGACCCCACCCGGCCCGAAACCATGAGGCCGGAAAGAACCGGCCCCAGCTCGCGGGTCATGGAGAGCGCCACCACCGTGCCCACAAAGGCTTCGGCATTGAAGCGCTTGAAGCCCGTGTAGCTCTGGAGGGCCAGCACCATTCCCGTGAAGGTTCCGGTGATGAGAACGACGGGGACGGAGCGGATGCCCACTTCTTCTATCTGACGCATGAGGGCGCGAAAATCAAAGGGGGGCCGGAAGCTGAGACCCAGGGTCTTGCCGAAAAGAACCATGATCTTCCCGGATTCCTCCAGGAATCGCAAAACCCAGGCGCCGATAAAATCCAAGAGGGCAAACATAAATCTGGTTAAGAGTTAGCCGTTCTAAATTGAAAGATTGTTGCAAAATGTAAGAATCAAACGGCAAATTGAAAAATACAAAAAATTTCTCTCCCGAAATTTGCACTTTGCCCTTTGCAGTTTTCACTTTTCAATAAATTCAGGGTCTTCCTCACCTCACACTCCCACCCACGCTAACACTGTTTATAATACTGTCTTGGCACCCGTTTGCCGATGCCGCAGAAAATCTCGTACGGAATCGTGTCCGCCCAGCGGGCCATCTCGAAGACATGAATTTCTCCCGCCGCCTGCTTTCCGAGGAGAACAACTTCATCCCCAACTTGAACTCCGGGGATATGGCTCACATCGATCATGGTAAGATCCATGCAAACAATTCCGGCCACCCCGGCGCGTTTCCCCCGAATTAAGACTTCGGCCCGATTGGAAAATCGGCGGGAATATCCATCAGCATATCCCAGGGGCAGGGTCGCAATCAAGGAGTCTTTCGGGCAGACGAACGTCCTCCCGTAGGAAACGGAATCGCCGGCGGGAATCCGTTTCAGGGCCAGAATCCCGGTTTTCCAGCGCAGGATCGGCTTCAGGGCGACCTTGGCCCCGAGAGCCGCGGTGGGCGCGACTCCGTAAAGCATCAGGCCGGGGCGGACCAGATTGAAGCGGGCCTTTTCCCATACGGTCGTAGCCGAGCTGTTCGCCATGTGAAAGAATCGGGGACGGACCCCCGCCTGAAGGGTTTGTTTCCGGCAGGCCTCAAACCGACGGATTTGCTCTTCCGTAAAGGCTTTGTCATCCGGGCGTTCGCTTTCGGCGACGGCAAAATGGGTCATGATCCCTTCAATTCGCAGGAATTTCGCCTCCCGGAAGAAGCTCAGAGCGGTCCCCCAATCTCTCCAGGAGAATCCCAGGCGGCTCATGCCCGTGTCGATTTTGAGGTGAACGTTCCAGACCTTCCCCGAGCTTCGGGAAGCATTTTCCAATTCTCGGGCCGCATCCAAGTCGAAAAGGACAGGGGTAAGAGCATGGTGAAGGTATTTTTCATATTCCCCCAAGTAAAGGCCCCCCAAAATAAGGATGGGAAGGGTTATCCCGCCCTGCCGGAGCTCTATTCCTTCCTCAGCCGTGGCCACACCGAGAAGGGCTACCCCGGCTGATTCGAGCTCCCGGGAAACCGCAACAGCGCCATGCCCATAGGCATCCGCCTTAACCATGGCCAGAACATCCGTTTCCCCCCTGACGAGATCCCGGATCTGCTGCAAATTATGCCGAAGCGCGCTTAAGTCAATCTCAACAACTGTGGGCCTTTCCATAAAATTCCTGATCCGGTAGTGTCGTTATCTCCTACTCCTGCTCTCCAGATGGCCTATTTACGAAACCATCAAAGTCTAACAAAACAGACCCTGGAAATCAACCGCAAATACTTTAAAAAATCTTGAAATGATTTTGGATTTATGGCAGAATAGGCATTCTGATGGAATTCTTGGAGAAGGAGCAAAAGGAGGAAGAAGAGCGGCCCCCGTGCTTTGGCAACGAGATGAAATTCGTCGGCCATCTGGAAGCCGAAAAGGACCTTTCGGAATGCGCGCAATGCCCCCGGGAGAATGAGTGCGGCGAGTTCATTCTTTTGAAATGCTCCCGGGAACTTATGTTTTAAGATATCGTTTTATAAGAGCCGGCGTAGCTCAGTGGTAGAGCAGCCGATTCGTAAACTGAATAATAATCAGGCAGTTCCCAATTAAATTCAAGTACTTAGCCTACCTATCTGCCAAGCTTAAATTTTCTGGAATTATCGGAAATATTCAGGAATTTTCTCGTGCCAACTACGAAAATGACTACGTTTCTGAATTTCTCAGTGCATCCACGCATACAAATGACCATCCCTAAAATAGCGCGCGCAAGCCGGAAAATTCTTCAAAGACTCGATTGGATCTTCTTGAAATCAATAAACCCTTTTTCTATATCGGTGTGGATGAGCTGCACCTTAAGCCGGTTGCCCACCTCGACGCCTTCATACCCGTAAAGCAATCGCCCTTCTATGGGTGGCTGAAAGATACGCACCCAAGTCCCTTTATCAGCAGCGCCCGTGCAGATCGCGTCAAACCGTTCTCCGATCCTTGAAGCCAGCAGCATTGCCGCAGCGGATTTGGCAACGAACCGCTCCACCTTATTGGCATCATCTTCCTTTTCCGTGCAGTGCCGGGCCAATTCCGTCAGTTCATCCCGGGCGTAGGCCAAGGTGGTCCCGCGCAGGGCTGTCTTCAAAATGCGCTGGGTGATCAGATCCGGGAACCGCCGGTTGGGAGCCGTTGAATGCGTATAATCTTTGACCGCGAGGCCGAAGTGTCCGGACGCCGCTTCTTCCGGCAATTCGACGACATATTCACCCGGGCCGAGAAGTTTAATGATGCTGAGAGAAAGATCGGGAAAACGAAGCGGGTCGGCTGCTTTCTGCGCGGCCAGGAAACTCGCGAGGGCCGTTGAATCCGGCTCCGGCGGAAGCTGGGAATCATGCTGGGCCGCGATCTCGACGATCCGACCCCACCGTTTCGGGGTTCGGACCATTCGCCTCAGGGAGGGAACCTTTTTCCCCTGGAGAAACCGCGCGGTCACACCATTGGCCGCGATCATAAAATCTTCGATGATTTCTTTGGCCCGGTTTCGTTCCTCTTGCCGAAGATCCTTAAGCTCGTCTCCGGCAAAGACCGGACGGGCTTCCAGCGTCTGCAGATCCAGGGCCCCGTGCTCATGCCGCCGGGCTTTCAATTGCTGCGCCACCCGGTCCTGGAGACGGAGATTCTCTGCGAGCCCGGGGATCGCGCCTACGGCCTCCGGCATGGGCCCTTTGCCTTCCAGCCAGGCCCCTATACTGTTGTAGGCCAGCTTGGCGTGGTTGCGAACGAGGGCCCGATAGATATCCGAACTCTGTATCTTTCCCGCATCGCTGATTACCATCTCGATGACCATGGCCGGGCGGTCTTCCTGATAATTGAGAGAGGTGAGGTCGGTGGAAAGTCTCTCCGGAAGCATGGGGAAGATCTTCCCGGCGGTGTAGACCGAAGTCGTGTTCTGCCGGGCGTGCTCATCAATGGCCGAATTCCTTTTTACGAGGGAATCCACGTCGGCGATGGCCACCAGGATTTTCACCTTCTCATCCGGCAGGGTCTCCGCCACCGTCAGCTGATCCAGGTCCAAGGAATCATCGTTGTCAATCGATGCCCAGAGCAATTGGCGCAGGTCTTTCCCGGGAGGTTCTCCCCCGCCGGCCTTTTGAATCTCTTCCAATTCATTAAGCGCCGTCCTTGAAAAATCGGGCAGAAAACCGCGTTCTTTCATCACCCGGTAAGCGATCCGCTCCAGGAACCCCTTTCGTCTTCCATTGGTTGTCGTTAGCATGGGTTCATGACAATCCAGACATTCATATTTTTAAATCCTTTTTGATTATTCAATATTTCTTCACCCAAATCAACCCCCTTAAGCGACTTGCCTTCTGTGCTTCTTCCTTTCCTGGCGCCAATGCCTTACGGTTCGGGCCTTTGGGTCTCTTTCCCCTTGCCATCCGACAAAGTATTCTCCTGCGTTACGGCCGGCCTAAAATACATTATTTTTTCTTTAAAAATACAGGTTTCACCTCATATCGTTTCTCATAGGCGTAAGACATGATCACTTATTAGGTCGAAAAGGGTGCCTTCTTGGCATCTCCTTACAAAAACGCCGGAAAATTGACATAAGAGCAGCAGGGACCCCACTCGTGGCGCTAAAGGCAGACAGTCAGAGCCTCTCAAAGAGCAAAGCAAGATGGCAGGTTGTCACGCTATTGACCGGCCCATTCGCCGCAATCGGCAGGGCAGCGATCGCTTGGACCGGCAATTTAGGCGCCTCGACCATTTTCCTCCTCTTGGCCTCCCTGAAGATATTTGGAACCAAGCAGGTATCCAAGATCGTTCAACAGGTCTATTACCTCGGGGCCAGGTCCACCATGATCATCATGCTCGTCGGCCTGTTCACCGGCATGGTCGTGGGCCTCCAATCCTACCATGCTTTGGTTAAATTTGGCGCGGAAGGAGCGCTCGGCGCCCTGGTGGCTCTCTCGCTGGTCAGGGAAATGGGGCCTGTTCTCACGGCCATCATGATTGCGGCCCGGGCAGGCTCAGCGATCACCGCGGAGATCGGCATCCAACGCATCTCCGAGCAGATTGACGCTCTTGACACCATGCGGATTGATCCGCTCCGGTACCTCATCAGCCCCAGAATCGCCGCTTCCATCATCAGCTTTCCCCTGCTCACCGCTCTGTTTGACCTCGTCGGCATTATCGGCGGCTACATCTCCGGGGTATTGCTTCTGGGAGCGAACGCCGGCACCTATCTCCATCGCGTTCAGGCGAGCTTGGAGATGAAAGATGTCGCCGACGGTTTCATCAAGGCTATTGTTTTTGCGGTGATCGTCTCCACGGTATGCTGTTACCAGGGATATTTCGCGCACCTGCGCACCGATAGCCATGGCGCCAAGGCCGTCGGTCTCTCCACCACCTCGGCCGTCGTGATCTCCTGCGTGCTCATATTGGTCGCAGACTATGTTGTGACTTCCCTGCTGATATAGAGAGACCTATGGAACCTCCGTTGATTGAATTCAAGGACGTCACCAAGCGCTTCGGACCCCGAGCAGTCCTCGAGCGCGTTAGCCTGCAAATCTATGAGGGACAGGTCACGACGATAATCGGTCTCAGTGGTTCAGGCAAGAGCGTCCTCCTCAAACATATCATCGGGCTGCTCCAACCGGATGAGGGGGCCATTCTTTTCAGGGGCCAACCCCTTGCCGCGATGAAAAGGAGCGAGAAGGATGCCTTTCTTGCCAAGGTCAGTTATATGTTTCAAGACAACGCTCTCTTCGACTCCATGACCGTCTATGAAAACATCGCCTTGCCCCTCCGAGAAACGACAAACCTTAAAAATGCCGAAATCGACCTCAGGGTGAAGAGCAGAATTGAACAGTCAGAACTCGGCGATGCCGCCCACAAGTATCCATCCGAACTCTCCGGGGGAATGCAGAAACGGGCGGCCCTGGCGCGGGCCCTGGTAACCGATCCGCAAATTGTCCTTTTTGACGAACCCACCTCCGGCCAGGATCCGGTTCGGAAGAACGCAATCCTGGGAATGATTGCCCAGTATCAGAGAAAATTGGGTTTTACCGCAATTCTGGTCAGCCATGAGATCCCGGATGTGTATTTCATCTCCAACCGCATTCTGGCCCTCTACGATCGAACGATTGTTTTTCAAGGCACTCCGGAGGAGCTTGAAAATTTCGACCACCCCTTCAAAGATGAAGTCATCCGCAGTCTCGAAGGGCTGCAGGAAGAATTAACGGGCCTGTACTCCAAACGACAATTCAAAGTTCTGTATCAGGCTCAGTTGAAGCAAAAAACGCTTGGGGAAACTTACTCGGTTGTGGTGTTTACTCTGGACGAGCTGGACGCCATCATTACCAGCTTAGGCTACGAAGCGGCCCATGAGGCCATCCGCAGCATGGGTGTATATATCAGCAAACACTTTGGGACCATCGGGGGTTTTTCC
>Ga0079037_100001296_pt1 | contig 12882 bp, 10 predicted proteins | sample Mud3Dept4metaG_FD_71479 | JGI IMG/M metagenome (GOLD analysis project Ga0079037, IMG submission 71479) | Freshwater wetland microbial communities from Ohio, USA, analyzing the effect of biotic and abiotic controls - Mud 3 Core 4 Depth 4 metaG | ecosystem: Environmental > Aquatic > Freshwater >... | reverse complement strand
GGGGACGCCGCTCTCGCGAAGATCGTCAACCCGAACGACACCGCTGCGGCCTTCGTCGCCGTTGTCCAGAAGGGGTGGCTCTCGATCCAGCCGACCGACGGGCAGACCTGGGACCGGCCGATGCAGGCCCGGGAGACCCGCCTCGTCCGGATCGCCGTCGACCGGGCAAAGCGCCAGTCCGCCACGGGAACCGAAACCGGAACGATCTCCCTCTTCACCGTCGGCGCGACCGACAGGCCGAGCCGGCTCGTCGTCGTGGACGACGGCCCGGCGCCCGCCGTCGGGACCTCCATGGGCATTCCGTCGCCTCCGCCGGGCTCCGCCGGCTGGCAGACCCGGATCCTCTTCCCGTCTCTCCCGAACGCCGCGGACGCCAAGGGAATCGGCTGGTTCTCTTCGGACCTCTGGGTGACGAACACCGACGCGGTGAACGCCGCTGACGCGGAGCTTCTCCTGACGCCGGTCGTCAGGCCTCCGGCCCCGGGGGCCGGGTCCGTTCCGGTGCCGACGGTCCGGATTCTGACGGTCCGGCTCGCGCCGGGGGAGACCCGGCGGTTCCGGAACCTGGTGAAGGTGATCGACTACCTGGGGGCCTGCTCGCTCCAGATCCGCTCGACGGCTTCGACCGTCAGCGCGACCGCCGTCCTCAACAACGAACCCTTCCCGCAGACGACCGCGGCGCTCAAGGCCTCGGTTTCCGGAGGGCCGGTTGCGGAAGCTCAGGCCCCGGGATCTCCCGTCTTCGGCACCGAGATGAGGCCGGTGGCGCCGGGGGAGGGAGCGCGGGAAGCCGATCCCCAGCACGTCGTTACCGGGATCGCCTGGGACGCGAACCGACGGACGAACCTCCTCCTGACCGAGACGTCCGGCAGGGACACGCTGGTCGAGCTGCGGATGTTCCAGAGCAACGGGACGCCCGCACCGAAAGGAGGAGAGCCATTCGTCCGGACGATCACCGTTCCGGCCAGCCAGACGGTTCAGATCAACGCCCCGGACCTCTTCGACGATCCCTCGAGCTACGTCTCGCCCTACTTCTACCTGATCGCGACGTACCAGCCCGGGGAAAGTCCGGCCGGCTCGGTCGTGCCGATGGCGACGGTCGTCGACAACCGGACGCAGGACACGTCGCTCCGGGTGGGCGTCTCGGCGGCCGCGCTGACGCCGTCGCCGTCCGGGTCCGGAGGGGGCGGAGGCGCGGCCCTGGTGGCCGGGAGCGGCTCGGCCTCGAGCCTTCCGTTCGAAGGGGGCCCCGCCCCGCTCTTCATGCCGGCGGCGCATGCGATCGGCGTCCCTCTCGCGAGCGGGGCCCCGCCCCTCTGGCGGACCCGCGTCACCTTCACGAACCTGAATGAGAGCGAGCAGCGCCAGATGACGGTGACGTTCCTCGACCAGACCGGGAACGCCCCCGTCACGCAGATGTCCGTCGGCCTCTCGCCGCGGGGCGTCTTCGCGTACGAGGACATTCTCAAGCAGGCCTTCGCCGTCCCGGAGGCTGTGAAGTCCTACGGTGGCCTTCGGGTCGAGAACGTCCAGAACGGCGACGGGACCTGGTTCAGCACCTGGCAGGACGTCGACGTCCAGACGGAGATCTACACGGTCGATCCGAACGGAGCGTCGGAGCCCCTCGGCGAGTTCAAGACGGGGATGGAGGGTTACTCGTACTGGCACGGCTACAGCTCGTTCCAGTCGAACCTCGGGATGGCGCAGATGGAGGGAGCCGAGACCTCGTCGAACTACCGGACGAACCTGATCCTGCAGGAGGTGGGCGGCGCGCCGTGCGAGGTGGAGGTGGCGGCCTACCTCCCGGGCTCGTTCCTCCCGCTCGCGAAGACGATCGTCTCGCTCCGGGAGGGCGACTACCTCTCGCGCGAGCTCTTCCGGAATGTCCTCGGTCTCGACCTGACGGACCTGACCGACGTCCGCCTCGTCGTCCGGCAGGTCTCGGGGGACGGCATCTTCATGGCGTTCGCCTCGAAGATCAGCCTCGCCACCGGCGACCCGGCCAACATCTTCCTCCGTCCCGCGATGGCCGGCACCGGAAGGTGACGGTTTGGCCGCGGGTCCCGTCGAGCGGATCGCCCACTACCGGATCCTGAAGCGGATCGGCCGCGGAGGAATGGGGGTCGTCTACCGGGCGATCGACGAGCGGGATGGCCGTTCCGTCGCGCTGAAGGTGATCCGCGAGTCGGAGACGGCCGGGCCCGAAGACGCGGTCCACGCGCACGAAGCCCGGATGAGGTTCGACCGCGAGGCGGAGATCCTCCGGGGCCTCCTCCACCTCAACGTCGTCGCGTTCTACGAGATCGGCGAAGAGGACGGCACGCCGTACCTCGCCATGGAGTACCTCGACGGCGTCCCGCTGACCTCGTTTGCGGGGCGCCCCTGGACCGAGACCGTGCCGCTGCTCGTCCAGGCCGCGCACGGCCTCGAGTACCTCTCGTCGCGGGGGATCGTCCACCGGGATCTCTCGCCCGACAACATCCTCGTCATCGAGCGGGGGAGCGAGCGGATCGTGAAGCTCCTCGACTTCGGCGTCGCGAAGATGTTCGAGCGCGGCACCGGACTCGAATCGCTGACGGCGACCGGCTTCTTCCTCGGAAAGGTCGCCTACGGCTCGCCGGAGCAGCTCGGCGCGCTCGGCGTCCAGACCGCGCTCGACTGGAGGAGCGACGTCTACAGCCTCGGCGTCATCTTCTACCAGGTTCTCTCGGGGGTGCGCCCCTTCGAGGGGAAGGTCCCGGTGGAGTACATCGCCGGCCACCTGAACGTCGTCCCGGCCCCGGTCGCGGCCCCGGCGGGCTCGCCCCCCCTTCCGATGGGGCTCGTCCGTCTCGTGGCGGAGATGCTCGAGAAGCGGCGCGAGGACCGCCCCGGGAGCTGGCGCGACGTGGTCGACCGGCTCGTCGCCGTCCTGAGGGAGTCGGGCGCCGCCGTCTCGACGCCGCCGCGCCCGCTTCCGACGCCGGCGGCCGGAGGCTCGCCGACGGCAGCGACCTCGCTCGTCTCCCCGGCGGGCGCGGCGCCCATCGGTTCGCCGGATCCGCCGACGACGCGGATCCGACGCATTCGAAGATGGCCGGTGGCGGCGGTCGCCGCCGGGCTCGCCGCCGCCCTCGGGCTCTCGGTCTGGATCCTCAGGGAAGCCCTTCGCCCCGCGGCGCCTCCGGTCTCGGCCGCCGGCCCGGCGCCAGCCGCCGTCCCTTCGACCCCCGCCGGGACGGCCGCGACGCCGGCACCCGCGCCCCGGACGGGGAGACTCCGGCTCCTCGCCACCCCGTGGTCCCGCGTGGTCTCGATCACGGAGACGTCGGACGACCGGCCGCTCTCCCTTCCGGAGGGGACGGTGACTCCGTATCTCACGGCCCCCGTCGAGCCGGGAACCTACCGGGTCGTCCTGGCCTGTCCGCTGGCGGGGGGCCGGCGGCTCGAGCGGCTCGTCACGGTGGCGCCGGGGGAGACGGTCCTCGTGGCCGCGACGTTCCTGCAGCCGGCGGCGCTCGCTCAGCTCCTCGAGTGAGAGAATGGGCCCGACTCGCATGAGATCGGGACCGAAGCGCGCGCTTCTCCTTCTGGCCCTCGGCGTGTCTCTCGCGTCGCGTCCGGCGGCGTCCCAGATCGACTCCGCCCTCGCGTCGAAGCTCTCGTTCAACCTGACGAACCCGGGCGGGAAGTCTCTGGCCATGGGGGGGGCCTTCACCGCGATCGCCGACGACTCCACCGCCGCGCTCGCGAACCCGGCGGGGCTCGGTCTCCTCTCCTCCATCGAGTTCGGTGTCTCCGGCAAGAGGATCGACGAGACGATCGGGCTCGTGACGGCCCGCTCGACGGCGATCGGCTCCCTGACGGCGCCGTGGGGTCCGATCACCCCGAGCGACTCGCGGATCTCGCTCCAGAGCTCGAGCCTCGAGTACGCCGGGATCGTCTTCCCGATCTCGAAGCGGCTCGTCTTCGCCCTGAGCTACGCCGAGAACCTTCGCTTCGAGGGAGAGGCGGACGCCGGGGGCTATCAGTACATCGAGTTCCGCGACAACCGCTCCGGGGGCTCGACGCGCCGCGACATCCTCTACGAGTTCCGGGAGTACGGATCCGTTTCCCTCCGCAACCAGCTCGGGGCCTTCTCGGCCGGCTACCGCCTCTCGGAACGGGTGAGGATCGGAGCCGGCGTGACGCTGAACCGGACGAGCTTCGACCTCGAGGGGGACCCCAGCGGACCGCACCGGATCGTCCACCGGACCTTCACCTCGCCCGTCTCCTCGGTCACCCGGACGGTGACCATGTCGGTGGAGGGGTTCGGCGGGACGAAGACCGCCTTCCTCGCCGGGATCCACGCCGACCTCGACGCGAAGGGAACCTTCAGCGTCGGGGCGGCCTACCGGTCGGCGGCGCGGACCGAGGGGACCTTCGTCATCGGGGGGGACGTGCCCGCGAGCCTCCAGGGGAAGGAGCGTCGGCCCTTCGCCTTCTCCGTTCCGAGCGACGCGTCCGCCGGTCTCGCCGTCCGCCCGATTCCCGGCCTGACCGTCGCCCTCGAGGGGCAGTGGATCGATTACGGGGGGACGTTCGACGTCCCGCTTCCGGTCGCCTCCTACAGCGGGCTCGTCGGTCCGCCGCCCGGCGTCTTCATCGACGGGGCGCTCGCCACGGTCTCGCCCGCCCGGAGCGCGTGGGTGCCGCGGGCGGGGGTGGAGTACGTCGCGACGGCGGGAACGACGCGGATCGCATTCCGGCTCGGCTACCACCGGGAGCCGAAGCGGGGGATCACCGAGGAACTCGTCGTTCGAGACGGCTCCGGGACGCCCTATCCGATCACGGACCCTCCCTTCTCCGACGGGGTCGCGACGGTCTTCGACGGCGGGAAAGCGGAGGACCGCTTCTCGGGGGGGCTCGGCCTGACGTTCGGACGCTCCCTCTCGGTGGACGCGGCGTTCGACGTGGGCCGCGACGCGAGCCGTTTCGCGGCCAGCCTCTTCTGGCGTTTCTAGCGCGGTCGGCCGGAGACTCCGGCGGCTGGATTAGTATTCCGCGGAGAGTCCGATGCTGGCCCTCATCCTTCTCGCCCAGGTCGCGACGGCGGCCACACCGGTCGCCACGCCGACGCCGGCCGCCGGCGCGACCGCCGGGTCCGTCTCGGCGGCGCCTCGGACGCTGGCGGATGTGGCGCGCGAGAGGAAGCAGGGGAAGAAGGGGGTCGAGGGTGGAACGCTCTCGGTCGCCGGAAAGCCCGGTTCGCCCGAGCAGATGCCTCGCGAGTCGTCGGCGTCGGCGAACGGATCCGCCTCGCCGGCGACGGCGCGCATCCGCGCCGCCGAGGCCGAGGTCCGGGCGGCACGGATCGCGCTGGACGAATCGGCGACCCGCACGGGCCTGACGTCCGAGGTCGCGGCGGCGATGCGCGCACGGCTCCTCCAGGCACGCAAGGAGCTCGCCGAGGCCTACGAGGCTGCCGCGCGATCCAGGAACTGACGAATCGGCTCTCGGCGGCCGCCGCCGGGCACCTGCCGTCGAAGTCTCGGTCAGGAGATCGCCCGGAAGTAGTCGATCGTCGCCCGGATCCCCTCCTCGAGCGGCACGACCGGCTCCCAGCCGAGAAGGGTCCGCGCCCTCGTGATGTCGGGGCGGCGCTGCTTCGGGTCGTCGACCGGGAGCGGGCGGCGGACGATCGGGGCCGGGGTCGCCGTGAGGCTCCGGACCGTCTCCGCGAACTCGAGGACGGTCATCTCGGCGGGGTTGCCGACGTTGACCGGGTCCCGGACGCCGGAGTTGAGGAGCCTCACGACTCCGTCGACCAGGTCGGAGACATAGCAGAAGGAGCGGGTCTGGGAGCCGTCCCCGAACACGGTGAGCGGCTCGTTCCGGAGCGCCTGGGAGATGAGCGACGGGACGATCCGCCCGTCGTTCGGCCGCATCCGGGGTCCGTAGGTGTTGAAGATCCGGGCGATCCGCGTGTCGACCCCGTGGACGTCGCGGTAGGCGACGGTCATCGCCTCGGCGAAGCGCTTCGCCTCGTCGTAACAGCCGCGCGGGCCGACCGGATTCACGTTCCCCCAGTAGCTCTCGGGTTGCGGGTGGACGAGCGGGTCGCCGTAGACCTCGGAGGTCGACGCGAGGAGGAAGCGGGCCCTCTTCGCCCGGGCGAGGCCGAGCGCCTTGTGGGTTCCCAGAGCGCCGACCTTCAGCGTCTGGATCGGGATCTGGAGGTAGTCGATTGGGGAGGCCGGCGACGCAAAGTGGAGGATGGCGTCGACGGGGCCGTCCACGTCGATGTACTCCGTGACGTCGTGGAAGACGAACCGGAACTTCGGGTTCCCGGCGAGGTGCCGGATGTTCCGCTCGTGGCCGGTGATCAGGTTGTCGAGGCCGACGACTTCGTGCCCGTCCGCGAGGAGCCGGTCCGCGAGGTGGCTCCCGAGGAACCCGGCGACTCCCGTGAGAACGATCCGCATCAGGCGCGGCCGAGCCCGACGTAGTTCCAGCCGAGCTTCTTCATCTCCGACGGCTCGTAGAGGTTCCGGAGGTCGACGAAGTTCTTCGCCTTCATCAGTCCCTCCAGCCTCTTGAGGTCGAGCTTCCGGAACTGGTTCCAGTCGGTGGCCAGGACGAGGGCGTCCGCCCCGGCCGCGCACGAGTAGACCTCCTCGGCGAGCTGGAGGTCCGGCAGCTCCTTGCGGGCGTTCTCCATGGCGGCCGGGTCGTAGGCGACGACGGAGGCTCCGCGGGCCGAGAGGTCGCGGACCAGCTTCAGGCTCGCGCTCTCCCGGATGTCGTCGGTCTCCGGCTTGAAGGCCAGCCCGAGGACGGCGATCCGTCTGCCCTTGACGTCGCCCGTCACCTTCTCGACCTTCTCGACCATCCTCGCCTTGACGGCGTCGTTCACGTCGAGGACGGTCTCCATGATCCGGAAGCGGTAGCCGTTCCTCTTCGCGAGGTCCACGACCGCGGAGGAGTCCTTCGGGAAGCAGGAGCCGCCGTATCCCGGCCCGGGGAGAAGGAAGGCCGGGGCGATCCGCTTGTCGAGCCCCATCCCGCGCGCCACGTCCTTCACGTCGGCTCCCATCCGTTCGCACATCGCCGCGATCTCGTTTATGAAGGTGATCTTCAGGGCGAGGAAGCCGTTCGAGGCGTACTTGATCAGCTCGGCGGACTCGACGTCGGTCACGACGAAGGGGACTCCCGCCACGAGGAGCGGGGAGTAGACGTCCTTCGTGATGGCGATCGCCTCCTCGTCGCGCGACCCGATGACGACGCGGTCGGGCCTCATGAAGTCCTCGATGGCCGACCCCTCCCTCAGGAACTCGGGGTTCGACACGACCGAGAACTTGTGGCCGCGCGGGTTCTTCCGGAGGATCTCCTCGATCTGCGCCCCCGTTCCCGTCGGCACCGTCGACTTCGTGACGACGACCTTGTAGCCGTTCATGTGGGCGGCGATCGAGTCGGCCACCTGGAAGATGAAGGAGAGGTCCGGGGAGCCGTCGTCGTTCGGAGGGGTCCCGACGGCGATGAAGATGACGAGGCAGCGCTCGATGGCCTCCTTGAGGTCCGTCGTGAAGCGGAGCCGCTTCGCCTTCTCGTTCTTGTGGATGATCTCCTCGAGCCCCGGCTCGTAGATGGGGGAGATCCCCTTCCTGAGGAGCGCGATCTTCGCCTCGTCCTTGTCGACGCAGGTGACGTCCATGCCGAAGTCGGCGAGACAGGCGCCCGTCACGAGGCCGACGTAGCCCGTCCCCACCATGCAGATGTTCATGTGGACTGATTTCTCCTCGGCCCGCGGGAGGCGGGCCCGCCCCTCAGTTTACCGTTCCCCGCTCCGAAAAGGCCGGCGGAAGAAGTCGAAGAGCTCGCGGCGCGTGACGGGGGCGGGAGCCTCGCGCCCTCCGGCCGAAAGGCTCCGGGAGGCGCCGGGAGAGGCGGCGGCGAGCCGCGCCGCGACGAGCGACGCGGCGATTCCGTCGAGCGTCGATGCGGGCTCGTAGCCGAGCGCCTCCCGGGCCGCCGCGAGGCTCCCGACGCGGCGCGGGCGGAGGGGCCCGGGGGGCGCGAGGACGACGAGGCGGATCTCCTTCCCGGCCTTCCGGGCGAGGAGGGAGAGGAAGGTCCGCGGGTTGACGAGGAGGCCTCCGCCGAGGTTCAGGGTCCGCCCGAGAGGGCGCCGGCGGAGGGCGAGGAGGGCGCCGCGGACGACGTCGTCGAGGTGGACGAAGTCGTGCCATCCCGATTCCCGATGGAAGACCTCCTCTCCGGAGAGGATCGCCTCGAGGGCCTCGGCGGGAAAGCGGCGCGGCGGGAGCATCGGGCCGACGACGTCGAAGACCCTGAGGCAGACGAAGGGGAGGCCGAGCTCGGCCAGCAGCCGCTCCTCCTCCAGCTTCGCGGCGAGCGCCGGTTCGCCCCCCGCGTCGAGCGGCTCCTCTTCCCGGGCGGGGCGCTCCGGGGCCGGCCCGGGAGCGTAGAGGGCCCCGTCCGAGAGGTGCACGACGATGCCCGCGCCGGCGGCCCGCGCCGCGAAGAGGAGAGGCCCGGCGCCGGGGCCGGCGGGATCGAAGAGGGCGGCGTTGACGACGGCGGCGGGGCGATGGCGCGCGAAGAGGTCCGCGAGGGCGCCGGCGTCCGTCAGGTCGACGCGCTCGACGGCCGCCCGCGGCTCCGCCTCGAAGGGCTCCGTGCGCCACTCCTTCACGGCCCGGCCGTCGCCCTCCTCGTCGAAGAGGTCCGCGACGACGACCTCTCCTCCCTCGGCAAGGAGAGCCCTGGCGAGGGCGGCGCCGAGGAGTCCGGCTCCGCCGGCCACGAGGACCTTCATCGCGTCAGCCGGCCGGCGTCGGGGCCGGCGCCGGCCCGGCGGGCGGCTCCGGGGCCGCGGGAGGCGCCGTCGGGGCGGGAAGGGGCGGCCGCGCGTCCTCCGCGGCCTTCGTCTCGTTGTAGCGCTTCTCGATCCCCGACTTCTGCCGGTCCCGCACGAGCCATCGCAGGAACTTCGACTCGTTCACTCCGACCAGGATGTCGTTCATCGCCTCGTACACGGACGGGTCGGCGATCAGCTTCCCCGCCGTTCCGTCGGTCGAATCGAGCTTCGCCGCGACGTTCGCGAGGTGCGCCGCGAGCTTCTTCAGGTCGCCGAGGAATTCCCTCGAGAACTCCTCGTCGCGGACGAGCCGGGAGACGGTTCCCTTCCCCTCGGCGAGGTCCTTCGAGAAGGCGGCGAGGGCGTCGGCCGTCGACTTGACGGAGTCGACCATCGCGAAGAACTTCCGTTTTCCCTCGGGGTCGGAGAGGAGGGCGGGGACGATCCCCTGCCCGGTGGCCGTCCCCTTCTCGACGGAGAGGGCGATCCGGTTGACCGACGCGACGGCGGAGCGGATCTCCCGGTCGACTTCGTCCGCGAGCCCTTCGTCCCGGAGGAGCCGCCCGGCCAGCCCCTTCCCCTCGCGGATCTCCTTCAGGACGAGGTTCGCCGACTCGATCGTCTCGCGGAGCGACCGGGAGAGGGCCTTCCCTTCGGCGCCGGGGGAGGTGATCTCGCCGAGGAAGCCCTCGCCCTTTTCCGTCCGGCCGAGGATGTTCCGGAGGGACTTCGAGATGGCGAGGACGTTCTCCACGAGGTCGCCGCTCGAAGCGAGGATCTTGTCCAGCTCGGCGCTCCGGATCGCCGGGATCTCCGAGTCGGGCGGGAGGTCGGGCTGGTCGGGAGAGCCGGCCGTCACCTCGAGGTACTTGTCTCCGAGAAGGCCGATCGTCTTGATCTCGACCTTGCTGTCCGCCTTCAGGAGATGCTGGTAGCGGCGCTCGATGTCGAAGACGATGGTCAGGTCCTGCCCGGGCTTCTTCGGCACCTGGATTTCGTGGACCGCGCCGACGGCGACGCCGGCCAGCCGCACCTGGCCTCCGGCGACGATCCCCTGCGAGTTCGGGAAGCGGGCGAAGTAGCTCGCGCGCGCGAGGAAGAAGCCGCGCTTTCCGCCGATCGTCAGGATGGCGCCGACGAAGAGGATGAGCCCGGCGAAGACGATGATCCCGACGCGGGACTTGGTGCGGTGGTCAGCCCTCATGGACGTTCTCCTCGGCGGCCAGGAACGCCCGGAGGTCCGGGACGTCCGCGCGACGCGCCTCGTCGGGGGTGCCGATGAAGGCGAATCGCCCGTTCTTCAGGAAGGCGATCCGGTCGGCGACGAAGAGCGCCGACATGATGTCGTGGGTGACGACGACGGAGGTCGTCTTCAGGCGCGTGTTCAGATCGACGATGAGCCGGTTGATCGTCATCCCGGTGACCGGGTCGAGGCCGGTCGTCGGCTCGTCGTAGAGGAGGACGTCGGGCTTCAGGGCGACCGTCCGGGCCAGCGAGACCCTCTTCTTCATGCCGCCCGAGAGGGAGGACGGAAGGAGGCGGACGACGTCCTGTCCGAGGTTCACGTAGCCGAGGACCTCGTAGACCCGCTCGGCCACCTTCTCCTCCGGCATCTCCGGCTTGTGCTCCCGCAGGGCGAAGGCGACGTTCTCGAAGACGGTCATCGAGTCGAAGAGGGCCCCCCCCTGGAAGAGCATCCCGACCTTCCGGCGGACCGGACCGAGCTGCTCCTCGTTGAAGCGCGAGATCTCGACGCCGTCCACGAGGACTTCCCCCTCGTCCGGGTGGTCGAGGCCGTTCATCTGCCGGAGCGAGACGGACTTGCCGGTGCCCGACCCCCCGAGGATGACGAGGACTTCGCCCCGGGAGACCTTCAGGTCGACCTGGTCGAGCACCTTCTTCCGCCCGAACGATTTCGAGACGCCGCGGAACTCGATCACGGGAAGGGACGGATCCCGCTCGAGCTCCTCCCGGAGGACCCGCATGACGAGGGTCTCGGAGATCGTCAATTGAGCCCCACCGGGAGCGTCAGGAAGATCTTCGTCAGGAAGAAGTCGGTGACGAGGACCGTGATGGATGCGAGGACGACGGCGATCGTCGTCGCCCGCCCGACGCCGTCGGCTCCGCCCGTCGCGTTCAGGCCGTTGTAGCAGCCGATCAGCGCGATCTCGAGGCCGAAGAAGGGGGTCTTCGCGAGGCCGTGGAGGATGTCGTTGTACCGGAGCGTCTGCATGACCGTCGAGAGGTAGAAGCTCGCCCCGATCTTCAGCTCGAAGACGGAGATGAAGAGGCCCCCGACCATCCCGAGGAAGTCCGTCAGCATCGTCAGGACCGGGAGCATCACGGTGATCGCGACGACGCGGGGCAGGACGAGCTTCCGGACCGGCGAGGCGCCGAGGGCGCGCAGGGCGTCCACCTGCTCCGTCACGGCCATGGTCCCCAGCTCGGCCGTGATGCCGGCGCCGCAGCGGGCCGCGACCATGAGCGCGGTCAGGACGGGCCCCAGCTCGCGGCAGACCGAGAGGACGACGACGCGCCCGACGAAGAGCTTCCCGCCGAACTGCGCGAGGGCGTAGGCCGTCTGGAGGGCGAGAACCATTCCGGTGAAGAGCGCCGTCAGGTTCGTGATGGAGATCGACTGGACGCCGAGGGCGTCCATCTGGCGGAGGATCTCGCCCGTCTCCCACTTCCTCCGCGCCTCCCGGGCGATCTGGAGCGTCATCATCCCGATTCCGCCGAGGTGGAAGATGACCTTCTGAAACCAGCGGCGGAGGCGCGGCATCTTCCAGAAGGGCTCCCGCGCGATCAGGAGGGAGGTCGTCGAGACGGACGAATCCACGGGGCGATTCTACGGGGCGGCCCCGGCGCGGCCGGTAAACTCCCCGATCGTGGCGGGACGGGCGGCGCGGGACTGGATCGGGACGGTCTGGGGCTGGATCGTCATCGTCGCGACGACGGTCGTCTTCGGCTCCCTCGCCCTCCTGACGTCGTGGATCCCGCCGCGCGGCCGGCTCTACCTCTTCTGGGCCCGGGGCTGGTCGCGGGCGCTCCTCTTCCTCTGCCGGATCCCCGCCCGGATCGAGGTGTCGGCGGAGGCGGCGCGGGTCCCGCAGGCGGTCTTCATGTCGAACCACGAGTCGCTCGTCGACATCCCGCTCCTCTTCGTCGCGATCCGGCAGAGCGTCCGGTTCCTCGCCAAGCGCGCCCTCTTCTTCGTTCCGTTCCTCGGCTGGTCGATGTGGCTGGCCGGCTTCGTCCCGGTGGATCGCCGGCGGACCGAGAAGGCCGCCGACGTCTTCCTGACGCTCGAGAAGAGGGTGAAGGACGGGCACTCGATCCTGGTCTTCCCGGAAGGGACCCGGTCGCGGAGCGGGGCGCTCCAGCCGTTCAAGAGGTCGGGCTTCCTCCTGGCCCTCCGGACCGGGCTTCCGATCGTGCCGATCGCCGTCTCCGGGGCCCGGGACGTCGTCGGCGCCGACTCGCTCTGGATCCGCCGGGTGCCCGTCACGATCCGCGTCGGCGACCCGATCCCGACGGCCGGCCTCACGGTCTCGGAGCAGAAGGGGCTGATGGAGAGGGTCCGGCGCGAGATGCTCCGCCTGCACCTGTAAGATCGCCCCCTTCGGAGGATTCTGCGTGGCGACCTTCTCCCTGAACGAAGAGACCGCCCTCGAGGCGCTCCGGTCCGTCAAGTACCCGGGCTTCTCCCGGGACATCGTCTCCTTCGGCTTCGTGAAGGACCTCGCGGTCGGCGGGGGGAACGTCTCGTTCCGCCTCGCCCTGACGGCCGACGCCCCCGAGATCGCCGCGCAGCTGAAGGCCGACAGCGAAGCGGCCCTCCGGAAGCTCCCGGGCGTCACGAGCGTGACGATCGCCGTCGAGACGGCGGCGCCGCGCTCTCCGGTCGTCGCCGCGGGCGCCATCGGCCGCCCCGACCTCCTGACGGGCACCCGCTTCACGATCGCCGTCGCCTCGGGAAAGGGGGGCGTCGGGAAGTCGACCGTCGCCGCGAACCTCGCCCTCGCCCTCGTGAAGAAGGGCTA
>Ga0079037_100001294_pt1 | contig 12886 bp, 13 predicted proteins | sample Mud3Dept4metaG_FD_71479 | JGI IMG/M metagenome (GOLD analysis project Ga0079037, IMG submission 71479) | Freshwater wetland microbial communities from Ohio, USA, analyzing the effect of biotic and abiotic controls - Mud 3 Core 4 Depth 4 metaG | ecosystem: Environmental > Aquatic > Freshwater >... | reverse complement strand
TCTTAACTGCGAAAATGAGTCTTTCCTATCGGGCCTTGACTCGCCGATAGGAAAGCGCTAACGAGGCGTGATGGCGCGCGCCGGACGGCCTAGTTGGCCGGCGCGGCGGAGTCGTCCGAGTCCGACGGCTCCGGCGGCGGGTTGCCGTCGTAGATGTCGCTGTAGCGGCGCTGCAGGTAACCGTCGCGCACGAAGGAGTAGGGATCCAGGGCTGCCTGCTCGAGCACCTTGCTCGCCGCCAGCAGATCGGCCCGCCGGTCGATCAGCCGCAGTCCCTTGAGTCCCCACGCCACCCCGCCGTCGTTCACGTACGTCAGCGGATCCGTGTACCAGTCGGCGACCAGGCCGACGGTGTCGCGGCCGGTGCTCGGGCCGAGGAACGGCAGCACGACGTACGGACCGGGCGCCAGGCCCCAGCTGCCGAGCGTCTGCCCGAAGTCCTCGTTGTACTTCGGCATGTTCAGGTTCGAGGCCACGTCGACGAAGCCGAGCACGCCCACCGTCGAGTTGACGACCACGCGGCCGGCGCTGGTCAGGGCGCGCGTCATCTTGAACTGCAGGGCGTTGTTCACCGCATTGCGGACGTCGGCGACGTTCTCGAAGAAGTTCGTGATCCCGCGATCGACCGGCGCGGGGGTGATCGCCCGGTAACCCTTGGCGACGGGTTTCAGGAAGGCGTTGTCGAAGTCGTCGTTGAACTGGTAGACGACGCGATTGAACGGCTCCCAGGGGTCGCGCGGGTTGACGTGCGCGGGATCGCTCGCGCAGCCGGCGACGAGTGCGGCCACCGCGCAGGCTCCCGCCGCGCGGAGCTGCCCAGTCCGTGTCGTACTAGCCATTCACCCCCCTTTGTCGCTGCTCGCCGCCCGCCGACCGCAGCTGTCGGCGCCGCGTGAGAATACTGGCTGGCCGCAACGCCCAGCAAGCGCTGGTGGTACATCCCTTCGCCCCGCGAATTCACGTGCCGCGCACGCGGTCATCGCCCGGAAACGAATGCGCCGCGCCCCTGTGTCGGCACCCGGAGTGGATTCCTGAACCGGGGTGCCGCGACGCGGCCGTGACGCCGCGTCGCCACCCTGTGGCAGACCCGGACCGCCATCGCCGATTCCCGTCGATGCGCCGTCTTGCACTATGCTGCCCGCCGGTGACGCACTCCTACGACCCTGCCATCGCGCTCCGCTTCCGCGGCTACCTGCCCGTCGTCATCGACGTCGAAACCGCGGGCTTCGATGCCGGCCGTGATGCGCTGCTCGAGATCGCTGCCATCGCGCTGCGACTCGACGGTGCGGGCCGCCTCGTCCTCGCTGAGACCGCCCACGCGCACATCGAGCCCTTTCCCGGCGCGAACCTCGACCCGCGTGCGCTCGCCTTCACGGGGATCGACCCTTACCACCCGTTCCGGATGGCCGTGCCGGAGCGAAAGGGTCTCGAGGGCGTGTTCGCCATCGTGCGGCGCGCCGTGAAGGCCAGCGCCTGCCGGCGCGCGATCCTCGTCGGACACAACGCCGGCTTCGATCTCGCGTTCCTGAATGCCGCCGTGGCCCGGGCCAGCGTGAAGCGCAACCCGTTTCACCCGTTCAGCACGCTCGACACGGTGTCGCTGTCGGCGCTGGCGTATGGCCACACCGTCCTGGCGCGCGCCGTGCAGCTCGCAGGGCTGGACTGGGACGAGCGCGAGGCACACTCGGCGCTCTACGACGCCGAGCGCACCGCCCAGCTGTTCTGCACCATCGTCAACCGGTGGCAGGAGTGCTGCCCCGATCGGCCGTGGCAGGCGCCACTCGACTACAGCGACGCTGCCGACTGACGCCGCTGGACGGGCCTCTCAGGCGCCGGACGGCGTGCCCGCCTCGCGCTCACGCCAGCGCTGCGCAGCCGCCTTGACCATGGTCTCCAGCTCGCCGTTCGCCTTGAGCTCGAGCGTGATGTCGCACCCGCCGACCAGCTCGCCGTCGATGTAGACCTGGGGAAAGGTCGGCCAGTTGGCGAAGCGCGGCAGGTTCTCGAAGACCTCCGGGTCCGCCAGGACGTTCACGTACGCGAATTTCTCACCACACGACTTGAGCGCCTCGACGGCGCGCGCCGAGAACCCGCATTGGGGAAACTGCGGCGTCCCCTTCATGTAGATGATGATGGGATTGCTCTCGACCTGCTCGCGGATCCGCTCCAGAACGTCCATGGGGAAACCCTCGTTACGTGACACGTCAGACCAGGTTTATGCGGCCGCCGGCGGCCCTTTCAAGCCTCGGGCGACCGCGGAATCGACATTTCGCTGCAGCCACAGCTCGAGGGCCGCGAGGTGCCACAGCTTGCTGCCGTGGATGCGCGTCAGGTGCATGTCCGGTGCGGCGAGCAGGCCGTCGACGTAGCCGCGCTCGTACAGCCCGCGACTGCGACAGGCGTCGGCGTCCAGAATCGCGCGCATGAACTCGAGAAACGCCCCGCGCACGTATTTGAGCGCCGGCATGGGGAAGTAGCCCTTCGGTCGGTCGATCACCCCGTCCGGCAGGAGGCCGCGGGCGATCGCCTTGAGCGGGTACTTGCCGTGCTCGCGCAGCCTGAGCCCGGGCGGGCACCGCGCCGCGATCTCCACGAGCTGGTGGTCGAGGAAGGGCACGCGCGCCTCCAGGCCCCAGGCCATGGTCATGTTGTCCACGCGCTTGACGGGGTCATCGACGATCAGCGTGGTGACGTCCAGCTTCAGGACCGCATCGAGGAAACTGTCGGCACCGGGCGCCTCGAGCCGCTGCGCGACGAACGCCCCGGTGTGGTCGGCCCCGCGGTAGGCGGGTCGCACCATGCGCTGCAGCTCCTCGTCGTCACGGTCGAAATAGTGGCGCCGGAAGCGGTCGAGCCGGCTGCCCTCCCGCTCGTCGAGCATGCGCGGATACCAGAAGTAACCGCCGAACACCTCGTCGGCGCCCTGCCCCGACTGCACCACCTTGATCTCGCGCGCGACCCGCTCCGCGAGCAGATAGAAGGCGACGGCATCCTGCCCGAACATCGGCTCGGCCATCGCGTCGATGGCCTCGGGAAGCCGGTCCAGCACGTCGTCGTTCGGCACGAGGAACCGGTGGTGCCGGGTGCCGTAGCGGGCGACGACCTGGTCGGAGTACTCGAACTCACTGCCCTTCTCCTCGGGTTGGTCTTCGAAGCCGACAGAGAAGGTCCGCAGGTCGCGGACCCCGGCTTCGGCGAGCAGGGCGACCAGCAGGCTGGAATCGAGCCCGCCCGACAGCAGGATGCCGACCGGCACGTCGGCGACGTCGTTGCGCCGCTGCACCGCGGCGCGAAGCGCGACGTGGATCGCCTCCACCCACTCGCCGTCGGCGAGCGGCTGCACGGGTCGCGTCGCATCGAGGTCCCAGTAGCGGCGCAGCGACTCGCGCCCGTCCGCGCCGATCGTCAGCGAATGCGCCGGCTCGAGCTTGCGGATCCCCTTCAGCACGGTCCACGGGGCCGGCACCACACCGTGCAGCGTGAACTGGAAGTGCAACGCGACCGGATCGATCGCCGTGTCGATGCCGCCGCCGGCGAGCAGCGCCTGCGTGCTCGACGCAAAGCGGAAGCGCTCGGCGTCGCGCGTCCAGTAGCAGGGCTTGATGCCGAAGCGATCGCGCGCGAGGAACAGGGCGCGGCGGCGCATGTCCCAGACCGCGAACGCGAACATGCCGTGCAGGTGCTCGGGGCACGCCTCGCCCCATTCGCGGTAGGCCTTGAGGATGACCTCCGAGTCGCCGTCGGAGAAGAAGTGATAGCCGCGCCGGCGCAGCTCGGCGCGCAGCTCACGGTAGTTGTAGATCGTGCCGTTGAAGACTAGGGCGAGGCCGAGCTCCTGGTCGACGAGCGGCTGGTTCGACTTCTCCGACAGGTCGATGATCGCCAGACGGCGGTGCCCGAAGCCGAGGACTCCGTCGGCATAGGCGCCGCCGTGATCCGGTCCGCGGCGCTCGAGCCGCGCGGTCATTCGCTGTACCGCCGCCAGATCGGCTGGCCGGCCGTCGAAGCGCAGTTCTCCGCAGATCCCGCACATGGCGCGTTCGGGCGCTGGCTCAGGCGTTGATGCCGCCGATTCTACGCGGGCACGGGGGCTTTGGAGCGCGACGTCGCTCGGCCTGCCGGAGACCGGCCGGCCCGCGGGCTTGCAGTGGTCGGGGCCTGCTGTTTAGAATTTCACTATTGTTGAGAGTTTTCGTGGGTTTTGTCCCCGCCGCCAGACGCCGGCGGACGGGCAGAGCGTGACGGGACCGTACGTGGCATGGATGCCGCGTCCGCGCCTGCAGGGATGGATTCACGGCGCGTCCTGGCGCACTCTGCGCGTCTGCCGGCGGTCCGCAACGGACGCGTCGTTTTAATCGCCTAAAGAAAGCACAGGAGACCGACACCATGGCACATCAGCTTCCCCCGCTTCCCTACGACAAGAACGCCCTGGCACCGACCATCTCGGCCGAGACAATCGACTACCACTACGGCAAGCACCACCAGGCCTACGTCAACAACCTGAACAACCTGATCCCGGGGACCGAGTTCGAGAACCTTTCCCTCGAGGACATCGTGATGAAGTCCTCCGGCGGCATCTTCAACAACGCCGCGCAGGTGTGGAACCACACCTTCTACTGGAACTGCCTGTCGCCGAAGGGCGGCGGCGAGCCGAAGGGCGCGCTGGCCGATGCCGTGAACAAGGCCTTCGGGTCCTTCGAGGAGTTCAAGAAGAAGTTCAGCGCGTCGGCCGTCGGCAATTTCGGTTCGGGCTGGACCTGGCTGGTGAAGAACGCCGACGGCTCCGTGGAGCTGATGAACACCTCCAATGCCGGCACGCCGATGACCTCGGGCAAGAAGGCCCTCCTCACCATCGACGTGTGGGAGCACGCCTACTACATCGACTACCGCAACCTGCGGCCGAAGTACCTCGAAGAGATCTGGAAGCTGATCAACTGGGACTTCGTCGCCCAGCAGTACGCCTGATCCCCGCCGCTCGTAACGGCCCCACGCGGCCGACGGCTCCCGCGCCGTTGGCCGCGCGGCCGGCAGGTCAACCGGCCAGCTCGGCCGGCGTCTTGGTCTTGATCGAGATCGCGTGCAGCTCCTCGCTGGCGATCCGGTCGTGCACGGCGTCGAGCACCATCCGGTGGCGCTGGATCAGCGTCTTGCCGGCGAAGGCAGCACTCACCACCAGGGCGTCGAAGTGCCGGCCGTCACCCGTCACGGTGACGTGGGCACCGGGCAGGGATTCCTCGATGAGCGATCGGATCTTGTCGGGTTCCATGAGTACCTCTTCGTGAAGGTGTTCGATGGGCGTTGCGCACGCTGTTCTTCTGGCTCTCGGCGCGCGGCTAGGAACGGCCTCCAGGCCGCGATCGAATCGCAATCCTACAGCTCGCGAGTCGCGAGAAACCGCAGGTCCGGCCAGCGCTCGATCGTGAGCGCGAGGTTGACGCGCGTCGGCGCGAGGTAAACGAGCCGGCCGTCGCCGTCCTCGGCGAGGTTGTCGTAGGCCTTCGTGCGGAACTGCTGCTCGGTCTTGGCGTCAGGACATTCCACCCAGCGCGCGGCGTATACGCCGACCGGCTCGACGACCGCGTCGACGCCGTACTCGTCCTTGAGGCGATAGGCCGCGACGTCGAATTGCAGCACGCCGACCGCGCCGAGGATCAGGTCGTTGTTCCGGAGCGGGCGGAACACCTGCGTCGCGCCCTCCTCGCAGAGCTGCAGCACGCCCTTCTGCAGCTGCTTCGTCTTGAGCGGATCCCTGAGCACCACGCGGCGGAACAGCTCCGGCGCGAAGTACGGGATGCCCTCGTACCTGAGGTCCTCGCCCTCCGTGAAGGTGTCACCGATCTGGATGGTGCCGTGGTTGTGCAGGCCGATGATGTCCCCCGGCCATGCCTCCTCCACGTGCCGCCGCTCGTCGGCCTGGAAGGTGATCGCGTTGCTGATCTGCACGACCTTGCCGATGCGCACGTGCTTGATGCGCATGCCCTTGCGGTAGGCGCCCGAGCAGACGCGCAGGAAGGCGACCCGGTCGCGGTGCATCGGGTCCATGTTCGCCTGGATCTTGAACACGAAGCCGGTGAACCGGTCCTCGCCAGGCGACACGGTGCGCTGCGCGGTCTGCCGCGGCTTGGGGGGTGGCGCGTACTCGACGAAGGCATCGAGCAGCTCGCGGACCCCGAAGTTGTTGATCGCCGACCCGAAGAACACCGGCGTCTGCCGGCCGGCGAGATAGGCCGCGAGGTCCAGCGCGTGACTGGCGCCGCGCACCAGCTCGATCTCGGCACGCAGCTCGTCCGCCTGGTCGCCGATCACCGCGTCGAGGCGCGGGTTGTCGAGCCCCTCGATGACCTCGCCTTCCTGGATGCGTCCGCCGTGCGTGGCGCTGAAGAGGTGCGTCTTGCCATTGCGCAGATCGAACACGCCCCTGAACCGCCTGCCCATGCCGATGGGCCAGGTGACGGGTGCGCACTGGATCTGCAGCACGCGCTCGATCTCGTCGAGTACCTCCATCGCGTCGCGGCCCTCGCGATCGAGCTTGTTGATGAAGGTGAGGATCGGCGTGTCGCGCAGCCGGCAGACCTCCATCAGCTTGATCGTCCTGTCCTCGACGCCCTTGGCGACGTCGATGACCATCAGCGCGGCGTCCACCGCGGTGAGGGTGCGGTAGGTGTCCTCGGAAAAGTCCTCGTGGCCGGGCGTGTCGAGCAGATTGACGATGCGGTCCTGGTAGGGAAACTGCATCACCGACGAGGTGACCGAGATGCCGCGCTGCTTCTCCAGCTCCATCCAGTCCGAGGTCGCGTGGCGGGCGGCCTTGCGACCCTTCACGGTGCCCGCCATCTGGATCGCGCCGCCGAACAGCAGCAGCTTCTCCGTCAGCGTCGTCTTGCCCGCGTCGGGATGGGAAACGATGGCGAAGGTGCGCCGGCGAGCGAGCTCGGCGTGGAGTTGGGACATGGGATTGGCAATCCAGCGAGACGGCCGCGGATTATACCCGGCGAGCCGCCCTCTCAGATCAGGGCCTTGGCATACACCACGGCATCTTCCCGGCCCTTGTGCGCGGGGTAGTAGTTTCGGCGCAGGCCGATCTCGTTGAAGCCGGCCGACTCGTAAAGGCGCTGTGCCACCGTGTTCGAGGCCCGAACCTCAAGGAACGCGGTGTCGGCGGCGTGCTCCCGCGCGAGGCGCAGCAGCCTGTCGAGGATCCGTCGGCCCAGACCCCGACCCTGCCGGTCGGGGCGCACACAGACATTGAGGACGTGCGCCTCGCCGACCGCCACCGACAGCACGCCGTGACCGATGATCTCGCCGTCCTGCTCGAGGACCCAGCAGCAGTAGCCGGCGCTCAGGCAGTCGCGGAAGTTTCCCTCGGTCCATGGGTGCGGGTACCCCGCACGCTCGACGGCGAGCACGGCGACCATGTCACCGTCCTCCATGGGACGCATGCGCAGCAAGGGCTCTTTGAGAAGGGCGCTCATTGACAGGGACTGCTTCGGCTCGCTCGCATTGTAGCGGCTTCGGCATCGCGACCTGGAGGTCGCTCCTACCACGCCGCCGCAGGCGCCACGTCGGCAGGAAAGCCTTCCCAGGCGCGCTTGCAGGCGTGGTGAATACGACGGCCGCACGATCGCAGCAAGAGTGCCGCTACGGCTCGCGCAGCAGCCGCGCGACGAGCTGCAGGTCCTGCCAGGCCTTGGCCTTCTCCTCCGGCTGGCGCAGGAGGTAGGCAGGGTGGTAGGTGACGAGGCACGGCACACGGTCCGCACCCGCGCGATGCACCGTCCCGCGCAGCTTGCCGACCGGCGCATCGGACCCGAGCAGGTTGCGGGCCGAGATACCGCCGACCGAGAGGATCAGCCTGGGGGCGACCAGCGCGATCTGCCGGCGCAGGAAGCCATCGCAGGCCACGGCTTCCTCCAGCGAGGGAGTGCGGTTGCCCGGCGGCCGGCATTTCAGCACGTTGGCGATGTAGACGTCGCCACGGTCGAGGCCGATCGCTCGCAACATGGCATTGAGGAGCTGGCCGGCGCGGCCGACGAAGGGCTCGCCCTGGCGGTCCTCCTCCACACCCGGCGCCTCGCCGATGATCATCAGGCGCGCCTGTTGACTGCCGACTCCGAACACCGTCTGGGTGCGCGCCGCATGCAGCTCGCAGGCGGTGCAGGCGGCGACGCGCGCGCGCAGTTCAGGCCAGTCGAGGGTGGCGACGTCCGCCCGAGCATCGGCTTCGATGCCGGCCACGGCGCCGCCGGGCGCCGACGTCGGCCTGAACGCGGCCCCCCCAGGCGGTCGTTGTCCGGACCGTGGCTCGGTTCTCTCGGCCTCGCTCGGGGCAGGCTCCAGGTCGACGGCAGCCCCACCCGCCCTCGGCACCCACACCGGGATGCCGAGGGCGTCGAGGTAGGCCCGGCGCCGGGCCTCATCCATGGCCAGGCCGATGGGCATCGCTGAACGCTGCCCATCCTCCGGTGCTCGGGCCGAACGACACGCCAGCACCGCGCGAGGCGCCCATCACACGTCGCCGGTCTGCGGGTGTGCGCGGCTCGCGGTCGCCATCAGCTTGTTCAGGGCATTGATGTAGGCCTTGGCCGAGGCGATGACGATGTCGGTGTCCGCACCCTGACCATTGACGATGCGCCCGCCCTTCTCGAGCCGCACCGTCACCTCGCCCTGCGCGTCCGTGCCGCTGGTGATGTTGTTGACCGAGTAGAGCTGCAGCGTCGAGCCGGACTCGATCACCGAGTCGATCGCCTTGAACGAGGCATCGACCGGCCCGCCGCCCTCGGCGCAGGCGCCGCGCTCCTCGCCGTCCAGCGAGATGATGACCTGCGCGTGCGGCGTCTCGCCGGTCTCCGAGCAGACGCGCAGCGACACGAGGCGGATGACCTCGTTCTCGGCGTCGATGCCGCTGTCGGTGACGATCGCCTGCAGGTCCTCGTCGAAGATCTCGTGCTTCTTGTCGGCCAGATCCTTGAAACGGGCGAACGCCCCGTTCAGCTCCTCTTCCGACTCGAAGACGATGCCGATCTCGTCGAGCCGGGCCCGGAAGGCGTTGCGACCCGAGTGCTTGCCGAGCACCATGCGGTTGCGCAACCAGCCGACGTCCTCCGCGCGCATGATCTCGTAGGTTTCGCGGTGCTTGAGGACGCCATCCTGGTGGATGCCCGACTCGTGCGCGAAGGCGTTGGCGCCGACGATCGCCTTGTTCGGCTGAACCGGAAAGCCCGTGATGTTCGACACCAGCTTCGAGCAGGTGACGATCTGCGTGGTGTCGACGTCAGTGTCGAGGCCGAACGTGTCGTGCCGCGTGCGCACCGTCATGACGATCTCCTCGAGCGCTGCGTTGCCTGCCCGCTCGCCGAGGCCGTTGATGGTGCATTCGACCTGCCGGGCGCCGTTGAGCACCGCCGACAGCGAGTTCGCCACCGCGAGGCCGAGGTCGTTGTGGCAGTGCACCGAGAACACCGCCTGGTCGGAGTTCGGCACCCTCTCGATGAGCGTCTTCATGGTGGCCCCGAACTGCTGCGGCAGGCTGTAGCCGACCGTGTCCGGAACGTTGATCGTGCCCGCCCCGGCGGCAATGACCGCCTCGAAGATGCGGCAGAGGAAGTCGATGTCGGAGCGGCCTGCGTCCTCCGCGGAGAACTCGACGTTATCGGTATAACGGCGCGCGCGCTTCACCGCCCACACCGCCTGCTCGACAACCTGGTCCGGCGTCATGCGCAGCTTGCGCTCCATGTGGATCGGCGAGGTCGCGATGAAGGTGTGGATGCGCGCCGAATGCGCCTCCCTGAGGGCCTCTCCCGCCCGGTCGATGTCCTTCTCGAGGGCTCGCGCCAGACCGCAGACGGTCGAGTCCTTCACGGTGCGGGCAACCGCCTGCACCGCCTCGAAGTCGCCGGGGCTCGCGATGGGGAACCCGGCTTCGATGACGTCCACCCGCATCCGCTCGAGGGCCTTGGCGATGCGGACCTTCTCGTCCCGGGTCATGGACGCGCCGGGGCTCTGCTCGCCGTCGCGCAGGGTGGTGTCGAAGATGATCAATTTTTCGCGCTTGCTCATGTCACGTCTCCGCCGCCCGGCGCACCTGGCCGAGGCAGTCTTGGATTCTAGATCGGGGCGCTCTGCGTGTTTTGGCCCTCGCCAGGGCATGTCGCGTCGGCTGCCCCTCAGGGCAGCAGTCGCAGCAGGGCGAGCGGAAGGCGGGAAGGCGCACGGCAATCGACCGCAGGGACGCGGTGCGGGGCCCAATGGTGGGCAATGCCGTTGCGCGATGAGGGTTTCCTGGCCACGATCCGACTATAGCCGGGCCGTCAGGCGCTGCCAACCCCGCTTTCCCCCGTTCTACTGAGGGGGAGTCATCGCCCGCCTGTCGCGGCGACGCCGCAGGCCCAGCAGGGTCATCACCGGACCGACGAGGGCATAGACGAAGAAACCCAGGAAGAGGATGGTCGCCGGCTCGGACAGCACCACCGCGGCCGCGAGCGCGACGACGACGACCGCGAAGAACGGCACCTTGCCGCGAAAGTCCACCTGCTTGAAGCTCGGGTAACGGATGTTGCTGACCATCAGCAGGCCGACGGCGACGGTGAGGATCCCCGCCACGATCGCCAGGTCGGTGCCGGCAATCCCGTGCTCGACCGCGAACCATACGCCGCCGGCCACGATGGCCGCCGCCGAGGGGCTGGGCAGGCCCTGGAAGTAGCGCTTGTCGGCGGTTCCGACCTGGGTGTTGAAGCGGGCGAGGCGCAGCGCCGCTGCAGTGGTGTACACGAAGGCGGCGAGCCAGCCGAACTTGCCGAGGTTGAGCAGCGCCCACTCGTACATGACGATCGAGGGCGCGAGCCCGAAGGCCACCATGTCCGAGAGGCTGTCGTACTCCGCGCCGAACGCGGTCTGGGTGTTGGTGAGGCGTGCAACCCGCCCGTCGAGGCCGTCCATGACCATCGCGACGAAGATCGCCACCGCGGCCTTCTCGAAATGCCCGTTCATCGCCGCGAGCACGGCATAGAAGCCGCCGAACAGGCAGGCGGTGGTGAACAGGTTCGGCAGCAGGTAGATGCCACGCGGCCGGGGTTTGGGTGGTTGTTCGTCCATTGCGTGCGTCAAAGCTGGCAGAAGGAGAGGGGAGCGCCGCCCTCGGCGCGAGGGTAGCCGCTATCGGCGCAGGCATCCCTCATCGCGGCCAGGGGCCGCTCCCACCGCTCCCCCTTTGCGTCATACGCCGCCCCGCAGGCGCCGCACATCAGTTCCGGCTCTTGTCGACGATCCTGCTGGCCTTGATCCAGGGCATCATGTCGCGCAGCTTGGCGCCGACCTGCTCGATGGGGTGCTCGGCGGACAGCCGCCGCCCGGCCTTGAGCACGGGCGCGCCGGCGAGGTTCTCGCCGATGAACTCGCGCGCGAACTGGCCGGTCTGGATCTCGCGCAGGATGCGCTTCATCTCCTGCTTGGTGCCGTCGGTGATGATGCGCGGGCCGCGCGTCAGGTCACCGTACTCGGCCGTGTTCGAGATCGAGTAGCGCATGTTGGCGATGCCGCCCTCGTAGATCAGGTCGACGATGAGCTTCACCTCGTGCAGGCACTCGAAGTAGGCCATCTCGGGCGCATAGCCGGCCTCGACCAGCGTCTCGAAGCCCGCCTGGATCAACGCGGTGAGGCCGCCGCACAGCACCACCTGCTCGCCGAACAGGTCGGTCTCGCACTCGTCGCGGAAGGTCGTCTCGATGACGCCCGCGCGGCCGGCGCCGTTCGCCGAGGCGTAGGACAGCGCGATCTCGCGCGCCTGGCCGGAAGCGTTCTGATAGACCGCGATCAGCGAGGGCACGCCCCCGCCCTGCAGGTAGGTAGAGCGCACCAGGTGGCCGGGGCCCTTCGGCGCGACCATGATCACGTCCAGGTCCTCGCGCGGCACGATCTGCTCGAAGTGAATGTTGAACCCGTGGGCAAAGGCCAGCGCCGCGCCCTTCTTGAGGTGCGGCCCGATCTCCTCCTGGTAGACCTTCGCCTGGTGCTCGTCGGGCACCAGGATCATCACCACGTCCGCGCCCGCCACTGCCTCCGGCGCCGGCTTGACGGAGAAGCCGGCGTTGCGCGCCTTGACGTCCGAGGGCGACCCGGCGCGCTCGCTGACCACCACATCGACGCCGGAGTCCTTCAGGTTGTTGGCATGGGCGTGGCCCTGCGAGCCGTAGCCGATGATCGCCACTTTCTTGCCGCGGATGATCGAGAGGTCGGCGTCTTTGTCGTAGAAGACTTTCATGTGGGCACCCTTGTCCAGGACACGATAATGAGGGAAAGCCGGGCGCCGGGCGCCGGCCGGGGAAACGTTCGAATTGTTTCAAATCGCCGGGCGCGGGCCAAGCGGCCCGCCCGGCGCGCTCAGACCGTCAGGCCACGCGACCCGCGGGCGATGGCCAGCGGCCCCGACCTCACCACCTCGATGATGTGGTCCGGGCCGACGATGCCGATGAAGGCGTCGAGCTTGTCGCCGTCACCGGTCATCTCGACGATGTAGCTCGCGTCAGTCACGTCCACGATGTGCGCCCGGAAGATGTCCGCCAGACGCTTCATCTCGTCCCGCGTGCCCTTCTCCGCCCGCACCTTGATCAGCATCAGCTCGCGCTCGATGTGCGGCCCCTCCGACAGGTCCACCAGCTTGACCGTGTCGATCAGCTTGTTCAGCTGCTTCATGATCTGCTCGATCACGTCCTCGCTGCCGGACGTCACGAGCGTCATGCGCGACAGGGAGGGGTCCTCGGTCGGTGCGACAGTGAGCGACTCGATGTTGAAGCCGCGGGCGGAGAACAGCCCGGCCACGCGCGACAGCGCACCCGCCTCGTTCTCGAGCAGGATGGAGATGATGTGCCGCATGGTCAGGCGAGCTCCGATT
>Ga0079037_100001292_pt1 | contig 12887 bp, 11 predicted proteins | sample Mud3Dept4metaG_FD_71479 | JGI IMG/M metagenome (GOLD analysis project Ga0079037, IMG submission 71479) | Freshwater wetland microbial communities from Ohio, USA, analyzing the effect of biotic and abiotic controls - Mud 3 Core 4 Depth 4 metaG | ecosystem: Environmental > Aquatic > Freshwater >... | reverse complement strand
GGAGTCCGTACACCGACACGGCCGGACTGCACAGCAGCAAGGAGCCGAGCCATGGCCAACCATCAGATCGCGCGCCTGGACGCGAAGCCGAGCCTGACCACCCTGGTGGCGTTGGCGGCGCTCGCCCTCGGTTTGCCCGGCGGCAACGTGCTGGCGGACAAGCAGTCGTCGAGCCCGGGCGTGGCCGAGATTGCATCGGCCATCGAGCGTGGCATCTTCACGGTGCAGGAGGGCGTCGTATCCTGGTACGGCGCGCAGTTCCACGACCGCAAGACCGCAAGTGGCGAGCGCTTCGATTCCGGCGCAATGACGATGGCGCATCCGAAACTGCCGTTCGGCACGATGGTCCGTGTCACCAACCTGCGCAACGGCCGCAGCGTGGTCGTCCGGGTCAACGACCGCGGGCCGTTCGTCGGCAAGCGCATCGCAGACCTGTCGCAGGCCGCGGCGTCCGAGATCGGCATGATGCGTCGGGGCGTGGCGCGCGCCCGCATCGAAGTACTCGACCGGGAAGCGGCGCCAACCGCGGCTCCCTGACCGATTCGTCGGTCGCAACCCTGTCTCGATTTCGGCGTGGCCAGCGGCGTCGCCTGCGCTATCGTGCGTCAAGGCTGATGTCGGGCACAGGTTTTCGTGACACAAGCGATCTCGAGCGAGGGCTGGTTTGAACGACTGATTGCCGCAGTGCTGCGCGCTGTGTTGCGCGCGACGTTGCGGCCGACTTTCAGGGCCGGTCGTCCCATCCCGGAACAGCGGCGCAGGCTCGAACTCATCACCAGGCTGACGCTGCCTGCCCGCGGCGTGGTCTACTCCGCGGCCAGTTGTGGCGGCGTCCCCGGCGAGTTCGTCCGTGCCCGAGGCGTTGCCCCGGGCTCGGGCGCGATTCTCTACCTGCACGGCGGCGCCTATTGCGTCGGTTCGCACGTCACTCACCGGTCGGTCACGAGTCATCTGGCACGCAGGACGGTCGCGAACATCTTCGTCGCGGACTATCGCCTGGCCCCGGAGCATCCATGTCCCGCCGCCGTTGACGATGCGATCGCGACTTATCGTGGCCTGCGCGAACAGGGCTGGGCGTCCGGTCAAATTGCATTCGTCGGCGATTCCGCGGGCGGCGGCCTGGCGCTGGCGACCGCGCTCAAGTTGCGGGAGCTGGACGAACCTCTGCCTGCCGCGCTCGTTCTGTTTTCACCCTGGGTCGATCTTGGCAATCCGGACCGCGGTGAACCGCCGCGCGGTGAAGTCATGATTTCGCTGCCATGGGTGCAGGAGTGCGCACGCCTGTACCTTGCGGGACGCGATGCACGCGACCCATTGGCTTCACCGATCCATGGCGATTTGCGCGGATTGCCGCCGACGCTGATCCAGGCCGGCCAGGACGAAATCCTGCTGCAGGACTCGCGCCGACTGCATGCCGCGCTGGTCGCGGCGAACGTGCCGGCGCATTTGGAAGAGTATCCGCGACGCTGGCACGTGTTCCAGGCGAACGCGGGCGTGCTGGCTGACGGCGATCGCGCGTTGGAGTCGGCCGCCGGATTCCTGCGGCAGCGCTGGGCTGCTTAGAGCGAGTCTCTGTCGGCCGGTCCGGCCTCCGTGAGCCCGGACGCGGGTGCAGGGTCCAGGCATGCGTACGGTGCTGCCGCCTGCGGCAGGGCGGACACTTCCCGCGCATGCTCGTCGATGAACGCGACAATGTCGCGGATCGCCTGCTTCGCTTCCGGCAGCAGCGGAAACAGCGGGAACACATGCGGCATGTCGGGCCAGACGTCGATACGTGAACTCGTGCCGGCCTGCTGTGCGCGGTCGTGCGCACGCACGGAGTCGTCCAGCAGCATCTCCGTCGAGCCCGCCAGGAAATACAACGGCGGCAGTCCGCTCCAGTCTCCGTGCAACGGGGAAATCAGCGGCAACGTGCGCTCGAGACCAAGGCAGTACAGGTCGGGCAGCAGGTCGCCCGCGCCCGCGCTGAACATCGGGTCGGCCTTGGCGTTGTAGCGGATCGACGGGCCGCTCATCGAGATGTCGGTGGCGGGCGACAGCAACACGGCGCACGCAGGCAGCGGCAGTTGGGCATCGCGCGCCCGCATCAGCGTGACCAGCGAAAGATTGCCACCGGCGGAATCACCGGCGATGACCCGTGGCCGGCCGGCGGGTCCCTCGACCAGCGCGCGATACACGGCCAGGCAGTCGTCGACCGCCGCCGGAAACGGATGCTCCGGCGACAGCCGGTAATCGACCAGCAACACGCGCATCCCGGTCGCGGCCGACAATCTGGCCGCGAAGGCCCCGTACATGCCGGGGAGGTGCACACACCACGCGCCGCCATGCAGGTACAGCAGCGTGCCGTTGCGGCTGGCGAGGTCTGGTGCGCCGTACCACTTCGCCGGCACGCCGGCGATCGTGGCGGGTTCGGTGGCGCAATCGATCCGGCGTCGCCCCAGCCGCGCGTCGGTCCTGGCCGTGTGCCGGCGGATGGCGTCGATCTTGAGGCCGGGCCGCCACAACGGCTTTACCGTGAGACGGAGCATGGTGTTGATCATTCGTGCGCGAAAGCTCGGCATGTCGGTGCTCGTCGTTAATCCGGGCAATGGTCCGTTGCGGCGCAGAACTCCACATCCGGCACGATACCTGGCATCGCTCAGGCTGCGGGCTGCGACACCATGCGCTCGACCTGGCGGCGCTGCGGGCCGCGCAGCAGCGGACTGAACAGCGCGACGAAGTGGCGGATGCCGTCGCGGATGTCGGCGGACTGGATGGCGCGCCTGCGGTCCATGATCTGCCGATGCGTGAACCACTGCGTCAGCAGGATCCACGCGTTGGTGGTCAGCAGGTCCAGCTGCTCGGGCGTGGCGTCCATCCAACCGGCCGACACCATCGAGTCGAAGATCGCACGCGAACGCACACGCACGCGCTCCGCGAGGTCGCGATAACGCTCTTTGAGGCCCGGCACGTCGCGTAGCAGCGAGTTCACGTCGCGGTAGAAAAAGCGGAATTCCCACAGGTGACCGAATACGTCGTCCAGGTAGCGGAGCACGGTGTCGAACGACTGCGCCTGCGCGCCGTCGCGCGGCGCGAGGATGGCCTCCAGTTGCGCCTCGATGCGTTCGTACAGGCAGAGGACGATCTCTTCCTTGTTCGCGAAGTGGTAGTACAGGTTGCCCGGGCTGATGGCGAGCCGCGCCGCGATGTGTCGCGTCGAAACCGCATGCGCGCCGTCGGCGTTGAACAGGACCAGTGCCGCATCGAGGATGCGGCCGCGCGTGTCGGGCGTCTCGGGGGTAGCGCGTTTCTTGCGGGGCATGCGAGTCGTGCTGGGGGCGGACCAATCGATTTTGCAGTGCAAAGTATACCCGGCGCACAGCGACATTTGACACGAGCCGGCGGCTGCGGCAATCTAGGTTTAGAACATTTGTTCTAGACGGTTGCCCGGTCCCCGGAGGGACACCATGGTCAAGTACGCTCGGTTCCTGGCGGTTTACCTGTTCTCGCTCGCCACGCTGACCGGCATCCTGCTGGGCGGCGCCTGGATGTGGCTCGGATTCGTCGTGATCTACGGCGTCATGATCCTGGGCGACGAATCGCTCGGGGACTATTACGAGGAACCGACCTATCGTCATCCACGCCTGCTGAACTCGCTGTTGTACTTCGCGCTGCCGGCCCTGTTCATGCTCGGTGTCGCGATGGCCTGGATGGCGGGATCGGGCGATCTGTTTGGGCTCGGCGCGTGGGTGCAGGCAAACCTCGGTCTCGATCTGTTCGCGCGCCGCGAGGCCACCGCGCCCTGGCACTGGCTCGGCGCCATCCTCTCGGCCGGCATCACGTTCGCCGCGCTCGGCACGAACATCGGGCACGAACTCACGCACCGCACGACCGATCGTGGCGCGATGGTGGCCGGGCGCTGGCTGCTCGCGATCACGTTCGACGCCGAGTTCTCGATCGAGCACGTCTATGGGCATCACCGACGCCTCGCGACGCCGGCGGATCCCGCGTCGGCACGCCGCGGTGAGCACTTCTATTCCTATCTCCTGCGTTCCGTTCTCGGCCAGACGAAGAGCGCGTTCGAGTTGGAGCGCAACCGCCTGCAGACCCTCGGGCACGGCACCTGGAGCCTGCACAATCGCTACCTGCGCGGCTGGCTGATGTCGGCGGTCATCGTCGCGGCCTTCGGCCTGGCTGCCGGGCCGAAAGGCATCGTCATCTTCGTGCTCGCGGCGCTCGCCGGCCGTTCGGTGCTCGAGGCCGTCAACTATTTCGAGCATTACGGGCTGGTGCGCGACCCTGACCAACCGGTCGAACCGCGCCACTCCTGGAATTCCAACAAGCGCCTGAGCAACGTCATGCTGTTCAACCTGGCGCGCCATTCGCATCATCATGCCGAAGGCGATGCGCAGTTCTGGCAGTTGCGCGCCTACCGTGATGCACCGACGCTCCCGTACGGCTACCTCACCTGCATGTTGCTCGTGTTCCTGCTGCCGGGCTGGTATCGCAACCGGATGACGCCCCTGCTGCTCGACTGGGATCGTCAATTTGCGACTACCAGCGAACGGCGCCTTGCCGCCGCGGCCAACCGGGCGAGCGGCGTGCCCGCGCTGCAACTGGCTGCACAGGGGCACTGAGCGTGTTGCGCGATCTCTTCAAACGGCGCGAACCGCAGGCGGCGAGGGTCAGCGTCGAACCGTTCGGCTGGGAGTTCGAGGTCGCGCCGGGGCAGACGATCCTGCAGGCCGCACTGGCGCAAGGCCTGCCGTGGCCATCGCGGTGCCGCGTCGGCAGTTGCACGACGTGCCGGTGCCGCCTGCTCGAAGGTGACGTCCGCGCGCTGACGGACACGTCCTACGTGCTTTCGCGTGAGCAACTGCAGCAGCGGTACGTGCTCGCCTGCCAGTCGCAGCCCAAGGGCAGCGTGCGGGTGCATCTGGACCGGATGAAGGCTACCCTCGCCGCGGATGTCTCCAGCCAACCTGCCGCTGCTGTCGACTGAACCGCTGCGGCTCGACCTGCCGGACAGCGACGTCTGGCTCTGGCGACCTGCATTCCGGCCCGCCGAAGCCGACGAGTTAATGGCTCTGCTGCGCTCGCGGATCGACTGGCGGCAGGAAGACATCGTGATCTTCGGCGAGCGCAGGCGCGTGCCGCGACTCGTTGCGTGGCACGGCGACTCCGGGACCGCGTACACGTATTCCGGAACGGCGCACGAGCCGTTGCCGTGGACGCCCGAGCTGCAGCGGATCCGCCATCGTGTCGAGGAACTCACGGCGCATCGATATAACAGCGTGCTGCTGAACCTGTATCGCGACGGCCGCGACGGCATGGGCTGGCACGCCGACGACGAGCCTGAGCTCGGTCGCGAGCCGGTCATCGCCTCCGTGTCCTTCGGCGCGACGCGCCGGTTCAAGTTGCGTCACCGCCGCTCCCGTATTGCCGCAAGCACGCTGCACCTGGCGCACGGCGACCTGCTGCTGATGGCGGGACAGACACAGCACAAGTTCGTGCACGCGGTGCCGAAGACCGCGAGACCGGTCGGGGCACGTGTCAACCTGACCTTCCGGTGGGTTCGCCCGGATCGTTGAGCAGGTGAAATCCACTGCCGTGCTTTGCGCGGCACATGCACGCGGTGGTTAAATGCGCCCCGTTGCGAACGAACTGAGCGCAGGATTGCAGGCGCCGATGGGGGAATTCGAAGTGTTGCTGCGGCCGAGCCGGATGTCGCGATTCGGGGCATGCCTGATCGCATGCCTCGTGTACGCCGGTGCATTCGCTGCCACTGGGCAACAGATCTATGCCTCCTGCGCGGCCTGTCATGGCACGCGGGCGGAAGGCAATCCGAGCCTCGGTGCGCCTGCGCTTGCGGGTCAGCACCTCGCTTACCTGCAGCGGCAACTGCTGAACTTCCGGACGGGTCTGCGCGGCTCACACAAGGATGACAGCTACGGGGCGCAGATGCGCGCGGCCTCGCAGGTGTCGCTGCGTGACGAAAAGGCAATCGCTGCGGTCGCGACCTACATCGCCGCGCTGCCCCGGACCGACATGAAGCCAGCCGGCAAGTTCGACGCGCGCAACGGCAACAATCTGTATCAGGGCAAGTGTGGCGCGTGTCATGGCGGCCAGGCCGAGGGCAACGAAGCGCTGTCCGCGCCGCGTCTTGCCGGCCTGGATGCCGCATACCTCAAGCGCCAGCACCGGAATTTCGGCAAGGGGCTGCGCGGCGCGCAGCCGCAGGATCGCTACGGCCGGCAGATGGCGCTCATGGCGGCCACGCTCGCCAGCGAGCGCGATCTCGATGACGTGATCGGCCACATCCATGCGGTCAAGGCTGCGCGGTGACGAATTGAGCTGCAGGGCTGCACGGACGTCGCTGCTCGCGTGCGTGCTGGTGATTGCAGCGTCGGTTGCGGCGGTGGCAATGACGCGTGCCGGCATGCTCTCCGCGACGGTGGCAGGGGACGGCTTCGTCCTCAATGGCCGCTGTCCGCCGAGCTTCGAGCTGATGGCCGACGGCACCTGCGAATTGCGCGATCTCTACCAGTTTTACGATTCGCTGCAGGACCGGGGCGTGGGCGGGACGCGCACCTCGCTGCCGCAGCACCGGGATGGCTTCCGGCCCGAGCAGATCGACCTCGGCCGCTACCTGTTCTTCGATCCGCTCCTGTCCGGCGACGGCACGCAGTCCTGCGGAAGCTGCCATCGGCCGGACCGCGGATTCGCTGACGGGAAGGCGCGTTCGATCGGTATTCACGGGCAGGATGCTGGTCGTGCGGCGCCGACGCTCTGGAACGTGGCGTTCCTGCAGTCGTTTTTCTGGGATGCTCGTGCCAGCTCGCTGGAGGCGCAGGCGCAGGGTCCGCTCTTTTCACCGCGCGAGATGGGCAACGAGCCGGCCCGGCTGCTGCGAAGCCTCAATGACAATTCGACCTATCGCCGCTTGTTTCGCCAGGCGTTCCCCGGCGGCGGCGACTCGATCACAGCGGCTGAGGTCTACGCCGCACTGGCGGCTTTCCAGACGACGCTGGTTTCGCTCAACAGCCGCTACGACCGCTATGCGCACGGTTATGCGGCCGCGCTGAACGAGCGCGAGCTTGCAGGCCTCAACGTATTCCGCTCGTTCGTGGCGCGGTGCTCGGAATGCCATACGCCGCCACTGTTCACCAACGGGCAGATCGCCGTGATCGGCGCGCCAGAGCCGGCCGGGCACCCGTTCGATGCCGGTGCCGAACAGACCTTCGACGCGGTCAAGCTGCGCGGCGGATTCAAGGTGCCCACGCTGCGCAACATCGCGCTCACGGCGCCGTATATGCATTCCGGCGCGTTCGGTACGTTGCGCGAGACGGTGGAGTTCTACAACAAGGGCCGTGGTAACGCCGTCCCGCCAGGCGAGACGCTGTACCTGCACTGGCACATCAGCTCGCCGAACCTGACCGAGACCGAAGTGGGCCTGCTCGTCGACTTCCTGCAGACGCTGACCGACGAGGCCTTCAGGCCTGAAACTCCGCGGCGCGTGCCCTCGGGCCTGCCGCCGCTCGACAACCCCAAGGGAAGCCGTACATGAACAAGATCGTCAAGACCGTACTCGCCATTGCTGCGTTTGCAGCCGCGTTTGCGGGCGGCGCCTACCTCGGGCGGGCTTCGAAATCGGACATGGTCATCACATCGTCCGCCGGCGGCGCGGAGTACGCCGGCGGGTTCAAGGCCGCGGGCGAGGCGGCGGAGAAAGTGCAAGCGGCCGCGAATGCGGGGTCACTCAAGTCCGTGGCGGGGCCGGCGGGCAGCAAGTCGGTCGTCGTCAAGGACGGGGAGTCGATCCTGCAGGCCGTCAAGAACGCAGAGCCTGGCACGACGATCCGCGTGATGCCCGGCACGTACTCCGAGACGGTCTACATCGACAAGGACAACATCCGGATCATCGGCGTGATCGAAGCGGGCCGCCGCCCGGTACTCGACGGCAAGAAGCAGCTCAACGACGCGATTCTCTACTCCGGCAACAACTTCGTCGTCGAAAACCTCGAGATCCGCAACTACAAGGGTAACGGCGTGATGGGCCAGGCCGGCAACAACTTCGAGATCCGCAACAACGTGATCGTCGACACCGGCGTCTATGGCATCTTCCCGCAACTCGGCCAGAACGGCGTGGTCGAGTACAACGTCGTCTCGCGCATCGCAGACGCGGCGATCTACGTCGGCATGAGCGACAACGTCCACGTCGCGCATAACGAAGTGTTCGACAGCGTGGCCGGCATCGAGATCGAGAACAGCCGCCACGCGATCGTCGAGAACAACTACGTGCACGACAACACGGGCGGCCTGCTGGCGTTCGTCACGCCAGGCCTGCCGATCAAGACCACGCAGGACGTGATCTTCCGGCATAACTTCGTCGTCAACAACAACACCAGGAATTTCGGCGCGCCCGGCTCGACGGTGGCGGGCATCCCCGCGGGCACGGGCATCCTTGTGATGGCGGCAGACGACGTCGTGATCGAGGGCAACGTCATCTCGAACAACAAGGTGGCGGGCATCATCGTCACCGACCACGGCCACGCGGCCAACATCACGGTCGACCCCGAGTCGGAGCCGAACTCGGACCGTGTGCGGTTGCTGGACAACGTGATGCTCAACAACGGTTACGAGACGATCCCGGAGGGGAAGGCACTGCTGCTGGCCGAGGGCAAGGGCGGGAAGAACCTCGACATCATCCGGGTCGGCCCCAGTCCCGGCAGCTGCATCGTCAATCGGCACCAGTACGTCACGGCCGGTGTCGGCGAATTCAGTGAGTGCGATTTCACGCACACCGCCAACGTCTCGACGTACCTGCTGCCGCCGGTGCCGCCGCGCAAGATCGACATCAGCGAGCGCGGCAAGGTCGCGTTCCTCGGCATCTGCAGCGGCTGCCACATCTACAACGGCCGGATGATCGGGCCGCCGGTGCAGGTGATCCAGGCGCTCTACCTCGACGACCCGCAGGGGCTCGCCGACTACATCGCGCAGCCCGTCAAGAAGCGGCCGGATTACCCGGAAATGCCGCCGCAGGACTATCTCGATCCGGAGACGCGCCTCGCGGTCGCGAAGTACATGCTTGCCGTCAAGAACTGAGCCGACTGCAACCAGATGAAAAACTCATTGGGGGATTCGATGATTCAACGCAATCGCAAGCTGACTCGCGCCATCGCGGCCGTCCTCGCCAGCAACGCCGCATTTGCGACGCTCGTCGCACCGCGACCTGTCGTTGCCCAGGACACAGCGGCGGCATCGCCCGCGCTCGAGGTCGTTGTGGTCACCGCACAGCGGCGCGAGCAGGCGCTGCAGGACGTCCCGATCGCGATCCAGGTGGTTGGCAACGATCTGTTGAACGACGTGGCGGCCGAGGACATGGGCGACCTGAACGGGTTCGTGCCCGGTCTCGTGATCTCGAGCGACAGTCCGACGCAGCCGCGCTACGCGATCCGCGGCATCCAGACCGGCGACTTCGGTGTCGGCACGGATTCCGCGGTAGGCGTGTATGTCGATGGCGTCTACAGCTCGCGGACTGGGTCGTCGCTGCTGGCCTTCAACGACATCGAGCGCATCGAGGTGCTGAAGGGACCGCAGGGCACGCTGTTCGGGCGCAACAGCGCCGCGGGCGCGATCGCGATCGTCACGCGCCAGCCGGTCGACGAGTTCGACGCGTTCGTGCGGCTGCGAGTCGGCGAGTACGACAAGACGCGCGTGGACGGCATGGTCAACGTGCCGCTGGCTGACAATCTGGCGCTGCGCGTCAATGGCGTATGGAACCAGAGCGACGGCTGGGTGCGGGACGCGGCGACGGGCGAGGACATCTGGCCCGAGGACAACTGGGCAACGCGGGCGACGCTGAAGTGGGACATCACGGAGGCGACCTCGGCGACCCTGTCCTGGGACCATGACGAGATCGACCAATACGCGCGCCCGGCGATTGGCCTGGTGGCGCTGGCCGATGGACAAGCCAGGACGCCGTACCCGGCCGATCCCGCGACCTACCTCAACCCGCTCAAAGCCCCCGTCTACAACGACGTCGTCGACAACGAGGAGTCGCGCAAGCTCGACGGTCTGACGTTGTTCGTCGACCACGCCTTCAGCTGGGGCGACTTCCGCTCGACCACGGCCTGGCGGACGTTCGACACGGTCAACCGCGAGGACGAGGACGGCACCAATCGCATCGCGCTGTATTTCGACACTGCCAACGTCGAGGACAACGAGAGCTGGTACCAGGAGTTCAAGTTCTCGGGCCAGACGGACAGCATCGACTGGGTCGGTGGCGTCAGCTACTACTCCGAGGACGCGAATCAGGTCAGCGACACGCATGCGTTCACGGACAGCATCGACACCGTGCTGCTGAACCTGGGCCTGGCTGGTACGCCGGACGGCACGCTGTTCGGCTTCACCAGCGACGTGCTGGCGGCGAACGGCATTCCCCTCACCATGCTCGGGCTCGGCTGGCGCGAAGCCATGTACAACGAGGGCAGCTTCACGGCGGCGGCCGTGTTCGGCGACGTCATCTGGCACGCGACCGACCGGCTCAACGTGACCTTCGGCCTGCGCTACACGCACGACGAGAAGGAGTTCAGCTGGTTCAACGGGCCGCGCGAGGCACCGGAGCTGGACGGGACGGTCGCGGCGCTCGAGGCGGGCGGTTTCTTCAACGCGTTCCCGATTCCACCGCAGGCCTACCAGTTCGACATCGTGTTCGACCTGAGCCAGCTCGGCCTCGAAGGCCAGAAGGTCAAGCTCGACGACACCTGGGACGACGTCAGCCCGCGCCTGGTGGTGGACTACGCGGTGACGGACGACGTCATGGTGTTTGGCTCGCTCGCCAAGGGCTACAAGGCCGGCGGCTACAACAGTGTCGAGGTCGGCTCGCAGTTCGACAACGAGGACGTCTGGAACCTCGAAGGCGGCATGAAGAGCGTCTTCGCTGACCTCGGGCTGGTCGTCAACGCCTCGATGTTCTATTACGAGTACCTCGACAAGCAGGCGATCTCGCTGGTCACCGGCGTCAACGGCTCGGGCATTCCGCAATACGTCGTCGACACCAGCGACGAGGAAGCCTACGGCCTCGACGCGGATGTGCGCTGGCAGCCCGTCGACGCGCTGACGTTCACGGCGAACCTCGCGTGGATCGACGCCACCTACTCGAAGAAATTCGTCGGCGAAGGCGCGAACCGCCGCGACCTCTCCGGCGAACCGACGGGTGAACCGTATTTCTCGGCGGCGCTCGGCGCCAGCTACGTCTGGAACCTGAGCCAGTACGGGTTGCTCGATGCATCCGTGATGCATGCCTACCGTGGCGAATCGCGCTGCAATGCCGACTCGCAGTTCCAGGGCACGTGCCAGGTGAGCCCGAACTTCGAGGTCGGCGAGGCGACCAATCGCACGGACCTGCGGCTCGCCTGGTCGAGCGCCGGCGACCGCTGGGGCATGGCGGCATTTCTCACCAATGCATTCGACGAGCGCTACGTGACGGGTGTGAACAACTTGACGACCAACACGTTCGGCACGCCGTTCGCGTCGATCTCCGAGCCGCGCATGTGGGGCCTCGAGTTCCGCTACACGTACTGAGGCACTTCACCTCTCCCGCATCGGCGGGAGAGGTCGCGCGCAGCATGGGTGGGCCTGCCGCCGCAGACTCCGTGTGTCTTGCCGCGCTCCGGGTCTCCCGCGCATCGCTGCGAAATAGGGGACGCTCACCTATTTCTTCGAAAATAGGTGAACGTCCCCTATTTCCTATTTCGTTCAGGCGCGGTCGATCAGGCGTTCGTTCCGGGTCTTCCCAGGGCGAGCAGAAAGGCAGCCACGCTCGTCCGGGGAAGACCCGGAACGAACGCCTTCACCGACCGTCCGCTCGGGACGACGTCGGCAAGGTCACCAATACGAATTGGTGACAGTGCCTACTTTGTCGCTGCAGAAGTCGCGGCAGCACCCCGATCCTGTTTCGAGCGCTCGATTATGTACGCCTGGATGTCGGCGACGTCCTGCTCGTTCACGAGGTCGCCCATCCGCGGCATGCCTGCCGAGTGAATCACGCCGTCGTAGACGATCTGCTTGAAGATCGAGTGCTTCTCCGTCGTGAGTCGGCGCAGGTCCGGCACGACCCCGCCTGACACCACCAGCGCGCCGTGGCATACCATGCAGGTGGCGGTGTACTTGAACTTGCCGTTCTCGATCTGCGCCGCGGTCGCGGTGCTCGCCGGCGGCTCAGGGATATCGAGGTTGCGCTCGGCGATCTTCGGCAGCGGTGCGGTGCCGCCGAGTTTGAAAGCGAGGATGTGGCCTTCGTTCAGGTACTTGCCTGACGCCATCGTGCGCGGGTCGCCACCGGTCACCGCGCCCGCACCGCCATAGCCCGCAAGCACGGCGATGTACTGCTCGCCGTCCACCGAATAGGTGACCGGCGGCGCGATGATGCCGACCATCGTCGGCACGGACCACAGCGTCTTGCCCAGGTCGGCTGAGTAAGCGACAAAGCGCCCGTCACCCGTACCCTGGAACAGCAGGTTGCCCGCGGTCGTGAGCAGACCGCCGTTCCAGAACGCCGGGTATTCGATTTCCCAGCGGGTTCTTTTCGCGATCGGATCCCAGGCCTTCAGGTAGCCGCGGTCCAGCGGCAGGTTGCCGCCCGTCTGCGCGAGGATGGCGTACACCGTGTTCGCGTAATTGTTCCAGTCGACGCCCGGGTTCCAGAACATGTCACGCCGCGTGTACTGGCCGGTCCGCAGGAACTCGGTCGACGGCGGAAAAATGCCCGCGGGCTGCATCGCCGGGATGTAGACGAGGCCCGTCCGCGGATTGAACGCCATCGGGTGCCAGTTGTGGCCGCCGAACGCCGCCGGCACGATGATCCTGGTTTCCTTGCTCCAGTCCCCCTCGGGCGTCTCGACCGG
>Ga0079037_100001291_pt1 | contig 12892 bp, 12 predicted proteins | sample Mud3Dept4metaG_FD_71479 | JGI IMG/M metagenome (GOLD analysis project Ga0079037, IMG submission 71479) | Freshwater wetland microbial communities from Ohio, USA, analyzing the effect of biotic and abiotic controls - Mud 3 Core 4 Depth 4 metaG | ecosystem: Environmental > Aquatic > Freshwater >... | reverse complement strand
GGGTGCGATCCCTGATCGCGCTTTGCTCTCGATGGCGGTCTATGTAGGTAGCACGCGCTTGATCGACAACCTCATCTTAGGAGATTAGTTAACATGTTATTGACCATCGACGTCGGCAACACTAACGTAACCCTCGGCCTGTACCAGGGAGAGACGCTCGGCCCGCGCTGGCGGCTGGCGACTGACCATGAGCGCATGCCGGACGAATATGGCCTACAATTTCTTGGCTTGTTGGAGCATGTCGAATGCAACCCCGCCGATATCAGCGGCATCTGCCTGGCTTCGGTCGTGCCGCCGCTCACCGGGAGAGTGCTGGATGCCTGCCGACGTTACCTGGGACAAGACCCGCTCGTTGTGGACGTCGGCGTGAAGACTGGCGTGCGTGTGCGTTATGACGACCCAAAAGCGGTTGGCGCTGACCGCATCGCCGACGCGGCTGCGGTGCAGGCGCTCTACGGTGGCCCGGCCTGCGTGGTTGACTTCGGCACCGCCACTACTTTTAACGCGATTTCCGCTGATGGGGATTACCTGGGCGGCGCCATCTTCCCGGGGATTGGCATTGCTGCTGAAGCGCTCTACCTGCGCACAGCCAAGCTGACCCGCGTCGACCTGCAGCGCCCGCCGACCGTGATTGGGCGGAACACCGTGCACGCCATGCAATCTGGCCTGGTCTTCGGCTATGTCGCTCTGACGGAAGGCATGGTTGCCCGCTTCCGCACCGAGCTGGGCGCTGCAATGAAGGTTATCGCCACTGGCGGGCTGGCAGAGATCGTCGCTAAAGAGACCAGCATCATCCAGGTGCTGGCTCCCTGGCTCACCCTGGATGGGTTGCGTATCATCTGGGAGTTAAACCGGTAAGAAAATGGAAACCTCAATTTTATTGGCTGAACTGCCTCATGCACTGGAACGCGCCATTGAGCTGCTCAGAGAGGGCCAGTTGGTCGCTTTTCCTACTGATACCGTCTATGGCTTGGGAGCACTGGCTTTCGACCGAGAAGCCATCGAGCGCATCTACCTAGTCAAGGGGCGCGATACGACCAGGCCTATATCCGTGTTGGTCGGCAGCCCTGCCGCTCTGGCTGAGGTGACAGCCGGGATGAATGCCCTTGCCAGATGCCTGGCAGAAAAGTTCTGGCCTGGCGCGCTCACCCTGGTCGTGCCGCGCCATCCCGCGCTCCCGGATAACCTCTTCGCACAACCCACTATCGGTGTACGCATGCCGGATCATCCGGTTGTCCTGGCGTTGCTCAAGCAAGCCGGCCCTCTGACCGGGACTTCGGCGAACTTATCCGGCCAACCAAGCCCCAGCACAGCCCAGGAAGTGTATGCGCAGCTCTCTGGACGGATTCCCCTGATCTTGGATGGGGGGCGCACTCCTGGTGGCTCTCCTTCCACCGTAGTGGACTGCACTGGCAGCCAGCCGGTCATCCTGCGATCGGGGCCTATTACTCGAGAACAAATTTTCTCTGCTTTTTCCTGAGTATTCTCATCAAGCCTTCAGGCAGTCTTCAGGTTTATTTCAGCATATTGTGTAGAATTAAAAGTGCATTCTCCTCATAAAAAATCACGCCTTGGGCATGGAATGGCAGACCATCCCCAAGGCGTGGTTTTTAAATTAAATCAAAAACCAATTAGCTACCGGCCAGCAAAGCCTGCGCCGCCAAGGCTGCGCCAACGATGCCGGCTTCGTTCAACATCTGGGCCGGGACCACTTCAGCGCTTACCGTCAGGTAAGGCAGGAAACGCTCATGTTCAGCGCTGATCCCACCACCCAGAATGATCAGATCCGGCCAGAAGAGATACTCCATGCGTTCCAGATAAGCATCGAAGCGTTTGGCCCATTTTCTCCAGGACAGTTTATCCCGTTTGCGAGCCGCATCGGACGCCCACCATTCTGCATCCCGACCTCTCATTTCGATATGACCCAGCTCAGCATTGGGCAGCAGGTGCCCGTCGGTGAACAGGGCTACCCCAAGACCAGTGCCAATCGTGATCATCATTACGACGCCATTCCGGCCGCGTCCAGCGCCAAAGGTCATCTCGGCCAGGCCGGCTGCGTCGGCATCATTAACCACACACACCGGGCAGCCTGTGGCCTCAGCGAAGAGCGTTGCTGCGTTGACGCCGAGCCATTTCTTTGAAACATTGGCCGAGGTAAGCACTTCACCTCGGCGGACTGCTCCTGGAAAACCAACCCCAATGGGGCCTTGCCATTCAAATGTCCGGCTGAGTTCAGCCACAGCCTCAGCCACCGGCTCCGGCTTGCCCTGCTCTGGAGTCTTCACGCGCAGGCGTGGCGCCAGCAGCGTACCGTTTTCTGTGTCAACAGGAGCGGCTTTGATCCCCGACCCGCCGATATCGATGCCCAATACTTCCATGGTTTTCCTCCGCTTTTGTTAGCCTTTTAGTATAAGTGTCGCCTTTAACAAATTATAGCTTCATTTTTTACCAATTTGCGGCATCTCATTATTGTTTCACGAAAATATCCCCCTTGACTATACTCATAAACCGGTGTAATATGTCGCATAACGACATATAGATTGCCGACATATTATGTGAGGTTAAACCCTTGGCCGATATAGAATCCCAATTACCTCTCACCGAAGTCACCTACTTTATCTTGCTTAGCCTGTCACCCGGCCCACGGCACGGTTACTCGATAATGAAGGACGTGCGCTATCTCAGTAGAGATCGGGTAGTCTTGAGCACCGGCACCTTGTATGGGGCTCTAAAACGCCTGCTGGATCAGGGCTGGATTTTGCGCGTGGATGATTCGCACGACAACGGTTCTAGCCGCGTGCGGAAGGTATATCGACTCACTAACCTTGGACAGCATGTGCTGCAAGCCGAAGTCATGCGATTGAATAGCCTGGTTACTGCAGCCCAGCTGCGTGCCATTATCATAAATCCACGCTAGCTTTTCGCTCTTTAGACCGATCGGGGTGTTCGAGATGGCAATCCAAATAGTTCACAGCATTTATCGGGTGTTTCTGCACCTTTATTCGCCTGCTTTTCAAGCCCAGTTTGGCGATGAGATGATGGAAGTCTTCTCTGAAGCTGCTTCGGAAGCCAATCTGCAAGGCTCGCGAGCGCTAAAAGAGCTGTGCTTGAACGAGTTACGCGATCTGCCGGTTACCGCCTTGCGCGAACGGCTTGGAGCTGAGCGCATTAAAAAGCCGGACTCATTTTCCATAAATCCACTGGATTGGCAGAGCCCGCTATCCAGAGGTGAGATTTTGTTAGCAATAGCGGCTTTCCTGGTGCCTGCAGTGCTGGTTCTTGCCAATTCCACGTTCTTTAGTTTACCTATGGCATCTTTAATCCGGGTCGCCCTGGCCTTTACGGTTATCGCCTTTCTCTTGGGAATGGTCAAGGGTTTCCCACGTTGGTCGTTTCCGTATTTGGGAATGGGGCTTTGTGTGGCGGGTTACCTGTTCCTGTTCCAATGGACGGCTGATCTGATCAGCCCGCAGCTTCTGATAAAGCTGGAGCTACCCTTCTGGCATGTAAGCACTGGCCTGTTATGGCAGATCATTTCAGTGGGATTGGTCTGGCTTGGATTGTTTATTATCACCATTTTATTCCTTGCCCTCCTGGCCTTGCTTCCTCGTTTTCGCCCGCTTTACCTGAGTATCCGCCGAGATTGGACTCAGGTCTCACTAATTCTGTATAGCGAGATGGCTATTGCGCTCGTCTTGCTGTTTGAAGATTACCGCACTGAAGAACCGTATGGCATAGCCAGCTTACTCTTCATGGCAGCCGGAGCCTGGCTTTTTATGCGCAGACCGTTACCCTGCCAGCGTGTTCTTTTCCTACTGGGAGGATTATCTCTGGCTCTGTGGGTGGTCGCAACGGATAGATGGCAGGCCTTGCCTGATCTGAGATCGGCTGCTGAGTTTCATTGGCAGCCGCTTGCGCCAGCACAAAGACTTGAAGCTTACCCTGTGTTGCTCCATTGGGCATGGATGTCAGCAGTTCTCTTATTACCAGTTCTTATCAAGCTTCTTCCTCGCAGAGGCCGGCTTGAAGATGAAGATCTCTGCTAACATCTGCCTCGTTCTGCTCTGGTTCTGGCTTTACCGCCCGGTGTACCCGTATCTGGAGACTATTTTCACTCGCCAGGAATTCCGCACGAACCAGATTCTCCTGCTGGCTGTGGTCGTTCTGCTTGTGATGCAGATTCGGAGGGGCGAACTGCGCCCCAAGCTTGATTCACAGCCTCAGCTATATCTGCCTGCGCTGGCTTTAGCCCTAGGGGGCTCGCTTCTTTTTCTGCTCGTCGAGCGCTGGTTGGATGTGAACACCCTTTCGGCGACCTTATTCGGCCTGGCAAGCTATGGCTTGCTGGGCTTGTGGCTGCAGCCTGAGCGCTGGCGGCGGGGGCTTCCGGCTGCTTTGCTCCTGGTAGGGGTGTTGCCCTTTGGTGAGCACATGCAGACTTTTATCGGCTATCCGATGCGCATTCTGACAGCGGATCTGGTGCGCGACGGTTTGGCTTACCTTGGCGTGTATACCGTTGGCATTGATACCATCCTGGTCTTCGAAAATGGCATCTCGCAGGTAGATATCCCTTGTAGCGGTATCAAGAGCCTGTGGACCGGCGGGCTTTTCCTGCTCGCCGCAACCTGGATTGACCGCCGGCGTATGGATCTGCGCTGGCTGCTGGTGGCGCTCATCTTCGTTCTTATGCTTTTCATCGCCAATCTGGCGCGCGTGGGCATCTTGGTCAGCGTGGGTCAGGTAGCCGGCTGGCGTTTCTTTGCAGAGATGCTACATGTACCGTTGGGTGTGATTGGGTTCGGAGCAACCTGTGCCGCAGCCCTTTCCTTGCTGCGTTTTTCTCATCGGCAGTCGCCGGGATTAGCTACTACAGCAATAGAAGAGGATGATTTGCGAATGGCCTCTCCACCATATCGCCCCAACTGGCTGGCGCCCCTGTTGCTAGCGACGTTTCTGGTAATGGTATTGCTCTACAATCCCAGGACAGAACCGGCTCTGGCAGCCCCTGTTATTAAAGCCTGGAACTTCCCGGATGATCTGGCGGTTGAGCCCTGGCCGCTCAACGATCAAGAGCTCGACTGGGTAGCCGATGTTGGCGCGCAGTCGGTTGATCGCTGGCGATTTCGTTGGCGAGGCCTCTCTGGATCGATGCTTTTCGTCACCAGCGATACCTGGCGTGCCCAACATCGCCCGGAGCGTTGTTTTCAGGTTTATGGCCTGACTGTGGAAAATTCCTATACCCATTTGATCGCGCCTGGATTTCCCCTGCGCCTGGTCTCTCTGAGTCAAGGTGGGCGAGGAGCGACCTCGTCAGCGGTTTATTGGTTCCAGTCTGTTGAAAGTACCACCGACGATTATGGCGCTCGGATGTGGGCTGACCTGGCTGTGCAGCGCCAGAATTGGGTGCAGGTAACAGTATTGTTTGATGGTCTGGTCGACCCGCGCTCGACCGCCTCACAGGATTTATACCTTGTGCTACACCAGGTAGTGCAGCGCAATCTGGCAGGAGGGAGTGTCCCATGACTGAAACAACTCAAAAGCTTACTGCTAAGGATCGTTGGGCTTATGCCTTATTTTGGTCCTGGAATCTGATATTCCTGGCATTCGTAGTGCTTGGCTTTGCCCCGCAGGTTCTCCCAGAGCTGGCCACGGCTGTGCGCACCGGCTTAGTTCCGCTGCAATATCTCAGCTATGGTTTGGTGCTCACCCTTATCCCGGTGGCGGCGATCATTCTCGGTTTGACCGTGCTGCGGCGCTATCCTGGTCGCTTGTTTGCTCTGGGATATGTGGTCGAGGGACCACTCATGCTCATACTTGCTGTTCGTTTCTTCATCATCCGCGAGGCTTCTCCCGGGTTGACTTTGCTCATGGCAATCGCCATTCTTGGCATGGCTGCTTTCCTCTGGTATCTGTTAGATCCCGAGCTGGAGCGACGTCCTCGTTGGATGGGCTGGCTGCGCCTGGTGGGTTTGACGCTCATGCTGCTCACCAGCCTCTACGCTGCATTATGGATTGCCTTCTACGCTCTGCCACTGGCTGCCTGGGTCTGGGAATGGCTGGTGCACACAATCCGGGACTTATATACTTTTTGGTTTGGTTTCTCGAGGTCCATCCGCGACTTGTTCCAGCAGGAATTAATATGGCTGCCCTTTATCCTGCTGGGCTTCCTCTTATTGCTCTATACGGCGACGCTTTTCGTCCTCGCTCCTGTGGCTGTCCCATGGCTAAGCCTGCGCGCCTGGTGGCGGAGTTTGCAGGCGCAGGTGAGCCTGCATGGCAGGCTCTTTCCCGCTGCCCTAACGATCATAACAGTGCTTGTTTGCGCGCTCTTGTTTGTGCTCACCAACCACCAGCCGCAGAAGCAGGCTTTTGCCCTGCTCTCAGCGCCGCCGAAATCATCCCAGGATGCCCAGGCTTTGCTCACTAAGAGTGAAATCATCCGCGCTGGCTTGCTCAACGCTTACCTGGCGCCGTTCCGTTTTGTCAGTGCTATGGGTGAAGTGCGCCACATCAGTGATATCTATGAAGATATCTTCGGAATGACCCGCGAGCAAGCCTTCGGAGTCCAGCGCCTGTATGAAAACGTCGCCCGCCCGTTGCTTTATGATCCTGTTCACCCGCAGAGCATCGACCAGGGCGACAACCGCGCCTTGGTGGAAGAGCCGCAGGAAGCCGCTAAACTCTACCAGAGGATGTTCGACCAACCGATTGTGGATGGAGAAAGAGAAGCCATTGTGCGCGCAGTGCGTAGCACCTACTCGGCACAACAGGCTGAAGCTGCCTGGCAGGCTGTAGATGACCGTGAAGTTCGCCTGGAACGCCAGGAGCTCACGATTAATGAGCATGGTGACTGGGCTGACATCGAGTTATACGAGGTTTATCGCAACCAGACTGCCAACCCCCAGGAAGTGATCTATTACTTTAACCTGCCCGAGTCGGCAGTCATCACCGGCATCTGGTTAGGCAACAGCCCCGACCGGTCGGAGCGTTTTGCCTATCAGGTAGCTCCGCGCGGCGCTGCCCAGGCAGTCTACCGCGAAGAAACCCGTCGGATGCGTGATCCAGCCCTGGTTGAGCAAATCGGTCCCCGCCAGTATCGCCTGCGCGTCTTCCCCATTCCGCCACTTCAAATGCGATGGGACGAAGATCGCAACCGCACGTTTGTAGAGGAAGCTGATGCGCTGCACATGTGGCTGACCTACCGCACTGTTGCCAGCCAGGGCGCCTGGCCGCTGCCTCAGCTGGCGGTGCTGCGCAATGTCTACTGGGATGATCATACTGTACGCCAGGTGAACGGCAGCTCAATAGAGGTGGCGTCCGACGACTGGCTGCCTCCAGCGCTGCCCACTTTGCAGCCCGCTACGCCAGCCTCCCACCGTGTTGATTTCTTAAACGGAGAGAGTGTGGTGGCAGTGCCTGCCGATCAGGTTGAGCTGCCAGCCCTGCCATCTGGACTGCGCCTGGCATTAGTGCTCGACCGCTCATACAGCATGGCGGGGCATGCGGTGGAGGTGGAGCAGGAGATTGAACATCTTAAGCAATCCGTTGGGCCAGGCGCAACGATCGATGTCTACCTGACCTCATCGCCCTTTCGCGGAGAGCCGCCATCGATGGTCTCTATTGCAGATCTCGATCTACAGGGCATCCAATATTTTGGAGGGCAAAACGCTGCTGAATTATTGAGCCAGTTTGAAGCGCTGCGGGCTGGCCGCGCTTACGATGCTGTCCTGGTCTTCACCGATGGCAGCGGCTACGAGCTGGGCGAAAGCACAGTGGAAGTCCCTGTCCCAACAGCCCCGGTGTGGATGGTGCATCTGGGCAGCGATCTCCCCCTCGGTTATGATGACCAGACCCTGGAGGCGATCCAGGCCTCCGGCGGAGGGGTGGTTGGCGATCTGGATATGGCTTTTCAGCGGCTGGCGCTGGCTCTGCTTCCAGCCAGCAACTCCTCGGGTGAAGCGATGCTGCCTGATGTGCTGGATGGTTATATTTGGAGTGTGCTACCCACTGAGCAAGCCCGGGCGAGTGATATTGAAGCCAGCGATTCCAGTAATGGATTTAGCACTTTAGCGGCGCGCCGCCTGATCCTGGCGCAGATGCAGAAGAATCGCGGCTCTCTTAAAGACCTGGAAGCCCTCGACCAACTGCATGCTATCGCCAAGGCATACGGCATAGTCACCCCTTACTCTTCTATGATCGTGCTGGTCAATCTTGAGCAACAAAGCCTGTTGAAGCATCTGGAGGAGGGGTCTGACCGCTTTGAGCGCGAGTTTGAGGAGCTTAAAGAGACCACTCCGTCGACGCAGCTCCCGCTTGCTGGCGTGCCAGAGCCGCACGAGTGGTTGCTAATAGGGCTGGCGGGAGCATTGCTGCTTTACTATGGCTATACCAGGCGGAAATCCTACCAGCACCAGGGTGTGATTAACTGAGTTTTGCGTTCTTAACCAAAAGACAATCAAAAACATCTATTAACTCAATAAAATAGGATAATTTCTATCCTATTACTCATATATATTTAATTAACCTATTAATATCATTGGTTACAATCTTCTCGTTGGTTAAGTCAAGAAAATACTCTAAAAAAGGAGATTATACAATGAAGAAAACTATGTTTATCACCGCTATGCTCGTTGCTATCCTGGTGACCATGTTGGCAGCTAATTTTGCACTTGCTGCCGGCCCAACCTATGTAGCTGCTGGAACCATCAGCATAAACTCCCACCGCGAAGACGCTTTTAAGGAGTCTATTTCCTCAATGTCTGCTGGCTTTGTTCCATGGTATTCACTGACCAGCAGCAGCGCGGGTCCCACCTTGTATGATAAGTCTGATCGTTACGACTCCTTCATAAACTGAGGCTGAAAATGCTGGTTGGATGATAGGATTCTGTCTCCATCAGCATGAACTAGACGGTGGCGCACCCCGAATTGAATTTCGGGGTGCGCCTTTTATATTTCTTTTTAGTTTGACATACTGACCGATCCATTATATACTCATTGAGTGAGTATATGCAAATGGCTAAAATCGTCAGCACCATCTCCCCAGAATACCCCTTACTTGGCTTGCTTTCTCAAAATCCAACCCATGGCTATGAGCTCCACCAGCGCCTGACCACGGATTTGGGGCAGGTCTGGCGTATCAGCCAAAGCCAGGCCTACAATATCCTCAACCGCCTGGAAGCTAATGGCTACGTCACCGGTGAGCTGCTGGAGCAGGAGAAGCTCCCCGCCCGTCGCCGTTTTTCCCTCACTGAAGCGGGTCGCCAGCGCTTTGAAGCCTGGCTAAATGCGCCCAGCGGTAGCAGCGCGCGTGCCATCCGTATCGAGTTCATCACCCGGCTATATTTTGCCTTAGCGAGGGGCAGGGAATCTGCCTATCGCTTGCTTGAAGCGCAAATTGCAGATACGCAGAGTAGCTTGAATCGATTGAGAGTCCAGATAAAAACCATCCCGGACAATCAGGTGTTCAACCGGTTAAGTTTGGATTTACGCATTCGCCAGTTGTCTTCTATCCTGGAGTGGTTGGTTGAATGCAGGACGATGGTTGATTTTTCAAAACCAAAGAAGCCAACATGCATATAGATCGGCTCCGATATATCTTACAGGCATATCAGAGACGCCCCTGGGTATGCAGGGCAATGCTTATCCTGGCGCTGGCTTCTCTTCTAGCATGCAGCACACCACCGGCTCCTGCCGCCGGTCCTACTCCGACTGCTTTACCCGACGAGCAGACATTGACTGTATTTGCAGCAGCCTCTTTGACAGACGCCTTCCAGGAGATCGGCGACAGCTTCGAGGTCGGGAGCGCTGGGGTTGATCTGGCCTTTAATTTTGCTGGCTCGCAACAACTCGTCCAGCAGCTCGCTCAGGGGGCTCATGCGGATGTCTTGGCAAGTGCAAGCCTGAAAGCCATGCAGACGGCTGCTGAGGCAGGCACCGTTAACGAAGCCGATAGTCAGGCTTTCGCTCGAAACCAGCTGGTTGTAATCTTTCCTAAAGATAATCCCGCTGGACTCGCCCAGTTGCAAGACCTGGCTAAACCAGGGATTAAATTAGTGCTGGCTGCTAAAGAAGTGCCTGCCGGGCAATACGCACTGGAGTTCCTTGATAAGGCTTCACAAGACCCTGCTTTTGATTCAAATTTCAAAGAAAAGGTATTGAACAACGTCGTTTCTTATGAAACGAATGTGCGTTTAGTGCTCAGCAAGGTCGCCCTGGGAGAAGCAGACGCAGGCATCGTCTACGTTACCGATTTCAACATTGCAAAGGATGCTGTCTCCGCGTTAGTAATCCCCGAGGCGCTTAACGCTATTGCAATATACCCGATTGCTCCTGTCAAAGAAAGCATGCAGGTAGAGTTATCCCAAAAGTTCATCGACTTCGTTTTGTCTGCTGATGGGCAGCAAATCCTGGCGAAATATGGCTTCCTTTCGCCGAAGTAACAGAGATAGCCTTCCTTCACAATGGCCTGAGCCAGCTTTTCCAGGCCGGCAACGTTTTCGCCGGTTGTTGCAGCTTCTCAGCCTGCCGATGCTGGCATTTATCTTTCTGCCCTTGCTGGCCTTGTTCTTGCGCACTTCACCGGTTCAGACGCTCGCCAACCTGGATCAAGAACAAGTTCGCCAGGCAATTTCTCTCAGCTTGGTAACCACCCTGACCGCCACATTGATCACCATGATCCTGGGCACGCCGTTGGCTTATGCCCAGGCTCATAAAAGCTTCCGTTTCTCTGGTCTGGTGGACACTTTGATCGATATGCCGCTTGTCCTTCCCCCGGCTGTAGCGGGTGTAGCCTTGTTAATCACATTCGGCAGGCGTGGCTTGATCGGAGGCTGGATAGCCCATCTGGGAATCGAAATTCCGTTTACGACAGCCGCAGTGGTGCTCGCACAGATATTTGTCGCTGCTCCGTTTTTCATCAAGGCAGCTACGCTTGGATTTGCCAGCATCGATCGAGAACAACAACAGGCAGCGGGGATGGATGGGGCAAATGGCTGGCAAATCTTCCGCTATGTTGTCGTTCCTCTTTCCATGTCCTCGCTGGTCAGCGGCGCAGTAATGACCTGGGCGCGCGCCCTTGGCGAGTTTGGTGCGACGATCATCTTCGCCGGTAACCTTCCCGGTCGCACTCAGACTATGCCGCTGGCAATTTACGTTGGCTTCGAGTTGGATTTAAACGTCGCCTTGACTCTTTCCGTAATTTTAGTGGGGCTTTCCTTTCTGGCTTTAATTTTAGTCAGAGGTGTGTTTCATCGCCAATGGGCATAAATGAGTTGACCACCTGTTCAAGTTGTGGCATAATCTCGTCGCACATAACCAGACTCAATGGCGATGATGGAAACGAGTAAGCTGGATGCAGTCTGTCAGCGAACCCGGGATAGTGAGAGCGGGACTGGCTCGCCAGTTGAAAATCCTTCCGGAGCTGGAAACTGAACCAAGAGTAAGTAACCCGGGCTCGTCCCCCGTTATCTGGGACGCGGTATCTTTAAGGTATACGAGTAAGATGCCCACCGTTAGGTGGGAAGCGGGGTGGTACCGCGGGAGTGATTTATTACCTCTCGTCCCTGATAAGGGCGAGAGGTTTTGTTTGCAATTTACTTATACGAGGAGGATTTATGCCGTTTAAAGAAGTGCCCAACAAGGTCGATTTTCCTACCCAGGAGCTGGAGCTGTTGAAGTTCTGGCAAGATACCCAGGCTTTCCAGAAACTTGTTGCTTTGCATCGCGACGATCCTCACTGGTCCTTTATTGATGGCCCGATCACCGCCAACAACCCGATGGGCGTGCATCATGGCTGGGGGCGTACCTATAAAGACTTGATCCAGCGATTTTGGGCGATGCGCGGGCGCAAGCTGCGCTACCAGAACGGTTTCGATTGCCAGGGTTTGTGGGTGGAAGTCGAAGTCGAGCGCGAAATGGGTTTCCAGACCAAAAAGGATATAGAGGAATACGGCCTGGAGCAGTTCGTGCGCAAGTGCAAGGCGCGCGTGTTGCGCTTCGCAGCCATTCAAACCGCGCAATCCATCCGCTTGGGTTATTGGATGGACTGGAACGACCCTGACCACCTGCGCTGGCTGGCCGATCGCCTGCTGGAAGACCCTAACCAGGTTATCACGGAGGACGGTCCAGACGGCCCGGTCACCGACACCGTAGAACAGATCGTCGGGCGTCTGGGCCTGCCCGAGCTGGCAGGCAGCTACTTCACCTTCTCTAACGAGAACAACTATATGATTTGGACCTTCCTCAAGAAGTGCTGGCAAAAAGGCTGGCTTTATCGTGGTGTGGATGTGATGCCCTGGTGCCCGCGTTGCGCCACCGGCATCAGCCAGCACGAGATCGTTACCGATGGCTACGCCGAGCTCACCCATCGCAGCGTCACCCTGCGCTTCCCCCTGCGCGGGCGAGAGAAGGAATCCTTGTTAGTGTGGACGACCACCCCCTGGACACTGACCAGCAACGTTGCCGCTGCCGTCGGGCCCGACCTGGTTTATCTCAAGGTTAAGCAGGGAGATGAGGTGTTCTACCTTTCTAAAGGCACGCTGCACACACTGCGTGGCGACTACCAGGTGTTATCCGAGCTGAAAGGCACCGAGATGGAAGGTTGGACCTACGATGGCCCATTCGATGACCTGCCCGCTGCCCAGGCTGTGGGTGGTTTCACCCGTATGAAAGAGCTTGTCTCCGGGGTTAATCTTTCAGCTGCCCAGGCTCATCAGGTTATCCTGTGGGATATGGTAGGCGAAACGGAAGGAACCGGAATCGTTCACATTGCCCCTGGCTGCGGTGCTGAAGACTTTGTCCTGGGGAAAGAGCACCATTTCCCGCTGGTTGCCCCGCTGGATGAAGAGGGTTATTTCGTCGATGGCTTTGCCTGGCTGAGCGGCCAGCTGGTTTC
>Ga0079037_100001289_pt1 | contig 12892 bp, 11 predicted proteins | sample Mud3Dept4metaG_FD_71479 | JGI IMG/M metagenome (GOLD analysis project Ga0079037, IMG submission 71479) | Freshwater wetland microbial communities from Ohio, USA, analyzing the effect of biotic and abiotic controls - Mud 3 Core 4 Depth 4 metaG | ecosystem: Environmental > Aquatic > Freshwater >... | reverse complement strand
CATACTTTGAGCAGCATCGGTCCATCTTCTAAAGGTGTGACCTTCCACAAAAGGATGTCCAGCGACAAGCCACCATGGGACCGCGAATCGACGTCGGGCAACAAGGTTCATTTCGACCTTTTGCCGTATCGCTACATCGCATATGCGAGCGCGTTCGACCTGAGGGACAAACTGAAACAGGAACTTGACACTTTTCTTGCGCGAGCGATTTAGAATCCACAAGGCTTCTAGAATCGCTTGATAAAAGGGATTGAACATCCCGGCTCAACAACATGCGGAATTCTTAGCATGGGCGGAAAATACATTTGAGCAAAACCAAAATCATAAATTATGTAAGGTGTTCCCGGAATTCCCGAATTCGCGATCACCTGGAAGCTATATACGGCAATTAAAGAGGGGCGAAATGGATAATTATTTGGAAAACGAAAAAGGTAGAACTAGGCGTGGGTTTTTTTGGTTCATTTGTGGGATAGGCATTTTTTATAAAGAAATCATAAAACAAGCAACAGAGGAAGCATTCAAGGCTTGTAAGCCGTTTTTCGCAGTGTGGTCTAAAAGGGTTCAGCATACTTTTTATGGAAAAATACTTCCTGAGCATATAAAGTTATTATTTCCCAACACCCAAACAATTAAGAGTCACGCAGGAAAAGATCATCCGAATTATATTGGCATTCATCCAGATTGCAAAGAGGCAGCCACAGATTTTGCAGCGGCTTTAAATATTGGGACCCCAGGAGAAGGCGATCTCAATGATGATTTAAGTGGCACAATACTGGCATGGGGGAGTCCAACATCAAATCGAATTTCCCGTTTAGTTTTTGTGAGTATTTGGGGTCAGGCTTGCATTGTTGCAATTTGATAGGCATATTGATTGCCCCCGGTACCCTTCAGTTAAATAGGGAATAGCAATAAGAGCGCGGTCCCGATGGGTTAAAGCCAATGCCGAAGGATCGGGTGATAAAAGAACCCTTATTCACGACGAAAAATCCGATGATGGTGCATGAATTTATATTATCCATGCAGTATATTGCAGCCTTCGAGGCCCAATCTCAACTCCGTGTCTAGCTTTCCTGCGCCCCCCCGCGAAAATTTTGATCAGCGCGCAACCCGGATGAGTCAGGAGGAAAAGGGCTGGGCTTCCGTGGACGATTTGCCTGCGCAGATCCAGAAAGACAATCCGCGCATTTCCGAGCAAGTGCTTCGGCCCCTGGCTCAATACGGTTCGAAACGCCGCGGCGACGGCCGCATCGTCTGGAAGCGCGATCCCGCGATCGGCAAAGGGTTCGTGCCGACCGAGCTGTGGCGCATCGTCCGGCAGATAAAAGAGCCGATCATCTATATTCTGGGCGGAGCGATCACCATCGTGCCAGCGGAAACACAGGAGCAGCTCCGGCAAGCCTTGCCGCAGGTCCAGATCGTCACGATGCCGGGGCTAGGTCACTATCCCGGTGACAAGAAGCCCGAGGACTTCCTTGCGATCATGGACGGGTTTCTTGCGGGAACGAAGGCTGGCAAAAAGCCCTCCGCAAATTGGGTCCGAGTCCACATGTTGATTGAGTGGATTTGTTGATAGAAGGAAGGCGGCGCGCAGGGCAGGTTTCTGTAAAAAGGAATGGAGCCGACGGGGAGAGTTGAACTCCCGACCAGCCGATTACGAATCGGCTGCTCTACCACTGAGCTACGCCGGCTCTTGGGCAGGTTGCGTAGGAGGCGGTCTAAAACCTGAACTCCAGGCTGAAAACGATGCTCTTGTCCTGGATGAAGGCCTTTTCTTTATCTAATTTTACCGTCGGAGACGTTTCTTTGGAAAGGATATTATTTAGGGTCTCCGGGTCAATGGTCTTGGTGACCATTCCCAGGTTGGTATTCAGGCTGAAGGTGTATTTTTTCTTCAAAGTGTAAATCTCCTGGCTGTTTTCCACCCGAACCGAGTACCGGGGCTCCAGCCTCGGGTCTTTCCCCGGGATTTCTTCCTGGACCTTCTCCAAGGTAATCGATTTTAGGTACTTCGAGGGAATAACCTTTTCCTGGTTGTCCTGCGTGGAAACGGTTACCTCTTCAGGGCGAAAGCGCAGGTACCCTTCCAAAACTTCTCCCCTCCCATCCTTTATCACCGCCAAGACTTCAGGGATCCCGGAATTCCCCGGGTTTTCCGCCCCGGCGTTCAAAAAAGAGCAGAGCAATAGCGGAATTAGGAAGAAAGTCTTACGATTCATCAGAAGATCAATTCCCGGGAGCACTTAAAGAGAATAAACTCCCCGCAGTCATTTTCACTGGGGCATTGGCTGCATTCAGAGTCATTCCCTTCATCGTCCATGTGGGCCACGAACTTAACTTCGTCGCCGAAACAGGACGGCCGCTTCTCAGTCCCCAATGGGTTTTTCTCCGTAGATTCCATTTGAATTCATTCTGCCACAGGGAGGAAGACTTTTCAAGAACAACAAGGAAAAGACTGAATCCCAAGCCCCAATCCCGCGAAACGCGGGACCATATTCCCGAGTATGGGAAAAGCAGAAAAAATAGGCTTCCTAAACCTAACCGTGCCCCTCCATTTCACAAACATCTTCATCTTTTGATAGGAATTGAAAAACTCAAGGGCGTCCCCCTCCTGGCTTTCAGTAAGCGCCTAAGCTTTTTCCGCGACTTTGCACGGAAAAAGTGACCCCTTCGGTCCAGCGAAAACCCCAGAAAATCCCCCCCAACCCCCCTTTTTTAAAGGGGGGCGAGGGGGGATTTATCGCGATTGCATGGCAATTCTCCTTCTTACCAACATGTTGGTATTAATGAGGGGCTAAGCGCCTATTGCCATGAAAATCAGTATTATGTCCCCCGAATTCCCATGTCCCCCGAATTCCCCCGCAGTTTTTATCTGGGCATAGATGGGCACCGCACTTGAGTAGTATGGGCTTTTCCCGCGGCGCTGCGCGGAAAAGGTGGCTCTTCGCCGTCAATCCCGATGTATCGTGCCCCTGCGGCCTCAATGAAGGGCATTTCGTTCTTACCAACATGTGGGTATTAGTTCGCCGATAGTGGCTCAGTCCGGCAGCCCGGCCTTTCTCAGGGCCTGGGCAGAGCGTTCTCTGGCGGCGGGGTCCTTTAGCGCATTTGTCCTCAAATCCGACTTGATGGAGAATTTCGGATTGAGCCTTAAGACCTCCTTTGCCGCCGTATGGGCCTCCTCCTCTCGGCCCATGATGCCGTAACAGGTCGCCAGACTGACCTGCGCGATGATATCATCCGGGTCCCGGGCAACGGCCCTTTTTAAGGTTTCGATTGCCTCTTCGTATCTTCCCGCCTCCCGCTGGGCTAACGCAAGGGCCCGCAGGCGAGCGGGGGGCGGGCGCGGTAGTTCGCGCAGCACCCCTTGCAGGATCGGGATCGCCTCTTCCGCTCTCCCAATGGCAGCAAGGACGTTTCCATAAAAGTGCCGTACCGTGTTATCATTGGGAGCAAGTTTATAGGCCTGCTCAACTTCGGCCACGCCCTCGGCGTACCGCCTGAGCAGGGTCATGTTATAGCCCACCTGTGCGCGGGCCATGACAAGAGATCCATCTAATTCATAGGCTTTCCGTAGCATCTTGTTGGAAAGTTCCAAGGACCCTCCGGGGTTCTGGCTAAACCCGCTTAGGGCCTCCATCATGTGGATGGTTCCCAGAACGTAATAGGCATGTGGGTATGCCGGGTCCAAAGAGATGGCCTCGTCCAAAAGCTGCCTCGCCCGGGCAAAGCCCTCTCTGGAGGAACGCCCGGTATAATACCTCCCTTCCAATGTTTTCAGAAAAGCATCGAGGTTCTCAGTCCCCCTGGCTCTCTTGCGGGCCTCCTCCCCGAACACGAGCTTCGCATCGACGGCAGTGACGACACTCTTCGTGATCTCATCTTGCATAGCAAATATGTCTTTCAGGTCACGATCGTAGCGCTCAGCCCAAAGGTGATGTCCTGTAAGGGCATCAACCAATTGAACGGTGATCCGAACCCGGTCGCCAGATTTTTGAACACCGCCCTCCACAACATACCGAACCCCAAGCTCCTCGCTTACCTGTTTAACCTTCACAGGCTTGCCCTTATAGGTGAAAGTCGACTGTCTGGATATCACCAATAAGGAAGGAAATCTAGAGAGAGCGGTAATGATTTCCTCAGTGATTCCATCGCTAAGGAACTCCTGTTTGGGGTCTCCGCTCATGTTCACAAAAGGCAGTACGGCAAGAGAAGGCGCATCCGGCAAGGGAGACTTCGTTTTATCAACAAAGGCAACCTGCATCGGGGCAGGACCCAGATAGACCTTCCAAACTGCGATACCCCCCAACACGATTCCTATCGCTGCGACCAGCGCAATCCAACGATTCCGGGGTAGCCAGGAGATTTTTCGTTCTTGGGGGGGAGGCAGGGGAGCTGCGGGCGGATTGGGAACCGCATCCCCTTCCTCTTCCTCGGGTTCCGATTCTTCTTTCCCCGTCTCTTTCAGGCCGGAAATGAATTGATCCCAGGCCTCACCGTTTGAATAACCCCTAAAAATAATTGAAATTTCATTCAGATTCAGTCCTATTTTATCTATGGCGAACTTCAGCCTGACATTTTCTTCGCTTCCCGCATACTCAAAGAGATTCGCCCACCCGTCCTTTTCCGCATCGGTAAATGAATAGATTTTCCCGGTTGCGCCATCCGCATCTTCCTTTTTCTTCCCTAGCACCTTGAAAAGAGGGGCTTCCTCCAAATTCGGGAGAGGGTCCTTCCACTTCCTATAAATCCTCGGCAGTAGATTCTCCTTGTCGGAGGACCCGGCTGCCCCCCCGATGGATTCGTTCAAAAGGACAAGCAAATCAAGGTGTTCCTGGAGTGGGATGGACTTGATTTTCCCCGATTTTTTCATCTCGTTAACAACCAGGGCGATCACCGCGAGATAAAATCTTCGGGAAGGTGAGTTGAAATGAAGGGTCAGTTGAATTCTGTTCTTGAGATGAAGATGGAGCTTGAATTCAGCCAGGTCAATCTGGATGGAAGGTTTCGAACTTTCAATCATTTTTCACCCTCCGGCCCCGGCTGTACCCCTGGATTTTTTTGGGGGTTAGGGATAATCCCAAAATAATCTGACGGTTCGAACCGTAAGTATTATACCAAAAAGGTAATAATCTAAGAAAATTATTTTATTTATTCGTCCTTTTGGCCTTTTCCCCCTCACCCTACCCTCTCCCGCGAGGGGAGAGGGTAAACATATTGAAATAGAAAAGAAATTCTTTCCTCCTTGAGAGACTGTGTCGTAATCCGTTCATGGTTCGACAAGCCTACCACGAACAGATTATGAGCGGGTTAAAATTCAGCCACTTAGCCGTTCGCCCTGAGCCCGTCGAAGGGCGACTGGGGGATTTCGACACCATCCCTGACGGGGGAAGGAGAGGGTGGGGGTGATTGTGGCCAAGACTTTGGTCCATCATGGAGTGATCATGAAAGGACGGATCCTGAAAAAACCAATGTGAAGCCTCCGGGGAATTCATATTTCCCTTCGGAGGCTTTTCGTTTGCGTCCATTTTGCGATCTACGGTAATTAACGAGCTATGCTTTTTCCGCGGCCATGCGAGGAACAAATGGGTTTGCCGCCAACCTCGGTTCAGGTGTAGGGGCACGATGCATCGTGCCCCTACAGCCTCGACGAAGGCTATTTCCTTCCTACAAACATATTTGTATGAATGACGCGCTAAGCGCCCAAAGGAGGTTCAAATGAAAGGAAGTTTAAAGAAGGTGTCGGTATTTGTGACGATAGCCGCAATAACGATATTTGTGGTGGCGGCCACCGCATCGGCCGGTGACCGTCACGGAAAGACCATCCGTGGAGTCTATGGCTGGGCAGGCCCGGGAACCTGTATCCCCACGGATGTTTACGGTTTTCCATTGCTCAATGCTGACAGATTCTTTATGACCGGACGGGGGACTATTACCTTCAAGCATGACGGAACCGGAAAGGTGCTATTTACGGGGGCCGGAGGCAACAATGCGGGCGCGTTTTCATATGAAGCATCGTATGATCATGAGTACTATATAGCACCTGAGGGCGCAATAACCATCGATTCGGTGCCCAATACATATGTACAGACGTTTCTCACCGGACCTGTTGGACTTCAACTCTTCATAGACTTCTTATCGCTCAAGGGTTGGATCTCGGCGGACCATAAGACCATAACGATCGCCACTCCGGAGCCGTCAGTCAACAAAAACTGCTACGTCTCCCGAGACTGTGAAACGCCTGAATATTCAATCTGTAATTTCTCGTACACCTTAGTCCGTATTGGAGGCCATGAAAAAGATACCGAATAAGGGAATGGTGGTTCATATTGGGATGGGGAAAGAGATTAGAGGGCAGCGTGAAAATTCCTCAGTCGGCTGAGCCTGGCACGAGCGTCGAGTCACCCTCGGCGCTCGTGCAGGAATTAGGTACCACAAGGCGCTGAAACCTTATAAATCAAAAAGGAGGGAATGGACATGAGGACAAAAAAGTCTTTCGCAGGTTCGAACCTTCTAATTTTATTAGTCATGATAGCTTGCTTACTTGGCTATTCTCAACAAGCCAGAGCGCAACAAGTTGTATACCCGACAAATAGTTATTTGGTTGACCCAGGTGCGGTTCAGGCTGCAGTAAATCAAGGAGGAACAGTCCTCCTCAAAGCCACAGATTTAAATGGCACCCCCACTCCATTTAATTTCGGTGAACCAGTTACATGGGCGTCAGCAGGGAACGTATTAAACAACTCACGGAGAGTGTCAATAACAAAAGATGTCAAAATATTCGGTGAGAAAGACCATAAAGGCAATCCATTGACGAAAATCAAAGGAGGTGTATTGTCGTTCTTCAGCCCACTGCCTGCCTCACCATATCCTGCACCGGACATAACCATTGAAGGCATCCATTTTGATGGCGCGTTTTATGCGCCTATCTTAATTCGCTATGCCAGTGGGTTAAAGATCGTCGGAAACCGGATTGAAAACGTCCACCCATTTGCTGTTTATTCTTTTCCCCTTAATTCTCCTCCTGTTCCGGTGATATTCATGGACCGAATCGATGGCTTAAGCCACCACCTTCGAATACAACAAGGCATTTCTATCGGTTCACCCTTTGCAGCGTACGTACCGGGAGCACTGACAGGGATAATTGAAGTCAGCGACAATGTGATGGACCTTACTATAGATTCTAATGTGTATAATCAACCTATTCTACCTCACTCCCCCAGGAACACCTTTGGAGAAGGAATCTTTGCTGGTTTCACAACTGGTGCTTCAATTGTAATTTCAGGAAATTACATCACAAACTGTTCAAGAAACCAGATTGAGGTATTTGATACCTATCTTGGCGCAGCTGGCCAGGGAAGCGTGCTTATTGAAAGGAATACGGTTATAACTCCGGAAGATGGAATAGCCAATCCATCCAAATTCTGTCCGAACGGGATTATTGCAGGGTGGGTCATGAATCCACCTGCATCAAACGATCCTACCAAAAATCCCAAATACACCATTTCCCATAATTATGTCGAGAACAAATCCACTCGGCAAGGCATAGGCATTTTTGCTTTATCCGATGGGGCTGTAATTGAGAAAAATGAAGTAATCGTGACAGGAAATAGTACCAATCCGGGATCGGGCGGGTCACCCCTAAATATACCCATAAATAGGGGACTTTCAATCGCATCGGATAACTGCTATGTAGGGCAGAACAGAATAGTAGGAGAAGGGGAGTACGCGATGACGTTTATTCCCATTAATCAATACCAAACTGCCAGCAGCAATGTCTGCGTTGGAAATAACGTAAACAATTTTAATCCAAATAATTTGGGTGCCCATCTGTATTTCGGGCCGGGGTTCGTCTTGCCAACGGGGATCATCGTTCCCAGTGCGAGTAATAATACCGTTGTCGGAGGCCATGGGACAGTTATTGATCTTGGGGACAATAATACGTTCAAGGGGGGTTACAGGGACTTAACCGGCAGTCATCTAACGACGCCAGGGGGAGTTGGTGATGAAATATCCGGTATCAAGGATTGGTGGAACCTGCCTTTGGAATAGAGAGGTTAGTTTCGCGCAGCCGGGCTAAATTGGAAATATAAGAAGCAGTATATAGCTTTTTGAAGTGCGATCTTAAATCCCCCCTCCGCCCCCCTTTTCAAAAGGGGGGAACGGGGGGATTTTTCAGGAAAAGGGGTCCAGGAAATTGGGAATTTTAGCTTTGAAAAGCCCGAAGTGGGAATAATTTCCTAAATTCACGGGCCCCTTTTTTTTCAATTCCAGGTATCAAGACGCGGCATGACAATCATAATTGCAGGCTATCCTGCCAACGGTTCTCTTTATGCATCAGTATGAATTTATGCACTTGATGGGTCTGCATTCACAGCCTGCTTCTGGCCAAAAGGTCAGAGAAATGTTGGAAGGGAAAGACATCGATTCCGTCCTCCGTTTTCAAAGCAGGTCCATGAGGGTAGACGATCACCTGCTTTTCAGCTGGGATTCTAAGGAGTTCGCCCCTGAATGGGCGTGGACTCGACAGCAGGCGCTGGTACGTGTCCTCGGACAGAAGGTCAAAAACGTGGGCATCGGGGAATGTGGCCCGGAGCAAAGTGCTCTTACCGGATCCTCGGGGACCCATCAGAAAGAAGCTCTGTTGAGGAGCCTTGAGCACCCGGGGGAGCCTAAGTTGACCCCCATGTCGTCATTTTTCATCGGAATTTAACGGCATTGTAGTCATTTTCCCATATCCCGCCGAGGTTCTACTTTTCCCCTATTAGCCAGGTGCACCTTGGAAGAAAATAAGCATATTATTCTATAATAATATAAATTAGTTGCATAATTCGCGAATTGGAAATATAATGATTCTTATGAAAGGGCAGGACATATTGGTTTTGATGAAATTGTTGCTCTTGGATGGGAGGAAGTTCCAGGTCCATGCCCTCGCCAAGGAGTTAGCCATCAGCCCATCGGAGCTGAGCAAGTCCATTCACCGTTGCATATTTGCCGGCTTACTCGATCCGATAGAACGAAAATGCAATAGAGGGGCATTCCTTGAATTCATGTTGCACGGGTTTCCTTACGTGTTCCCGGTGAAACCGGGGGAATTGACCCGGGGAATCCCCACCGCCCATTCCGCTCCTCCTCTCAAAGAGAAAATTCTCTCGAAAATAGATTATGTCTGGCCATTTCCTGAGGGAACCGGGAGAGGGCAGGCAATTCGGCCGATTTATAAATCCGTTCCCCTGGCGGCGATGAAAGATCCGCCTCTCTATAGGCTCTTGTCTTTAGCAGACGCCCTGCGCGCGGGTTTGACAAGGGAGAGAAGCATCGCCTCTGAAATCTTCAAGGACATGGTCCTTAAGGGGGATTCTTGGACGTAATTCAACAACTTGAATCCTTGGCCGAAAAAATAGGAGACCTTTGGATGGAGGTAATGGTTGTAGGGGGCTGCTCGCCGGCTTTAATTCTGGACATCCGCTTGGCCCCCGACCTCCGCCCCACCCATGACGTGGACATTGTGGTCCAGGCCGAAAATTACGGGAAATACGCTCGCTTTATCGAAAGATTAAAAGATAAGGGATTCCTGGAAAGAGAGGGGGATCCGATAGGGCGCTTCGTAAGCGGCGACCTCGCAGTAGACGTGATCCCCAGCGGGACCGACGTCCTTGGGTTTTCCAACCGCTGGTACAAAAAGGCGTTTGGTCATGCCGTGGTGAAAGGACTACCCAGCGGGAGAAAGATCAGAACCATTTCTTCCGTGTATTTCATAGCCGCCAAAATTGAAGCCTTCAGAGGGCGGGGGCAGGATGACTTCATGGCCAGCGCCGATTTGGAAGATCTCTTGACCGTTTTGGTAGAATACCCTCCTTTCGAAGGAGATTTTAAAAGGAGTGACCGGGATGTTCAGGAATATATCTCTGAAGAATTTCGGCGGATGACCTCGAATGAGAACTACCCCCACTTCCTTTCCGCTCATCTCCGCGGGGATGAAGCCAGCCAAGCCTCTTTACCAAGGCTCAGAAAGTTGTTCGAAAAAATCGCTTTTGTCGATTCGGACCGGAGGAGTTAAGCAAAATTGGAAAAGGAGACCACTCCTCGACCCTATTTTCTAACCGTCCTCCCCTTTCCGCTCCATTCCCACTATCACTACCACCGTAAGCGGCGGGAGGGGAAGAGGCAGACAGCAACAATTCTCCTCGACCTTTGGCAATAAGGTTATCAAGGAGAAAGTAGACCGGCACAGCTTCGGGGCCACGGGCGGGGTCGAGCTATCCCCGTCGCTTTTCACAAATTTTTCCTACACCTATTCGACCCTGAAAGGCGACCTGGGTGCTTCCATAGACCATACAGGATATATCGGCTTAAGCTACCATTTTTGAGCCGGCCTTTTGAGTCCCAGCGCCCGATCCTAATCAGGCGGCGGCTTCTCGCATGATTTTCGTGAGGGCCCCTTCTGCCTCCTCGGCGGTGGCCTTCAATTCGGGGGCGTTGAAGTGAGCGATGAGCTCCGTCGGTTTAAGGGTCGTCAGGACCACCCGATCTCCCTCCGTGAATACCGAGATGCGGCAGGGGAGAAAGGTGGAATCGTTATTGCCTTCCCCTGGCTGGTTATGATATGAATTTTATCTGAAATAGAGGCAGGAATGCATAAAAGAATCCGCCCTGCTGGACCAAGATAAGAAGCACCGATTGCCCGCTCACGCATCAACCCCCGGCAATCATCTTTTTTAGAAGGGGAATGTTCATGAAGATTTTGATTCGATTGTTGATCAACATGGTGGCCATCATGGGGATTGCTTACCTGTTCCCCAGTTTGATACGGGTGGATACGATCTGGGCAGCCCTGGGCGCTGCGATTCTCCTGGGGATCGTCAACGCCATTGTCCGGCCTATTTTTGTGCTGCTTACTCTCCCCCTCACGATTCTCACTTTGGGGCTCTTTCTTCTGGTGATCAACGCCCTCCTTCTCTGGATGGTGTCGGGCCTGGTCGGAGGCTTCCAGGTGAATGGCTTCTGGGGAGCCTTTTTCGGTTCCATCCTCATCAGCTTTATCAGCTGGCTCCTCTCGCGCCTGATTGTCGGCTAGCCCCAGGGTCTCAGGCAGCACCTCTGGAAAGGCGGCGAGAAAGCTCCATTCCAGTGTCTTCCCCTTTTTATTCGTCTCGGCTACAATAGGGCATTCGGTTGAATCCAAAGAGGGGTTATGCGAGCCTGTCAAATCTCTCTTGTGGGGATGGCAACCCTTGGCTTGGGTAGCTTCATCTTGCTTGGCCCCGCCAGCCCCCAGGACGGTCGAATCCTTGAAGCGGGGAAGTTCTCGGCCTCTGAAGCCGGGAGCGGTTTACCCGCGGGGTGGAAGCCCCTGACTTTCAAAAATATCGACAAACACACGGTTTATTCTCTGGTCAAAGATGGAGACGCAATAGTGGTAAAGGCCGAATCCCAGGCCTCCGCTTCCGGCCTGATCCGGGATATCAAGATCGACCCCCGAGAGTTCCCCATCCTCCAATGGCGCTGGAAGGTAGGAAATATCCTGAAAAAGGGAGATGTGCGCCGGAAAGAAGGGGATGATTATCCCGCCCGGATTTATGTTACCTTTGAATATGATCCCCAAAAGCTGTCGTTTCTGGATCGAACCAAATACGGCCTGGTCAAAGCTTTTTACGGCCAATATCCCCCCTTGGCCGCGCTCAACTATATCTGGGAGAGCCGAGCCCCCAAAGGCACCCTGGTTCCCAATCCCTTTACCGAGCGAGCCATGATGATCGTGGTGGAGAGCGGAGCCGATAAGCTCAACCAATGGATAACCGAAGAGAGGGACATCCTCGAAGATTACCGCAAAGCCTTCGGGGAGGACCCCCCCCTGATCAGCGGAGTGGCGATCATGACCGATACGGACAACACCGGCGAATCTGCCGTCGCTTATTACGGAGACATATCCTTTAAGAAGAAAAGCCCTTGATGGGTTGGCCCGGGCCGCCGAAGAAAAAGGAGGTTGTCATGTTCGCGGTTGGTAAGATTATTCCCATGATTTCCCTCGGCGTCTTATTCCTCCTATGCTTTGGGGGAACGGCAGAAGCCGAGACCAGCACGCTCATGGACCAACAGAGCGTGGCGCTCACGATTTACAATTCAAACGTAGGGGTGGTGAAAGAGACCCGGCTCGTCAATCTGCCACAGGGAATCCAGACCTTGAGATTCACCGATGTGCCCGGAAGAATCGATCCCGCCACGGTCAATCTCAAGTCATTGATTGAGGCCGCCGGCGTGAGGGTTCTGGAACAGAATTTCGAGTACGACCTGGTCAGCCAGCAGAGACTCCTGGAGAAATTCGTGGGTCAGAAGGTTGACCTGGTCTGGCTGAATCCCGACACGAAAAAAGAAGAAACGGTAGAAGCGACCCTTCTCTCCACCCAGGGGGGAAACATCTTTCAGATCGGGGACAAGGTCTCTCTTGGACACCCCGGGAGAATCGTCCTTTCCAAAATTCCCGAAGGCCTGAGCCTTAAGCCGGCCCTTCTCTGGCTGCTGGAGAACAAACTGGCCGGGGCTCAAAGGCTGGAGGTCACCTATCTGACTTCGGGAGTCAACTGGAAGGCCGATTATCTGGCGATTTTGAACCCGGCGGATACCCAGCTGGATTTGACCGGGTCGGTAACCATCGAGAACCGAAGCGGGGCCGGCTACCGAAATGCCCTCCTGAGGCTGGTAGCCGGGGATGTCCAGCGGGTCCGGGAGGAGAAGGTTCCGGACCGGGCCGCTCCCCGGATGGCCGCAGCCCCCATGGAGGCGGCTTCCCAGTTCAAAGAGGAGTCTTTCTTCGAATACCACCTCTACACCCTGGACCGGGGGACCACCCTCCGTGACAACCAGACCAAACAGCTTCTTCTGTTCAACTCTCCCC
>Ga0079037_100001287_pt1 | contig 12896 bp, 7 predicted proteins | sample Mud3Dept4metaG_FD_71479 | JGI IMG/M metagenome (GOLD analysis project Ga0079037, IMG submission 71479) | Freshwater wetland microbial communities from Ohio, USA, analyzing the effect of biotic and abiotic controls - Mud 3 Core 4 Depth 4 metaG | ecosystem: Environmental > Aquatic > Freshwater >... | reverse complement strand
CCCATGGACTGGTTCGTCCGCTCGCTGCGCGAGAATCCCGAGCTGGCCATCTTCCTCACCCTGGCGATCGGCTTCGTGCTCGGCCGTATCCGCATCGGCAGCTTCCGGCTCGGCAACGTCGTCGGCACGCTGCTCGCCGGCGTCCTCGTCGGGCAGCTCGTGATCGAGATCGATCCGCTCGTCAAGCTCGTCTTCTTCGACCTCTTCCTGTTCGCCACCGGCTACAAGGTCGGTCCCCAGTTCTTCCGCGGCCTGCGCAAGAACGCGCTCTCCCAGGCGCTCCTGACCGTCGTGCTCTGCGTGGTCAGCCTGATCACGACGCTCGCCGCCGCGAAGCTGATGGGCTACGACACGGGCATCGCGGCCGGGCTCCTGGCCGGCGCCTTCACCGAGTCCACGGTCATCGGCACCGCCGGCAATGCGATCTCGAACCTGGCCATCCCGGAGGCCGAGAAGGCCAGGCTGATGAACGACATCCCGGTTGCCTACGCGGTCAGCTATCTGGTCGGCACGAGCTTCGTGGTCTGGTTCCTGTCCAGCCTCGCGCCGCGCCTGCTGCGCGTCGATCTCAAGGCCGAGAGCCGCCGGCTCGAGGCCGAGGGGGCGAGCGGTCCGCGCGAGGAGAGCCACACGCGCTCGGCCTATCGCGAGTGGGACGTGCGCGCCTTCCGCGTCCCGGCGCTCCTCGACGGCCGGGCCGTCGCGGACGTCGAAGCGGCGCTCGCGCCGGCCCGGGTCTTCGTCCAGCGCGTGCGCCGCGCCGGGGAGATCGCCGAGGCCACGCCGGAGACGGTCCTGCGCGTCGGGGATCACGTCGTCGTCGGCGCCCGGCGTCACGTCCTGCTGTCGGGCGGCATGCCGTTCGGCGAGGAGGTCGAGGACCGCGAGCTGCTCGATTTCCCGATGGTGGCGCTCGACCTCGTCATCACCCGCAAGGAGGTGGCGGAGCGGCCGCTGGCCGAGATCGCCGAGGAGCACGGCCGGGGCGTGGCGCTCCACAAGCTGATCCGCGGCGGCGAGGAGATCCCGTTCGCGCCGGGCACCGTGCTGAATCGCGGCGACCTGCTGCGGGTGGCGGGCGCCCGGCGCGACGTCGAGCGGGCGGGCGAGGCGGTCGGCTACGTCGAGCGGCCGTCGAGCGAGACCGACGTCGTCTTCGTCGGCCTCGGCATCCTGCTGGGCGGGCTGTTCGGCGCGCTGACCCTCCAGCTCGGCGACCTGCCGATCAGCCTCACGGCGAGCGGCGGAGCGCTGATCATGGGCCTCGTCTTCGGCTGGCTGCGCTCGGTGCGGCCCACCTTCGGCCGGATCCCGGAGCCGGCGCTCTGGGTGTTCGACACGGTCGGACTCGCCGTCTTCATCGGCTGCGTCGGGCTGGCGGCCGGTCCGAGCTTCGTCAGCGGCCTGAAGTCGACCGGCCCCGGGCTCCTGGTCGTCGGGCTGTTCGTGGCGTTGATCCCGCACGCCTGCGCCGTCTTGTTCGGGAAGTACGTTCTCAAGATGAACCCGGTCCTGCTGCTCGGGGCCTGCGCGGGAGCGGGCACCGCCACCGCGGCCCTGCGCGCGGTGCAGGACGAGGCGGGCAGCAAGCTGCCGGTGCTCGGCTACACCGTGCCCTACGCGATCGGCAACATCCTGCTCACCGCGTGGGGGCCGGTCATCGTCTACCTGACGAGGTAGACCGGCCCTTTGATCCGGAGAGGCGAAGCGCGAACGCAGACAGCGAGCATCGAGAGAGAGGAGATCTCATGGCCACCCAGAAGGCGCGGCCCAGGCCGAAGCCGAGGGCGAAGTCGAAGCCGACTGTCGAGCCGTCGACGAGCTGGGTCGGGCGCGTGCCGCCGCTCGAGCCCGGAACCTACGCCGACGGACTGCCGATCCACGAGGTGCAGTACCTCTGCTGCAAGCTGATCCTGCGGCCGAATCCGTTCGTCTCGCGCGAGAGCCTGTTCGAGTTCGCGGAGGTGATGCGGGTGCCCGCCAAGGTTCACGGCGTGACTCTCTCGACGAAGGGCTTTCACCAGAAGCCGCTCAAGATCCGGGAGGTCCTCTTCGTCGACACGGACGACTTCCGCCTCTACAACAACGCGTTCATCCTGCGGCGGCGGATTCCGTACCGCGACGGCTTCCCGGTCGGCGACCCCGAGATCGTCTTCAAGTTCCGGCACCCGGACATGCAGGCCGCCGCCGAGACCGACGTCCGGCCGCAGATCCGCGGCCACCACCGGGTCAAGTTCAAGTGCCAGGCGCTGCCGCTCAAGGAGAGGCTGGGTGGAATCCGCCTCCTCTACTCCCACAACGTGCAGTTCCCGCGCTCCGCGATGGGACACGGCGGCGGCGACGTGATGTCGCTGGACCGGATGATCGAGGTCTTCCCGGTGCTCGCCCGGATCCGCAAGACGCCGGGGGAGCGGATCAACCTGGTCAACGAGACGATCATCGAAGAGGTGCTGCAGGACATCGGCCAGCTCGATTTCGGGGAGGGCACGATCGCCAGGACCAACGTCGCGATCTGGCGCACCCGTGGCGAGCACCGCCCGCTGATCGGCGAGTTCGCCTTCCAGGTGCGCTTCGAGGACCGCAAGCAGCTCGCCCGGCCGGCGCTCCGGAAGATGGAGGAGTTCTTCCTCGCGCTCCAGTTCGCGGCCAAGGACTGGATCGCGCTCAACGCGACCAAGACCGGCGTCGTCTACCGGCTGCTCGGGAATCCGCCCAAAGCGCACGAGTGAGCACGCCGAAGCGGGGCGCCCGCCAGGCCGAGGCGCTCAGGAAGCGCCTCGGCCTCTCCTACGAGCACGTGGTCGGGCTCCGCTTCGCGGTCAACGTCTTCATCGCGACCTCGATCGTCTGGTTCACGCTGCGCGAGATCGGCGACACCAATCCGATCTGGGCCATCGCCTCGATGGTCGCGGCGTCCGACCCGGAGCCGGTCGAGGCGCGGCGGATGTTCAAGAGCCGCCTGATCAACGTCCTCGTCGGCTGCGGCATGGGGCTCGTCTTCCTGCTGATGAACCGGCAGAGCCACTGGATGATCCCGTTGGCGCTCGCCGTCACCGTGCTGGTCTCGACCTGGCTCATCCGGATCAAGACCATGTGGCGCCAGGCGCCGATCACGGCCGCGATCGTCATCGCGGGGGGCCTGGCCTACGGCTCGGCGACCCAGGGCATCGAGAAGGGGCTGCACAAGGTGGCGGAGGTGATCTTCGGCTGTCTGGTCGGCCTGCTGGTGAGCTGGGGCATGTCCCGGGTCTGGCTGCTGCGGCCCGTCAGCGCGGGCGACGACGAGGGGGACTGACGCCGGGCGAGTCCGGCTACCCGGAGCGCGTCCGGCCGTGCCAGCGGTACTGCCAGGCGATGCCCAGCAGGTCGTAACTGTTGCCGGTGCGGTCCGAGACGCCGCTCGAGGCGTAGAGCTTGATCGAGTTCTGGACGTTGACCGGGAAGGCGTAGGTGGCGCCGACGCGCCAGTTGCGCTGCAGGTCCTGTTTGCGCGTGCCGGCGATCGTGGTACGGCCGCCGGTGAAGTAGTTGACGTCGAGCGAGGCCCAGCGGGCGCGCGGGAAGTTGTAGATGACGTGCCCGGAAGCCGAGTAGATCGGCTCCTGCTCGCGGGTCTGGCCGCGGTTGAAGTCGTCGTTGTCGGTGAACAGCGTCGCCGCCGCCTTGACCTCGAACGTCCAGGCGTCCACCGCCCGCGAAACGCCGAGCTCCGGCCGGAAGGTCCAGCGGTTCATGCCGATGTTGACCAGGCGCGTCTCGTCGTACTGGCCGAGCGGCGCGGTCACCTGCAGGCTCGCGCCGAAGATCAGCTCCTGCCGGTAGCCCTTGAACTCCTCGGCGGAGAGCGCCGGCGCGCCGTAGAGGTTGACCGAGAGCCGGAACGCGGGGTCGGCGAGGCCGCTGATCTCGCGCTCGACCGGATCGCCGTTGAAGAGGGCCGTGCCGGACAGGAAGGTGTAGGGCGCGACGACGTCGAACTTGGCCGACTTGCCCCAGAAGTCGATGAAGCGTGCGTAGCCGACCACGCCGCTGGTGGTCTCGAGGTCGGGCTCGGTCAGGGGCACCGCCGGGTCGATCGCCAGGCCGCCCTGGGTCACGATGACGCCCCCGATCACGAAGCTGGTGCCGACCGGCACGTTGGAATAGCTGCGCGGCTCGAGGGACTGCGCCCGCGCCGGCGAGGGGCCGCTCGACGCGGCGAGAACCCCGAGCGCCACGACCGAGCCCGCAGCCAGGCCTCGAAGACCCCCGCCGCCGAGCCTGCGCGCAGACCCGGGCGACGGTCGAGAGGGATCAGCCATGAATCACCGGGATTCGTCCTGGAGAGAGCCTATCCGAAAAGCTTTGGGCGACCGGCCCGAAAGGCTCCCAGCTAGAGACAACTGGCGTAGTTGACGGCGGACGGGGCCAGGAGGGCGCGACCGACCAGGGCCATCAGTCGGGCGTAGGTCAGATCGACCTCGCCCGCCGACTCGCCGGTGAGCGTGGCCAGCGGATCCGACTCCTCGAACTCGAGGCGGAATCCGTCCCCCAGATAACGGACGTGGCCACCTTCGAGCTCCAGCCGGTAGTCGCGGCCCGCGAAGCGCGCGTGCGCCACGAAGCCGTCGCCGCGCCGTTCGAGGTGGAAGCCGTCGCGCGGGCGGTCGGCCTCCCAGGCCGCCGCGCTGGCGAAGAAGCGCGGCTTGATCAGGTAGGGGCCGCCGTCCTCCGGGCAGAAGACGTCGCAGTTGCCGCAGTCGTTGCAGAAGTCGGCGAAGTTGCCGATCTGCCGCGTCTCGCGGATCTCGAGGGCGCCCCCGTCGCGGGCGAGCCAGCGCCCGCCCGCGCGCCGCACGTGGACGATCTCGACCCGGCAGGGCTCGAGGGCGAAGAAGAAGTTGGCGTCGTTGGGGCAGACCGGCACGCACTTCTCGCAGTTGATGCAGTCGAACAGCTCCAGGTGGCGCCCGATCTTGCGCGGCAGCGCGCGGTGGGCGCCGGCGGCGTAGCGCGGGTCGGCGGCGGCGCGCGCGGCATAGTCGGCGCTGTTGAGCAGGCGCGCCTCCGAGACCCAGCGCGCGAGGAGCGGCGCGCCGGCGGCGGCGGCGAGGTCGCCGCCGGTCTCGAGCGCGCTCCGGCAACGCGCGAGCCAGTCCGCGTCCGCCCCGCCGGCCGCGCGCTCGAGCGCGGCGGGGCCGTGCCCGAAGGCGCGGATCACCCACTCGTCGATCGTGCGCGCGCCGGCCGCGCGCATCTTCTCGGCGAGCGCGGTCAGGTAGCCACGGCCCCGGCCGTAGCCGCCGGGCTTGAGCAGGTCGGTGCAGACGGTGACCGGCGCCAGCCCGAGCGCCACCGTCTCGGCGAAGTTGCCGCGCTCGATCCCGGCCGCGAAGGAGACCGGGAAGCGGTCGCCGAACTGGCGCCGGAAGCGGGCGACGAGCGCCGTCGCGAGCACGTGGAGCGGCGGGCCCGAGAGGTACATCTCGCGCTCGCTCGCCGGGAAGAAGGAGCGGTGGTTCTCGACGATCAGGGTGTTGCTGAACTTGACGCCGAAGCCGAGGCCCGCGGCCGCCGCCGACTCGCCCAGCCGGCCCACGAAATCGGTCATCTGCGTCCAGCTCGCATCGCGTGCGAAGGCGCCCTCGGGCACGCGGATCTCGTGGTAGCCGAGGGCATCGTGGAGCAGGCGGTGGGTCTCCTCGGGGCCGAGCAGCACCGGATTGAGCTTGACGATGCAGTGCAGGCGGTGGCGCTCCTGGAGGTGGCGGACGATGCGCTCGATCTCGTCCGGGGGGCAGCCGTGGAAGGTCGAGAGGGTGAGCGTCGACGACAACGCGGTCGCGAACGGCAGGTCGCGGAGGGTGCGGTGCTCGGGCGGGATCTCCCCGCGCAGCCGCTCGACCGCCGGAGTGGCGTCGCGCAGGCCGTCGAGGAACGCCGCGACGCGCGCGCCCGAGATACCGGCGAGGTCGTAGCCGACGCTCATGTCGAAGAGCGTGCGCTCGAAGCCGGGCACGAGCGGCAGCTCGCCGCTCGCCACCAGCATCTCGACGAGCATGGCGGCCTTGACGTACTCCTCGAGCGACTCGGCGAGGGTGAGCTCCTGGGACCACTCGACGTTGAAGCCGACGGTCTGGGCGTCGATGCACGGGCGCGGGATCACCAACTTGTCGTTGACCTGGACCGTCTTCCACTCGACGATGCGGCCGCCCGCCAACCAGGCGAGCACGATGTTCTGGGCGAGCTGGGAGTGCGGGCCGGCTGCCGGTCCGAACGGCGAGGACGCGACGAGGCCGTGATGGCGCACCGAGAGATCGAGCCCGGGATCGCCCAGGAAGCCGCGCTCGAGCGGCAGGTCGAAGAGCGAGCGCCGCTCGGCCAGCTCACGGAAGGCGCGCCGGACGAGCGCGCCGAACGGGTAAGGGCGCAGGACGGCCATCAGCGCGCGCCGGGCAGCCGGCGCAGATCGGCGTTGCGGCCGAGCACGAGCAGGCGGCCGCCGCGCTGGAGCGGCACCTCGGGATCGGGATTGACGGTGAGGCCGGGCCTGTCGCCGCCAAGCACCGCCAGGACCTGCACCTCGTAGGTGTTGCGCAGTTTGAGCTCGGCCAGCGTGCGCCCCGCGAACTCCTCGGGCACGGCGATCTCCTCGAGCGCGTGCTCGGCGCCGAGCGGGATGTAGTCGGCGAGGTTGCGGTCGTGCAGGCGCCGCGCCAGCCGCTCGGCCATGGCGCGCTCCGGGAAGACGATCTCGTGCGCCCCGATCAGCTCGAGCAGGCGCCCGTGCTCGGGGGTGTTGGCCTTGGCGATGATCCGGCGCGCGCCCATCTCGCGCAGGTGCAGGACGATGATCGCGGAGGCGTCGATGCGCTCGCCGAGCGAGACCACGACGACGTCGAACTCGGCCAGCCCGAGCGCTTCGAGTCGCTCGCGGTCGGTGGCGTCGAGGACCACCGCCCGGTGGGAGTGGTCCTTGATCGCCTGGACGCTCTGCGGATCGTTGGAGACCGCGAGCACCTGGTGTCCCTCGAGGAAGGCGTGCCAGGCGACGTGGAAGCCGAAGCGTCCGAGTCCGATCACCGCCACCTGCGCCACCGCGGCCTCCTTTCGTCAGCCGATCATGACCGCTTCGCCGGGGTGCTGCCAGTCGTCGGCGCGGCGGCCGGCCACGACCGCGGCCAGCGTCAGCGGACCGACGCGGCCCAGGAACATGAGGGCGACCAGCACCAGCCGCGAGGCCGGCTCGAGCGTGGGCGTCAGTCCGGTCGAGAGCCCCACCGTGCCGAGCGCGGACATCGCCTCGAAGGCATAGTCGGCGAAGCGCCCGGGGCCGGCCGGTGGCGCCTCGATCAGGAGCAGCGCGAACAGCCCGGCGTTGGCCGCGGCGAGCGCGGACGTGGTGGCGGCGAAGGCGAGCGCCACCGTGCGGCGCGAGAGCGTGCGCCCGAAGACGTTGACGTTGTGCCGGCCGGCCAGACCGGCGCGCAGGGCGAGCACCATGGTCGCGGCGGTGGTGGTCTTGATGCCGCCCGCGCACGAGCCGGGCGAGCCGCCGATGTACATCAGCACGATCATCCCGAGCAGGGTGGCCGGCGCGAGCGCCGCGAAGTCCACGGTGTTGAAGCCGGCGGTGCGCGCGGTCACGCTCTGGAAGAGGCTGGCCAGGACCTGCTCGCCGGGCGGCAGACCGGCGAGCGAGAGCCGGCGCTCGATCAGCCAGAAGCCGAGCGCCCCGCCCACGACGAGCAGGGCCGAGGCGGAGACCACGATCCGGGTGTGGAGGGTGAGCCGCCGCCAGCGCAGGCGCGCGCGCAGCAGGTCCTCGACCGCCAGGAAGCCGAGTCCACCCAGCACGATCAGGATCATGACGGCGGCGTTGACGGCGAGGTCGCCACGGAAGCGCGACAGGTTGTCGGGCAGCAGCGAGAAACCGGCGTTGGCGAAGGCCGCGACCGCGTGGAAGACGGCCTGCCAGGCCGGGCGCTCGAGCTCGCCGCGGAAGGCGAGCCAGAGCCCGAGCGCGCCCAGCGCCTCGCAGCCGACGGTGAAGGTGAGCACCAGCCGGATCAGGTCGCGCGGCGCGAGCGAGCGTTCGCCGGCCAGGGTCTGCTCCACGAGCTGGCGCTGGTCGAGCGAGAAGCGCCCGCCGGCGACCACGATGAAGAGCGCGAAGGTCATCACGCCCAGGCCGCCGACCTGGATCAGCAGCAGGATCACGGCCTGGCCGAAGCCGGTAAACCCGGTGCCGGTATCGCGCACGGCGAGGCCGGTCACGCAGGACGCCGAGGTGGAGGTGAAGAGCGCGTCGAGCCAGCCGACCGGCGCCTCCGCCGGGGTCGCCCAGGGGAGCTTGAGCAGCAGGGTGCCGGCGGCGATCAGGGCGGCGAAGGAGAGCGCGACCCAGGCCGCGGGCGGCAGCCGGTGCAGCCGGGCGGGAACGGTGACGGGCGGCACTCGGCGAGAGTGTATCCGCCCCGGGTGCGGTCGCTTGACCGCGGGGCGGCGCTGCTTCAGACTGCCGCCCGAATCCGGAAACGAGGAGGGCTTCGAGATGGGACGGACGGCGCGCGCGCTGGTGTCGGTGGTCTTGGGCTGGATGGCCCTGAGCGGAGCCGCCTGGGCGGCGGGAGGCAGCATCGCGGGCCGGGTGGCGCGGCCCGACGGCACGCCGCTCGCGGGCGTGCACGTCGGCATGCTGGGCCTGGACCTGGAGGCGGTGACCGGCGAGGACGGGACCTACGTCCTGACCGAGGTGCCGGCCGGCCGCCAGCGCGTCTCGTTCCGGCTCGGCGCCAACGAGGAGCGCGCGGAGGTCGAGGTGGCGGAGGGCGCCGAGGCACGCCTGGACGGCAGCTTCGACTGGCAGCCGGTCTACGCCGAGTCGATCACCGTGGTCTCGGCCTCGCGCCGCGCGGAGCGCGTCACCGAGGCGCCGGCCGCCATCACGGTCATCGCGGCGCCCGAGATCGAGCGCATCGCCTCCCACGGCCAGCTGCCCAAGGTGGTCGAGTTCACGCCGGGCGTGTCGGTGACCCAGAGCGGCCTCTACGACTTCAACCTCAACACCCGTGGCTTCAACAGCTCGCTGAATCGCCGCGTGGCGGTGCTCATGGACGGCCGCGAGCCGTCGGTGCCGTTCCTCGGCGCCCAGGAGTGGGCCTCGGTCTCCTTCCCGCTCGACGACATCGAGCAGGCCGAGCTGGTGCGCGGACCCTCGGCGGCGCTCTACGGCGCCAATGCCGCGAGCGGCGTGCTCAACGTGATCGCCAAGCGTCCGCGCGACAGCGAGGGCGGGCTGGTGCGGCTGACCGGCGGCGAGAAGTCCGCTTTCAACGCCGACGCGCGCTGGGCCGGCCACCTGGGCGGCTCCTGGTGGGGCAAGGCCGTGCTCGGCACCCGGCGCGGCGACGACTTCTCGCTCTCGCGCGTCGGCGCGGCCGAGTACTCGGTGCCCTGCACGCGCAGCGGCCAGACCGACTGCCTGCCGCAGGAGCGCGCCGAGCTCGACCCGGACAAGGACACGATCGACTTCGGCTCGCTGCGCTTCGACCGCTACTGGAGCGACGGCAGCTACTCGACCCTCGAAGGCGGCCTCGCCCAGGTCGCGGGGCCGGTCTTCCAGACCGGCATCGGGCGCGTGCAGCTGGTGGACGTGGACCGCCAGTGGGCGCGCCTCAACCACTCCATGGAGAACTGGAACTTCATGGCCGCCTACAACGGGCGCAAGGCCGACGAGCAGACCGCGCTGTCGACCGGCGTCAACCTGGCGCTCGACGACAAGAACTGGAAGGGCGAGATGCAGGGCTGGTGGTCGTTCGCGGGCGACCGGCTGCGCCTGGTGGGCGGGCTCTCCTACGAGGACGAGCGGGTGGACTCGGTCGACAAGGCGGGTCCGGTGCGGCCGCGCCTGCTCTCGCCCGGCAACCAGCAGACCCTGATGTACGAGCCGCGCATCGAGAGCTTCGCCGCCGGCTACGCCCAGCTCGACTGGATCCTCTCCGACCGCCTCAAGCTGGTGGTCGCCGGTCGCTACGACGACTCGACGCTGCACGACGCGGAGATCAGCCCCAAGGGCGCGCTGGTCTTCACGCTCGCCCCCGACCACTCGCTGCGCCTGACCTACAACGAGGCGTTCCAGGTCCCGAACTACTCGGAGTACTTCCTGCAGGCCGACGTGGCCGCGCCGATCAACCTGTCGCCGGTCGAGGTGCTCTGCTTCCAGCAGGGCGTGTCGTGCGGCTTCAACCTCGACGGCGACCTGGCCACCGGCGAGACGCGCGTGCTCGCGCTCGGCAACTTCGGGCTCGAGCTCGAGAAGGTGAAGACCGCGGAGATCGGCTACACCGGCGTGGTGGGCGGGCGCGCGCTGGTCTCCGCCAGCTACTACTACAGCCAGAACGAGAACTTCGTCACCGACCTGCTGCCCCAGCTCGGCACCGCGCTGGGGCGCATCAATCCGGTCTTCGGCCCCTACCAGACGCCGCGCTGCCTGGGCCCGGGCGGCACGCCGCGCGCGTGCCTGCCGCCGGAGGTCGAGGCCCAGATCCTCGGCATCCTGCAGGCGGCGCTCGGTCCGCGCTACGCGCTGCTCTCCAACAACTTCGACGGCACCCCGATCCTGGGCGCCGCCTCGTACACGAACTTCGGCGAGGTGGACACCCAGGGCGTCGAGCTCGGGCTCAACTGGGCGTTCACCGACCGCTGGTCGCTCGATCTCAACTACAGCTGGTTCGACTTCGAGATCCAGGACTCGAGCCCCGGTCTCGACCAGCTGCTGCTCCCCAACTCGCCCGAGAACTCGGCCGCGGTGGCGCTCACCTACGCTGCCTCGCGCTTCGACGCCTCGGCCTCTTACCGCTGGTCGGACGACTTCCGCTGGGTGGTCGGCCCCTTCCAGGGCGACGTGCCGTCCTACGGCGTCCTCGACCTGGTCGCCAACGTCGACCTGACGCGCCACATCGCGCTCGGGCTCAACGTCGCCAACGCGCTCGACGAGGAGCACTGGGAGGCCTTCGGCGGCGACCTGCTCGGCCGCCGCGCCCTGGGCAGCGTCACCTTCCGCTGGTAGCCGGAGCCCGGCGAGCGCCGGGCGGGGCCCCTGCGCGCCCCGCCCCGCGCGCGGGCCGCTTTGACACCTCTCTCCGGCGCGACTTAGACTTACGGGCCGGTCGGGGCGTAGCGCAGCCTGGTAGCGCACCTGCCTTGGGCGCAGGGGGTCCCCAGTTCAAATCTGGGCGCCCCGATGTCCCCGAAATCGAGGCCAACGCCACGAGGCGGGGTTCCCGATCCTGGGTTCGGAAACGAGGCTGCCTGTAGCTCAGATGGATAGAGCGGCGGCCTTCTAAGCCGCGGGTCGGGGGTTCGAGTCCCTCCAGGCAGGCCAGATCTTGATAGCAGTACTCGACAGCAGTTCTCGACAGAAACATGGTGAGCGTAGCTCAATGGTAGAGCTCCGGACTGTGGCTCCGGCCGTTGTGGGTTCGAGTCCCATCGCTCACCCCACCACCCCAGGCGCCCGTAGCTCAGCTGGATAGAGCGACAGCCTCCGGAGCTGTAGGTCACAGGTTCGAATCCTGTCGGGCGCACCACTTTCTCGACATTCCAGTCGGCTCGGCGCACCCCATCCTCGAACGATGCCTGGCCCAACGCGGCCCCTCCGCGGTGCGCGGACGAGCGAAGGGGCCCGGCGGCTGCCGGGCCCCTCGGCGTGTGAACCCCCCGGTGAGTCCGCGTCGCGCGGCGCTTACTTGGCGTCGTCGCGCTGCTCGAACTTGCGGCGGACCTCCTCGTAGGTGCGGCCTTCGAGCTGCTCGACCAGGCGGTGGACCTCGTCGAAGTCGCGCTGGAGCTCGGGGCTGCCGGCGCGCTGGACGCGGGTGAGGAACTCCTGCGCCAGGCGCGCGTGCCTGGCGTCGAGCAGGACGTCGGTGGGCTCGGCGCCCTTCTTGAGCGAGCGGTAGCTCTCGACCGCGCGGCTGAAGAGCGTCGCCGCCATCTGGCGCAGCTCGCCGTCCTCGAGCAGCATGCCGGTCACCTCGTCGGTGTGGCGGTAGTAGATCTCGATCACGCGCTGGCCGAGCGGCGTGTTGCGCAGGCCGCGGTCACGCAGCTCGCGCAGGTCCTCGATCGCGGCGGCCGAGTTCGGGGCGTCGGCGAGCGAGAAGCGGATCGTGCACTTGCAGGTGGCGAGGTCGATGTCGTTGAAGACGAGCGCCTGCACGGCGGCCTCGGCCTGGGCGTTGTTGAGCTCCGGGCACAGGCGCGTCCAGTACTCGGAGACGTTGTCCGAGTCGCTGCGCCAGAACGAGTCGCGCCAGATCTGCGCCATCGCCGCCGCGTTGGCGCCGCTCGGGTCGCACTGGGCGCCGCCGGCGCACGAGCCCTCGGCCCGGGCGTCGCGCACGTCGTGGAGGCCCGCGGCGACGTGGCCCTCGTTGACCTGGCCGTCGCCGTCGGTGTGGTTGGCGGTGTGCGAGAAGCCCTCGATCGCGCGGCTGAAGCCGGTCGAGTGGTAGGTGCCGTCGTCGTTGATGGCGAGCGCCAGGAAGGTGCCCCAGCCCTCGGTGAAGGCCATGTTCTGGTGCAGGATGTCGTTGAAGCCGTGGGCGCCGCCGGTGTTCGACGGCCAGTAGCCGTCGTAGGCGTTGTGCATCGTGGCGTGGCCGTACTCGTGGAGCACGATGTCGCGCGCCACCTCGTCGCCGTCCTCGATGTCGATCTCCTCCCAGAAGGTGGAGTAGGCGCTCGAGCCCTCGGGCCAGCACAGGTCCACGAAGCCCGGATCCTGGGCGCCGGCGGTGGTCAGGAAGTTCCAGCCCTGGTTGAGATCCTGGAAGAGGATCGAGGCCTCGTTGTTCTCGCCGGTGGCGAGATCGCCGAAGTTGACGACTGTGCCGTCGGACAGGTCGTCGCGC
>Ga0079037_100001286_pt1 | contig 12901 bp, 6 predicted proteins | sample Mud3Dept4metaG_FD_71479 | JGI IMG/M metagenome (GOLD analysis project Ga0079037, IMG submission 71479) | Freshwater wetland microbial communities from Ohio, USA, analyzing the effect of biotic and abiotic controls - Mud 3 Core 4 Depth 4 metaG | ecosystem: Environmental > Aquatic > Freshwater >... | reverse complement strand
GACAGGGCCATCCGAAAGCAGTAATGTCAACCAAAAATATTAGGAATGAATCACAATAACTTGAATAACAGAATTTTACAGTCAGCTATTACCTGCATTTTATTCATATTCATATTCATATCTGGATGCCGTACAAGCAATTCAGATAACAATAAAAATATAGTTGAAGCCTGGAGAAAAACCGGACCGGGTGGAGGCGGAGCAATGTTTAATCCAGCAGTAAGCCCTCATGATCCGGAATATGCTTTTGTTGCCTGTGACATGACCGGTTCGTATGTAACGTACAATGGCGGGGATTCATGGAAAATGTTTTCACTGCATGCTCCCGTAAGTTATTTTGTATTCGATCCTCAGGATTCTGATGTGGTTTATGCAAATTCCATCGGATTATTAAGAAGCAATGACCAGGGAAATACCTGGAATTTAATCTATCCGGATCCTGAAAAGATAAAAGGAGTTGTGTCAAGAGGAGATCATGCTGAAGAGATTATCATTACCAATGACAGTACCGGGTATAATGTGATAGCACTGGCTGTGGATCCTGAAAATTCGTTGAAACTACATGCAGTTATTTCAAAAAACAATATCGAGACATATTATTTTTCTGATGACAGGGGAAAAACCTGGACCAGTAATAAAGATCTGGGAAAAGGTACCAGAAATATATATATAAATCCATCTTCTCCTTTGGATAACCGGACACTTTATTTTACAGGGAAGAATTCGATAACGGTCAGGGAAAAGGGGATCTGGCATATTTATCCGGGACCTGTAAATGTAAGTCTGCTTACAGAGTTCAGTGGTGGTTTTGATAAAAAACTGAATAAATATATTATTTATTCCATCTCCGGGAAATCATATTTTAATCCTGCGGGTGATCCTTCCGGGATATATTATACAGAAAATGGAGGTAAATCATGGGAAAACCGGCAGTCAGGTCTGGTTAAAATGTGCTCAGATAGTTCAGAACTGCCTGAATGGCGCACTGTTGCAACATGTGTTTCCCATCCTGAGGTGGTATATATTTCTTATAACGGATTAAAAGTTGATAAAGATACATCCTGCTTGGGAGTGGCTAAAAGTGAAGATTATGGAAAAACATGGAGACTGGTCTGGAAAGATTGTCTGATAAAAGGAGGTGATTTATTTTCAGTCAATTACAATAAAGGCTGGATAGATGAGAGGTTTGGCCCTGGCTGGGGAGAAAATCCTTTCTCAATAGGTGTATCGCCGGTTAATCCGGATATATGCTATACAACTGATTTTGGCAGAACAATTAGAACCTCTGATGGTGGCATTACATGGGATCAGGTTTACACCAGAAAGAAGGAAGGAAATGGCTGGATATCAAGAGGATTGGAAGTGACAACAGGATATAATATTGTATCTGATCCTTTTGATATTAATCATTTATTTATCGCAAATACCGATATCGGACTTATGGAAAGCACTGATGCCGGTGAAAGCTGGACAAGTGCTACAGATGATAACGGGATACCAAATATGTGGATAAACAGCACATACTGGCTGACTTTTGATCCGGAGGTCAAAGGGAAGATTTGGGCTGTCATGAGCGGTATTCATGACCTTCCAAGACCCAAGATGTGGAGAAGAAGGGACATAAGCGGATACAACGGAGGCATTGTGGTTTCAATTGACGGGGGAAAAACCTGGAAACCTGTCAGCAGTGATATCGGGGAAGCAGCAATGACACATATTCTGTTAGATCCTGCCTCAGATAAAGGAAAAAGGACTCTCTATGCCTGCGCCTTTGGCAAAGGAGTCTATAAATCAGTTGACGGCGGAATGACCTGGATACAAAAAAACAATGGAATTTATGGCAAAGAACCTTTTGCGTGGAGAATATTCCGGAATGATATTAATGGAGAACTCTTTCTGGTTGTATGCAGACGAAGCGATGACGGGAGTATCGGAACCGAATATGACGGAGCAGTTTACCGTTCATCCGACGGTGCTGAATCATGGTCAAAAATGCAGCTTCCTGATGGCACAAATGGACCTATGAGCATTATACCCGATCCTGAAAAATCAGGACGGCTTCTTCTGTCAGCCTGGGGACGGATTACTTCCAGCCGGTTTTCCTCCGACACTGGAGGGGGAATATTCCTTTCATCAGATAACGGAAAAACATGGAAACAAACCCTTGGAAAGGATCAGCATATCCATGACATAACTTATGATAACCATACACATACTTATTATGCATGCGGTTTCAATGGTTCTGCATATCGTTCTGAGGACCGTGGAGATACCTGGATCAGGATAAAAGGGTACAATTTCAAATGGGGAAAAAGAGTTGAACCAGACCCGGCCGATCCGAAAAAGATCTACATAATAACCTTCGGAGGAGGAGTATGGCATGGTCCGGCCAGAGGTGATGAGAATGCTGTTGAAGATATCGTGACGCCTTTTTTGAATAGATAGAGCGATAAACCTGCCTTCAAAGTATTATTTTGACTGAACTTATTTTCCATATGATTTAATATTGACACACAATAAGAGTTATTATAGACAAAATAAACCGGTTTGTTTAAATTTGCTGGTAAACAATTGGTTTATATACCAGATGTTTGATGAACAGGACTGAGATATTTTCAAAAATATTAATGCTACTGGTGATTATAATCTTTGCCGGCTGTAAACAAATTAACTATGACAATCTTCTGTCTACAGGCCGGGAACCGGTTATTGAACCGGATTATTCAGGGGTGACCATTCCGAAAAATATTGCTCCGATGAATTTCAGAGTTATGGAAAATGGGAATTCTTTTATAATCAGGGTTAAATCAACTGGTGGAGCCACTTTGACATTAAAATCGTCGGATGGCATTGTTCGTTTTCCGGTTAAGTCATGGAGAAAGCTGCTTGCAGAAAACAGAGGCGGAAAGATTGAGGTCGAAATTATATCAAAGGAGAAAGGGAAAAAACTTCAGAAATATGATCCTTTCCGAATGAACGTTTCAGATTCCCCGGTTGATCCTTATTTATGTTACCGGTTACTTTATCCGGGGTATGAATCCTGGGTTGATATGAAAATTGTGAAGAGATCAACTGAAAATTTTAAAGAGACATCTTTAATTGAGAATCAATTACTTAGAAATGACTGTGTCAATTGCCACACATTCAGACAAAACCAACCCGATAGATTCTTAGTACATGTGCGGGGATACCTCGGCGGAACCTATTTTGCTGACGGGGAAAAAGTTACCAGAACTGTTTTGAGAACAGAAAATATGAAAGCCAATGTAGTATATCCTTCATGGCACCCATCAGGGAAGTATGTTGCCTTCTCATCAAATAAAACAGTTCAGTCATTTCACATGCATCCTTCAAAGAACATCGAAGTTTCAGATATGTTTTCATCACTGGTGATTTATGATGTTGAGAAAAACGGGATATTCGGCTGCACGGATGATGATACCATAAAGTATATGGAAACTTACCCATGCTGGGCACCTGGTGGTGATTATCTTTATTTTTGCAGGACTCCTCAGATAAAAGAAGGATATGACTTCATGAAAGTTAAGTATGACCTTGTAAGGAGGTCTTTTGATCCTCTATCGGGTTCTTTTGGCCGGGCTGAGATTGTTTTTAATGCTCATGAAAAAAACAGATCGGTCTCGTTTCCGTCGATATCTCCAGATGGTCTGTATCTGGTATTCACTCTTCACGACTATGGAACATTTTCAATATGGCACAAAGAAGCAGACCTCTATCTTCTTAATCTGAAAAACAAAGAGGTCAGCCGTATGAACCTTAACAGTAATGAAACTGAAAGCTATCACTCCTGGTCATCTAATGGTAAGTGGCTGGTTTTCAGCAGTAAACGTATGGACGGATTGACAGCCAGGCCTTATTTTGCATATTTTGGATCGAGCCAGAATATTGGGAAACCATTTGTACTTCCGCAGAAAGATCCCACACTTTACAAACGGATGGAAAGAACCTTTAACAGACCCGAACTGGTAACCGGGAGAATAGATCTCGGTCCGCGTGATTTCAGAAAGGCTTCAAGCAAAGATCCTGTTAAAGCAAAATGGATAGGAAAATGATAATGGTGAAGGAAAGCAATTTTACTGCCAAATGAAGAGAAGGGATAAAATAACCGCGTCCGGAGAAAAAATACTTAACAGGATAACCCTGATTTCGGATTATGGCATGCAGCTTTCAATAGCTCTTCTCTTCGCGACAGCTTTTATCTACCTGTACAGATATGGAAATGGGATCTTTTTTTATCAGGAAAACAGATCATTGTTCATTTATTCAGGTGAATTTCTCAGAAAATTCATAGTAAAACCCGGCGGATTGCTTACATATGCAGGCATATTTCTGACGCAGGGATATTTTAGTCCGTTGTACGGATCTCTGTTAATTTCAATACTCGTACTTTCTATTTGTCTGATATTCAAAGCAATAATTAAACGTATGGGTGTCACCGGAGCATTCAGTTTGTTTATTATTCTTTTACCGTCCGTCCTGCTTTTATTATCACAGACACAAATAGAATTTCCTCTGCAGCTTTCATTAGGATTCTTTATTACGGCTTTGTGGTTCCTGGTTTCAATTTCTTCAGAGGGGAAAAGCTCTCATTTCATCATCATGCTTCTTTTCCCATTGTTTTTTTACGTGGCAGGATCATTTGCATTGATATACCTGGGAATGTATATCACATTCAGTCTTTTTTACAATAATGGCAGGCAAAAGTACTCAGGTCCATTACTTCTGTTGGGATATGCAATATTGAATATCATAGTGTTTAGCGAGATAATTTTCTTTCAGCCTTTACGTACCTTGCTGGGATACCCTCTTATTTTAAATGAAAGTACCAAGCTTACAATTTACCCGGCAATACTCGGTGTTCTGTTAATCATGTATCCTTTAATAACAAAGTTCTCCGTATTTTCGAGGATTGAAAGATATAAAGAATGGATAACAGCTGCGACAATAATATTACTATTCCCTTTACTTGTTTTTTTATTGGCTAAACATCATGATCCCGTCATTACGAATGTTTTAAAAATCGAGAAATATTTTTATGACAGGGATTGGGATTCAGTTATAAGTCAATATGAGAAAAAACCTGCAGAAAATGTTGTTGGTCAGTACTATTACAATCTTGCTTTGTCCGAAAAAGGAGAATTATGCAACAGAATGTTCTCAGGACTTCAGAGTTCCGGACCGCTGTCGCTTTCATTGGAAGGAAGCAGGGAACAGACTTTCAGAACAATTTATTTTTATTATACTATCGGACTGATCAATCAGGCACATCACCTTGCCTACGAATTAATGGTTCAGCATGGCTATACTCCTGAAAACATCAAAATGCTTATAAAAACCGAACTGATAAACGGCAACTACAGGATTGCAGAAAGATATATTAATATATTAAAGAAGACCCTGTATTATAGAAAAGATGCGGGGAAATATGAAAAGATGCTGAATAATCCACAGTTAGTAAATACTGATCCCGAGCTTGGCAATAAAATCAGACTTATACCCAGGGAAGACTTTTTCATAACCACCAACGATTCAAGGAACATTGATTTATTGCTGAAAGCGAATCCCGGCAACAAGAAAGCATTTGAATATAAAATTGCAAGATTTCTTCTTGAAAAAGATATAATAGCTGTTGTGAATGAAGTCAGCAAGATGAAAGATTTTGGTTACACAACCATACCAAAGCATATTGAGGAAGCTGTTGTTGCGTACATTAATTTTTCCAAAGAATCACCTGATCTCGGAGGACTACGGATAAATCAGGAGACTGAAAGACGATTTATAGGATACGGAAGTATTCTGAATACTTACAGAGGGGACAAATCCCAGATCGGGAAAGCCATGAAAAAAAGTGAGAAAAACACATTCTGGTATTATCTGCAATTCAGCACAATTAAAAGCGATTTCTGGAAAAGCAGCAGCCCTGCAGACAGGAATATATATTAAAAAAATGACGAATTTTGTCAATGAGTAATTTTTCTTCAATCATTAATAAAATCATAATGAAAAATACCTTGCTTATTATCTGCTCCTTGTTTTTCTTAAATACCTCTTTATGCGCACAGAAGAATGAACTCATTATAGTAAAAGCAGGAACTAAAATCCTTGATTATTTTCCTCTTTCGAAAAGATACCTTTATTCGGAATTTGTTCCAGGAAGAATTTGGTTTAAAAGCGGAACTTATTCGGACAGAAAGCTTAATTATAATCACCTGACAGGAGAGATGGAATTCATCCAGGCTCATGACACACTTTCTTTTGCTAACAAGAAAGATATAGAGTTAATAATGATTGCTCAGGACACATTTTACTATGACAAAGGTTACATAGAACAATTAAGAAGCGGTAATGTAAGAGTCGGACTAAAACAATATTATGAACTGAAAGAGATACAAAACAAGGATTCTTATGGCACTGCAAGCTCCGGTTCATCGACTATCTCTTATAATTCATTACCTAATACCGAAGGCAATTTTTATAAGCTTACTGCAAACAAGGATATTATTTTTAAAAGAACAGTTTTATATTATATGGCAACTCCTGAAAGTGGTTTTGTTCTTTGCAGTAAGAATAATATGATTCAGCTTTTCCCACTGCACAAATCCAAAATCAAGTCGTACTTAAAAGCCAACAAAATTAAATTCGATTCAAGGGATGATATACTGAAGTTAGCTGATTTTCTGAAAACTCTCTGATCTGTTGCCAGGGGAGATCACTGCAAATTCAAAATGGCGAGATTCCATCACCGTTATTTTTATATAGTTCATTATGTGGATTTCTGAACACTTTTCCATCAGGATCAGAAACACCTTCAATAATGCCTACTAATAGCTAAAGCAGTATCTCTATCGTTGAGATTATTTTTTCTTCTCATTTCCTTTTACGGCATTAAGATAGCCATCTGATGTAACTATCCTTGTGTTATAATCCAGAAGGTATTTATGTAATTCAGGATCGTTCGGATATATATCTGTTTCAGAAGGAGGATAGCTTTTCATTCCATGAAAAGGAAGTGGCATAACAGTATTCCCATATGCAGTGTTTATGTCACCGTCTTTTACCCACCCGACATTCTTAATCAGAAAATCTCTCTTCCATCCTTTCATTAATTCATCCCCTCCTTTGGCATCAAATTCAACTGATAGTTCATCACCTGCATTTAAAATGATATATTGGTTATCAGACTCAGTAAGAAGAGGCAATACCTCACCATATCGTGTATAGTTGCCTGACAAATCCCTCCACTTCGGTTCTTTATGAACAACGGAATAATCAAACCAGTGAGGTCCGTAGCGACCGCCTTTTCTGTAAGTGCCTGAAAATCCCCTGTAATGCAGATCTGCTGAAACGGGTTTGAGTACTTTCACCTGTACCGGGGCTTTTGAATGGCAATCAGAAAAGAATATCTGGTCCCAGTAAATATCCATGTTTGTTCTGATCCTTATCCTGTGATCTGAAGATATGAATTTACCGGTAAGGTCAGCAATTACAGTCTTATCCTTTCCCGCCGGATATCCCAGGTTATCGATTACCGTCTCCCATTCGCCGTCCATATTTACAACCTGGACAATCGGCGGGATGACTTTGACTGTGTCTGATTGCGAAATAGCATAATTAACGCTGGCATCCGTCGGGAATATCCAGCCATTCAAGAAAAGAAATAAATCAGCTGCCGGATCTATTTTACCAGGATCTAGTATAAGATCTTTCATTTCTGTAATACCCTGATACCTGGTAGGTTTTAAACCGTGCAGGTACTTATCATCTTTTTCAGAGATAAGCGGAAGCACATCGTTTCCTTCTGAATCCACAGCTGAAACAGGTACCATTTTATCATTAACCTGGTAAATCTCAAGTCCCGGGAACGGGGGAAGAGAAAACTGTTCAGCAACAAAAATATCCGCTGAATCGGTATGATCAATGGCAATCAGCTGTAGTTTATCCAGGTAAATAATTTCCCAGAGTTCAGATGTTACCTGGATCCTGTACAATCCTTTCTCTTGTTTTAAAGACTCTCCGGATATTTTAAAATAATCATCAGATGGGTCTGCGGATGCATAAGCAGTTGTATCACCCTTAATATCCAGCGGCAAACCAAGTCCGCTTCTGGACAGTATATCTTTGACAAATTCAAATTTTTCACCATTCCATGTATACAGAAATGGGCATGAACCCTTGAGAGTCTGGGCTTCAACAAGGGATTGATCACTTTCAGGCACAAATATATTCTGAGGTACCCCGTTTGTCCAGGTGATTCGTATCACATCGGCTTTTAAACGGCTTCCTATGCCAAAATGAATATTGGGATCGGTTACAACCATGGTGTTATAAAGATCACCGGCTCGCATCTCCACTTTTGCTCCGATTCCGAAATAATTATTTTTGGCACTGCCGGCTCTTAATCCCACAAGTCTTATCCTGATAAAATGATTATTATTTCCTCCGTCATTCCGCAGAAGGGATATTCTGCCGTTTAAGCCTGCAACCACGACATCCAGATCACCGTCATCGTTATAATCGAAGATTGTGATCTGTCTGCCCGATTTAACTTCAGCGGGTAATAACTCAGAAACATCAGTGAAATTTCCCTGTCCATCATTGTGATAAAGTACTACACCGCGTCCTTTTATATCAGCAGGTTCCCCTGCAATAATAAGGTCCAGAAATCCGTCATTATCAAAATCGAAAAATGATGCATCAGAAGGTTTAATTTTCTGAATTGCAGAGAACATATCTGCTGTATTTTTCACCGGTTCGAAGGTACCATTGGTCAGGTTGCGATATAATTTACAGTCTCCTTCATTGACGGAAGTTGCGAACAGATCCAGAAATCCATCGTTATTATAATCTCCGACTGATATTGAAGAAAAACCGGTTTCACTCTTCAAACCGGTATTCTCCGTAATATCTTTAAAAACGCCGAGCCTCTGATTTGCATAGAAGGTAATACCTGTGTTCTCACTGACGACAATAAGATCAAGATCCTCGTCTTCATCAAAATCTCCAAATACTGCACCGCGGCTGATTATTCCGCCTTTGGATATACCCATTTTTTCAGATTGATCCCTGAACGTGCCGTCTGACTTATTCTGAAACTGTAAATTAATATCTGATGTCATCTCGTATAAATCAAGATCTCCGTCATGATCCAGGTCGAAGAAAAGAGCTTTATTCCCGCCTTTTTTGCTGCCAGCTCCGGCTTTATCGGTAACATCAATAAAAGTTCCTTCTCCTGTATTCCTGTACAACAGATCTCCTCCTTCCCTTGTAATAAACAGGTCAAGAAATCCGTCATCGTCAAAATCGGCAAATGCAGCAGATGATTCATTCCCTGAATGTCTGAGCCCTGCATCATATGTAACATCTTTAAAATTTCCCATTTCATTATTGAACAGGTAATGTTTATATGATGAAGATACAGGATCAAAGCTGCCTGCATATAAATCCACGTCTCCGTCGCCATCATAATCAGCTTCTTCTACATGTGTGGAGTATTTGAACTCAATATATTTGTTCTCCGTGAATCCTGGTAAAATATCCAATCCGGAAGTTGTTGTGACATCGGTGAATTTAATCACATCAGTCAGGGGCCGGTTTTCAACATCCGCAGCAGAAGTGTGAAAATCAAAAGTAATTACCGGGAATCCGATCAGAGATCCACCGGGGCCTTTCAACTCCATAATACCTGCCTGGTAGGATGATGTAACCTTGAGGTAGTTGTGAAAAATAGTGTATTGGATGATTGCACTTTCTTTGTCCTGTTTTCTCAGGTATGATAGTGTTTTGTAATAATAATCGACAGCTTCTTTTGGGAATTCAGGAAATTGCTTTTTGATTATTTCCATTTGTTCAACCGCCTTATCGAAATCTCCGTTCCTGATAAAAATATCAGTCAGGTTCAGTCGTGGGACTATATTTCCGGGAGCTTTGTCAACAAGCTTAAGCAAAAAATTTTCACGTTGTTTTTGGGATTCCATATCTGAACCTGCTGCATATAATTCAGAAATCTGGTACAGATTCTTTATATGGTCCGGAGCAACTTTAAGCGCTTCTTTAAGTTCCGTTATTGCCAGATCGCGTTCATCATTCATCTGGTAGACTGTTGCAAGGATCAATCTTATATCGGGATCTTTCGGATCGATTTTAATTGCTTTAAAGAGTTGTTTTTTAGCTTCAGGATACCTGTTCATTTTCAGGTAGGTCAATCCCAGGTTCGCATATCCCAGTTTTTCTTTTGGTGCCAGATTGATAAACTTCAGGAATTCTTTCTCAGCCTCTTCAAGTTTGAGCTCTTCCAGATACGCAAGTCCAAGGGTTTTTGTGGTAATCAGATCTGTCGTTTTCTTATTTTCTCTATCCGCATTATTCTTACAATTAATAAGTATGAATGAGCATAGGGCAACTAATAAAAAGGCATTAATTTTTTTCATCCGTGTTTGTGATTTGGATATTATATCATACTACATATTTGTTTAAAATAAAACCGGAAACCCGTTTTTTGTGCGTACCAGATGGTAAGGACCTGAACGGTTTCCTTTGTCATCAAACTCGATTGGCCCGGTGATACCTTCATAATTTATCCCGGATAATTCTTTTTGAATCTTTTCGCGTTCAGAACTGCCCGCTCTTTTTATGGACTCAATAATCAGGTTCATGCCATCAAAGGCATATGCTGCAACCATTCCGGGATGTTTACCAAAAATTTCATTGTACTCCTTACTGAAAGATAAACTCCTTGGATCTGACCATTTTTCTGAAGAAACCAGCTGGATATCATCAAGATTTTGCAGTTCAAAGTCTGACAGTTCATTTTCATTCAGAAGAAATAATGAACCAAAAACAGGCTGATCCATTTTTCTTTGGCGGATTTGCCGGATGATTTTTAGTGAAGCTGAAGTTCTGCAAAACAAGATTATGCATTCAGCATCTGCAACATTTATCTGATCAAGCAAACCATTTAAATCCTGACTAAAGTTCTCATAAATTAACTGTACAGGATCAGTTTTTTCTTTCAGCTTGATTTCTTTCAGAAAAGTATTCAGTGCCTGCTTTGAGTCATAATCGTTACCGGAAACGACCGCCACTTTATTTAATTTTCGTCTTTCAAAGATTTCATCGATCAATGCATCAGCCTGTTGGAGATCATTTGGCACGCAATTAAAAAACCATGGTACAAAAGCCTGTGAAAGTGTCGGATCGCTTGCCCATGCAGAAACGAAAACAACTGTAGCTTTTGTGGCAACCTGCTCTACCAGGTGAGCATCTCGTCCACCGTGTGAACCCAGAAGTGCCCATACTTTATCCTCAAAGATCAGATTTACCGCCTCCCTGGAACCTGTTCCCCAGGGACCTTCTGTCGACCGGACAACAAGCTGAAAGGGATGACCGTTAAACCCTCCTTCATCGTTTGCCCTCATTATCGCCAATTTTGCGCCATGAATAGCTGCAACGGATTTCTTGTCCGCTATCAGTAATCCGATTTTCACCGACTGCTCCGATCCATCGCTAGACCGGGCAGCCTGTGTATATAATTCTGCAAATACAAGAATTAATAAAATCAGGCAAACCTGAAATGATACTTCAGATAATCTCATGGCATGGTCGGGAAAAATTTAAACTTTCCCTGTCTAACTTCAGCCATCCATATTGAACCTATGTCATTCCAGGTGGCATCAAAGACAATTTTACCGGTAATTCCCGGATAATTTTGAAAAGTTTTCAGGTCTGTCAGCACATCGCGTATAAGAACACGATTCAGTCCGGCTTTATGTATCGATTCAATGATGATGTTCATCCCGTCATAGGCATGGGCAGCAAATACATCCGGGTCATTACCAAATCTCTTCAGGTAGTTGATCTGAAATGCTTTTAATTTTGGATCATCTGCATCAGGATTATACTGGCAGGTAGTCACAATACCTTCAGCCTTGTCACCGGCAATTTCAAGAAATTCAGGATTCACAATCCTGTCAGAGGCAAATAATGGCTGTTTCATTCCAAGTTCACGTATCTGCTTCACTATCAGGGCAGATTCTTTTGCATTTCCCCAGATCAGAATAGCGTCAGGTGAGGTTTCATTGATCCGTTTCAGTTGGTCCCTGAATATAGTTTCTCCATCGTTGAAACGCTCTTCGATGACATACGGATATCCCAGTCTGACAGCAGCGTCAGCGTATTCCATAACTCCAACTCTTCCGTACCGGTTATTGTCCCTGATCATTGCTACCCTTTTATGTCCCATTTTCCTGTGAATATAATTAGCCAGAGCATATCCGCTCTGCCGGTCATCACTTATTACACGAATAGCCCAGGGGATGTTTGTTTCCGTAAAAGTAGGATCAGGGTTTCCTGTACAAACCATTGGAATTTCCAGTTTGAAGGTAGCTCTGAGGGCTACATGAGATACGACATCATCAATTGAGCCCAGCCAGATCCAGACTTTCTCATCGTCCATTTTCACCACTTCGTTTGCTGCGGCACCCCACAATCCGACATCATTATGTACCATCAACCTGAAAGGGATACCATTATAGCCCCCTTTCCTGTTTGCTTCTTCAAGGGCTATAGTAGCTCCCTGCAACATCTGTTTACCCAGAGATACGATCACTGAACCGCTCAGCGGACCAAGAAATCCGATTCTCACCTCCTTCAGGTCTTTGGGTGGAGGTATCTCACGGCCGGCTCCATAGAATTCAATGGGTTTAAGAAAATGATACTTGTAGGCTTTTTGATATTTCTCATAAGGAACAAGTTCATCAGGAGTGTTTCCATAGTTAGGTTGCTTTTCCTGTCCTGTCAGTATCGTAAACGGTAAAAGTAAAATCAGAAAGAAAGCCATGAAAATATGTGAACGATGTTTCATATTCCTTACTTTTTTAAAAGT
>Ga0079037_100001285_pt1 | contig 12903 bp, 14 predicted proteins | sample Mud3Dept4metaG_FD_71479 | JGI IMG/M metagenome (GOLD analysis project Ga0079037, IMG submission 71479) | Freshwater wetland microbial communities from Ohio, USA, analyzing the effect of biotic and abiotic controls - Mud 3 Core 4 Depth 4 metaG | ecosystem: Environmental > Aquatic > Freshwater >... | reverse complement strand
CAGGCACCGGCCACGGTCGGGCACGAATGCCCGGCGAGCTTGACCGCATCGAGATAGCGGTACTCGATGCAGCCGTCCTGGGTCGCGCCCAACAGTGCGGCCAGCGGGTCGACGACCTCGATCGGCGGCACGGCATCGAAGAAGGCTGGCGTTTGCATCGCCGCCATTCTCACGCCGGTCTCGCCGCTTGTTTGTCCAGGCGCTGCCGCACCACCTGGCCGACGAGGATGGCGGCCGGATACATCACGGCCTCCTCGGTTTGCGCATGCTCGACCAGCGTGTCGGCGAAGGCGACGACATCATCGCGGCCGGCTCGCTCTGCGGCCTCCCGCAACCTGTTCAAGGCATCGACGATGCTGCGGTGTTCCGCCAGCATCTGCGGCAACTCCGCTTCGAGGCGGTCGGTGAGTTCCAGTACCTCGACCATCTCGGCGCTGGCCTCGCCGCGCGCCAGCGCCACCAGCACGCCCAGTGGCGGCAGCGCGATCTGGTCTTCCTTGACGAAGTGCGGGTGCATCAGGCGCGCCAGCGTCCTGGCCGCTTCGCCGACCTCGCCGTCGACCTGTGTGGCCTGGCGTAGCCGCTCGTGCAGGGCCTCGTGTTCATGTTGCAGTGGGTGGGGGATCGTGAACTTCATGATCGGTCTCCTCTGGGATCAGTGAACGCTGGGGATCAGCTTGAAGCCGGGGTCGTCGAAGTGGCTGCCGTACTGGTTGACCGCCTGGGCCACCTTGACCAGGCCGAGCGCCGGGCGGGTCTTGGCGTCCTTGCCGGCCATCGCGTCGGTGCCCGCGCCGATGTCGGCGATCACCAGGTGCAACATCGCATCGGCCTTGGGCTCGAGCTTGCAGTTGGCGACGATGCCGCCGACCTCCGTCTCGATCTGCGTCGCCAGCTCGCGGTACTGCACGGGCTTCAGCCTGCCGGCGTGGGCGGCGCCCAGCTGCGGCTCGACCAGGCTGCGGATGCGGCTCATGCCGGCACGCAGCGGCTCGTCGGTCGTCCACTTCCGCCCCTGGTTCAGGCTGAGCTCGTGCGGCGTGGCGGCGTCGTGGCTGTGGGCCGTCGTTTGCGCCAGTGCCGGGCCGATGGACAAAGCCGCCAATGCCGTCGCCGCAGCGACCACCGTGAACAGATTCCTAACGAACCGTGCCATCTTCATCTCCTTGGGGTTGAAGGGGGCATCCTTGCCCACCTGCTGCGTCAGACGGATGCGCACCCCGTGGGTTCGATCCACCTTCGCATTCCTTAGGAATCATCAAGAAATGGACTCTGGCCGCCAGCGCCTGCAGCGCTACCGTGAACTTACGCGACGAGTACGGTCCGCCGCGAAGGATGGGCGATGCATCACTTCCAGATCTGCCGCTTCGAGCCGGACCGGGACGCAGCACCGCGCCTTCAGACCTACGGTCTCGATATCGATCGCGGTGATCGCATGCTGCTCGATGTGCTGATCAAGCTGAACGCCACTGCCGGGCCTGCCGGTGACCCGCGATCCGTTTCGCCGATCGCCGGCGCAGCGTGCCGAGTCGGGTCGAGATGCTTCACGGGTGCGGTGGGTTCACGCATCGGATCTCTTTGTCCTGGCGGGCTTGCGAAGGCTCCTCGGCGCCGCCATCGGTGCGACGTCGATGCGACGATGCGGCGATGCGACGCGGCCTGAAGTCGGCGCCGACACGGGCTCGACGATATCGGCCAGTGTCATGCCGTCGAGTTCCTTGAAGTAGGCGCGCAACGCGGCGTTGAACAAACCCTTCAGGCGGCAAGACGGACTCAGCGTGCACTGGTTGGTGCGCGGGTCGAAACACTCGACCAGGCGGAAGTCGGTTTCGGAGGCGCGCACCACGTCGCCGATGCGGATCTTGCGGGGATCCTGCAGCAGGCGCAGCCCGCCGCCGCGGCCCCGCGTCGTCTCGAGCACGCCCTGGCGGCCGAGATCGGTGACGATCTTCATCAGGTGATTTCTCGACACCCGGTGGTGTTCGGCCAGTTCGCTGATGGTCACCAGCTGCTGCGGACGGGCCGCGCAGTACATCAGCACGCGCAAGGTGTAGTCGGTGTATTCGGCGAGACGCATGGATGCCCCTAAAGAGGCATCAAGTATATTGCTTTGGAGGGAACTCGGCTTTAAGATGCACAGAACATGCTTCTTATGGGAGCCGCACGACGGCCTGGCGGCCGCGGTGATTCCCGACACGCGATGCCCACACTGTCCCTTCAACCCGCGCCGCGCGCGCCTGGCGATGAACCACCGCCTGCAGGCTGGCCGCTGCTGCGCCTGGGGTTCCGGCCGTTCTACCTGGGTGCCGCGCTCTTCGCCCTGGCGGCCATGCCGCTGTGGATCGCGCTCTCCCTGGGGCAGGTGACCCTGGCGCTGACCGTGTCGCCGGTGCTGTGGCATGCGCACGAGATGCTGTTCGGTTTCGCCGTCGCGGTCATCGTCGGCTTCCTGCTGACGGCCGGCAAGGCCTGGACCGGGTTGGCCACGCCGCGTGGTGCATTCCTCGGCGCACTGGCCTTGCTGTGGGCTGCCGCACGCGTGGCCGCCGTGGTCGGCCCCTATCCGCTCTATGCCCTGCTGGATCTGGTGCTGCTGCCGCTGGTGGCTGCCGTGCTGGTCGACCTGCTGGTCCGTGCCCGCAACCGCCGCAATCTGCCGCTGGCGGGCATCCTCGTGCTGCTGTCGCTGGCCAACGGCGCCTTTCACCTGGCGGTGATCGGGACGATCTCGATGGCACCCCTGACCGCACTGCACGCCGGCCTGGCGCTGGTCGTGATGATCGAGTGCGTGATCGCCGGGCGCGTGGTCCCGGCATTCACGATGGGTGCCACACCCGGCCTGACGTTCGCCACTCGACCGGCCTTGGAGCGTGCGACCCTGTCGATCTCGGCGTTGGCGCTGGCGCTGTGGGTGTTCGCACCCTCGGCAACGGTCTGGGTGCCGGTCAGCGGCGCGGCCTTTGCGTTGAGCGCTGTGCTTCACGTCGTCCGTCAGTGGACCTGGCGACCGGTGGTGACGCGCGGCCGCCCGATCCTTTGGATCCTGCACGCGGCCTATGCCTGGATTGCCCTGGGCTTCGCTCTGCTGGCGCTGGCGCAGTTCGGCCGGATCGGCGTATCGGCCGGCGTGCACGCCCTGGCGGTCGGTGCGACCGGCGGTCTGATCATCGGCATGATCACCCGCACGGCGCGCGGCCACACGGGTCGGCCGCTCAAGGCTTCGAAGGCCGAGGTGCTGGCTTACGTGCTGGTGATGGCTGCAGCCGCCTTGCGCGTGCTGGGGCCGCTGGCGCTGCCGCAATGGCTGCCGCACCTCCTGGTCTGCGCGGCACTCGCCTGGTGCGCCGCCTTCGCCATCTACCTCGTCGTCTACGCCCCGTGGTTGGTCAGCACGCGCCTGGACGGCAAGGACGGCTGACGCCACGACGCCACCCTCAGCGGCCCCATGGGGCGCGCCGGCTTTCCACCCACCCCACCTGGAAGGAACCAATCCATGACGATCGCCCTCGCTGCCCCGACCGCCACGATCGACCTGCGCTCGATCGCGCCACGCGAACGCCACGCGCTGATCCTTGCCCGCTTCGCTGCGCTGCAACCCGGGCAGGCGCTGGAACTGGTGAGCGATGACGAGCCGCAACCCTTGCGTGTCCAGTTCGAGGACCGGGCGCCCGGGCAGTACGACTGGCGCACCCTCGAGGGCGGACCCGCTGCCTGGCGGGTGCGCATCGGCAGGAGCGCGGCCATCGCAAGGTCGAACGCCGGCGATTCCTGCTGTTCCGGCGGCGCCTGCTGCGGCTGATCGACCGGAACTGCAAAGCGCCAAGGCCCGGCAGGCCCTGCCGAACGCCGACGCGTGGCGCGAGGTAACCGACAAACGCGCTGAACTCGAACGCTGACCACCATGAACACCGTTGCCATCCTGCTGTCGGCCTTCGTGCTGTCCTTCGTCGCGTTGCTCGTCTTCATCTGGTCGCAGCGTACGGGTCTGTTCGACCGCAGCAGCAAGGGCGCGGAGGTGATCTTTGCGCCGGGCGAGGTCGGGCGCACCGAGGAACCCGCCGCCGCTCAGTCGGCGCAGGCCAGCCTGCAAGGCGCCATCGACACGGCGGGCGCCGGCCGCGCGACACGCGCCGACGCGAATGAACTGGCGGAGCGCGCACGCGCGGATGCATCCGCCGCACCGCTGGTGTTCTTCATGTTCAGCTGTGCCATCGCCTGGTTGCTGGTGGCGTCCGCGGCCGGGCTCACGGCCTCGATCAAGCTGCACGAACCCGACTGGCTGGTGCAACAGGCGTGGCTGACCTTCGGCCGCATCCGCACCATCCACCTCAACGCGGTGGCCTACGGCTGGGCGCCGATGGCGGGCCTGGGCATCGCGATGTTCGTGATCCCGCGGCTGCTGAAGACGCCGCTGATGGGCGCGCGCTTCGCCTTCGTCGGTGCCGTATTCTGGAATGCGGCGCTGATCGCCGGACTGGGCAGCATCGCCGCGGGCATCAACGACGGTCTGGAGTGGCTCGAGATCCCCTGGCAGATCGGCATCCTGTTCGCCGCCGGGGGCGCACTGATCGGCCTGCCGCTGGTGTTCACGCTGGTCAACCGGCGCGTCGAGCACCTCTACGTGTCGGTCTGGTACATGGCTTGCGCGCTCTTCTGGCTGCCGGTGCTGTTCGTCGTCGCCAAGATGCCGGGCCTGCACCAGGGCGTGCAGCAGGCGGCGATGAACTGGTGGTTCGGCCACAACGTGCTGGGCCTGTTCTACACGCCGCTGGCGCTGGCCTCGGTGTACTACTTCCTGCCCAAGGTGATCGGCCGGCCGATCCAGTCGTACAACCTGTCGCTGCTGGGCTTCTGGGGGCTGGCCTTCTTCTACGGCCAGGTCGGCGGCCACCACCTGATCGGCGGGCCGGTGCCGGAGTGGATGGTCACGCTGTCCATCGTGCAGAGCATGATGATGATCGTCCCGGTCGCCGCATTCACGGTGAACCAGTACCAGACGCTGCAGGGCCGCCTGTCGGCGCTGCGGTGGTCGCCGACGCTGCGCTTCATCGGCGTGGGCGGGCTGATGTACACCGCCAGTTCGGTGCAGGGCTCGCTCGAGGCCCTGCGCAGCATGAATGCGGTCACCCATTTCACGCACTACACGGTGGCGCATGCGCACCTGGGGCTGTACGGCTTCGTCAGCTTCGTATTCTTTGGCGCAATGTATTTCGTGATGCCGCGCATCACGGCGCGCGAGTGGCCCTACCCGTGTCTGATCGCGGCGCATTTCTGGCTCGTCAGCGGCGGCTTCACCTTGTACTTCGTGAGCCTGACCACCGCCGGCTGGCTACAGGGCCTGGCGATGCTGGACGCGGCGCGGCCCTTCATGGATTCGGTCGCCGTGACGCTGCCCTACCTGAAGGGGCGCAGCCTCGGCGGCGCCTTCATGGTGCTGGGCCATCTTGTCTTTGCGATGCACTTCATGGCGCTCGCACTGGGTTTCGGCCCGCAGCGCGACAAGCCGGCCCTGTTCCGGCAACTGTTGCACAAGGAGGCCGTGGCATGAACAACGAGATCAAGCTCATCTCGGGTGCCATGGTCATGCTGGCGCTGTCCACCAGCGCGCTGGTGGTGCTGCCCTATCTGCAGGTGCACGATGCGCCGCCATTGCCCGGCCTCGAGCCCTACACCAGCGCCGAGCTGCGCGGCCGCGAGGTCTACATCGCCAACGGCTGCGTCTACTGCCACTCTCAGCAGCCGCGCGCCAGGGCCTACGCGCCGGACTTCTCGCGCGGCTGGGGGCGAGCCACCGTCGCCGGCGACTACGCCTACGACCAGCCGCACCTGCTGGGCACCATGCGCACCGGCCCGGACCTGATGAATATCGGTGTGCGCCAGCCCAGCGAGCAATGGCACCTCGGCCATCTGTACCAGCCGCGGGCCTACATGCCGGGCAGCATCATGCCGAGCTATCCGTTCCTGTTCGAGGCCAAGGCCAAGGCTGAAGCGGGTGACGTGGTCGTGAACCTGCCGCCGGGCCACGCACCCGCCGGCAAGGAGATCGTGGCCCGCCCGCAGGCCGTGGACCTCGTGAGGTATCTCCAGTCGCTCGATCGCAGCTACCGGGCGATCGCCGCACCCGCCGCGACGCGATGAATATCGAACTGCAGGGAGCGCCCCGATGAAGCCGGACGAGATCCACCCCCAACAAAGGCGAGAGAACCCCGAGCCGCAGGAAGTTGAGAATCCGATGCCCTGGTTCGTCATCGTGCTGACCGCGCTGTTGCTGGCATTCGGCGTGCTCTATATCGCCCGGTCGGCCATCTTCGGCGCACCCGCACAGGGCGACGGCCGCTCGGCCGCCGAGCTGCAGGGGGCTGCCCCCGCGGCGGCCGGCGCCGCGGTCGACGGCGCGGCGGTCTACGCATCGCGCTGCATGGCCTGCCACCAGGCCAGCGGCGCCGGGCTGCCCGGCGTCTTTCCCCCGCTTGCGGGTTCCGAATGGGTGACGGGCAAGGAGACGACGCTGGTTGCACTCGTCCTGCACGGCGCCAGCGGCTCGCTGACCGTCAAGGGCAGCACCTACAACGGCGTCATGCCCGCCTTCGGTGCCCAGCTGCAGGATGCCGAGCTTGCCGCCGTACTCACGCACGTGCGCAGCCAATGGGGCAACGGCGCAGCGCCCGTGATCGCCGACACGGTGGCCACGGTTCGCCAGGAAACGGCGGCACGCACCGAGCCGTTCAAGGGCGACGCCGAGCTGGTGCCGCTGCAGTGAGCGCGCGTCCCACCGCGGTTCGCGCACGTGGGCCGGTCAGAGAGGCGCTGGCGTGCCGCGTCAGCGCCATGCTGTGCCTGGCCTTGGCACTCGGGTGGGTCGCAGGTCTCCACCACTGGACGCACGGATTCGAGGTCTGGACCTTCGACGGGCGGCGACAGCTGCAGTTGCAGGCCGGCGAACTGCACGCGCATCCGGTGGCCTTGCGCGCCAGCGACGGCAGCGTGCCGCGCTTGTGGGGCGATGCCGGCGCCGCGCCGGCCGCCTATCTCGTCGACTTCATCTATACACGCTGTCCGAGCGTCTGCCGGGCGCTGGGCAGCGAGTACCAGCAGATGCAGCGGGAGCTGGCCGTGCCGCGGGATGCGCAGCAGGTGCAGCGTGGCGTGTACCTGGTGTCGGTGTCGTTCGACGTCGACCACGACGACCCGGTGCAGCTGGCGCGTTATGCCGCCGACATGCACGCCGACCCACGATACTGGACGCTGGCAGTGCCCGCGACGCACGACGGCGCGCGTGCGTTGCTGCGTTCGCTCGGCGTCGTCGTGGTTCCGGACGGGGAGGGCGGTTTCGTGCACAACGGCGGCATCCACTTGCTGGACGAGCGCGGGCGGCTGCGGGGTCTGTACGGAATTGACCAGTGGCCCAAGGCACTGGAGGCGGCCCAGCGGCTGGCGGCCACACCGCGCGAGGACCTGCGGTGAATCGCCGTCTCGCGTCCTCGCGAGGGGCTTGGCGGCTCTGGCTGGCGCTGCTGCCGCTGGCGCTGGCGTGGCCGGCGCTGCGCCACATCGTCGAAAGCCGCATGTCGCTGCACATGCTGGGCGAATTCCCGATGCTGTTCATCGCCGGCTGGTCGGCCAGCGGGCTGTGCCTGCGCCACGTGCAGGCGCGGCGGTGGCTGCGCGGACAGCGCTTGCTGGACTGGCATGGCTGGACGGGGGCGACGCTGGCCAGCGGCGTTGCACTGGTCTGGATGCTGCCGTCGGCCCTGGACGCTGCGCTGCTCGTGCCGAGCGGGGCCGCCGCCAAGCTCGCCAGCTGGTGGCTGGCAGGTTGGCTGCTGGCGGACGGCTGGCGCCGCATGGACGCCGAGGTGCTGCTGTTCTTCATCGGCAACCTGGCCTGGATGCTGGCGACCGCCGGCCTTCTCTACGTCGATGCGCCGGCTCGCCTGTGCGCAAACTACCTGCTGGACGATCAGCGTTGGACCGGCATCGGCCTGGTGTCGTCTGCAGTGGCCCTGCTTGCGCTCGCCGCCAGTGCCGGGGTCCGACGCCCGGCAGCCGGGAACAGCCATCGGTGCGGCGGCAACGCGAGCCCACGAACCCACCATGCGACGATGGCTTCCACATCGAGCACGTCTTCGCGCTCGAGGCAGCCATAGCGGAACCAGACGAGATGGTGGCAGCGCCGTGTGGGGTGGAGTGTCGGGTCACGTGCACCGGCCGCAGGGCCGGCCGCACCGAAGCGAGGGTCCTGCGAGGCGCTGCTTGCGTGATGTGCAGCGGCCGCCGGCTGCACGCGGCGGCCGCGGCGCACGAGGTTCAGCAGTCGGATGTGGTCGAGTTCAGTGAGCGTACGCTCGAGGGCCAGGACTTGCACGAGGCATTCCTTCAGTCAAGGGGCGCATGCCGGCCGGTCGCCGACAAACGCCCCCGCGCCAAGGTGCACCCCGAACGGCGGCGGTGAGGGGGATGGAACACCTGCCGAGACTCCAGTGGCATCGCGTCATTCGTGCACAGAACCGACGGCAAGTCGCACTGCGGCGTGGGCGCATTGTGCGGACAAGGCCACCGTCTTCGGACGACGCGCTCAGCCGCCTCACGGCTCGCGACGGCTCACAAGCCGAGTGTCAATATCGCGGCGTCGGACATCTTCGAGCGGTCCCAGGGCGGGTCGAACACGATGTCCACGGTGGCCTCGCCCACGTGCGGCAGGGCCAGCACCTTGTCGCAGACTTCGTCGGCGATGACCTCACCCATGCCGCAGCCCGGGGCGGTCAGGGTCATCTTGATGGACACGCGGAAGCGCCCGTCGTTCATGGGCAGCACGTCGCAGACGTAGACTAGGCCGAGCTCGACGATGTCGACCGGGATCTCCGGGTCGTAGCAGGTCTTCAGCGTATGCCACACCAGTCCGCGCAGTTCGTCGGGGCCGATGTCTGATGGCGGCATCGCAGCCGTGGGCGCGACAGGCGCCGGTTTGCCGATGGCATCGGCGTCCGCGCCACGCAGCCGCATCAGCTGGCCCCCGACCCACAGCGTGAACGAACCACCGAGCGCCTGCGTGATCTGTGCCGGCGTGCCGGGCGGCAGTTCCGCCGGCCGGCCATCGGGGATGCACTCGACGCGCACCGCGCGCTGGGTCACCACGGGCTCGCGCAGCGGTCTCACGGCGCATTACCCAGCGCATGCATCAGCGCATGCCAGCCCAGCAGGGCGCACTTGATGCGACCCGGATAACGCCGCACCCCGGCCAGGCTGACCAGCTTGCCCAGGTGCGCCGCTTCGGGCTCGAGTTCGCCGGTGAGCACCGCGCGGAAGCACCGCTGCAACTGCTGCGCGTCCGCCACGTCGCAACCGTGCACGGCCTCGGCCATCATCGACGCCGAGGCGATGCAGATCGCGCAGCCCTGCCCGCTGAAGCGGATGTCCTGCACCTGACCCCGAGCCACGTTCAGCGTCACCTGCAGGTCGTCGCCACAGCTCGGGTTCTGGCCGCGGGCCTGGTGCGTGGGCGCCGGCAGGGTGCCGAAATGGCGCGGCGAACGTTTGTGGTCCATCACCACGTCCTGGTACAGGTCGAGCTCGGCTGCGGTGTTGTCGGTCATCGCAACACCTTCAAGGCGCGTGCCACGCCGGCCAGCAGGCGCTCGACTTCGGCATGCGTGTTGTAGAGTGCGAACGAGGCCCGGGTGGTCGGGCCCAGACGCAAGTGTTCGAGCAGCGGCTGCGCGCAATGGTGGCCGGTGCGCACGGCAATGCCTTGTTCGTCGAGCAGCGTGCCGATGTCGTGCGGGTGCACACCGTCGGCAACGAACGACACGATGGCTGAGGGCCCGGCGTCGGCAGCCAGCACGGTGAGACCGGGCAGCTCGGACAGGCCAGTGGCGGCATGCTCGCGCAGCGCGCTCGCGTGCGCTTCGATCCGGCCCCGTCCGATGCCGTCGATGAAGGTGGCGGCCGCCGCCTGGCCCACCGCTCCGGCCACGTTCGGCGTGCCGCCTTCCAGCCGCATCGGCAGCTCGGCGAAGGTGGTTTCGGTGGCGCTCACCCAGGCCACCATGTCACCACCGTAGCGCAGCGGCTCCAGACGTTCCAGGGCGACGCGCCGGCCGACGAGGGCGCCGGTGCCCATCGGGCCATACATCTTGTGGCCGGAGAAGGCCATGAAGTCGCAGGCCAGCGCCGACAGATCGGGCACCGCGTGTCCGACCGCCTGGGCGGCGTCGAGTACGGTGAGTGCTCCCGCGTCGGCGGCCAGTGCCAGCAAGGCCTCGTAGGGCGGCCGCTCGCCGGTGGCATTGGCGCAGGCGGTCACGGCAAACACCCGCGTGCGGGGCGTCAGCAGGCGGGCCAGATCCGCGACATGGAGTCGGCCCTGTGCATCGGGTCGCAGGATGCGCAGCCGGGCCGCGCAACGCCGCGCCGCCTGTTGCCAGGGCACCAGATTGGCATGGTGTTCCAGCGCGCTGACGACGATCTCGTCGTCGGGCTGGATGACCGCCGGTGCAGCACCCGAGGTCGACAGACCGTGCGCCACGAGGTTGAGCGCCTCCGTGGTGCCGGAGGTGAAGACCAGTTCGTGTGCCGCACCGGCATCGACGAAGCGCTTGAGTGTGCTGCGTGCGTGTTCGAAGGCCTCGGTGGCGCGCTGACTCAGCGTGTGCGCGCCGCGGTGGATATTGGCGCGGTCGTGCTGTTCGAAGCGGCGCATGGCGTCCTGCACCGGCAGCGGCGTCTGCGTGGTGGCGGCGTTGTCCAGGTAAGCCAGCGGCGCACCGTTGACCGTTTGGGCGAGCACCGGAAACAGGGCGCGCAGGCTTTCGACGTCGGCGTCGCCCAGAGCTGCATGATCGACCGCGTGCCTGTCACCCATGGTCGGCGTCCTGGCCCACCGCCAGATGACGGTCCACCGCGGCACGCAGCAGCCTGTCGATGCCCACCGCTTCCAGCAGCCGGCCGTCGGAGAAGCAACGCTGCATCAAGGCGCCGGCCATGCCCTCGACGATCAGGCCGCGTGCACTGCGTTCGTCCAGGCCGCGTTGGCGGGCATAGAACATCGCGTCTTCGGGCAGGGCGCCCCAGGTGGCGCCGTGCGTGGCCTGAACCTGGTCGTGGTGGATCTCCAGGTGCGGTCGCAGCACCAGCTTCGGCTGCCCACCGGTCGGAATGCCGGTCAAGCGCTGCCGAACGTCGGCTTCGCTGGCGCTCGGCGCGATACGCGTGTGCGCGTTGACCACCATCCGGGCGGCACCGCTGGCGAGTGCGAGGTCTTCGATCGCGCTGACAGTTCGCGCGGCTCCGTGCGAGATGCGCACCTGGTGCTCCAGCACCGACCCCGCCGCCAGCAGCAGCCCGGCGCTGCTGCTCACTGCCCGTTCGGCATGCAACTCGATCACGTTGCGCTGCAGGTGGTAGCCGCTGCCTGCGGCGATCAGGGCCTGCTCGTAGCGGGCGCCCCGGCCGAGCCGGGCGTGCAAGTGATGGGCGATGCGGTCGGCGGGGCCCGGCGTGGCGATGCGGAGATGCTGCAGCGTGGCACGCTCGCCCAGCCGGACGTGGGCCTGCAGGTTCTGCACGATCGGTTGCCGGCAGTCCAGGGACTGTCGGTCGTGGGTCTCGACCAGCACGCAGTGCACGCCCGCGAGCAGCTCGATGACCAGCAGCGGGGCCTCGGCAGCGCTGCGCGGCTGGTGGCGCAGCTGCAGCCACACGGTGCTGGACGGCTCGCGTTCGGCACCGGGCGCGCCGCCGATGCGCATGCGCAGTCCCTGCCGGCACAGGGTGCGGTGGGCCCAGGCGAAGGGAGCGGCGTCACCTTCACCCGCATCGCCTGCGCCGGAAAGCGTTGGCAGACCCGCGAACAGCTCGGCGCGTTGCAGGTCGTCGCCCGCATCGAGCCACCGGGCATCGACGCGGCCTTGCGGGCTGTGGCCTATCGGGTGCAGGGTCCAGCCCGCGCCCGCCAGCGGATGCGCCTCGCAGCCGATGGCGGCCGGCGTGTCTCCCAGCCAAACCTCGGCGGCTGGAGGCGGCAGATGGCGGAAGGCTTCGGCATGGCGCGGAATCCAGCCCCGCGTGTCCAGCCGGTGGCGGGCGGCCAGGATGTCGGCGCGGGCGCTGTCCATGATCAGTCGGCGCAGGGCCGCTCCCAAGTCGACTGAACGCCGCTCGGGGGCCGCGAACGCAGTGAACTGGGGGCCGACATGTCAGGCCTCCAGCGCTTCGGCCGCGCGCACGAAACCGGTGCGCGCAATCTCGGTGGCCAGGGCCATCCCACCGGTCTCGGCGATACAACCCTGGTCCAGCCACAGCACCGCGTCGGGGGCCAGCGACTCGATCAACTGGAGGTAGTGCGAGACCACGATGAACGCGGTGCCCTGCGCGCGCAGGGCCCGCACCAGCTGGACGACGGCGCGCACCCCGTCGACGTCCATGCCGGAATCGACCTCGTCGAGCACCGCCAGCCGCGGGCGCAGCAGTGCGAGTTGCAGCAGTTCGTTGCGCTTGCGTTCGCCGCCGGAGAAGCCGTCGTTGACCGGCCGCCCCAGCATCGCCTCGGGCAGGCCCAGACGGGTGGCCGCTGCACGGGCATCGCCCAGGAAGTCGAAGGCATCGAGCGGTGTTTCGCCGCGCGCCTCGCGCACCGCGTTCAGCGCCGTGCGGATGAACAGGTTGTTCTTCACCCCGGGGATCTCGGGCGGCGCCTGGAAGGATACGAAGAGCCCGGCCCGGGCGCGGGCCTCGGGGCTCAGCGCCAGCAGGTCCTGGCCGGCGAAGCGCGCCGACCCGCCGGCCACGCGGTAACGCGGGTGACCGGCCAGTGTCAGGCCCAGCGTGCTCTTGCCGCTGCCGTTGGCGCCCATCAGCACCAGCAGCGCGCCCGCGGGCACGGCCAGGGACACCGACTTCAGCACG
>Ga0079037_100001284_pt1 | contig 12909 bp, 14 predicted proteins | sample Mud3Dept4metaG_FD_71479 | JGI IMG/M metagenome (GOLD analysis project Ga0079037, IMG submission 71479) | Freshwater wetland microbial communities from Ohio, USA, analyzing the effect of biotic and abiotic controls - Mud 3 Core 4 Depth 4 metaG | ecosystem: Environmental > Aquatic > Freshwater >... | reverse complement strand
GCGGAGAGGGTGGGATTCGAACCCACGTACACCCGTGAAGATGTAACTGGAATTCCAGTCCAGCGCCTTCGACCACTCGGCCACCTCTCCGCTGGGGGCGCAGAGACTACACGTTAGGCCCGGAACCGAGAAGCCCCACGCAGGTCAACCCGCCATGACCCCGGCGCTGCGCATGGCCGCCTCGACTTCGGCGCGCTTGCCGGCTGTCAAGGGAACCAGTGGCAGTCGCAGCGCTTCGCCTATCAATCCCATGCGGTGCACGGCCCACTTGACCGGAATCGGGTTCGGCTCCACGAACAGCGACCGGTGCAGCGGTGTCAGCCGGGCGTCGATCGCCGCCGCCTCGTCATGAGCCCCCCGCAACGCGGCAGCACACAGGTCATGCATGGCTCGAGCCGCCACATTGGCGGTTACCGAAATCACGCCCTGTGCGCCCGCCCGCATCAGCGTCGCGGCCGTCGCGTCATCCCCGCTCAAGAGGACGAAACCCGGCCGCGAGAGACGCAGGACGTCTTGTCCGCGCTCGATGTCGCCGGTCGCCTCCTTCACCGCCACGATGCCGGGGTGGCCGGACAAGCGAGCGATCGTCTCCGGCAGCATGTCGCAGGCCGTGCGGCCCGGCACGTTATAGAGCACGAGCGGAATCCGGACCGCATCGGCAATGGCCGTGAAATGCTGGAAAAGCCCTTCCTGCGTCGGCCTGTTGTAGTACGGGGTAACGACGAGCAACGCGTCCGCCCCGGCCGCCTCGACCGCTTGCGACAATGCAATGCTCTTCGCCGTGCCGGCCGTGCCACTGCCCGCGATCAGCGGGATGCGTCCCGCAAGCCGCTGCCGGGCTCGCCGGACCAACTCCTCGAGCTCGGATTGCTCGAGAGCGGCCGACTCGCCGGTCGTACCGCCGACCACGACCGCATCGGAGCCCTCGGCGAGGTGGAAATCGAGAAGGCGGTCCCAGGCCGCGAAATCGACGGCGCCGTCGCCGCTCATGGGCGTAACCAGTGCCGGGATGCTGCCCTTGATCATCGATACCCCTCGACCGTCGCCCGGGATGCTACGCACACGCCGCCTCTCGAGGCAAGGCAAAGACTGCGTGTACGTGGCAGGCGCGCCCCGCTACACTCACGACTGAAAACCATGAAACAACTTATCGCGATTTCCGCAATCGGCAATGACCGAACCGGGCTGGTGTACGACCTGACCCGTGTCGTCGTCGATTGTGGCGGCAACGTCCTCGAAAGCCGCATGACCGCGCTCGGCAACGAGTTCGCGGTGCTGATGCTGGTGGCGGGGAACTGGCACACGCTCGCCAAGCTCGAGGGAGAACTCGTCAAGCTCGGCGAGTCCTCTGGCCTCACGGTCGTCAGCCGGCGCACCGAGCTACGGCCGCCGCGGACCGACATGGTGTCGTACACGGTGGACGTAGTCTGCCTCGACCAGCCGGGCGTCCTGCACGCGCTGGCCGGGTTCTTCTCCTCGCGAGGCATCGACATCGGCGACATTTCGACTCGCACCTACAATGCCGCGCACACTGGCGCGCCGATGTTTTCCCTTTACATGGTGGTCCACGTGCCGACGCGCATCCACGTCGCGGCGCTGCGCGAAGAATTCATGGACGTCTGTGACCACCTGAACCTCGACGCGATCCTCGAACCACTGAAGGCATGAGGCCACATGGCTGAAAAGACCGCTGCCGTCGGCAGCAAAGTCGCGGATTTCACCCTCCCTTCGACAGCGGAAAAGCCCTGGAAACTCGCCGACGCCGCAGGGAAAAAAATCGTTCTGTACTTCTATCCCAAGGACAACACCTCCGGGTGCACCAGGGAAGGCCAGCAGTTCGCCGAGCTGCACGCCGACTTCCGCAAGGCGAAGGCGATCGTGCTCGGCGTGTCGCCGGACAGCCTCGCAATGCACCAGAAGTTCAAGGCGAAATTCGATTTCCCGTTCGAGCTTCTGAGCGACGAGGACAAGAAGGCCTGCACGCTGTTCGGCGTCTGGAAGGAGAAGAGCATGTACGGCAAGAAGTACATGGGCGTCGAGCGCAGCACGTTCCTGATCGACGCGCGTGGCGTCCTGCGGCAGGAGTGGCGCAAGGTGAAGGTGGACGGACACGCCGCCGAGGTCCTCGCGGCCGTGCGCAACCTCTGATCCAGACCGCATCCTTCCCGCTCACCGGAGCCCGCCGTTGCCGCCCAGCAAGCAGTCCTCGCAGCGCCGCATTTTCCTGCTCGACACCAACGTCCTGATGCACGACCCGACGTGCATCTTCCGCTTCGAAGAACACGACATCTTCATTCCGATGATCGTGCTCGAGGAGCTCGACGCCGGCAAGAAAGGCATGTCGGAGGCGGCGCGCAACGTTCGCCAGGTGAGCCGTTTCCTCGACGAGCTGATGGCGAATTCGACCAAGCAGCAGATCGACCGCGGGCTCGAGCTGCCCACCGCCAAGCCGATGAACGGCGGCAAGAAGCCGCCAACCGGCCGCCTGTTCTTCCAGACCCGACAGATGACCACCGGACTGCCGGACACGCTGCCCGGGCACGGCGCCGACAACGCGATCCTCGCGCACACCGTGGCTCTGCAGCGCGAGCACCCGAAGGCGCGGGTGACGCTGGTGTCGAAGGACATCAACCTGCGCATCAAGGCGGCAATCATCGGGGTGCACGCCGAGGACTACAACAGCGACAAGACGATCGAAGACGCCGATCTGCTGTACACGGGCATGGAGGAACTGCCGGCCAACTTCTGGGAACGCGCCGGCCGCAGCCTCGAGTCGTGGCAGGAGCACGGCCGCGCCTTCTATCGCGTCCGCAACAAGCTGGTCGCGAACTGGGCCCCCAGCCAGTTCGTCTACCAGACCGGCGAGCACGGCATCGAGGCGTTCGTCCGGCGCATCGAGGGGGATAGCGCGGTTCTCGAAGTCGTGCGCGACTTCCGTCGCGAGCGTCACGGTGTCTGGGGCATCAACGCGCGCAACCGCGAGCAGAATTTCGCGCTCAACCTGCTGCTCGATCCCGAGATCGACCTGGTGACGGTGCTGGGGCCCGCCGGCACCGGCAAGACGCTGCTGACGCTCGCCGCCGGGCTCGCGCAGACGCTCGAAACGAACCGGTTCAGCGAGATCATCATGACCCGCGTGACGATCCCGCTCGGCGAGGACATCGGCTTCCTGCCGGGCACCGAAGAAGAGAAGATGGAGCCGTGGATGGGCGCGCTGATGGACAATCTCGAGGTGCTCACGCACACGCAGGAAGGCGGCAGCTGGGGGCGCGCCGCGACCAACGACCTGCTGCGCAACCGCATCAAGATCCGTTCGCTCAACTTCATGCGTGGCCGCACGTTCCTCAATCGCTACGTCATCCTCGACGAGGCGCAGAACCTGACCCCGAAGCAGATGAAGGCGATCGTGACCCGAGCCGGCCCGGGCACGAAGCTCGTCTGCCTCGGCAACATCGCGCAGATCGACACGCCTTACCTCTCGGAGACGACCTCGGGACTGACGTATGTCGTCAATCGTTTCCGCGGCTGGGCGCATTACGGCCACGTGACGCTGATGCGCGGCGAGCGCTCGCGTCTGGCGGACGTGGCGTCCGAGATGCTCTGACCCGCCGGACGGTGGGGCCATGGAACCCCAGGATCCGCCGCTGGTCGAATGCTGGCATGCCCCGTAATCCCCTTCGCCGCTGCCTTGCCCTCCGCGCCAGCCTACTCCTCGCGGGGTGGCTCGCCGTGCCGGGCCAGCTCTGCGCCGAGGAGACGCATGACCACCTGCCCGAGATGGGCACGGCGGCGGCGTCCACGCTCAGCCTCGAGGACGAGTATCGCATCGGTCGCATGGTCATGCGCGGCCTCAGGGACACGGGCCGGATGTTCGAGGACCCGGAGACGAACGAGTACCTCCAGAGCCTCGGGCTGCGGCTCTCGAGCATGGCGCAGGACGGCAATCGGCGGTTCAGCTTCTTCCTGATCAACGACCCGACGATCAATGCGTTTGCGCTGCCAGGCGGATTCATCGGCATTCACTCGGGACTGCTGCTCGACACGCGCAACGAGAGCGAGCTCGCCGGCGTGTACGCGCACGAGATCGCGCACGTCACCCAGCGCCACATCGCGCGCAGCATAGAGGATCGCTCGCGCTCGAGCGTTGTCTCTACGGCGGCGACGGTTGCAGCCATCCTGCTCGCCGCCGTGACTGGACTGCCGTCCGACGTGACCATGGGCGCGATCGCCACGGCCCAGGGGCTCGCGGCCCAGTCGCAGCTGAATTTCACGCGTGAGAACGAGTATGAAGCCGACCGTGTCGGCATATCGATCATGGCCAGCTCGGGCTTCGACCCCAACGGCATGCCGGCGTTCTTCGAGGAGATGGGACGGCGCACGCAGCTCAGCCCCGACTGGGTGCCCGAGCTGCTGCGCAGTCACCCCGTCACCAGTGCCCGCATCGCCGAGTCGAAGGGCCGGGCTGCGCAGTATCCGCCGGCGGACACGCGCGAATCGATGAGTTACGCGATCACGCGCGAGCGCGTCCGCGTGCTCACGACGCCGGCGGGCGCCGACCCGCGCAGGTACTACGCGTCAGTCCCGGACAACGAGCCGGACGCCTCGGTCGCGCAGCTGTATGGCAAGGCCCTCGCTCGATTCATGGCGGGCGATCCACAGGGTGCGATTCCTGCCTTCGAGCGCCTCGTCGCCGCGTACCCGGAGGTCATGCAGTTCCACACGGCGCTCGGCCAGGCCCAGCTGTCGTCGGGCGACGTCAAGGCATCGCTCGCCACTCTCGAGCGGGCCCTCGAGCTTTCGCCCCGCAACGTGCCCGTCACGGTGCGGTACGCCGAGGCCCTGCTGCAGGCGGGTCGCCCGAAGCGCGCCCACGAGGTACTGCTGGACCTTTTCAACAACGTGCCTCCCTCGGTCGAGCAGGTGCGACTGACCGCCATCGCCGCCAACTCCGCTGGCGATGTCGCCGACTCGTACTCGTACATGTCCGAGTACTACGTCATGAGTGGCGACCTGATGCTCGCGATCAACCAGCTCGAACTGGCGCTGTCGGTGCCTTCGCTCACCGACGTGCAGCGGGCCCGCTTCATGTCGCGCCTGAAGGAACTGCGGGAAGCGCTGCCCCCGCGCAGCCGCGGTGCGCAGCCACAGCAATCCTCCGGCGGCGGCCGGAACCCGAACGGGTGATGCCGATACTGTAGAATCGCGCCTCCGCGGCGAGCTTGCCGCGGCCCTGGAGTCGTCGATGAGTTTTTCTGCAACGGGCCCGTTGCGCGTCGCTGCGCTCATGTGTCTTGCCCTTTCTACGGCCGGCTGCGCCACGACGGGCACGCGCAGTCCCGGTGATCCGTTCGAGCCCGCGAACCGTGGCGTGTTCGCGGTCAATCGTGCGATCGACCGGGCGGCACTGAAGCCCGCCGCAACGGTTTATTCAAGGTACACGCCGTCGTGGTTCCGCACCGGTGTCGGCAACTTCTTCAACAACCTGGCCGTTCCCAGCACTGCGTTCAACCAGGTGCTGCAGGGAAATTTCGTCGCGGCGGGACAGGACACGCTGCGTTTCGTGATCAACACCACGCTCGGCTGGGGCGGCGTGCTCGACGTGGCTGAGGGCGCACATCTGCCCGAGCACGACGAGGATCTTGGCCAGACGCTCGGCAAGTGGGGCGTGCCACCCGGGCCGTTCCTGATGCTGCCGCTGGTCGGGCCGTCGACGATGCGCGACCTTCCGTCCGTCGTGGCACAGCGCGTCCTCGAACCGCTCTTCTGGTTCGACATCGGCAACGCCAGGTGGGGTTCCCTGGCGCTCAGCGTGCTCGACACCCGGGCCCGATTCCTGCCGCTCGACCCGACTCTCGACCGCGTGTACGACAAGTACACGTTCGTTCGCGACGCCTTCCTGCAGCGCCGCCTGTACCAGATCCATGACGGCAATCCGCCAGAGGAGCCGATGGACCCGGAGCTGCAGCAGGCAATCGACGAAGCGGATGCGAACCAGGCGGACACTGAAGAGCCAACTCCTCCGGCTCCGTAGCCCGGGCGTCCGGGTCGACCGCCGTCAACGGGCCAGCAGCAGTGCCTCGAGGTCGGAGATTCGCGCGATTGCGAGCATCTGCGCGGGGATTCCCTCGTATCTGATCGAGCTGCCGCGCGCCTTCGCGGACGCCAGCCAGTCGACCAGTACGGCAACACCGGCGCTGTCTCCCGATTCGATGCGCGCGAGATCGATCACGCACCCCTGCTCGCGCCGGATGAGTTCGTCGCCCTGCCTGAGTGCCTGCGCGGCCGTCTCGAATCCAAGTTCGCCGCTGGCCACCAGACGCCCCGGGCTCGCCCGCTCGATCGCGAAGTGGCCCACCATCATCCGGCCTTGGCAGACGCCTTGGCCGCCGGCGGCTTCGCCGAACTCGTGTTCTCGGTCTCGAGGCGCTGGATCACGGCATCGAGCCCCTTTGCGTCGATCTCCGAGCCGAAGTCGGTGCGGAAGTTCTTCACGTACGAGACGCCTTCGATGGTGACGTCCCAGGCCTTCCAGCCTTGTGGCGTGCCGCGCATCGTGTAGTTGACCGGCACCGGCGTGCCGTTGTCGCGCTTGACCTCCGTCCTGACGGTCGCGGTCGTCGCGGCCGGGTCTCCCTTGAAGGGAAGGATCGTGAGTCGGTCGCCGGTGAAGTCGAGCAGCGCCGTGCCGTACTGGCGCATCATCGACTGGATGAACGCCTCGACGAACCGGTGCTGCTGCTCGGGCGTCGCGGTACGCCAGTGCTTGCCGAGCACGAGCCGCGCAGCGTAGTCGGCGTCGAAGTTCGGCAGCAGGTTCTTGTCGACGAGCGCCCGGAGCTTCGCGGGGTCCTGGCGCAACGCGGCGCGGTTCGCGTCGATGTCGCGCAACATGTCCTGCGACACCTTCTCGATCAGCTGCTGTGGCCCCGGACCCGGGATTGCCTGGGCACTCGCGACGCCGGTGGAACCGATGAAAACGCAGGCCGCGAACAGCGACAAAAGGGACGCGCGCATACGGGTTCTCACTTCTGAGCCTCCGGCTGGGGGGTGGCTTCTGCGGCCTTGGCCGCGGACTCTTTCTCGGCCTGGTTGAACAGGTACTTGCTGATCAGGTTCTCGAGCACGATCGCATCCTGCACGAACGCGACCTGGTCACCGTCCTTGAAGTACACCTCGGAGCCGCCCGGAGATATGCCGATGTACTGCCCACCGAGCAGGCCCGCGGTGAAGATGCTCGTGTCGCTGTCGTCCGGGATCTCGTCGTAGCGCCGGTCGATGCGCAGCGTGACAATCGCCTTGAGGAGCTTCATGTCGTAGACGATGTCCTCGACGCGGCCGATGGTCACGCCGGCCATCTTCACCGGAGCGCCGGTCTTCAGGCCGCCGACGTTCTCGAACTGAGCCTGCACCCGGTAGGATGAGTCGCCGAGCGAGAACTCGCGGTTCGAGATCTGCGTCGCGAGGAACGCGATGGCCGTGAGGCCGAGCAGTACGAACAGGCCGGTGGATACGTCTATGGCGCGGGAATGCCGCATGGTCGCCTCGGGGTCAGAGAAGGATGGCCGTCACGATGTAGTCGAGTACCAGCGTCGCCACGGACGAAACGACGACGGTACGTGTGGTCGCACGGCCGACGCCCTCGGCCGTCGGCTCGGCATTGTAACCTTCGAAGACGGCGATGAGGCTGCAGGCCAGTCCGAAGACCAGCCCCTTGATCAGGCCTTCGCGGACGTCCTCGATCTCTACGGCGCCGCGCATTTCCGACCAGAACTGCCCCTGGTCGATGCCGAAATACTGCACGCCGATCAGCTGCACGCCATAGAGGCTGATGGCGACGAAAATCGCGGTCAGCAGCGGCATCGAGATCACGCCGCCGAGGAACCTCGGCAGCACGACGCGACGCATCGGGTCCACGGCCATGATCTCCATCGCCGAGAGCTGGTCGGTGGCACGCATCAGGCCTATTTCCGACGCGATCGAAGTGCCGGCGCGGCCCGCGAACAGCAGCGACGTGACCACCGGCCCGAGTTCCTTCAGCAGCGTGAGCGCCGCACCGATGCCGAGCGAATCCTCCGACCCGATGCGGCTCAGAAGGTCGTAGCCCTGCAGGCCCATCACCATGCCGACGAAAAGCCCGCTCGTCATGATGATCACGAGCGAAAGCGCACCGGCGTTGTAGACCTGCTCCACCACGAGTCTCGGGCGCCGCAGGCCGGACGGTGTGAGCCACAGCAGCCGCAGGAAGAAGCGCGTGAGCGCGCCCACCCTGGCGAAGAAGCCGGCGAAGCTCGCCAGCATGTCGCGAACGACGCTCACGGCCTCGCCTCGGGCGCGTGGAGCAGTTGCTGGTAATAGTCGGGCGCCGGGTAGTGGAACGGCACTGGCCCGTCGGCAAGACCGTCCATGAACTGGTGGACGATGGGCGACGGGTGGTCGCGCAGCTCGCGCGGCGTGCCGCGCGCCACCACCTGGCCTTCCGAAAGGATGTAGCTCAGGTCGGCGATCTGCGCCACTTCCTGCACGTCGTGCGTGACGACGATGCTCGAGATGCCGAGAGCGTCGTTCAGCGACCGGATCAGGCGCATCACGACGCCCATGGAAATGGGGTCGAGGCCCGCGAAGGGCTCGTCGTAGATGAGGATGTCGGGGTCCATGACGATCGCGCGCGCCAGCGCTACACGACGCGCCATGCCGCCCGACAACTGCCGTGGAAGCAAGTGCGCCGCCCCGCGCAGGCCGACCGCGTGCAGCTTGGTCAGCACCAGCGTGCTGACCAGGCGCTCGGGCAGCTTCGCGTGCTCGCGCAGCGGAAACGCCACGTTCTCGAAGACGTCGATGTCGGTGAGCAGCGCGCCGTTCTGAAACAGCATGCCCATGCGGCGCCGCAGCGCGTAGAGGCCGTTGCGACTGAGCTTCGCTACGTCGCTGCCATCGACGACGACAGTGCCCCTGTCGGCCAGGATCTGGCCGGTGATGAGCCGCAGCAGCGTCGTCTTGCCGGTGCCGCTCGGGCCCATGATGGCGGTGATGTGCCCCCGGCGGATGGCGATGTCCAGCCCGCGGAAGATGGGCTTGTCATCCACCGAGTAGTGGACGCCCTCGAGCACGGCAATATCGTCGGCACGCGCGACCGGCGTGCCGCCGTTCGCGGACCTTGAGTAACTGCTCACGATCTGGCTGGCCGGGCGCTTTAAGCGGCCTCGAGCGGGTTGCGGTTCACTGCGATCCTCCGGCCGTGGCGCCCGTCAGGTGCGGGCAAGCGGCCACTTCGACTGCGAAAATTCTAACAGGTTCACCCAGCCGGCCCTTCCGGGCGGCGCGGGCCTTTGCCACTGGAAACGAATAGGACTAAAATTGTACCAATTACGGAGTGCCCGATGTTACGGATCAGCAAGCTCACGGATTACGGCACGGTGATACTCGCCTGTCTTGCCTCCCAGCCCGAGCGACGCTGGACGGCGGCGGAGGCGTCAGAGCGCACACGACTCGCGCTCCCAACCGTCAGCAAGCTGCTGAAGAACTTTCACCGGGCCGGGCTCGTGACGTCCGTGCGCGGCTCGCACGGCGGCTACACTCTCATGCGGCCAGCGACCCAGATCAGTGCAGCGTCGATCATCGATGCGATCGAGGGTCCGGTCGCCATCACGGAGTGCAGCGGCGACCACAGCGCTTGCGACCTCGAGACCTCCTGCAGCACGGGCGTTTCCTGGCAGCGAATCAACGGCGCCATCCGGCGGTCGCTGGAGGAAATCTCGCTCGCCCAGCTCGCCGGCCAGGAAGCCGTCGCCAGCTTTCGCCCGGACCTTTCGAACGTGCCCTTGCGCGGGCAGTCCGTGCCCCGCTCCGGCGGACGCCTGTGAGGGCCAGAACCATGTCGACGAGCCAGCAGGACCTCGACGCGATTGTCGGACAGAAGTACCAGCACGGTTTCGTCACCGATATCGAGGCCGACACGGTTCCACCCGGTCTCGACGAGGACGTCATCCGGCTGATTTCCCGCAAGAAGGGCGAGCCGCAGTTCCTGCTGGACTGGCGCCTCCGGGCCTACCGGCACTGGCTCGGAATGGCCTCCCCCGACTGGGCCCACCTGCGGATCGCGCCGATCGATTACCAGGCGATCTCCTACTACTCGGCGCCGAAGGCACGCGCGGACGCCCCGAAGAGCCTCGATGAGGTCGATCCAAAGCTGCTGGCGACCTACGAGAAGCTCGGCGTGCCGCTGCACGAGCGAGCGAGGCTTGCCGGCGTCGCCGTGGATGCGGTATTCGACAGCGTCTCGGTCGCGACGACGTTCAAGGACCGGCTGGCGAAGGCCGGCGTGGTTTTCTGCCCATTTTCAGAGGCCGTCAAGAATCATCCGGAGCTGCTGGAGCGCTATCTCGGCACGGTCGTGCCCTACACGGACAACTTCTTCGCGACTCTAAACTCCGCTGTGTTCACCGACGGATCGTTCGTCTACGTGCCGAAGGGCGTGCGCTGCCCGATGGAGCTGTCGACCTACTTCCGCATCAACGCCGCGAACACCGGGCAGTTCGAGCGGACGCTGATCGTGGCCGACGAAGGCAGTCACGTGAGCTACCTCGAGGGGTGCACTGCGCCGATGCGCGACGAGAACCAGCTGCACGCCGCGGTCGTCGAGCTCGTCGCACTCGGGGACGCCGAAATCAAGTACTCCACGGTCCAGAACTGGTACCCGGGCGACGAGCAGGGTCGCGGGGGCATCTACAACTTCGTCACCAAGCGTGGCGAGTGCCGCGGGGCGAACTCGCGCATCAGCTGGACACAGGTCGAGACCGGCTCCGCCATCACCTGGAAATACCCGAGCTGCGTGCTCACGGGGGACAACTCGGTCGGCGAGTTCTACTCGGTCGCGCTGGCCAATCACTACCAGCAGGCCGACACGGGCACCAAGATGATCCACATCGGGCGCAACACCCGCAGCACGATCGTCTCTAAAGGCATCTCGGCCGGCAAGGGACAGAACACCTACCGCGGACTGGTGAAGATCTTGCCGTCCGCCGAGGGCGCGCGCAACTACACGCAGTGCGATTCGCTGCTGATGGGAGACACTTGCGGCGCGCACACGTTTCCGTACATGGAGATCCGTAACCCGACCGCCATGGTCGAACACGAGGCCACGACCTCGAAGATCGGCGACGACCAGCTCTTCTACTGCCGCAGCCGGGGAATATCGGAGGAAGACGCGGTGAACATGATCGTGAACGGATTCTGCAAGGTCGTGTTCAAGGAGCTGCCGATGGAGTTCGCGGTCGAGGCCCAGAACCTGCTGTCGGTGAGCCTCGAAGGCGCCGTCGGCTGACGAGCAGAGAGAGAGAGACGGTCATGCTCAGCATTCGCGACCTGCACGCCCGGATCGGCGCACGCAACATCCTCAAGGGCGTCGACCTCGAGGTTCGCCCAGGCGAGGTGCACGCCATCATGGGTCCCAACGGCTCCGGCAAGAGCACGCTGGCGAGTGTGCTTGCGGGACGCGCGGGCTACGAGGTCACGCACGGGACGGTCGAGTACCTCGGGCTGGACCTGCTCGCGATGGAGCCCGAGGAACGTGCTCGAGCCGGCGTGTTCCTTGCTTTCCAGTACCCCGTCGAGATCCCAGGCGTCAACAACGCATACCTGCTCAAGGCCGCGTTGAACGCGATCCGCAGGCAGCGCGGCGAGCCGGAGGTCGACGCCTTCGATTTCCTGTCTCTGATCCGCGACAAGATGAAGTTGATGCAGATGGACGAGAGCTTTCTCAGTCGCGGTGTCAACGAGGGTTTCTCGGGCGGCGAGAAGAAGCGCAACGAGATTCTGCAGATGGCAGTGCTCGAGCCAAAGCTGGCGCTGCTCGACGAGACGGACTCGGGACTCGACATCGATGCACTGCGTGTCGTGGCGAACGGCGTCAACAGCCTGCGCGCACCGGACCGCGCGATCGTGCTGGTCACCCACTACCAGCGGTTGCTCGACTACATCGAGCCCGACGTCGTGCACGTGCTCTCCGACGGCAGGATTCTCCGCAGCGGCGACAAGAGCCTGGCGCTCGAACTCGAGAAGCGCGGTTATGACTGGGTGCGCCAGGAGGCAGCAGTCGCATGAACGCGGCGCTCGCAGAAGAGTCGCTGGCGTCCTACGGCGTGGCGTTCGAGTCGGCCCGCGCAGTCGCGGGCGAGACCGAGGCGGTGCGCTCGCAGGCGTTTGCCCGCTTCGCCGAGCTTGGCTTCCCGGCCGCACGCGACGAAGCGTGGAAGTACACGAGCCTGCGCCGTCTGGAGTCGCGCCGGTTTCAGGCGGCACGGCGATCGGCCGACGCATCGGACCGGCCCGACGTCGCGGCGCTCTCGCCCTGTCGCGTCATGCTCGTCAATGGCACCGTCGTCGACCGGTCCGCCCTGCCCTCCGGGCTGCGGGTCCGCACGCTGGACGAGGCGCTGCGTGACGGCGAGCCACAGAGCGCGCTCCTCCGGGTTGCCACTGGTGGCGGCACCGAGCGCTTTGCGGCTCTCAACGTCGCCCTCTGTGCAGACACGGTGGTCGTAGACATCGACGAGCGGGCCGCACCCGAGCACCCGCTGCACCTGGTGCTGGTCTCCGCCGGCGCGGAAGCGCACATGGCGCACCCGCGGGTGCTGATTCGTGCCGCCCGAGGCAGCACCGCAGGCATCGTCCTGCATCACGCAGGCGACGACGGCGCCGAGCGGTTCGTCAATTCATTCGTGGAGGTGGAGGTCGCCACTGAAGCGACACTGCGCCTTTACCGGCTTCAGGCAGCGGGCACGCGCTCGTTCCTGATCGAGCGCATCGAGGCAACCGTGGGAGCTCGCGCCTCGCTGCTGATGCACGATGCCGCGCTCGACGCTTCGCTGTCGCGCCTCGATCTGAACGTCCGGCTGGCGGCTCCCGGCGCCG
>Ga0079037_100001283_pt1 | contig 12912 bp, 11 predicted proteins | sample Mud3Dept4metaG_FD_71479 | JGI IMG/M metagenome (GOLD analysis project Ga0079037, IMG submission 71479) | Freshwater wetland microbial communities from Ohio, USA, analyzing the effect of biotic and abiotic controls - Mud 3 Core 4 Depth 4 metaG | ecosystem: Environmental > Aquatic > Freshwater >... | reverse complement strand
TCAGTTTCCCTTCAGCTTCTCAACCTTCTCGCGTGCCTCTGTGAGGGAATGATCCAGCTTTGAGGCGAGGGTAAACTCATCCAGCGCATCTGACGCCATTCCGTTGGCTTCATACGCGCAGCCCAGGTTGAAGTGAAGCCGGGCCAGCTTTTCATCCGACAACCCTTTCAATCCGGAAGCCGTCTTATAGTGCTCGATCGACTTGTCCAGATCCCCCTTCTCCAGATAGCAGTCTCCCAACATGATGTAACAGTCGAACGTGATGGGCGTGCTTGAGGAAGCCATCTCGAACTCCGAGATGGCGTAGTCAAAGAGTTCCATCTCTTTGTATGCAATTCCAAGATGGTAATGCATTTCAGCGTCCTTGTCGACTGAGGAGATCTCGTCAGGGGTGGGTGCTTCCGGAGAAGCTGCGGTCGGCTTATGGGGCGGTGATGGCGACGGGAGAACAGGCTCTTCGGCAACTCTTTTCTCCGGAGGGTGACGGTGTTTCGGAGGAACAAGGTCCGGAGGAGGAACCTTCTTGGGAGGTTCTTTGGAGGAGGGATGGTCTTCAATGGCCTTCAGGCCATTGAGTGCCTCCTGGTCATTCGGCCTCAGCTTCAAAATGATCTGATAGTAGTTCCTGGCGTCTCCCTTCAGGCCTTCCTTCGCATACAACTTGGCGATCCGGTGAAGCGCCTCCGTGCGCCTGGGATCAATGGAAAGTACCTTTTTATAGACGGAGATGGCCCGGGAGTTGAGGTCTTCCTCCACGTAAAGCTCAGCCACCCTGAGATATTCTCCAACGGCCTTTTCGTTTTCGTTGTTCTTTAGAAAGAGATCGCCCAGTTTGAGATGGGCCCGTATGTCTTTGGGCGAGGTCTTGATCAGTTTCTGATACTCCTTGATCGCCTTCTCGGATTGTCCTTTCAGCACATACCTCTGTGCGGTGTCCAGTATCTTCTCTTTGTCGGTCGCCAAACCCAAACCTCGCTCATCAATTATTCTTAATTTTCTTAAAACTTACCTAATAGACTCAGAAATGTCAAGGCTCCAAATGAAATTCCCAAAAGAACGAGGATCACAGACAGTAGACATCAGACTTCAGACTCTAATCTCCCTGTTTGCCCTGTTCTCATCTCTGAGGTCTTGGCTCTGACGTCTGACGTCTGCCGTCATAAGTCTGAAGTCCACAGTCTGATGTCTAAGGTCTATGACGGCCTGTCTGGAGTCTGACGTCTGATGTCTGAAGTCTGATATTCACAGATAGGATAATTATATTCTTACCAGTGGTAAGATATTGACCATTTTCTGCTCGCCGTCCATAATACGAAAAATGGGTGTAGGTCAGAACTATGCGAACCCTTTAATGAATTAAGTGGCTTGAACTTTTGGCCTTTTTGGCACCTATTTTGCTAACTTATCTTCCGAAAAGGAGTGCGGAGTATGGACAGGGGATGAACGCCCGGCTCGACCCGGTGGAGGTTCTTGAAATGTCGAAGGATTTAAAGAGGGTTCTCATCGTCGACGATGAAGAAACATTAACCTGGAGCATGGCCAAGAGCCTCTCCAAGGACAAAGACAAGTACGAAGTCCTGATTGCGAACAGTGGAAAGGAAGCGCTTCATTTACTGAAAAAAAACAAGGTCGACCTGGTGATTTCGGATATCCGGATGCCGGACATCAATGGGTTGGACCTGCTGGTGCAGATCAAGATCGAGTATCCTCAGACGAAGGTCATTATCATGACGGCCTACGGATCCTCAGACGTGCAAAAGGAGGCCAATCGCAGAGGATCCCTTTATTACATCGAAAAACCCTTTGAAATATCGGATATCCGAAGAGTCATTATCGATCTGATCGGGAAGAAAAAAGGATTCCAGGGGAAGGTCTTCGATGTCCAGCTCACCGATATTATTCAGATGAATTGTCTGGGGCGATTGACCACGGCATTGATTATCACCCGCGATGGGGAAAAGGGGATCATCTATTTCAACGAGGGCGAGGTGATTCATGCCGAATGTGGCGAGGAGAAAGGATCGGAGGCGTTCTATAAGATTTTGAGCTGGGAAGAAGGGGAATTCATTTCCAACATCGGTTTTATTCCTCCGGTTCAGAGCATTTATCAGAACTGGGAGCACCTGCTTTTCGAGGCCATGCGCCGAAACGACGAAAGAAGGGTGTAGGTTGGATAACGTCCCCTCGGGCAACAGGGCGAACGACGATGAATGTAGTGATCACGAAAAAAGACCTGGAAAAAATAGATTCGTGTCTGGGGAACATGATCTCTACGTCTTCGGCGAACGCCGTGCTGCTCATCGATCGATCGGGTCAATTGATCGCTCACCACGGGGACACTCCGGACATCGACACCGCATCGCTCGCCGCCCTCACCGCGGCCAATTTCGGGGCAACGGTCGAGATTGCGCGACTGTTGGGGGAAGAGGAATTTACCCTGCTTTTTCACAAGGGCAGAAGCGAGAACGTCTATTTTTCAGCCGTGGGAGAGAATGCGATCTTGGTGACACTGTTCGATGACAAAACATCGCTGGGGTTGGTCCGCTTGCGAATCAGCCAGATGGTGGATGAACTTTCAAGAATCGTGGCCTCCATGTTCGAAAAGGGGAGGAAGCGGTAAGAAACGACCCGACCTTCTTTACGTAAGGGGTAGCAGAGTCAATGCCTTTTATCAATTTCAGCAAAGACGAGATCCAGTGTAAGATTGTCTACTATGGGCCCGGTTTTTGCGGAAAGACAACCAATCTTCAATACATCTTCAGCAAGACCCACGAGGAAACTCGAGGGAAGATGGTGTCGATTGACACCAAAGGGGATCGGACACTGTTCTTCGATCTCCTTTCGTTGAACTTGGGCAAGATCCGGGGGATGGATATCCGGGTTCAGCTCTATACCGTTCCCGGGCAGGTCCACTACGACGCCACCCGAAAGCTTGTTTTGAAAGGAGTGGACGGGGTCGTTTTCGTGGCCGACTCCCTCAAAGTGCAGAGGAAGAAAAACATCGAGAGCCTCATCAATCTTGCAAAAAATCTGGCAGAGAAGGGGATCAGCATCCGGACCATTCCCCTCGTGATTCAGTATAACAAACGGGACCTGGATGGCACCGACTCGGAAATCCTTCCCATGGAAACTCTGGAAAAGGACCTTAACTCCATGTTGAAGGTCCCATCGTTTACCGCGAGCGCGCTGAAGGGGGCCGGGGTTTTTGAAACCCTGAGGGCGATCAGCAAGCTTGTCGTGAAGGATGTAAGCCGCAAGGTCATGATGATGGATAAGCAGCAGGTGAAATAAGGACTTCGAGGAACGAATCTATGGAGAAGTTTTCAGGGGGGGATGAACTCAAGAAATTAGACGAGGAAATCGACTCCGCGGTCGATCGACTCTTCGTCGAAGAGAAGAAGAAAAGGATGAGGGAAAACCTATCTCACCTGCCCCCTGCTTCGGAACCTTCTCTGCAACTCGAAACCTCTTTCGATGCCATTTCAGCGCCTCCTCCCGAAACGGGTGAGCCTCTCGTGCTGGATCAGCCTATTCCGGAGAAGCCGTTTTTCGAAAAACCTTCAGCCCGGCCATCTTCACTGACATCCTCCCTGAAGATCGACGAAGATCTCTTTCTGGAGCAACCTTCACCTCCCCCCCGGGTTTCGGTTCCCGTCCAGACTCAAGAGCTGTCTCTGGATGTGGAGAGTCAGGACATGGATCTGGATCTGTTTGCGGAAAAGCCTTCACCTCCCTCCCGTGTCCCGACGCCTCTCCCCAATGAAGAGCCGGCTTTGGAGGCGGGTGTCCGGGAAGCCGAACAGGATCTGTTTGCAGAGCTCCCCTCACGTGCCCCCTCTGTCTCACCCCCTGTTTCCGATCCGCTGGAGAACTTAGAGACGCAGTTACTCTCTCTGGAGTGGGAAATTACGAACGAGCGGATTGAAAAGAGCAGAGAAAGGGTCATCGAGCTCCGCAGCCATTGGACCGGGCAACCCCAGATCGTCTCGGTTTCAACCCGGATGGAAAAGGTGCTCGATTCTATGTTGAAGAGCGACGCCAACATCCGTCCTCCTCTGATCAAGTTCCTGATCGATGCCAAGGATACGATCAGGGTGTTGAGCCAGGGAGAGGCGACCGACGAAACAAGAATCGCCAGGCAGCTGGCCTACGATGGAATTGAAGCCCGATTCCTTGCCTTGACCGGATTGAGCGAGGCCCGGGCGCAAAAGCCCTCCCGGGAGATCGGCGTTGCTTCGGGCAGGGGCTCCGAAGCGGAAATGAAGAACGTGGCGGAGATTGCAGATGAGATTCATCGTCTGTCGGCAACGATGCAGGAGGTCTTGGCCAAAATAGAGGAGCGGCTCTCCCGTCTTGAGCAACAGGCCCTGAGCCCGAGGGAAGAGACCGTTCCACGGTCGTCCTCCGGCCTGACGGTCATGGTCTTCAGGCTGGAGGAAAGGGTGTTCGGGGTACCGAGCAAACAGATCTTCAAGCTGTTCAGCGTTCCGGTTGCCTTCCGTCATAAAATCGCTGACCAGCTGCGAATTCGAGTCAAGGATATCGACGTAAAACTCGTCGACTTGAAGAAACTCTTTTCGATCCCGGGAAATGAACGTGATCGAGAATTCAAGATCCTCGTTGTGAAGGATGAGGTGGAATACAAGGGCCTGATGATTGAGCAGGTGCTCCAGAAGGTGTCAACCCATTCCGATCTCGGAAAAGGCGAGGGAGACTATCTCATGGGGTCCATTCCGTGGACATATCAGGAACATCCCGTGGAGATATCTGTTCTGGATGTGAAAAAACTTTAGGGATGTTGCGTTGCGATGAATCAGAACCTTTCCGTCAAACCTGCGAGTGAACCCAGCAAGGCTAAAGAGGATGAGGTCCAAAGACTCACCCGTGAATTGGAGGATGTCAAGAATTTCACGGATAGTATTATTCAGAGCATCGGCAGCGGTATCCTCATTGCCCGAATGAACGACGCAGTGACCTTTATCAATCGAGCGGGGGAACGGATGCTGGGTTACTCCAAAAACGAACTGATTGGAAGACCCTTCAGCAGTTTAGGCCTTCGGGAAAAACAGGGGGTCGTCCCTTCTCTACTCGACACCCCTGAAGACCTCGACACCAGGAAGGAAGGCTGGATGCGGAGAAAGGACGGCGTCGACATCCCTGTGGGGTTTACGATCAACAATCATCTCAACGTGCGGGGAGAGATGATCGGCAAGATCGTCATCTTCCGGGATCTGACAAACATCTACAAGATCCAGGAAGAAATCCTGAGGATGGACCGATTGGTCTCTCTGGGAAAGCTGTCCTCTGGCATTGCCCATGAACTGCGGAATCCACTGGCTGGCATCAAGACGACTTCTCAGGCCCTGAGCGAGGAGATGTCGGAAGACGACCCGAGAAGGGAATATCTGGCCCGGATCACCAAGGAGATTGATCGTCTGAACGATCTCCTGAAGACCTTCTTCTCTTTCGCGAAGCCTCAGAAACTGAACTTGGTGCCCTGCCATATCAAGGATATCATCAACGAGATTATCCCCTTCTTGATCAAGGAGATTGCGGACAAGGGGATCCGTTTTGAGGAAAACTACCATCCCCAGCTTCCGAAAATCAAGGTCGATAAGAGCCAGATGCATCAGGTCTTTCTCAATCTCTTTTTGAATTCGATCCAAGCCATGTCCGAGGGAGGCGAACTCAAGATCGAGGTGACGCCGCAGAATTCAGGCCCCGGGGAGGGCGCCAAGCAGAATTTCATCAAGGCGGTGGTCTCCGACACCGGCCGCGGCATTCCGCCTCATCTCATTCACAAAATCTTTGATCCCTTTTTCACGACGAAACCCAAAGGGATCGGCCTGGGACTTTCCATTGCCTATCAGATCATCAACAAACACGGCGGGTCGATCAGCGTTGACAGTCGATGGGAGAAGGGGACATCCTTTGTTATTCATTTGCCCGAGAGTACGGATAATTTATGAAACCAGCCATTCTGATTGTCGACGACGATGAGGTAATGCGCGAAACCCTTTCGGATGTGTTGAAGAAGCGGGGATACGAGGTTACCTCAGCGAGCTCCGGAGGCGCGGCGCTCTCAGCCGTCAAGAAAAACATCGTGGATCTCGTCCTTCTGGACATGAAGTTGCCGGACATTGACGGCATCGAGGTCTTAAAAAAGATCAAGGAATTTGACACCGAAATCCTGGTGATCATGATGACCGCCTACTCCGACGTCCAGACCGCCGTCTCCGCCATGAAGTCGGGCGCCTACCATTACATCAACAAGCCTTTCGAACTCGAAGAACTGAAACTCTTGATTGAGAAGGGACTCGAGACCAAGAGCCTGATCAACGAAGTTCGCCGGTTGCACCGGCAGCAGAAGGGAGAGACCCATAACACTCACATCCACGGGGTCAGCCCTCAGATCCAATATGTGAAAGAACTGATCGGAATGATCAGCAAGACACAGAAAACCTCGGTGTTGATCCAGGGCGAAAGCGGGACGGGCAAGGAACTGGCGGCAAACGCGGTGCACTATAACAGCAAGCGCAGCGGGAAACCGATCATGAAGATCAATTGCAGTGCCATCCCCGATTCGCTGCTCGAATCGGAGCTCTTCGGATATGAGAAGGGGGCCTTTACAGACGCGAAGAACACGAAGAAAGGGCTTTTCGAATTGGCTGACGGAGGAACGGTCTTCCTGGATGAAATAGGGGACATGAAACCCTTTCTGCAATCAAAGATCCTCAGGTTTCTCGAAACCCAGGCCTTCATGAGAGTGGGAGGGGAAAGAGAGATCAAGGTCGATGTCCGCATCATCGCCGCGACCAATAAAGACCTCGAAGGTCTGGTCAAGGACGCGGTTTTTCGGAAAGACTTGTATTACAGGCTGAAAGTGATGGTTGTCGAAATGCCCCCCCTCCGCGAAAGGCCCGAAGATATCCTGGTGCTCTCGAGCCTGTTTATCGAAGAGAACAACAGGGAGCATGGCAAGAACGTAAAGGCCTTCTCCCCGGATGCAAAAAAACTGATGACTCAATATCACTGGCCGGGGAATGTGAGAGAACTGCGTAACGTCATCGAACGGGCTATGATCTTGAGCGACCAGGAATTCATCACACCTGAGCAACTTCCCTTTGAGTTGAGGCACGGGGAGAAGGTCGAATCGCACGAACTCATCCATAATACCCTCGAACTCTCAGATAAAATGTCTCTTGAATCTATGGAAAAAATTCATATCTCCAAGGTGCTGGAAAAACTGGAGTGGAATAAATCTAAGGCAGCTAAATCATTGGGTATTTCAAGGGCAACCTTGAGAGAAAAAATAAAGCGATACAGCCTGATTGAGAATTAATTGTGAAAACTTGAAGTTACATATAAAGCTTGAAACGATCTTTCAGATTTAGAGGCGTACTTATTGATTTCTTAATGGTATGTTTAATTATTCTCTTGACATTGGACAAAATTTGGCGATAATTTATGTGACCCGTTGGTCAAAAACAGACCAGAAATGAGAGGGCAAAATGATCTTGGGAAAAAGGAAAAACGTCATCGGTCTTGATATCGGTTCCAGTTCGGTCAAGCTCGTGGAGTTCAAGGAAGGGAGAAACGGGTTCAAGTTGCAGAATCTGGCTATTTCCCCCCTGCCTCCGGAAGCGATCGTTGACGGAGCCGTGATGGATTCCGTCACCATCATCGACACGGTCAGGGACCTTGTCACGTCGGTGAGCAAGACAAAAGACGTGGTGACTTCCGTCTCCGGACATTCCGTTATCGTGAAGAAGATTACCCTGCCTTTGATGACGGAGGCTGAACTGGAGGAGTCGATCCAGTGGGAGGCGGAGCGTCATATTCCCTTTGACATCAACGATGTGAACATCGACTTTCAGATTGTGGGGTACGGATCGGAAAACCCGGACCTGATGGACGTGATTCTCGTCGCTGCCAAAAAGGACATGATCAACGATTATGTCTCGGTCATCATGGAATCGGGACTCAATCCCGTGCTCGTCGACATCGACGCCTTCGCGGTCGAAAACATGCTGGCCATCAACTATGACATTGACAAGGATGATACCGTGGCCATCGCCAACATCGGGGCGACTGTCACGAACATCAACATCCTCAGGAACAACATTTCTGCGTTTACGAGGGATGTCTTCAAAGGAGGCAATCAGATTACGGAAGAGATCCAACGGCAGCTTCATATCGACTACGAAGAGGCGGAGAAGATCAAGACGGGAAAGCAGGTCGACGGATCAACGCAAACCGTCGTGCAGAATGTCCTGAAAGAGGCCTCTGAATCGCTGGCTATTGAAATCGGAAACACCCTGGAATTCTTCCAGTCCACCAGCGCCTCCCAAAAGATCAGCAAGCTTTTCTTGAGCGGGGGAGGGGCCAAGATCAAGGAGTTCGACATCGTTCTGCAGCAGCAGACCGGGATCCCGGTGGAAATGGCCAACCCCTTCAAAAAGATCGAATACAGCGAGAAAAATTTCGACGTGGAGTACCTCAGAGAAATTGGACCGGTCATGGCTGTAGGCGTTGGGCTGGCCTCCAGAAAGGTAGGGGATAAATGATCAAGATCAATCTGCTTCACGCGAAAAAGGGGAAAGGGAAGGGAAAGGTCGGCGGGCGTAAGGAGATCATCATCTTCGTCGCCGCCGTCGTCTGCCTACTGGGGCTTCTGGGGTTGGTGCAGTGGAAACTCGGCAAAGAAAAAGAGGAAACCTTCGCCAGGATCCAAAAGACGAAGGAAGATATCAAGCACTACAATACACTCATCGCCCAGGCCCAGAAGGACAAGGAAAAACAGAAAACGCTCCAGGAGATCCTGGACGTCATCAATTCGCTGCGGAAGGAGAAGTCGTTTGCCTCCCGGGTCATGGATGAGGTCAGCGTTCAGAAACCCGAAAAACTCCAGCTGGAATCCCTGAAGAAAGAGGGCTCTCGATTGGGGATCGAGGGGGTAGCGCTCGACGACGAGACGATCGCCAACTTCATGACGAACCTCCGGAGGTCAAAGGTCTTCAAGAACGTGGATCTGGTCGTGAGCGAACAGTTTGAACAGAGCAAGGTTAAACTGAAGAAGTTTACCCTTTCGTGTGAAATTAGCCCACTGTGATTGGAGGGGGATGTCATGGCACTCTCAATGGATTCGGTTTTGAAACTTTCGACGTCGAGAAAGATTCTGGTTCTGGTCGTCGTTCTCTGCGTCATCACCGGGGTTTATTTTTACAGCATGTTCACCCCTCAGAAGCAGGAATTGGATGCGATGAAAGCGGAGCTCGGCAAGCTCGTGGAGGAATTGGAAAAGAGCAAGGCGATCGCCAGGGACCTTGAGAAATACAAGGCCCAGGTGGAGCAGATGAACAAGGAACTGGCGGTAGCCCTGACCCAGCTGCCGACCGAGAAGGAGATTCCCGAGATTTTGAAAAACATCTCCAGCCTTGGAAAGGAGTCTCAGCTTGAGTTCACCCTCTTCAGGCCCAAGCCCGAGGATCCCCAGCAGTACTATGCGAAGGTCCCGATTGAACTCAGCATCGTGGGAAGTTATCACAACACAGGGACATTCTTCGACAAGGTGAGCAAGCAGCCGCGGATCATCAACGTTGTCGATTTCAATATGGCCAAGCTCAATGTGAAAGGGCGGGACGAGGCCACCGTCAGGGTGTCCTGTCTGTTAAACACCTATCGCTATCTCGAGAAGAAGAGTGATGAGAAGAAAGCCGAGGAGAAGAAAAGTGAAAAGAAAACGGGGAACTAAAACAGAGGGAAGAAGTGTTCAGACGTCCCTGAGGAACAAAGCCTTTTGTTATCTGATTTCCGTCGCTTTTCTTTTTGTGGCCGGATGCGGAGGAGGAAGCCCGACCGCGCCTGTTCCTCCGAAAGCGAAGCCGGTTCCCGGGGACGCGGCGAAAACAGCGCCGGCCGCCACCGCCGCTAAGCAACCGGAGAAAAAAGAAGAGGTCGAGTACGCCTATAACCCCACGGGCAAGCCCGACCCCTTCAAACCGTTTATCCAGTTAACGCCGGTCAGAGAGTCGTCACGGAAGGCACCTTTGACCCCGCTGCAGCGCTATGAGGTGAGCCAGCTCAAGCTCGTGGCGATCATCTCAACCGCGGAAGGAAATATAGCCCTTGTGGAGGATTCCGCAGGCAAAGGGTTCTTCATCAAGAAGGGGACCCTCATCGGAAAGAGCGACGGGAAGGTGATATCGATTCTCAAAGACAAAGTCGTCATCGAGGAGCTCTACCAGGATGTCGTAGGGCAAACCAAGAAAAACGAGATGACAATCAATCTTCACCAAGTGGAGGAGGGGGTAGAGCCATGAAGTCTTATCCTAAGGTTAAGCTGGTGTTCCTGATCGTTTTTGCGCTCGTGTTCAGCAACTGTGCATCACAGCAGGGCGCGGTGCAACCGTCCCCGGCCGAAGCGCCGGCGGCGGCTGAAAAGATCTCTGTCATCGAAAAGATCTCCCTGATCGAAGGGGCAAACTTTTCGAGGATCCTTGTGCAGGGATCGCAGCCCATTGCGCTTCCTTTTTACAAGCTGCTGACCGACCCTCTGAGAATTGCGATCGATATTCCCGGCATTGATCTCAAACAGGTCAAGACCCCCATCAAGGTGGACAACGGAACGATCGGCGACGTATCGGCCACGCAAACCAACGGCAAGGGGAGAATCGAAGTCGGCCTGATGCAGATGGCCAACTACAACATCTCCAGGGAGGATCGTACTCTCACCATCGATATCGAAAAGGTGAGACCGGTGGCGGCGGCGAAGGAACCACCGAAGCCGGAGGCACCCAAGCCGGAGCCTTCAGCCGTGGAAGCCCCGAAACCGGAAGAACCGGTGAAGGTGGCCGAGATTCCTCCCGTTCCTGCCAAGAAAGAAGAGGCCCCCGCGCCTCCGCCCCCGGCTCCTCCTCTGAAGAAGGCAAAAGAGGTGGTCAACTTTCAATGGGAGGATAAAAAGGAGTTTGTCGTCTTCAACATCGTTGCGGACGGAACGATCGAGAACTACAACGCCTTCAAGCTGGATTCTCCATCCAGACTGGTGTTGGACCTCTGGGCTGTGGATACCCGATATCCCCAGAAATCCGTGACGACCAAAACCCCCTTCATTCAAAAAATGCGCATCGGCAAGTATTCCGATAAACTAAGGGTCGTCTTCGATTCCTCGAAAGCGGAACTCCCTCCCTACCAGATCAACCGGATCAATGACAGGCTCATCGTATCGTTCGGGAATGTTCCTCAGCCTTCCGAACCGCAGGTCTTCATCCAGGACAAGACCAAGCCGGCACCTGCGGCAGAGACAAAGAAAGCGGGAAAATCGGGCACCGTGACAAGAATCGACTTCAAAGAGATGGATCGGAAATCACGGATCATCATCGGCACCACAGAGGAACCCCAGTTTGAATCGCAGAAGGTTTCAAGGGACGTCATTGCCGTGGACCTCAAGAATGCACTCGTCCCGAAGCATCTTCTGAGGCCGTTCGACACCAGTCACTTTGACAGCGCGGTGAGCGCTATCCAGATTCAAAACGTGAAGGCCGGCAAGGCCAACGACGTCAGGATCTCGGTATCGCTGAAGGAAGAGGTGCCCTACGAGGTCGCCCGGGAAGGGAAGCTGCTGTACATCGATGTCGAAGCCCCCAAGAAGTCTGAAGTGAAAAAAGAGGAGATCAAGAAAGCAGACCTGAAGCCAGAGGAAGCCAAGAAAGAAGGGGCGGCGGCCGCTCCCGAACCCGTGGTCGAAGAGAAACCTGAGTCCCCGGCTGTCGTGACCGTAAAGGCGGGAGAGGAGAAGAAGTGGACAGAGGAAGGTCTTCCTCCGAAGGTTTATACGGGAAGAAAGGTTTCCCTCGATTTCAAGGATGCCGATGTCAAGAACATTCTTCGCCTTGTTGCTGAGGTGAGCAATCTCAATATCATCGCAGGGGACGATGTCCAGGGTAAAATAACCATGCGGCTGGTGGAAGTTCCCTGGGATCAGGCCCTGGATGTCGTTCTTCAGTCCAGGGGGCTTGGAAAGACTCAGGTGGGCAATGTGATGAGGATTGCGCCCATGGAAACCATCAAGAAAGAGGATCAGGCGGAGTTGCAGGCCAAACGGGACAAAGAGAAGTTGGAAGACCTGGTCACCGAGCTGGTCCCGATCAGTTATGCAACAGGGAGTGAACTGGTTCCCCAGATCAAGAGCGTCTTGAGTGATAGGGGAGACATCAAGGTCGATCAGAGAACCAATACCCTGATCGTGAAAGACATTGCGAAAAACGTCGCGTCCGCAAAGAGCCTGATAAAATCCCTCGATACGAAGACACCTCAAGTCCTGATCGAGGCCAGAATTGTGCAGGCCAACCTTACGTTCCAACGGGAATTGGGCGTCTCCTGGGGGCTGCTGGCCAGCACTGGAATTGGTCACGGCACTGGAGCGATTTCAGGAGGGGTGAACGCTGCGCAAAAGGTGGTTGACCTCCCGGCCATTGCCCGCTCGGGTGCAGGCACCTCCACCGGGACCGCCGGAGTGATCCAGGGGGTCCTAAGCGGTATCGGCGGCCTGGATTTGCTGGATATTGCCATCTCCGCCCACGAAAACAAGGGAGACGTCAAGATCATTTCCAGCCCGAAGATTGCCACCTTGGACAACAAGGAAGCCTCCATTGAACAGGGGCTCAGGATTCCCTACCTGAAGTTGACGACCGAGGGAACCGTGACGACCGATTTTATTGATGCCAACCTGAAGCTGACCGTCACCCCACATGTGACCAACGACGGTACGATCAAGATGTTCGTGAAGGTGAAAAAAGATGCGCCTGACCCCGTGATTACGGTTCAGGGTGTTCCGAGTATCGACAAGAAAGAAGCGATCACCGACGTGTTGGTCAACGACAACGGCGTGGTGGTCATCGCAGGGATTTA